>Ga0209599_10000343_pt1 | contig 32070 bp, 29 predicted proteins | sample Shrwel_input2_FT_FD_187534 | JGI IMG/M metagenome (GOLD analysis project Ga0209599, IMG submission 187534) | Subsurface microbial communities from deep shales in Ohio, USA - Utica-3 well 1 S input2 FT (SPAdes) (version 2) ...
AGTGAATGATTCAGAAAACAATAGAGAACTTTGGTTAACCCCAATGGTAAACGAATCCGCTAAAAATGGAATGGTTATACATAAATTTTCTGAATTTGAGGATGTTCTTGAGTATATAAACATCATAGGTAAATATCCTGATTATTCCACATTAAACGAGGATGAAAAAGAGGAAGGAACAGAAGCCGATGCTAAAGCAAAGGAATCAGCAGATACATTAACCTTAACTAATGAGGAGGCATCAGGACCAGCTAAAGTTGCAGTTTATTCTGTAACTGATATAGAGTATGCAAATCCAGCGGATAGACAATATACACCAGCAGCTTATAAATATTTTATTATAGGTCCGGATGATTATGATGCTAATTTAGGATCCAGTATAGAGGTTGGTGTAAGTACTAATGAGACTCTTATAGATCCTAGGAGAGGTGTCTATGAATTCAAGGAGGAGGTTAAGAAGGAAGATAATAGGGATGAAGGTGGAAGAAAAACGGAGCCTGAGGATAACAAGAATGCTGATACTGGATCTTCTGATGCGGATGATAGCGACGATGAAAATACACCAAACAAGGATGATTACTTCATTACTGCAGATCCTGATGATATCAGTATTAAAAACAGAAAGAATGCTACAGTTATCAGGGATAAGAACTTTAAGGGTGGTATAAACATAGTCGATGAATTCCTTACTGATAAAGAGAAGGAAGTTCTTGGAATACCAACATGGAAAGCAGTAACACTTGCTAAAACATTCATGAATGGACAAGGTGAAGTTATAAAGGTTAAACTTAAAAATAGATATGCACCTATGTTTAATACATCAAAAACCTATGAAGTTCGCGACGGTGAAGCATTCCAAATCGCTAAAAAATTCGCTAAAGAGGTGGAGGATAGAATAAAATTTCAATAATTCATCAATAAATCGAAAAAATACCAATATATCGATTGATATATAAGTAACATAAAAATATGTATAAAATGCCAACAACTAAAAATTTAAACGAAGAATTGGTTTTCATCCTTGAAAGACAATCATCAGTGCTTGAATCTTCAAAGACTGATAATAATGATTATGTCTTAGAAGGTACTGCTGCTGTTTTCGGTAAAGAGAACAACAACAATAGAATTTACGAAGAAGCCGAATACCTTCCACACCTAAACTATCTTAATGAGAAAATAGCTCAGAGAAGATTAGTTGGCGAATTAGATCATCCTGAAAAGTTTGATGTTTCGCTTAAGAATATCTCTCATATAATAGAGAAGCTTGATTATGATAAAGGTGGGAGAGAAATTAAAATCAAGGTTAGACTTTTAGATACACCAATGGGTCAGATAGCTAAAAATCTTGTTGATGCTGGTGTTCCTCTTTCCATTTCTTCTAGAGCAGCTGGTTCTGTTGGTAATGATAAGAAAGTTCAAATCAAAAAAATATTCACGTATGATCTAGTTGCAGATCCTGGTTTTCAGGATGCACAATTAGAAAGAGTATACGAAAGCGCTGGTTATCATTTTGATGATTTCTTCGAAATGAGAAATAAAAGTGTTACTAACGATCTTCTATGTGTAAATGAATCATTAGGTCTAAAAAATGATTCGGACGTGAAGATATATAAAGTTGAAAATAACGAAGAATTTAACAACCTCGTATCAAAATCAGATAAAAATAAGACGATCCTCATGGAGAATAATGAATTTGTGACTGCAGAAGAATTAAACCAATATTCCGTTTTCTTGAAAAAAGAAATGGAAGCTATGAATTCTAAAATTGCAGAAATTAAAGAACAAAAGCAAGTATTAACAGAATCTAGCTTTGAAGATAAAAATTCAAACCTTGAAGAAAGAGTTGCTAAACTAGAAAAATACTCAGAGTATTTAGCTGAGAATTTAGATAATGCTATTAAATATGGTGAATATTTAGCTGAAAACTTAGACGAAAGTATAAACTATAGTAAATATCTTGCTGAAAATTTAGATAAAAATATTTCTTATTCTAAATACTTAGCAGAAAATGTAGATAAAGGAATTTCTTATACCGAATATGTTGCTGAATCAACAGACAAAGGAATAGAATATACAAAATATCTTGCTGAGAAATTGGATCAGAATATTCAATATTCTGAATATCTAGCAGAAAACTTAGATAAAGGAATTTCTTATTCTGAATATCTTGGTGAGAACTTAGATAAGGGAATAGCTTATTCTGAGTACTTAGCAGAAAAATTAAATGATGGTATAGAGTATTCTGAATACCTTGCGGAAGGTCTTAATAAGAATATACAATATTCCGATTACTTAGCAGAAAATGTTAATAAAGGTTTAGATTATTCTGATTACCTAGCAGAAAAATTAAAAAAATCAATCTCTTATACAGAATATATAGCTGAAACGGTTAACACAACCAAATACAAAGCTACAGATTCATTAAGAGAAAATGTAGATCTTTCAGCTTCAGCTGGATTAAACGAATCAGGATTCGCTGGAGATTATACAGATCTTACAACAAGAATAGATAGTTTGATAGAATCAGTTAAAACACAAAAAACTGAATCAAATATAAACGAAGCTTCTGCGTCAATGAAGCAAACAGCCAACACACAAAAGGCAGATGAAGTTCTTAACGAAAATGAGAACAAAAACAAAACAGGTCTTAATTTTATTGACACAATGCCTGAAGAATACACTCAAGTTTGGGAATCACTTAGCGAGGGACACAAGCAATCTATTATTGCTCAGAGTAACTTCTATAGATTAGATACACCTTACCAAGTGAAAAACTTCTGGTCAACACGTCAACTTGGAGCTGCTACTGTTGGAGTTCAAAAATTAGACGAGAGCGAGAATATCGCAATGCCTAATGCACAAACGCAATCACAAGGATATTCTAATGAATATATGAATGCTATTGCTTCTGCATTAGAGAAAAAATTTCAAACAAGATAAAAAAAAGTAAATAAATCATGAAATTGATTAACGAACAAGAAATCTACGATACATGGTCACCGCTTATTGAAAGTAAAGCTGGTATCACAGATGAAGGAAAAAAAGGGTGGTTAACTAAATATTGCCACTATCACTCATTAAACGAATCTGCTGGAGCTTATAACTCTTTAGGTGTTGTTAATGGTATGGGTAGCGTTGCTCCCCCAGCTTACCCAGGAATGGCTTCATTCCAAGGTGGTAATGCTAATGCAGGTTTCTATAACACTGGTAACCAAGGATCTGGAGATAAATTCCCATCTTTATTACCTTTAGCAATTCAAGTTGCTGCAAAAACAATCGGTTTTGATATCGTTCCAGTTATTCCTATGTCAGGTCCTACAGGTATCTTATCTTACTTAGATTATGTTTATGCTGGTGGTAAATTAGGTGCTGGTGCTGCTACTACAGCTGCTGATCAGTTAGCTACTGCTCCAACAATGATTAAATTCCCAGTTTATACTGGATCTGGTGCTACTGGTGCTACTGGTGCTACTGCAGCTTCATTCCCAACAGTTGGTGCTACAGGTAACATTTCTACATTACAATTAACATTTGTAGGTCTTTCTAGAATTGATGGTTTCCCAATATTCGAAGTAACTGGTATTGCTGCTGGAACAAACATTAATACAATTATTAATGGTACTCCAACTGCACTTACTAACTTTGGTATTGTTGGTCCTGCTTTATCAACTGGTGCTACTTATTCACCAAATGGTTATGCTGCTCAATTAGTTAAAGCTTTAGAAGATCATATTCAAGGTTTCTCTGGTGCTGGTTTCAATAACACTAATGACTGGCAAGGTCCTTACGTTGATGGTACTAAAAACTATGACCCTATGTTAAGAGGAGTTGGTGAGTCTACTTACTTTAACTCAATGGGACTTTCAACTTTCACTAAATTTGTTGAAGCTGAGACATTCCAAGTAGCTGCTTCTGTTACAACAGAGCAAATACAAGATCTTAACAAACAATTCGGTATCGATGTTATTTCAATGATCGAGAACGCATTGGTTAATGAGGTATCTCAATCTATCAACAAACACATCTTATCAAGAGCGTTTGCTTTAGGATGGTCTAATCACGTTCAATTCAACAATGTTGAACAACAGAACTTAAACTTGAATTTAGTTATAAACAGTACAAATGCTGGTAATACTGCTGCATACGTAAATAAATCTAATGCTGGTGTTGTTATGCCAATTCCTAATGGTCCTGCATCAGGTGGATATGAGAACTTATCAACTCTTCAAAGAAGATTATTCTCTAGAATCCTTGCAGCTGCAAACGTAGTAGCTAATAGAGGTAGAAGAGGTCCTGCTAACTTCATCGTTACTAACGCTGCAGTAGCAAGTGCACTTCAAGACATCTCTCAGTTCACATTCGCACCGTTCTCTAACACATTAACTCAAAACAACGGTACATTATATCCAGTAGGTTCTCTTGCAGGTATGACTGTTTATGTTGATCAGAATATGAACTATTCAGATACGAGAGTATTAATTGGTAGAAAAGGTGGTGATGACGAACCAGGATTAAAATTCATGCCTTACATGATGGCAGAGTCTATTCAGACAATCTCTGAAGGTACTATGTCACCTAAGATCGCAGTTAAATCTAGATACGCTTTAGTAGAAGCTGGTTTCTTACCTGAAACTATGTACTTAACATTCTATGTTAACGTACCTGCTGGTGGTTTAGCATAATCTTAGATTAGCAAATATATCAAAAGTCCCAGTTATCTGGGACTTTTTTTTGTGGGTTGAGCTTAAATAAAAAATCACATCTGTGATATATAGATGATAAAAATAAATCAATTTATGAAAAGTATTCCATCTTTTGAGGATTTTGAACAATATGAAGGCTTGATAGAGAATCTTGACCCGTCATTTCTTAAGGAATTAAGATCAATCGAAATCCCAGAAATAACATCTCCTATAAACGAAGGAAGAATAGCTAATTTTTTAACAAATAAACTCTCTAAGTTCCTTCTTGGATCATTTTCCGGAGTTGGTATGATAGATGAAGCAGTAAGAATAGTTCTTTCCCTAGAACTTGATCTTATACAAAAAGCCAGTGATTTAAGAAAAACCATAGCTAAATTTGATGAACAGATAGATCAATTGGCAAAAGAGGGCAATAAAGAGAAAATCGATGTAATCGCTAAGGAGAGAGAAGCTAAAACTAATGAGTTTGATGCTTACGAGAAAGCACAGAATCTTAAGCTTAAAAAGGCAAGGGATGTTGCAAAACAGATAGTTAATGGTAACTCTAGAAGAAAAGAATATCTTGATTCATGTTATGCTGAGAATGAAATAGAAATGGCTGAACTTGAATATAGATTAGCAAAAGAGAGATCAGAGGATCAGACAGCATTAAAATCCTATGAGGAGAAAGTTGCTAAAGCCAGAGAAGAAGCAGAAGCTAAAGCTAAGGAGATAGAGGAACAAATGAAGAAGGAAGAGGATAAGGAACCTAAGGAAGTAAAAACCGAGGTTTCGTTTGACGCCGAAAAGGAGAAGAAGATCATATCAAGAAGAAAGGGTGGTGATATAATTAAAAGAAAAAATGAGCTTGAAAAAGAAATAGCTGATATTAAATCTGACATGGAGAGAAAACTGAATCAAATTTCCAATAAGATAAAGAAATCAGCTAAGCCTCTAACTGAAAGATACTTAGAAAATGCCAAACTTGATCTTATAGAAATGGCAACTGCTCTTGATTATAAGAAGGAGCTTCTTTCAACTTTTAGAAATCTAGGTAGAAATGCAGCTGAAATTGAGAAATCCCTTGGCAACAATAAAGAATTTAAGGATGCTATAGATAAGATCAATAAAGGTGCAGGTAATGCTAAACAGATAAAAGGTGAGGTATTAAAAGCATTTAGAGATGCATTTTCAACGGTAGGTATAGGTAAATCAGGTGTATTGACAACTGGTATTATAGATAAGCTAAAAGAAAAAATAAATAAATAAGCCATGACTTTAAAATTTAAAGATTGGGATCAAATTAACGAAGCTAGTATAATAGACAAAGTAAAAAACTGGTTTAGTAGTAAATTTGGTGGTCCTATAGGTAAAATCGATGATATAGTAGAAGAATATAGATCTGCAGAAAGCGATTATGTTGATGAATGGGAGAAGCTACAAAGTGAATTGGATAAGCTTGATCTTGAAAAAGGTCAAACTAAAAGCGATCCTGCCGAGCTTAAGAGAATTGAAAAATTCATAGATAAAAATACCCATGCTATAGAAGCGGGCGAGAAAGCTCATGCGAAGAGAATAGATATGATAATGAGCAAAGTAAAGCAAGAAATTAATGGCGATATGAAGCTTAAGAAATATTGGGAATTCAATAAAACAAAGGTTGATGCTGAAGTTGCAGAGGATATGTACAAAAGGGCAAAAAATCTAGCGGATGCAACATTAGGTAAATCCCTATATAATAAATACAAAGCAACTGTTATAAAGGCCAAAGAAAAGGATTCTGAATTTAGAAAGTTGTATGGAGATCTTATAAAGGGTACGGGAAGGGAAAAAGAAAATGAACCAAATTCTACTGTCCCTGGTGGAGGATCTACCGGATTAAGCGATTCACAAATGGAACAGTTTTTAAATATGTCCATAACGGATTTTGCAAAAAGCGCTAGAACTATGGATAAGGGTGACGTTAGAGAATTAGTTTCTTTTCTTATAAGAAAAAGAAATGACCTTTATGTACAAATGGACGTTGAAAGAGATGCTCTTAATGAACTGATAGCTAAAAAACAAGGTGTTGGTGCAACTAAGGAAAGCGCAGCAGCTAAGCTTAAGGAAATACGTGAAAAATACATGGATAAGATCAGAGACCTTAGAGGAAAAATAACGGTAGTTAGAAGATGATAACATTTAATTCTTTTAGATTGCTTGAAGAGGAATCAGAGGCAACAAAGGTACAGCAATTAAGATTGCAATTATCACAAAATTTTGATGAGTTAACTGAAGCAAAATCTATTAAAAAAGAAGGTGATCCCGCTTCTGAAGCAGCAAGTCTAGATCAGCAAGCAGCAGTTCACATTAAGATATCTAATACAATGAAAGCTCTTTCTGCTGAAATTAAAAAACAACCAAAAACGGTAGCCACGCCTACTACAACATAAACTAATAAAGATATGAATCAATATTTAAAAAATAATCCGGTAGCTAGAGCAATATATGAAAATAGTATATCGGGAAAACTATTTGAAAATGAGGCTGTTGATAATGTATTAAGAACAATCTCTGATGCTTGTCTTGACATCTATCAGAAGGTGGTTTTTGATATAGCTCCAGCGAGGGAAAGAAATCCTGATGGTAGTAGAGAAAAACTCTCTCCTATAATTTCTGCAAATACAATAGAATCTTTAGTTGCTGTACTTAGAAATGATTCTGCTGAAAGTGGGGTTAAAACAGCATCGTATGCGGAGTCAAAAAATTTATATTTACAAGCACTTGAGAAATATACAGAGGCATTAATAAGTGCATGTAAAGTAAATAAAGCAAACGAGAAGTTCATTCTCGATTATATGAAAGCTGGTGCTCAGGTTAAACAAAGAAGAACCGAACAACTTGCAAAATCTGCTAAGGAAGAAAATGATTCAAAAAACGGTATAGAAGAATCTTACTATTTTAATGGTGAATTGGATATGTTAAACGAAGCCGGTATATTCACTGGATATAAAGGTAGAGTTGATGATCTTAGAAAAATATTAGCGAATCTTATACTTTCGTCAAATGGAAAAACATCCAAGAATGGATATGGGAGAGATTGGCAGACAACGTTTGTTGATCTTGATGAAAAAAGAAAATCCTTAGATACCTCTAAGGGTGCATTCGGGGAGAAAGACAAGAAGGCTTTAGATGATCTTGAAAAACAAGTTGATAAGTATAGATTAGAATATATTAAGGCTTCAAATGCTGCAATAGATAAATCGCTTACTAATATACAGAATGACGAGGAGCTTAATGGAGCTTATGGTGATGTAAATACACTTTGTGACGAGGCTAAATTATTAAAAACTAGAGCAGATTCACAATATTCAACAGCTCTTGTTACTATAAAGGATGAGCACAAGGAGAAGGAGGAAGTTTTTAATAAAACATTATTTCCTATAACTAGAGGTAATACCGATGCTGATGATAAATTCAAAGATAGTGGATTAATATTCGCAATACAAAAAGCTCTTTGTGATGGTATACCGGCAGCCAGTAAATTGATAAAATCTAAAGGTGGACCTAATGGTAAATATGGACCAGCTACAAAATCTGTTATCGCAACGATACAGAAGATGGAGAAGAATAAGAACGTTAATGGGGAAATCGACCAGGCATTGCTTTCTGATATACTTGCTTCTGATTGGGTTTCCGCTGAGAATAAAAAAATAATACACAAAGCACTTGATGTTGCCAAAGTTAAAATGAACGAAAGCATATCAACTGTTTTTTCATTTGATGATTTTATTAAAGGATCTGAAATAAATGAAAATAATAAGATCACTATTAATAATGATGATTTTGAGAAGGAACTTGCTTCACAATACAAAGAAACAACCTCAAGTGAGCCACTCTCTCAGACTAAGAGCAAATCTACATCGAAGGAAGGTGAGGAAGATGAAGACTCAGAGTCAACAGGATCCAAATCTGTAGATGCTAACAAACTCGCAGAAAAACTTAGAAGCGTTTATAAAATTGACGTGGAAGGAACAAACTTTACTAGAACTGATGGATCTCTTAAGCCTTCGTACGATTCTAAGTTTATAAAAGCTTGGATGAAAGCATTGGAAGATGTAACTACTTCTCCTAACGATTATAAATACTTCTTTAATGATGGCGGTTTATATAGAATAAATAGAAAGGATACTTCTTTAAAATCCCCTTCGAATTGGCCAAAATTTGAGAAGGTTGATGAGAAGGACGATGCTTATCTTTTCTTTAAAAATAATGCATTACAATTTTCTACCCTTGGGTTTATTGATCATAAAAAAAGATACGAAGCTCTCAATAAATTTATAACCTCAATCTCAGGAAAGAGCGATTTTAAAAATATAGCGGCCAGGTTAAAACCAGCATTGATAAATAAGGAGGTTCCTTTTATATCAATGGCTGATATGAAAGGTGATATTAAAAGGGCATTTGAAATCGCATTAGATGTTGATTCATCCGATCCTGATATGGGAGCATATGAATTTGTACTATTAAATTCTATGCTGGTTGCAACATCCAATTGTGTAACTTATGATTCTGATAAGAAAAAATACATCCCTTGTATTAAATGGATTTCTGATAATATTTTAACTGAGGATGCTTGCCAAAGGATAGCTGATGACAGATTAATGAAGGATACAGCTCTAAATGGAGACTTGATAACATTTAGTGGTGATACCCTGATTAATCCAAAAAGAATTGAAATAACATCAATATTAACTAAAAAAAATAATGATGGATATTCTGAGCAAAAAGCTCTCTCTTCTTTTAAACCACTTATTGAATTAAAACCAGGTACTGGAATGCTGGCATCTAAAGGTATAGTTATTTTAAATCTTAGAAGAATTACAAAAACGATATATCCAGCAGTTTCTGAATTATGTAAAAGAATGAATACTGTTGAATTTAAAGATTTCCCACAAAAATCTCCATTCAAGTGTATTGAAGTAAAGTAATAAATAATTAAATTGAATAAAAAGAAGGATTTTTAAAATCCTTCTTTTTTTTGTGTAATTTTATAGGGTCGAAATTAAATTATTTTTCACATCTATAATATTTATGATATACGTATTTGAAGGACCTAGAAATTCAGGAAAGACCTATCTTTCCAAAGAAATGGAATCCAAATTGAATCTTCCTAGATTTCAGTTTGATTTTGGTAGCTATTTCAATTTACTTGAATTGAAAAGTAAGGATAACAGGGAAGCACATTCATTCTCGATGGGGAAGGAACTTATGATAATGCAGATAGCTAAGGATCTAAAAGGAACAATGCCAAATTGCATACATGATAGAGGAATATTAACCGTCCTTGCTTGGGGATTATCTGAAAATAGAATAACCAAGGATGACGTTATAAAACAAATAGAATTCATAAGGGATAGAAACCTTATGTCCGAGATTTCTGTGATTTATATAAATGGTAACAATCCAGATAAATCCGATAGAAATAAGGACCAATGGGATTATGCAGAGCTTGATAATTCGGAGAGATCTTCGTTTGAGTTTGTTATTTATAAGTTCGTGGAACTTGGATTTGATAACATAAGAATATTTCAGAATGAATTCACGGATGAAAGCGTAGAAGAATTAATAAAATTAATAAATCAAATATAATTATGTGCGGTATATTGCTAACAACTGGTGCTAAGACAAATCCAGAAATACTTGATTCAATAAAGCATAGAGGGATAGAGGTTCAGAGTGAGACCTTTGATAATGTAACTCTATGTCATCATAGATTACCAATTCAAACTTTGGATGGTGATGATTGGGGACAACCGATTAAAGTCTCTAAGGACATCTATATGATGTTTAACGGTGAGATATTTAATTATGATCAGAATCTATTTTCTTCTGACACAGAATATCTATGTAATTTGTTTTCTAAATTAAACGGAACCAATCTCGAATTCTTCTCTGCAATGTATATTCCTCACATTTGTACATGGGATGGATTCTGGTCGATAGTTTTATATAGCACCGTAACAAGTCAGGTAATAGCGTTTACCGATCCACTTGGTAAGAAATGTCTATATAAGAACGAGCTTGGTGAGGTGTGCTCAGAAATAAAGGGCTTATATACAGACAATTCAAAGATCGATGATAAATTCATAAGCTCCGTTAGAAAGTTTGGATATAATACTGATAATAGAACTGCATATACCAATATAAAAAGATTACTTCCAAATACAATATATTCATGGAATATGGGCTCACCTATGTTTGAACAATCGTATCCTGAATATTATAGAATATGGGACACACCGATACCAGAGCTTGTTGGCGAGGACTATGAAACCCATAAGGATTGGCTATGGGATAAGATGTTTGAAAGTGTTAATAATAGGTTAGTTTCTAGAAATTATCCAATATCAATACTAGTTTCTGGTGGACTTGATTCTGCTATAATTGCTGCGATACTTAAGGAATCTGGATCGGATGTTAAATGGTTTAGCATAGAGAACGGTGAAACCCCCTTTGTTAATGATTTAGAAGCTCATTTAGGGACTTCTACAAATTTCCTAGACTATGATATGGATTCGGAAAAGAATGCGCTTATATACGCCAAATGGAACGAATCACCCATAGATCTTGGATCTGTTATTCCTCAGTATCATCTATTTGAAACTATTCGTAAAAATACTGATTATAGAATAGTAATAAGTGGGGATGGGTCTGATGAGTTATTTGGTGGATATTCTAGAATACATGAATACGATTCACAGAAATCCGATATTTTCCAGGAGCTTAGTTTTTATCACCTGCCGAGATTGGATAAGATGTCGATGGCACATACGCTAGAACTAAGATCACCATTTCTTAATAATGATATAATTAGATTTGCCATGCATTTGCCTTTAGAATGGAGGACTGACAAGAAAATACTCAAGGACACTTTTGGACCTATGCTTCCTAGTTCAATAGTTGATAGAAAAAAAGAGGCATTAAAGAATCCTGAAATAAAAGAGGATAAATTAGCATACAGACAAAAAGCTGTTGATTTATTTCTATCTAAAGCATAATCTTTATTAATCTGAAACTTCTTGGATATATACATAAATAAAAATGTAAGAATGACAAGAATAGTTAAAAACTTTGATGCATTTTCAAACGACGATCAAATCCACGAGGATTTTGATGTAATGGGTTTGCTTGGTAAGACCATTGGATATCTAGGTGATGGGTTTATCGATACAATAAAACAAAAATTTACTGCAAGACTATTAGAAAAGCTTGGGATAGAAGAGGAGAGCATTGCATCCGAATTCGTACAACAGGTAGTTTCTAGTATAGATATGAAGGAGTGGCCAGGTATACTTAGTGGCGACAATAATAATATGAAATTTTTCATTCCTAAAATTGCAGAATCTATACAATTTACATTAGAGAGAAAGGGATTCGATGGAATAGCGAGAGGAATTGGACTGAAGCCTAGCAGTATAATATTAAGAACCCTTGTAAATACGATACAAGATAAAGCATCTGGAAAAGAAAAGATTGAAAAATTCCTTTTTGAATTATTCGGTGATGATAATATAGGTGGTGATATCATATCATCTCTCAACAGTAAGGATAAAGCACAGTTTAGTGATGCCCTAACAAAGGCTGCTGGAAATAAATCCACCTCTGGTGATACCAAGGGAGATGGTGGATCATTCATTAGTAACATAATGGGTGGATTATTAGGTGGTAATAATGCAGCAGCAACAGTAAAATAAAAGATAAGGCTATGAATCAAAAAGATGTAAGCAAAAGAGATATATTGGACTTTGATAAATTTTTAACAAAGGTCCATGATGATAAATATAAACCATTTGCGCCAATAAACCAGGAGGACAGAGAGGATGCTACTGGATTATCAAAGATAAAAAGGGAAGCAAGATACGATTTCGTTGGTTATGCAGATGCAATATTTGGACATCAGTCTAAAATGGATGTGCCTGGATATAGAATTGATGTTGACGGGAAACCGGGTATGGCGGATGCTGGATCTTTTGGTACTGGTTTTAATACTAGTGAATCAGAGAGCAGCGACACCATTATTAAAAAATTATCTGATTTCTAATAGAATATACATAGAATAAAAAAGAGAGCTAGTAGCTCTCTTTTTTTTTATGTGATTGTTTCTATGAATTTTTCTTTTGCTAATTTATATATATCAGAATCTTCATCAAAGTCCTCGTATATTTCAATAACAAAAAGTTCGGGAGATACATTTTTTTCTATCGAAAATTCGTCTAATATTTCATGATATATGAATTCATAATTCATTGAATATCTCGTATTTTTTAAAATTATTTTCTTAAGAACACAAATCTGCTTATTCCCTTGATCTGTCTTTAGTGTAACTGAACCCTGCCAATAATATGGTATTATTTTATCTGTTACCATATTTCTTATTATTAATATACCCGAATTTGTTGGTTCAATCTTCTCTGAATTGAATTTTGATTGTACCTTGAATATTTTAATTTTTGATTCCTCATCCTTAAGCATATCTAAAAATATTTCAGAATATTCGTATAATATTTCTAGTGATGATTCTATTATTGCTAATATCAAATCTTTTTTTTGCTTTTCTAACTTTCCAAAATTGAAATTTTCTATGTATTTCTTTTCATCATCGGATAACTGTGAAATTATACCTGTTCCTATTTTGTTATTTTTCTTAAACTCGTTAAGAGATTTAACTATTTTGGAAACTGCCCGTAATATGGGATAACAGTTTTTTGAATTTATATTTTTACTTATTGATTTTAAGTAATCCAAAAGAACATATTCTTTATGTTCTATGTCTATCGGTTCTTTAATGAACCAAATTGTGCTTAGGTTTTTCATCTTTAACTATTAAAAGTTTGATCGCTCTATATATTTACATTGTAATTTTTTCGAAATGGATATATACACTAAAAGATTTCTAGAAATGAAAAGAATCAACGAGGGAAGAATTTATGATTATTCTGCTTTTACCGATAGTAAGAAGCCAACCAATACAAATGATTATACTTTTGGAATAGAACTTGGATATACAGATATAGATATACAGAACAGACCTGAAGAATATGAGGATATTTCTGATGCTAAGATTTTTATAGATTATTCTGTTAATCTGATTATAAAAAAATCAGGTATAGATAGTATGGATATAGTTGTTAATTCAATGGAACTTGATTTCGAAGTTGATGATTATCCAAACGATTCGAAGGAATTTGATATAGATCTAATACCAGGTAGAACCATAGACTATAATCAAATATTAGTGGATAAGAATGATGTTCTTATACCATCATATCCTAAATCTGTTGAAATTGATATGAATAAATCAACAGAGGCAAGAAATTTTAAAATAACTGTGGTCTTTGGATCATAATTGATAATATATGAAGATTTTAAATTTCAAAGATTTCGTCTTAAACGAGGGAAGTTTACAAATATATGAGGAAATTCCTGGTATCAATTCTCTATCGGATAATGGATATGAATTGGAAGCTGAAAAATTCGATTCTGAAAATGACACACCACCATTTGGGAAAATCCTATTAACAAAAGATTCCACGAAAAATATTAGACTTTCATTCCACAATTATAAGGGTAAGAAAATGAAGGATTTGTGGATCCCCAAAGATCATTGTAAGATTAGCGATGATTCAGATTCTTCATGCAAAATTTCTATTTCAGGTGAAGGTGAATGGTTAAGTTCAGATAGCAATAGAGCTAGAGTTGAGGATTTTATAGAATCTCTTTATGATAGCAAGATGAGGGATAAATTATATTCTGGTGATATAGTAGATACCATAAAGGATGATGTATATCACATAATGGATATAATTGGAATCCCTTGTGAGGTTGTTGATGTTAAGAAGCTGGATGGCGATAATGAATATGAGGTTGTATTGGATAATAACATTTCAATAGACGTAAATAAAAGATCGGATAAACAACTTCTTGGTGACTTTAAGATGTATAAAAATAATGCTGAATCCTCTCCCTCAGTTGAGATAAAGAGTAAAAACGGTAAGCACAATTTTTATTTTTATAATGACGATCTACCTAATCTTGAGGATGAATCTGATTTGGCAGACGTTAAGAAAAATCACAGACTTTACTACCTACTTAAGAAATCATTAGGTGTTGATAACAATGACGATAGAGATAATATTTATAACCACTTCGAACAAACATCACAAAACTTCAAATCAGGAAATGATCAAAATCTGAGTTCAGAAATGAAGAAATTAAGAATCGAAGATGGCAAAAAATTGAAGGATCTTAAGAATATAATAAACACATTCACATCTGAGGATAAGATAAGAAAAATATTTCCTGGAAACTTAGTAAATTAACAACAAATAACGAAACAAAACTCCATTATGTAATCTACAATGTTTATGTAATGGACTTTTTGTATTTGGATGGTCCCAATAAACTGAAAAAGGAAAAAATCTAAATAAATGATATCAAGTATTAAAAATCTTTTTTCGTCAAAAAATAAAAAACCAAAAAGAATGAACTTAGCTGAAATTAATAGTATCGATGAATTAATAGATACTTATAAAAACATGGAATTTCAATGGATTAAAGGTGATGATATCGGAGCGATTGAGACATATAAGAATGTTGCATATGCTGGTGATTCGTATTTTGTTGAATTTATTAGCGGAAAGAGAATGAATGTCAGTCTTGTTGATGAATTTCTAATGTATTACCCTGCACCACCAAAAAAAGATCTTGGTATAAGTGCTGAATTTGTAGAGATACCAAAACCCTCCAGTGTGACGTCAATTGTTTATGATGAAATTCCAACCAAAAATGAATCCGAAGAATCTCCGATATATAAGTTGCTCAAGAAACAGAAAAAGAATTCAGTTGAAGTTTCAATAAAGCTTAAGTTGAATTTACCATCTAAGGAACTTTATGGTGTTTTATCAAGCTCTTTTGAGGATGCAGAGAGGGATATAATAGATTTCGTTCTTTCTGGTGTTGATATAGATGATATAAAAGCATCACTTGCGGATTCAATAAAAAAGACATATTATGTTTCTGAGAAAAAGGAGCCAATAAAAACTGGTAAGGCCCAATCAAATAAAAAAGATAATAATGAATAAGGAAAAAATACTACTAGAAACCCCAAAATTTGACGTTGTCGAGAGAGATGATAAACCTGGTATCGTTTCTAGAGTTGAAACTGTAATGATATTACCGTTCATAAGTGATGATCAGGGACTACCTTTAATGATTGGTGTGCTTAAGGAAAAAAATCTTTTTAGAGACGGAGGAAATACTCAAAGCTTAATAACAGGAACTTGCGACGAAGAAGATCCTGATTATCTAGCAACTGCTAAAAGAGAATTACTGGAGGAGTCTGGATATGATGTTTCCGATAATAATAAATGGTATTTTCTTGGAACTGTATCAGGGAATAAATTTGTTGATAAGGAATATCCTGCTTTCGCTGTTGATGTCACTGGCATAGAAAAAGGAAAAGCAGAAGGTGATGGATCTAAACAGGAAAAGGAAGCAATTTTTCATTTTATCCCAGCAAATGACGTTGTTAAAGCGAAGGATATATTTATTCCTGGTCTTTTTTTAAAATTGTTTAAGTTTGTCGTTGGTATGGATTTATATAATAGAGAGGATTCAGTTTTTGGAGCGGAGAGTGGATTTAAGGACGTTGAACTTTAATATTTATATTTATGAGTAATAGAAGACAGAGAAGGCAGATTTTAAGATCAATGGGATTATTAAATGTAGAGAAGAAAGATATATTTAATAACAAAGAAAAACTGGAGAATGGAAAAAATAAGCACAGATTGCATCTTCAGATGGTTAAGAATGATCAAATACAAAAAGAAAATAAAACGGAATCCGAAAATGATTTCTTCATGTATAGACAGCAAGAATCAGAGTATTCTTCTTTTCAATCGATGCTAATGAAGAAAGATTGGAATAGTTTTGAATCAAATGATGATAATGCAAGAGATTAAAGTAAAAATTTATCTATCTAAATATTCCCCTAAGGAAGCAAAAAAGAGATCTACAGTAGGTTCTGATTTTTATGTCGTTGATATCTCTAAAATAATAAGGGATCTTGGATATGAATTGGATAACCTAACGAGAGAATCTGAGTTTGTAATAAACTACACTATTCGAAAGAAAATACTACAAGGAATATATAGTACAAAGTGTGATGGTATACTTGTGTGCTATAAGAATATAAATCAGGATTTTACTGAAAATCTTGAGAATCTATTAGACGAACACCCAGAAGAAATACAATATACCATTCACGATCTTTAAAAAAAAGATTATGTATATATGGGTCCAATAATTAATGATGGAACTAGCGCTCCCTCTTTAGAAGAATTAAGAGGTCAGGGAATAATAAACGATACTGTACAAAAGTACAGTAATATGGGATCTAGTAATCCATATAAAGGTCCAACAGCAAAAACTTTATTCTATGAAGCTGGAAAAAGAAAGCCTGGAAAATATGGACAATTTCTATTTTATTCCCTTGGTAATCATGAGAATAATTTTATTGATGCATATTACAGATCTGAAAATAGAGAATATAATAGGGCCATATCTTCTAGAAAATCAAAGAATCCATCAGCGGGACATTTAGTTAGAGAGACATCATCCCTTGAAGCTATAGTTGCTAACTGCGACACTATATTAAATGGATTTACATCATCTTTTGAACGAAGTATAATTGGTGGTATGGCAGCTCCATATTATTGGAAAGATTTTCTATTCTGTAAATATTACGCGACTATTCCCAATAATTACATGATAACTTTAAGGAGATTTCCTACCCCTGTATTGGATAATCTATCCGTTCCTGGCTCTCTTAAATCATCAGGAGCTTATAATGTTGAGGGTGTTGGAAGACCAGTTGCTCAAGCTGTAACATGGTTTGGAGGTAATACTGGTAATAAATTAAATGATATATTATCATTTAGTACTGGTATACAGTGGACATCTAAGGACCAGGATCCAATATTAACACAACAGGCTATGACACAAGGTGCAGTTGATGATGTAAGCAGACTTTTTGGAGCCGAAGGTAATGAAGATATAAAAAATGCAAAGGCAATAGCAGAAGCTGCTGCAATAGCATCAGACCCGCTCAATACCTCACTTGAAAATTACAAATATTCAAAATATAGGGAACTTATGAAGGATCCTAGTAGAGGTGGACTCTTAAGTGAATATATTTGGACGTCGGTTGATGTTGTTAAGAATACTCACTTTAGAGGAGTAGGCTTACCCTTTTCTTGGGGAAGTGGAGGTGGCGCAATTAGTGTAGTATTTGAATATGACCTGACATCAGTAGGCGAGGTAAATACAAAGGCATCTATGTTGGACATACTTGCTAATCTTCTTAGTATAGGTACAAATTACGGTTCTTTTTTAACCCCTGATTTTAGATACAATTCAAATTTTCCAGCTTTCGGCTTTCCTGGTGGTGATAGAGGTTTAGAAGCTCAGTATAAAGATCCATTGCAATTCTATACTGATTATGCTGATAAATTACTAAATCCCATAGACAGCGCTAAAAATGCAGCTGATCCAAACAAAGGAACTTTTGATAATGCTGAATATAAAAGTTCAATAGATGCAATAGTTAAAAATTCCAAGGGTAATTATGGTGCTGCACTCGACCAGATAAAAACATTATTTGGTGAATCTGCAAGCAGATTATTGAAGACAGCGGTTACCCCTGGATATTTCGAGGCATTGCAATTTCCACAGAGTATATTAACGGGAGCTCCTATAGGTGAATGGCATCTAGTCGTGGGTAATCCTTGCAATCCTGTAGCTATGATTGGTAATCTTATATGTGAAAATGTAAAAATAGATTTTGGAGAAGCCCTTGGCCCTGATGATTTTCCAACTTCACTTAAAGCTACTTTTTCTTTAAAGCATGCTAGGGATAGGGAGAGGGGTGAAATAGAAAGTATATTTAATAGAGGGGATGGAAGATTATATCAATCATCTATGCCAACAACTGCCAATGGGCAATCCTATGATGCTATCGCTACTGTTGATGGTAAAAATTTAAAGAACGCTGTTTCTGGTGTATTTAGTCAGTCTTCATTCGGAACGACTGTAAATAATAGAAACCCACCAGCAAGATAAAATAAAATATTTAAGATGTCAAATTTTCTAATCGATACATTATCCAAAAATAAAAGTGTATTCAACCCGGAACCAGTTAACGATAAACCTGGTTTTGGTATCTGGAATCTAACCCAATCATCAGTGGATTATACGAGCGGGACTAGTCTCGATGATTTTTTCATTGTTACTGAATATTATCAGATGAGACCGGATATAATTGCTGCATTAAAGTATGGTGATCATGGAAAAGTAGGATCTCTATTAAAATTTAATGCTATAAGTAATCCTTTTGCTATTATGGAGGGAAATGTTCTTCTTATACCAAATACTAAATCCATAGATGATTCATTTAATAGAAAAAAACTAGTAAATCAATCTCAGTCGTCATCAAATACGAATACAAATACGAATCAAAATACAGTATTTAAGAAAAACCAGGAAAGTAAAAAATTCAAAGTAAGTGATGCGAGGAGAAAATTTCTAGAACAAAAAGTTAAGAATCAACCAAATATTATTTTACCTCCTAATGTTTTACAACCTGACGATAAAACCATAATGAAAGAAAATGGATTCTTGATATTTGCACCTAATGCCGGTGGTGGAGGATTTAATAAACCTACTAATCAATAATGACTGAAAAAGATATAAAAATAAATTCAATAGCTGCAAATAATATAAAGCTTGATGAATTAATTAAGGTTGATAATGCGGAGGGATCTAATGATGCGAATGTTCTTAGAGAAACCGGTGCTTCAGAGGAGAAATCAACTGGTCTAAATTCCCCATATGTATCTATAAATGGATATAACGTTTCAAGGTTTATGAGGAACTTTAATTTGGATTTGTGTGGATTTATCCCCGTTGTTAGTTTTAATTTTTCTGCGTCTGATACTATATTTATGTCGGTAAATTATCCCAAGGATGGGGATATAGTTTCTGTTTATATAAGATCAAGTGATAATTATTATAAACCATTCAGAATGGATTTTTTAATAATGAGTGTCATTGGCGACGTGTCAAGTGTATATTCGGAGAATGGCTCTGATCCCGAGGGTGAAAATTTTAGATTTGATGTTGTTGCGGAATGCTATATCCCAGGATTATATAAACAAAGAATAAAGGCGTTTCCGAATATGCCGTCCATAGATGCATTATTAGAGGTGTCACAGGACATCAATTTAGGCTTTTCTACGAACGATAAATCAACAAATGATATAATGTCTTGGATATGTCCAAATTATTCATATTATGACTTTATACAGGAGGTATCAATTAGAGCATATAAGGATGATGAAACTAGTTTCTATGATTGCTGGATTGATTCATATTATAATTTGAATTTTGTAAACCTTGGGAGCCAATTTGCTTTTGAAGGTGAATCAACTGAAGTTGGGTATTTTACACCAGGATATGGAACTAAAAATCCAAAAACAGATGCTGCTATACCAGGAACAGCAGTACCTGAAACAACATCAGTTCCTCTAGTACTTACTAATTTTATAGGATTTGGTATAACCCCATTTTTTATAAATGGATATACATTGACCTCAAGATCAGGTAATAATTCGAATAATATGGGTTATATAACAAATATAGGATTTTATGATGACATAGAACAACCCGGCGAGCCAAAGAAAAAGTATGTAAAGTATGACATTGAATCGATAACAACAGATAACGTTTCAACGGGAACTATGCTTCAGAAGGGTAGAGTAAGAAGCGATTCTTATAAGGATGAGACTAGAACAGAATGGCTTGGTGTGCTTGATAGATTTGCTGATGGCTCAGGGGTTCATCAGAATTATCTTCATTCAAAATATCAGAATTTAGTAAATATTAATGATGTAACTAAATTAACACTCGAGGTTGAGTTGTCGTCATATTATCCCGGAATAATAAGGGGACAAGTTATACCTGTTGCGATATATGTTACCAAGGGAGGTAACAGACAACAAAACGTTGGTCAGATGCCAAATAATAAACCAAATACAACTAGTAAGCCAACCCTTGATTCGTTTCTTTCTGGTAACTATGTTGTTATGGGAATGCAGGTCTATTGGACACCAACCGGAGCTATGAGAGAAAAATTGATACTTTGCAAGAGAACGTGGCAAGCCAATTCTTCCGGATCTACACCAAGAGCATTTCCTAATAGCGTACTTAATAAATAAAAAAATAACATAATATAATGTCATTAGGAGCAACAGATAAACAAAGGAGTCTATTTCTTAAGGGATTTAAACTTTCTAAGCAGGGACAATACGAAGATCCAACATATCTTGGGTTTAAGGTTGTTATAGACTTTGGTACGTTACCAATAAACCCAGAAGATGGATTACCGCCGAGTCCACTATTCAAGCCTACTAGCTATAGTTTAAGTGATCTTTTTGCTAGTAATCCATTCGGCCAACATCAATATGAATTTAGAACACAAAGGGCGGTAAGTTATTACAGTGCTTCCAGTTATCTACAGGAGAGAGAAGCCGGATTTCTATATGGTGGCAAAAGATCAGATATGTTGAACCAATTTAGGATTACCTTAAATGATCTACTTACTAATTCCCCATGGTTCATTCAATCTATAAATGGATTAGATGATCTTATGAAGGTTCCGAGAGGTGGGTATCAAACACAGACTGAGGCATCCTCAACCTTTAATGTACAAAGGACTGCTGGGAAGACATTAACATTTAATACTTTGGAGTCTATGAATCTAAGAGTAACCGCTCTTGCTGATCTTTATAATCAAGCAACCTTTGATTATGATTATATGAGAGAATTAGTGCCTAGAAATCTTAGGAAGTTTACTATGTACATATTTGTCTCTGAGATAAGGAACTTTTTTAAAACGTCGAGATTAATTGGTGCATCTACAGCTTTGACTGCAATAGACGATCTATCCTCTCTGTTAGGTTCTGGAAATAATCCAGGAAGTAGTATTGGTGTATCCGATGATGTTGCAGGTCAACAAAATGGTAATTTTAGTAGTGGAAGCTCTAGTAGTCTTAATCCTGCAAGTTCTTTTAATTCATTCGTCGGTAATATATTCAACCAGGCTGGCTTGGATAACGATTTTTCACTACTTAAGGATCAGCAGGATCAATCTGGTATAAAACCTATGCTTGTATTTGAATGTAAGAATTGTGAGTTTGATTTTAGTGAGAGTACACCTATACAGAACGAACTTTATGCTGGTAGCGCATCAGGATCAGCGACCCCGGAATCTCAGAAATTTAAAATCCATGTCGGAAGAGTAAGGATGAGAAATCAATACCCAAACATAAGATTGGATGGGAAACCGTTGATACTTGGTGATAGTTGGGATGGCGCTAGATCATCAGTGCAGGCTAATCCAACTGATGATAGAAATGATATATTAAGTATAGGCGGGGAATTACTAACTAACTTTGTTAGTAATTCATTGAATGATCTTATAAATGAGGGGGTAGCAAATTTAGCAAAAAATGTAGCAGGTTTAGATAAGGCTGTTCTTGGTAATGCATATAGTTTCAATCCTAGTCAATTATTATCCAACCTTTCGTTTAATAGCGCTCAAAATTTTCTTTCACAATTAGGTGGTGCCAATATAGGACTAAGTAAAACCACACTACCAAATCCACAAAGTATGGGATTGGGTGGTCCACCGAATAGAGTTTATCCTACCCCAGGTGGAGATTCTTATCCAACCTCACCAGGACCAGATTTAGGTTTACCTGATAGGGTTTATCCTGCACCTGGTGGCGATGTATATCCAACTTCCCCTGGTCCGGATCTGGGTGCTCCTGATAGAGTTTATCCTGCACCGGGAGGAGATGAATATCCAACTTCACCAGGTCCGGATCTTGGTGCTCCTGATAGAGTTTATCCAGCACCCGGCGGAGACGAATATCCGACTTCTCCTGGACCTGATTTAGGTGCTCCTGATAGGATATATCCAGCACCCGGCGGAGACGAATATCCGACTTCTCCTGGACCTGATTTAGGTGCTCCTGATAGGATATATCCAGCACCCGGCGGAGATGTATATCCAACTTCACCCGGACCTGATCTAGGTGCTCCTGATAGAGTTTATCCTGCACCAGGTGGGGATGAATATCCAACCTCACCTGGACCGGATCTTGGTGCTCCTGATAGAATGTATCCTGCACCAGGTGGTGATGTATATCCAGCTTCACCAGGATCTGATTTAGGTGCTCCTGATAGAATGTATCCTTCGCCGGGTGGTGATGTATATCCAACTTCACCGGGACCTGATTTAGGTGCTCCTGCTAGAATGTATAGCGGAGTAAATGAGAACGTATATCCAAATCAGGGTGTTGTCTCAGATAGCGGACAACAAATAAACACTAATAGTAATTTTCAACAACAACCAGGAAGCGTCTATAGTCAACCACCGATCAATACCAATACTATATCAAGAGGTGATATGGATAAAGTTTATCCTCCGACAAGCGGCGATTTTTCATTAGAAAAACCTCTAAATCTTGGGAACTTAAAACCTACCGATAAATACAATATAAGTATGGATGGATTTAATTCCGATAAAAATGATTTTGTATAATTATGCCTAGTGAAAAAACCTACCTTGGTGAAATAGTAGATATTAACGATCCCCTTAAACAAGGAAGAGCGAGAGTTGCAGTTTTTGGTCTATTTGATGATCTTGCTGTTGAAAATATACCATGGGCGGAGCAAAATTCTGGTCTGTCTTTTGGGTCCGAATTTGGTGGGGGTAATATATCTATTCCCAGATTGGGATCTGTTGTTTCTGTACATTTCGAAGAGGAGAATTATTATAAGATAACCTACGATTATATAAAAGAACAGGCACCAGATCTTACCAGAGAACTTCAGGAGGAGAATTCATATGAGGGAACTCAAGCTTTACTCTATGATGGAGAGGCACTACCTGGAACTTTAAAGATAATATACACCAGAAAAAATGGCCTTGTTATATCTTTAGGCGATGCTAAAGTACAATTGGATACACAGAATGGTGGAGAACTCCGAATCCTTGTTAAGATGGGAGAGGATGAAATAAGAATGGAGCAGAGTAAAGTCATAGTTAAATGTAATAATATTGAACTTGGCGAAGGCGCTATAGAAAAATTGGTTAAGGGAAGCACTTTTCTAACTTATTTTAATTCACATACACACCCAACCGGTGTAGGTCCTTCAGGAACGCCAATCGTTCCTATGACAGATTCCCAGCATCTAAGTCAAGTATCAAAAACTAAATAATAATGGCAGCAGATTGGGGAACATTCATAACTAATGTTAGTGATAAATTAACATCTCAGTCTATTCAGTCCTATGAGGAAATGGCAGATTTCCTTAGAAAGGAATACATTTCTGCGACTGTTGGTAAAGCTGCATCACCATATAGTGAAACCCACATAAAAGGTAAGGATGATGTTATGTTTAATGGGTTTAAGAAAGGGTTTAAAATACTGTACGAAAATGGTGATTTGAGTTTTGAAGAAAAAAAGACAAGTCCAGAATACGCAGATCTTGACGTTCAGCCGCCAGAAATTGATGTATCTGGAGCTGCTGATCAGGTTGACCTTGATTTTAGAGATTGGGCAGAGGAGAATAAAGCAACTATACCTCCATTTGTTTATTCCCAATTTTTTTCTCAGTATCCAAATTTCCCGGCTGATAAAAAACAAGCAGTCACAGAGATAGCAAGGAAGATATTGCACCAATTTGATGGAACAGGATCGTATCTTCAGTGGATGTATTCTTTAAGAACCGGTTCTTATTCTGATTGGGGAAATTTAATAATGAATGAGGTTATTAGTTTATTAAAGATTGAGACAGATAGGCCAGTACAACCCGGTGATGTTGTGAGAGGATATGCTAAATACAGGAATAAAACGGAGACTTATAGATATTTGGAATCTGATGCTTTCGCTAAATCTAAGGGAGATATTAATATTGATAACACTGAGGAGAAAAGCGATACTTATAGAGCGAGATTATCGAGAGGGGAGAAAGATGGATATTGGAAGGGTGATCTGATAGATGGAAAAATAGTATCTGTTGCTACTTCTTCGGGGGTTCAGAAAATAATGGTATCTTATTTTAGTAAGCAGTACAATAGATCATTCATTAAGGAATTGATGCCAGACACAATCAATAGAAAAATATCAGTAAAAGACATCTCCGATAACTTGCCATCAGTTAATATAACTTATCAGCTTCTCCAGGATCAGCATCTGAGTAATCCAAATAAAATCCCCGATTATTTAACCGCTAGTTTCATAACACATTTCACATATTCGAAATATGATGGTGGTTATCTTAGAGCTATGTTAAAGGAACAAAATTATTCTGATACCGCTATAGATCAGGCAGAACTGGAATTTAATGATAACTATCAGTATGCTGATGAAATTATTGGTCTATTTTCTAAGAATGCCAAAAAAAGTATATTTAGTTCCAATTATAGTAATGCCTTTAATAGCGTTTTTGGTGGTAATACATTTAATCTTCGCTGGATAAAAGCACGCCATGATTGGAATAAAACAAACCAATATTCAGTAGAGGAGGAAAGATACAGAGAACTTAAAATAAGATGGATAAATGAAATAGCCGAAGCAGCAAGAAAAAATGAGGATCCCGACAAACCAGAGGATGCTTATAATGTGATGGCTAAGGGTGTTATTGATTATTGGAAATCGTGTGCACAGAAACCGTTAACTAATGAACCAGGTGCTCCACCTTGTGTATTCTCTCCACCCCAAGGTGGTTTATATGTTCCTATATATTATGGTAGTCAGACGATGCTAGGTAATAATATAAAGAGAGCATTCAATACTGGAAAAAGATTTACTAAACCTTACGAGAAGAAGATCGCAGCCAAAATGGTAGCATCGGCTCTTGCCTATTCTTTTTCTATGCATTTATTGGAACTGAAATTTATTTACCGTGGAGGTATACCAGGTCCTAATGGACCTATTCCTATGATCGGATTCATACCATTGGTTTACTAAAAAATCCTGCAATTTAAAGGAACTAAAGATATGATATATAGTATAATTAATAGTAAAGTATAATCATCTAAAACTAAAAAAAATGAATTCTGATTTCTTAGAAAATTTTGAATGGGAGTTACCTAATGGACTAGCCATAAATTCCAAAATCAAATCCCCGGCAGGATCTAAAATATATTGCCACGAACCTTACGCTGAGGATCTAGCGAAACTTTATTTTGCAAGTAATGACAAATTCGAAGGTGGATCTAAAGATCTTTCTGACGGTGGGGTTTATACATGCACAATCATAAGCGTTAAAGCCGACGAAGCTTTAGCACAAACTGATTCAGGTCAAACAATCTATATCGATCTCAAAAGAGAAAGAAGAGATGCAGAGAAATTAAATATAACGGGAATAGGTTTCTATCCTGGTGAGGAGCTTAAAGCTAGGGTTAGAAAAATGAACGGTAGCTACTCTGGTTCTATAATTGAGTATTATATACATAGCCTTAGAGCTGAGTTATTTGAACAAATTAAGAAGGAAAGTAATGCTTATCTTGTTAAGATTGTTAGTATTAACAAAGGTGGTTATATTGCTGAATTGTCAGGTATTAAATGTTTCATGCCTGGATCATTAGCAGCTGCAAATAAGATAACGGATTTCGAATCTTATATAGGCAAGGAAATGCACGTTATGATCGAAGGATATGTTGAAGCTAAGGATATCTTTATCGTTTCGTATAAGAAATATCTTAATAGAATCATGGATTCTAAAATACAGGAACTTGATCTTACTAAAAAATATAAGGGATATGTTACTGGAACAAGTGATTTTGGTGTTTTCGTAGAATGGGACGATGTTTACACTGGTCTTATACATAAAACCGAATTTGCTGAGGGTAATAGTTTAGCTGCTCTTTCTCCTGGAATAGAAATAGAATTCTATGTTAAGGAGATAAAGGATAATAATAGATTGACCCTTACATTAGATCAACCATTGGAGAGAAATGTTATTATCCAGGATCTGGAATCACAGGTAAATGACGGAACAGTTGAACCTATGGAAGCAAAGGTTAAACATAAAAGAAAAAATGGGGCTTTAGTAGAAATACAGGGTCTTGGACTTTTAGCATTAATTCCTCAGGATAAACTGGGTAAGAAAGGAAATAACATAAGAGTCGGAGACGATGTTACTGTTATTGCATATGAGGTTGAAACGATCTCGGGAAAAATATTCGTTAAAGTAGTAGATGCCGGATAATAGAACACATTTTGACAAGCTTAACGCACTCAGCTCCTCAGTAATAGGATTTGAATTTGAATTTTATACCGACCTTTTAAAAGGTAAGGCTGCTGAAGCATTATCCCAGCTTGTCAAAAAAAAAGTTGTAGTTTCTGAAAAATATCACTCAAAAACTCCAGTAGACGCAAACAACTTCAAGTTAGAGCCAGATTATTCCGGTGGTAATAAGATGGTTGAGCTCATTACTGGACCACTTCCATATATGGAGGCAATTCCAATTTTAATAAAGATATTAAAATGGATAGATGAAAACGGATGGACTAATGATAGATGTGCATTCCAGTTTTCGGTTAGCTTCGATAAAAACAGAAGAGAAGTAAAGCATAAAATTGAGACAATAGATAAACTTAAGTTTGTATTAGGCCTGGATGAAGGTCTAATATATTCTAAGTTTGGCTCTAGAGAAAAGAACGTCTATGCTAAATCTGTTAAAAAAGTACTCCCTAGAAATAGATTCTCCATACTGGAGAATATTACTACCATAGACCCAAAAATGTACAAAGTTCCTGAGGACAAGTACTATGGAGTAAATTTTACCAAAATACCAAAAGGTTATATAGAATTCAGATATCTTGGTAATAGAGACTATCAGAAAAAGATTAAGGATATAAGAGAGATAATTGATTATATTGTTCTTTATCTTTATGACATGTTAAGCGGAAGAATTTCCGGATATAACAAGCAGGATCTTGCTACTCTTCAGATGATGATGAATAAATATTCTAAAGTTGTTAGATCTTTCAGTGATCCTGATATATTTTTTAGAAATTATCCAGACTTTCATATTTTTATAGACCTTAAGGGGTGGGACGAAAATGTTAAAACGTACTTTTTCTCCATAAGAGATAAGATATTTGATCTTATTGTTGATGGCAATATAACTTCATGTTATTTTAACTATGATACTACGACTGGTAGATGTCAGGTTAAGGAAGCCAGAAGTAGAGGAGCATTCGAAATAAGCGGTGTCGATCTTATATTATGTGATATAAAAAATGCAACAGTTAGAGATTGTAATATTTATAACTGCTCTATAAAAAAATCATGTGTTGAGGATTCTTTCATTTTTGGAGGTACTAAAATAATCTCATCTAAGGTAAAGGCTACTATAGTTGATTATGGTAATGAACTTAAGGATTGTTTTATAGATTGCGAGGGTAAGAACATAAACTGTAAGATAGTAGGTGGTGTTTTTAGAGGTGGTATACTTGGTGATAATTCTGACGTAAGCAAGGAAACTATGAAAGTAAAAGCACCAGAGGATGCTAGAATGGTTAGATTTGTTACTGATAGCAGACTTAAGAATCTTAATGATCAATACGGTGGTTCCAAATTTGGGAATATGAACTACTAAAAATAAAAACCTAACATGACACAAGACGAACTAGTACAAGAAATTGAGGATGCATTAAATTTTAGTTGTGCATTACCATATAGCTTGAATGCAACAGAAATGGAAAGAATCATAAAAAGAGCCAAGGCTTGGTTTTATGATAATTACCAGTATGCGGTGGAAGATAGAGTTTTTGTTATAGCAAATACTATATTTGCACATCCTGAATTTAAAAGAACTAGACAAATAGTTCTTCCTCCGTCCATAATTGGGGTTTATGAGGTTAGAGAACTTGGTGGATCTGGACTATCTGGTACACCTGATAGGGATTTTGGTGATTCAAAGTTACTTGGTTCCGAATTATTACTTTCCCCTTTCATGGGAGATAATATGGTTTATAGAACTGTTATGTATTCATATTTCGATCTTGCAAAAGCATATATGCTAAATACTTTTGCATATAAATATAATAAAAACACAAAAGCACTAACTATACTAGGTAGAGATCCAAATAGATCAGGAAAGGGCGGTCAGGGTGGTCAGCTCGCTCAAGGTTTTGGCGTTGGCGGTATGGATGTTTCTGTTAGATGCCACGTAGCTATTCCTGATGAATATCTTTTTGATGATGAACTTTTTGTAAGATATTGCATAGCTAAATCCAAAATAGCGCTTTCACAGATGCTTAGTGTGTTCACCTATAATCTTCCTGGTGGTGTTACTATAAACGCTTCCGAGATAGGATCGCAGGGTAATACAGAGCTCCAAGAGGTCATGGATATGATCAATGGGGAAAATACTCCTTCTTATTTCCTTCAGTGGAATTAAAAAATTAATAGATTATTTCGAATATCACTATCTGTTCTTTTATCGATATATAAAGGGAATTAATTCCCTATGAGAGAAATTTATAATAGAGATCCGAACGATCCAAAGTACAATCCTTATCAATTAGAGGTATCAGATCCAATCGAGATTTGTACCGGCCAACTTAAAATGTTGCTCCTTACTAATAAGGGTGAAGTTTTAGGTGATCCTAAATTTGGTTTAAATTTGGAGGATCTTATTTTCAATTTAGAGCTTTCTGAATACAGTATAAAAAAGGAACTTGATCTTAACCTTAAGGTCTATGTTCCTCTTTTTGCAGCATTAGGCGGAACCTATGAATTGAAATTTTATGTTGGTACTCAAAGGGATATAGCAACACTTGATTTTAATATACAATCTGATGGTGGACTAAGTCCACTAGTGACACTAAAATTAACATAACAAAAAGAAATGAATATATTTAAGAAAAATAATATACTTATTGATGGATTATTAGGGGATACCTTTTCTTTTCTTCAAACTACATATAACCAGACAGCAAATGTTTTTACTGTTGCTTCTGCATGGGGGCAAATACTTTTCGTTTTACAAAACCTTTCCCAGCTTATACTTTATTTTATAGAAGATTCTATAACAGAATTAAATATACAGGAAGCAACAAGGGACTATTCTGTAAGGAGTTTAGCTAGAATTGCAGGTTATGATCCCGGGAGAGCATCAGCAGCTCAGGGTGAGGTTTCTATCTCGTGGAATACAAGGGAAGGAGATGTTTCTGGTGGTGCTGTTATAATAAAGAACAATTCGCAGATAAGATGTTTACAGAATGGTAAAATATATTCACTTAGATTTGGAAGTAACGAAGTTACTATTCCATTAGTAAGAGGAAATTCTATAGCTACTAAATTAGTCCAGGGAAACTTCGAGACCGCTACTGTTACCGGAACAGGTACAGCTCTTCAGAGCTATAATCTTCCCTCCACATCGGGAGCATTCATAGACCAATTTTATATAGATGTCTATGTGAATGAGGAAAAATGGAAAAGATATGACTCACTCTATGATATACCGCTAAATGGCAAGGGATACCTTGTTAGAAGTGGTATACAGGAGGGTATAGATCTTTATTTCGGTAATTCCAATTTCGGTATGGTTCCTCCTGGTGGATCTGTGATACGAATAGAATATTTACAAACCAGCGGGATAAGTGGAAATTCAAATTCAACTAAAGAAACACCACTTACATATAAATTTGTAACAACAGGTACGGATCTTTTTGGGGGAGAAGTCGATCTGAATCTTTATATAGATATTAAAAACAATATAGATCCAACTTTTGGTACTAATCCTGAAAGTATAGCTCTTATAAGATTGGTTGCTCCAAAGACAAGTAGATCTTTTGTATTCGCAAATCCTGAAAATTATGAAATATTCCTAAGTAAATTTGGAGTATTTTCTCAAATACAAGCATTTTCAACTTTTGATGATGATTATTTAGACGATGATAATATAGTATATCTTTATCTTGTCCCTGATATAACATTAAATCTTACAACGAATGAGGATTATTTTAGTGTACCTGATTCGGATTTTCTTTTAACTACTCAACAAAAAACAAAGGTAATAAATCTTATACAGGACTCCGGATCAATGATAGCTACTACTGTTGTTAAAATAGTCGAGCCTATCATAACTAAATATGTTGTTAATGTAGTGGTATCGATCTTCGAAGGTAACGATCCTGAGACGATAAAACAGACAATTAGAAAGAGATTCTCTGATTATATGCTAGGTAATAAAAGAAGGGATAAAATTCCAAAATCTGATCTTATAGCAATAGTTGAGGGTATAGAGGGTGTTGATTCGGTTTCTCTATTTTTTATTGGACAAAAAAATGAGGCAAATCAGTTGCTAATAAAAGATCTTTCTAACGTTAGCGATGCACAATACTCTGAGGTTATAGGAATGGATAATTTTGGTGATATATTAATAGGAAGAAATGAGCTCGTTATACTTAGAGGTGGATGGTCTGATAGAAACGGAACATTCTTTACCGATAGTATAGTAGCGGGTAAGCCTGGACCTCTTAATATAACAGTTTCATCTATAGTTCCTAAGAATTTTAGAAGTGGATTAACAACTGAACTTAAGAGCCAATTGGCAGCACAAAATAAACAATAATAATGCAATCATATTCACCTTTTTTCCCAGATCAGGATATTAGTGTTAATTATACAGTTAAAGGGATAACCCCAAAAACAACCAATACTACTTTCTATAATTCAAAAGATCTATATATGACAATAGAACTTGCTACTAATCGTGCTTATAATATGGGATGTTCCGGATATCGTGCTATTACAACAAATGCTAATGGTTCATATATGTTTGGTCCTTGCTCTTCGGCAGCTGATTATAAGAAAATAATGAAGGAGATGCCGAAAGAAAATGTTGAGAGAAGGTATTATGATTTTGATCAGGATCAAAATCTATATGATATTAGGGACTCACAGAATGATAATTTATATAATGGTTTTAATTACAAGGATCAAATTCTCAGAAGAAGTTTATCTAATGTTATATATAAGGATCCAATAAAGGAAGGAATTCTTAGCTATTTTGAAAGAGTAGTGTACGGGTTAATAGAATCAACAAAGGGTATAAAGAACTTTGTTAATTACACGGTTAAAAGAAACAATAAAAGAGTTTTCTAATTTAAAATGGCAAATCTAAATCTCAATTTTTATAATAAAAGCGGTAATCCATTAAATTTCGATTATATAGGACCAACTGGGCCAACCCCTCTTGATA
>Ga0209599_10000344_pt1 | contig 32028 bp, 35 predicted proteins | sample Shrwel_input2_FT_FD_187534 | JGI IMG/M metagenome (GOLD analysis project Ga0209599, IMG submission 187534) | Subsurface microbial communities from deep shales in Ohio, USA - Utica-3 well 1 S input2 FT (SPAdes) (version 2) ...
GTATAATACGCTATTGAAGTGTACATATAATAATGCAACCGACGTGGACCAAGAAGACCAATATAGAATGGAATTTTTAAATGCGTTTAATTTAGAAGAATTCGAAGACAATCAGGTAAACCAGGAAGTAAGCGAGTTGTTTGAACGAGTGAAGAAGAGTCCAGAGTTGACTAAGTGTATGACAAAATCAGCAGCTGGCTTTGGAAACCCCGAATATTTGCACGTTGGATTGATGGGGCTATTTGCATTTGATTATTTTTATTTAGCGCACTCATGTATTTGTGATTTTTTGGAAACCGGAACCATCGCCGAAGAAAAAATAAATGCACTATTATCGGCATTATAATAATCTTGTGCTATTATAAATGGCATCAACACGCAATAAGAATACCCCGACCAACTATTGTTGCGAACAAAGACAATATGCAGAATCTAGACAATATACAACTTATAAAAATTCTGCGTATGGCCAAGCCTATACTACAAATTGGGCGGGCAATGGATTGAATCCTGGCCAATTGCCCTGGAATACCATGTCATATAATGCACCCGATATTGAATCCTTTTTGTTTGGAATTAATTCAACCAATTTAGTAAACCCGCAACCTTGTTTCACGCCTGAACTGAAAACATTGCAATCTGTTAATGTTTTTGATAAGGGACCCATTTACATGCCCAAGCCATTAGTTATTGAAAAGAATCAACGCCCATTCCCAGTGCCTGAATAGGGTGGTTCTAACGTCTACGTCTGCGAGTGCTTTTTCTTGTGCTGCGGCTTCTTTTTCTTTTATTCGTTCTTGTTTTCTTTTTTTTATAAGAACGTCTTTTTCTTTTTCTTAACCCACCACGTTTATCCTCATCATCGGAATCATCACCAAAAAGACCACTTCTAAACAAATTCGGCGATATGTTTTCCTGATTATCAGTCTCCATATCTCCAAATGTCAATCTAGATGGCGCTCTAGGAGGACTATCATATGATGCAAAAAGATTAGTCGGTGCAAAAGATCTAGGCCGCGCTCTAGCAGCAGATGGCGATTCGGGTCTTTGTTTGCCCTTTCGGGATACTTTTAACTCCTGACTAGCTTGATCTATTCTTCCCCTCTCCAAAATATTCGCAATTTTTCTTGGGTCATTAGTTATACGACCTAGAGGTCTAAGACCATCTACACGACAAATCATAAATTCTGGGTGAAATTCACCTGTTTCAGTTTGTATAAAATTAGTAGCATAACCCTCATATCCTTCGTCGCACAAGTATTGAGATAATGCGAGGTCAGAATCAAGTTCAGAGTCTCGGCTTCCCGACATCGTATTATATCCATAATTTTTCCTTAAAATTTTTTTTATATTTTCTGGTGCTCTAGCGTATAATGTCTCTTTGGTAGCTGGATGGTCTAAAGCTAATAATTTGTATGGGAGTGTAGTTTCAAACGCAAATATAATTCCATATTCATTCTCATACGATTCAATATAAGCTGGATCCAGATTGTGAACGCCAAAAAAAGAAAGTCGTCCGCGTCTTAAATCTAATGTGTTAGACTTTTTAGTAGCTTTAAATAATGGAACATGGGCTTGAATTAGATAGTAGGCCAACCCATCCTCAATGATAGTTGAAATACTACCATTTGTAAATGGGTCTGTATTTATGGCTGCCATATACAATAAAAACATATTTTATTTTGTAAAATATGTTTGTTTCTTTTTAGTAAGCATAAAATTTAATATTTAATAAGCGCATCAATATAACTCTTCTCATAAACTGCCAATTTAGTAGTTCTATCCCACGTGCTATATGTAGTAAGGACTCTATCATCTTCCACAATAAGACCCAAACAATATTCGATGCACTGGTCCTGAAAAGAGAATGGTGCAGAGTGTCTCAAGAAGTTAAGGTCTTTATCAAAAACAGCAAATATATGATAATAATTACGCAACGAATCATACGAAACCAAATGAAGGACAAACCAAATCTCATCCTTGTAGTTAAAGCCACAAGTAGAGCCTCGCACATGTTCAAATATTTTAGGCATGTTCTTTCTAGACTCAATCAAGTCAATGTTATTTGTTACGGGATTCGCCTTGCAAATATCAAGCGGTCCCCACTTGTAAATAATATGGTTCTCACCCTTGTATTTCACATATACCCAGTTCTTCTCACACCAACTTTCATTAAATCCGCACTTTATTTCCTTAGAAGTAAGGAAACTTGCATTTGTATCATAATCACCCATTAACATGCCAATCTTTCCATCAATATGTTGACTGGTACCCAAATAAATGAGCTTGTTGTCGTCTGTATCGCTTTTAAAAATACGAACATCTTCAATTCCTAAATAATGCTTGGGTTCCAAATTAACATCAAAAAACTTTTCATGTGTAATGTTAAAATTGCGGTCCATCTCTAGGTATTTGTTGTTAGTAAAAATATAGTCTTCGCAATTCATGTATCCACCATTCACATTGATCCAATAATTAACTGCACGGATATTCATCATGTAGCCACTATTATCGGCCTTGGGCAATAAAGAAGCAGACGAAGAATAAAACGGAACTTGTTCTTTGTCGCGTATATTTACATGATGCACGAATGTAAAATCAACAACTCTTTGGGGCTTCAAAACATCTTTATAAAACTTCATGTTAGAAAAGGTATTATGAATGATACCCGAATCAGTGCCGTTATTAAAGATGGCGACAATAGTATCATTAATGTTTTTAATACCCAAATAACACGCAATAATAGAATACTCATACTCAAATTTATACGTGTATACGTCATTTGCCAAGAACAAATAATTATCCTTTTGAATATTTTGTTTGAGTACATTTTTTGCAACATCGTAGAACATTTTAGCAGTTTTGCATTCTCCAATAATACGATAATGTTGCACAATCTTATGAATGTTTTCAAGACGAAGCGGGTTAAGATTGTACGCCTTTAGCCAATAAATGATGGCATCGGGCATTTTTCCCTGGGCTTCATAAATATTACCAATGTTGTAGTGACTATACCAAATTTCTTGCTCCCAATCACCAAGAGCAATTCGTTTATGGTAATACTCAATCGCCTTCTCAAACTGACCGCTATCCTTATAGCTATTTGCTAGATAAAAATGGTAGCGCACGTTTCCAGGTTCTTCTTTTAAACCCTCCAATAAAAGTCTGATATCACGCTCAAACTTGTCGCTCTTGGACCCGCCATCACCAATATCACGAATAAACAATTCGTCTCTGCCAATATTGATATTGTGATTGCCTGGTGGGGTGGAGATGTATTCATGTGTTACTCCCGTATATTTATACAATCCATTATTTCGCACAATTCGCATATTTTGATAATAAAAACTATCATTACCTTGCAATAGACAAAATGAATCTGCTTCTGCCAACTTACGCTTATCAAACTTGTTAATTTCCAAAATCATATCTGCGTCTAATAGGATTGCATAATCAGACATTCCGCTGCAGGCTTGCAATGCATGAGACCTATTATGTGCAAAATTTTTGAATGGTTCTGATACCACTTTACCAGGGATATTTTTCTGCGAAAAAAAGGTATTGATAATTTCAATCGTATCGTCAGTGGACCCAGTATCACAAATACAATAACAATCAATGATTGGAGAGACAGACTCCATCAATCTCCGAATAATTTTACTCTCATTCTTCACAATCATATTCAAACAAAGTGTTGGTTTTGGTGCATCAATCTCTTCAATTTCTAGGCGCATAGTATATCTAAATGGTAGATATTCTTAAATCAGTTTAAACTTATTTCAATTATGTACCTTTGAAGATAATTACTAAATATTGTAAAATTCTTTTCATAGTATATAATAACATGGCAAATACCCGATTTAATTATGACCCCTGTAGAACTATTAAACATTTACAACAATCTACTGACCCTGGGCGATATATGCTCAATATGCCTGGCAATGGAGACAAACCATGTTATATTGAAGACCCCCAAATTATCATTCAAAAGTGGGGTGCAAATTTGCGAACAAATTGTATCAATTTAGAAAGTGAATTGAGGGGAATTAATCGTAGATATATTGGGAGAGATTGTTTAGGAAAGGATGAGTATACACAATATGTTGTGCCCAGTAAGCCTATTCAATATCCTACATGTAATAATTTATTCACGGAGCAGTCTCGCGCAATTATGCCTGCTTGGACTGCCCGAGATTTAGAACAAGTTGACTGGTATATACTTCCGTTGAATCCTCAAGAGAATACGTGCATGCCTTTTATAAATAATTTAAACACGCGTGTTTTAGAAAAAGATTATTTTAACAGGTGTACATAAGTATAATACGTGTGAAGGTGTTGTAAGCCTATTTGTATTGTATTATTTTTATAAAGTATTATAAAAATATTACTAGGTTTGCAGAATTGCAAAATGCAAAATTTATAATTTTGTGTGTTTTTACAATTAATAATATATTCTATGATATATATAATAATGGAATTAGCGTTACCTTTTATTGCATTAAGTGGCTTATATGTTATATCAAATCAAAATAATGAAAAGCCGGACAAAAAAAAGACTATCAAGAAAATGCAACCTGAAAATTTTACAAATATGGGAATAAGAAGTAATTTGGGTGTTAAAACAGATAATTATATTCCAAATACCGATATTCCTCCTCAGAATTATCCGGTAACAAACAACAAACAGCTTGCAGATACTATTGGCTTGTATCCTAACCCAAATGCAAGCACTGACAAGTATTTTGATCAAAACTATTATGAGAAACAAGAGAATGCAGGTGTCAAGGTTGGAAATATGCCACAGCAAATATATTCTCTCACTGGTAATTATTTAGATAGTGCTTCTTTTAAGCACAATAACATGGTGCCTTTTAATGGTGGAAAAATCAAGGGCTACACATATGACATGAATATTGCCGAGACTGTTTTAGATAATATGGCTGGAACTGGAAGTCAGGTAATCAAGAAGATTGAGCAGGCGCCTCTGTTCAAGCCCGAGGCAAATATGAACTGGGCATATGGAGCCCCAAATCAAAGTGATTTTTATCAATCACGTGTGAATCCTGGTTCAAGAAATAACAACGTAAAGCCATTTGAGAGTGAAAATGTCGGTCCAGGGTTGAACCACGGCTTTTCTCCAAGTGGTAGTGGTGGGTTTAACTCAGGCATGGAGGCGCGCGACAAGTGGCTTCCCAAAACTGTAGACGAATTAAGAACAACGACTAACCCCAAACTTGAATACAACTTGAATAATTTAGAAGGTCCGTCTTATGCAACAGTTAAAAATGTAGGTATCATTGGTCGTGTTGAAAAGCACACACCTGATACCTTTTTTGTAAATAGCCAAGATCGGTGGCTTACCACAACTGGCTCAGAAAAGGGTGAAATGTTGCGCTCGGAACAAGAGATGGGTATCATCCGAAGAAACAGCGTCGAGATTGATTATACTGGCCCGGCTAGCGCAGTCGAGGTGGGTGTAGGACGAGCACCTACCACATTTGAGGAGAGCAAAAGACAAAAATCTGGAACGATGGAACCATCTATTTGTAGCGCAGTTGGTCGTGCCCCAGGAATGGATGGCGATAAGCGTATCGGGTCTTTCAAGAATTATAATAATAATAGAACCACCACACGACCAGTAGATACTATGCGCTCTGGGTTTAGCGCTGCAATTGGTGCAGTTATTGCGCCATTTATGGATGTATTGAGGCCTTCGCGCAAAGAAGAAGTTTGTGCAAATGTTCGGGTATATGGTGAGGTTGGAAGTGTTGTACCATCCAGTTATGTTAATAATCCAAATGATATTACTCCTACTACTATGAAGGAGACCACCATGTATTCACCACAATTTAATATTAACAACCAATCCTCTCAACAATATGTTGATACCCATACCCCACTTGAATTCACACAACGTGATTCTACCAACTATTCTACGTATGGTAATATGGGAAACAACCGCGAAGCTGCAATGGATTATGCCTCTGCATACAGACAACACAATAATGACATTAAGTCGCAGACTATTGATAATCGTCCAAATATGGGTGGCACTCAGATATTCAATCAGACCATGAATGTATCGTTGCCTAGACAAGATACGAATTGCATGGATAATCGCCCTTTTGCACCCAGCTCCATTGTATCCTTACCTCCAGCAAAGCAGAATTATGGTCATGTTGGAACTCCGCAACAATTAAATACGGCCATTGAGATGCAAAGAAACACTCCTGATATTTTGAACGCTTTCCGCGCAAACCCATATACTCATAGTCTAACAACCTCTGTATAAATAGATACAAGAGAGAAGTTGCCCCACACCACACCACCCACAATATATTTCTAACAACACTATGTTAGAAATATACGTTGTTATATTATATTAAATATACATCATGATACTAGTATACCATGAATTCAGCATTGAATATACATGCCGAGATTAAAAAAAAATTATTATATTTTCATTCCATGCACAAAATACCAAATATTATATTTCACGGCCCATCGGGTAGCGGAAAACGAACCATAGTGCATGAGTTTATTAATACCATCTATGAAAACGACCACGAACGTATTAAATCATTTGTAAGATATGTAAATTGCGCGCATGGAAAGGGTATAAAATTTATTCGCGAAGAGTTGAAATTTTTCGCAAAGACGCACATTCAATCAAACGGGGGAGATATTTTTAAAAGCATCGTTTTATTAAATGCTGACAAATTAACTATGGATGCACAATCCGCATTGCGTAGATGTATTGAGTTGTTTAACCATACAACGCGGTTTTTTATTATAGTTGAGGATAAATACAAGTTATTAAAACCCATCTTATCCAGATTCTGCGAAATATATGTATATGAGCCTGAGCATAATGATCGCATGATAAATTTATATCAATATAATTTGAACGAGACGTTTAATTTAAAAACATATAAAACTCGACGGGCGGACTGGCTTAAAAAAGAGCTGATAAAATCAAACCAGACTGATGAAGATGTTATTCAGCTGACTCTTAAATTATATGAAAAAGGGTATAGTGGTTTAGATATACTTGCTCTTTTAGAATCCAATTATTTTGCGCATATTGAACAAGTAAAATTGTATGAGTTTCTCATGGTGTTTAACAAAGTAAGAAGAGATATTAAAAACGAAAAAAACTTGATATATTTCATGTTGCATTTTATATTTTTGGACGTAGAAGCTTCTTTAGACAATATTTCATTCATGTAACCGCAACCATTGATTTATCAATTTATTTTAATGAGTTAAAATTTCTTTTAAAATAAATTATTAAACTACATATACCATGGATGATTTTAACGTAAGTGCCTTACATGAATCAAAAAACGAGTGGGGTGCCAGATTATTAACTATATTAACCCCACTAATAGTGGAAGGATTTAAGTCCATCTTTGAGGAATCTCTCAACTTGTGTAGAGCAAACAATGAGATGGATAAATATTTAATGACGTTTCAGAATTTCATTAGTCGTATTCCAAAATGGAACCCCACAATTATTGAAAATGAGAAAAAACGCATTTGTGATAAAAGCGGATGCACTTATTTAGACGACTTGATTACATGTGTTCATATAATACAATTAAAGCTTTTGACCGCTGTTCGCGCAGGCACAAAGCAGAAGAAGGTCGACATACAAATTCCGAAATTTGAAGACTTTATTCATAAAGTTTATATACATGTCGCAAGAAAGATTTACAAGAATGTCTATTTATTTGAGGCGAATCTCCCCCCGCTTCAAACACAAAAGAATCACAGAGAATTGGAAGTAATCATACAAGAGTGTATCTTGAACGCTGTTAGAGAGAGTATTCCGATTGACATGATTTTGCGTGCATATTTGGACGAAACTATTGAGGATGATGTCGTTGAAGAAATCAAAGAAACCCCGATGCCAGATGAAACCCTTGCTGAAAGTATTAGCTCTGCCCCAATATCACAACCTATGGCGCAACAAGCGACACCATCAATGTCTTCCAAGTTAAGTTTTAACAATGTGGACATGGCGATTGGTATGGATAATAAGGAAGAACAAATAAGTGCTCCAAAGGATATTGCCCGTCTAGAAGAGCTAAGCAATATACGTAATGAACAACGAAAGTTGGAGACTGATGATGACGACGATGACGCTGATAGTTCAGGTGGTAAAATACAAATATTTAACGAAAATGTCAACTTGGGTCAGTTGGACGTCCACGATATTGAACCACAACGTCTAGAAATCATTCCAGATTTGTTAATTGATGATATTGAAGTTTTAGGTTAAAATATGATTATTGATATGCGTAAAATTGTTATGAAACATTGTCCATGTAAAATATACATGGACAATATATATATTATCTCGGGAATTATAGCATTTGTATTTTTTTTAGGAAAGTTTATTGAGATGAGATTTGTCGAAAGAGAGAGCAAGCCTTTAAAGGCGATAGTAAAGGATACATTGTTGGTGTATGTTTGCACCATAGTTGCGTTTATGATATTGGAGCAATTAAAGCCCATCATACAAGAATCGAGTGGTGGCGCTCCGATTACTCAAATTGCATTCACGGACAATCCGACATTTTAAAAGTTAACGTCCAGTCCAAACTTTAACCAATGGTTTATGTATGCCTTTGTATTCTGTACAATATGTTTCAAAAGTATATCCCCATTGTTGATTATCAAAAATAGTACCCAAGAGAGACGGATATTTATATAACTTTGGCGATTCTATATGAAATATAATACCCATTATACGCTCAAAGGAACATCTGTCGACGCGACTCAAAACACCATCTAACAATCTGAAAAGGTTATATTTTGATTGTATACCAGAGAGAAAATTGTGGTTAATATAACTTTGCACTCCAAAACATCCATACCAAATATCAGACGGCTTAAATGCAAACATATTTCTATTTTCAGGTGATAATTTGAATTGAACTGCTTCTGCGTTATTAAGATACTTGGATAATCGCGTGCAGTTCACAATATTGTTATTAAGGTCTAGACTATGGTCAAAATGCCACAAGGGAAGAACATTTACCTTGTTGAACTTTTCAAAGTGAATTCGTTTATGGAAAAACACGCTATCGTGTAAAATAACCGCATTATCGAAGTATCTATTTTTGTGAAAATAGTAGTATGGCAACAATTCTCCTCTGCCTGGATACTCGGAATTCACTATTTGAATATTTTTATAATTAAAATCGGCCTTTACAAACGCTTGATTGCTATTGTCGTCAATAATGACTATTTTTCTAAATGGATAAAATCGTCGTATGCTTCTTACCGCATGGTTCCAATATTTATTGGTTTTTTCGGAATTAACGTGTCTAGTAATAATAAATCCATACGACAACATGAAAGTATCTTATAATTATACAAGATAAATATTATAAATATTTGTTGAAGGCTATTACGCCTTTTAACATTTCAAATGCCGTTTTTTTACGTTATATTCAACTAAATACTTATATATGTGTTATATATATATGTCAATTACAAGTTTTTTGAATAATAGAGGTTTTTATTCTTTTGAAGGATATAGTCAACAAGTTCCAGAACAAGTAAAAGATTTAGTTAATTTGTCAAATAAACCAAATATAAATGTTATGGAAATTGGATTTAACGCAGGACATTCTGCAGAAGTTTTTTTACAAAATAATAAATGTTTAACATTAACATCTTTTGATTTAGGAGGACACAATTATGTTATGACCGCAAAAGAATATATAGATACTACTTATCCAAATAGGCATAATTTAATTATAGGCGATAGTAGAACAACTATTCCTATTTATTTAGAAAATAACAGAGATACTAAATTTGATATTATATTTATTGACGGCGGTCACAATTATGAAATAGCAAAAGCAGATATGGAAAATTGTTTTCATTTGGCACATAAGGATACTATTGTTATTCTTGATGATACCATATTTACAATAGGTTGGGAAGCAGAATGGACTATTGGACCTACAAGAACATGGACCGAACATTTACAACAAAACAAAATTATTGAATTAAATAGAAAAGATTATTGTAATGGAAGAGGTATGTCTTGGGGAAAATATATATTTTAAATAATTTTTTATAAACTCTTTTACACCTTTTCTCATTTGAAACGCCCATTTTATTCGTTAAATAATTAATTTTTTGTTATCATTATTCTTATATAAATGATTAAAGACGTTTGCGTGGCCTTTGTATGTGATAAACCATATTTTAACAAGTTTATTAATACGTGCAATCAGTTAATTACAAATGGAAAATATACAGGAAACATTTGTTTATTAATTGGAGACGATTTACATAACGATGAAATGTTAGATTGTGATATTATAAAAAATAATAATATTACGATTAAATATTTTCCAAATATTTCTTTTCCAACTGATTTTTTAATTGTAAATAATAATATAAAAACAGATGGTAGAAATTTATCAAAAAAATTTCAATGGCATAAACTTCATTTATTCAATACATTTTTCAAACAATGGAATTATATTTTTTATATAGATTGTGGAATGACTATTTTTTCAGATATATCTCCGATAATAAATGAAGCTAGTGAAAATACATTATTAGCACATTCCGACTGCTATCCAACATATGAATGGAAATTGCACATACAATTTTGCAAAAACAATACAGAATACTTTACGAAACTCAATAATAAATATAATTTGAATATAGATTATTTCCAAACAGGAATGATGCTATATGATACAAAAATAATTCAAAATGATACATATGACAATTTATTAAAATTATCAATGGAATATCCTATTAGTAGATCAAATGAGCAAGGTATAACGGCATTATATTTCACAAATGTTCAACCTTTATTTAAACAAATAAAGACACATAATGAAGATACATATTTTTATGACTCCTTATCAAGAAATAAAAATAATAAATATATTATGTTAAAAATCATATAAAATTAAACGAATAAAATGAGCGTTTTAAATGAGAAAAGTTGTAAAAAAAATCGGCATTTGAAATGTTAAAATGTGTAAAATATAATAAAAATTTTTACAAATATTTTTATTATACGTCGCGGAATAATGATATTATTTATACATATACTGGATAATCATCAATATTGATTACCTTTTCATTTCCGGGAATTTGTTTCTTGGGAAATATAAACGCATTAAACTCCTTGCGTTCCAATTGTGCTTGAGGTGTATGTTTGTGCACGCATCGCGCAATCATTTTGTATAACTTGAAATCAGGATATCTATCCGCCCCATTATTCTTGTACAATACGTTCAATCCATTATCATCCATGCACCACTCAACTATTATTCTGGTTATAGTATCACACTTACTCAAATCCTTGATGCTATCCATATCATCGACCAAATAATCAAACATAGAACAAGCCAATCTGCATAAATCAAAACTATAATTCGGCTCCAATCGCGGTTTTTTCTCGTTAAAGTAGGGTTCAATATTATATTGGGTCGCAGCATCTCCACCAAAACTAAAGCTGTCGCTGCATAACAGCTTTCCATCGTATTTATAAATACCTCGTCCAAAATCTATGATCTTGAATATTTTACCAAACGTCGGCACGCGATAATACTTGTTCTTAAAACAATAATATATGAATTTCTTATCCGTCGGCACGTACATTACATTATTAGTATGTAAATCATTGTGCGTAAAGGCGAATACCTTTTGATAAGTAATTAACGTCATGATAATTTGCATCAATGCAGACATCCAATGAATCTCGTCCATGTCAGTTTTCAACATGAGATTATCCAACGTATCTTGACATTGTTCCATGCAAATAACTTGCACAGGATATTTTGGAAACGTGACATATATACATTCATCCTCGCCAGAATCATCATCTTCCTCACTATTTTCGTCGGTCCATTCTTCTGTAGAGTTATCATCACCGCAACTATCCGAGTCTCTAGTATGACTTGTTCTAGAAGAGCATGAGCTCTCTGAATCCATAGACGCTGAATTATGAGAACTGAGTGTATTAAGTGCAAAAGTTTCCATGCTTAGTTCTTTCAAATTATCTGTTGTTAATGCAAATACACTATTATCCGTTTGAGAAGTATCAAATACTTCATTAAAAAGTATATCTTCTATCGGATCAACTGAAAAACTACAATCCTGTCCAGTCGCATCAATTTTGATAGCAGGAAGATTCTTCTTACTTGTATCATCATCAAAGAGAGAACTATAATCTTCAATCTGAAATAGCTGATTTTTGTTCTTGTTGAAAAAATCCGACTTGATCAAATAATCCAAGTCATCAAAGACATTTAGTTTAAAGTTTTTCTTAATGGATAAGAATGAACCATAAAACTCTATACCATGTATGAAACCATGCTTATACAACAATTGACTTGTTAGATGAGAAAACAAGCTGTCAACATAGGCGGAATTATTCACATCTAATAGTTTTGAATTAACAGAAGAAGCAGTAGAATTTATGGAAGGCAAATTCATCAATGAACTATCCGCTACATCGTATTTACCTATCAAATACCTTATTGGGTCTAATAAAGGAGCCATCTTACAAAACACGTTTTTGGGTTTTATTTTCAGTTGGTCGTCGGTGGAATTCTTCAGTGAACACTTGTATAAATTTTGATTTCCCTCAATATTGTTAATAACATTGGTAATATACAATGTATGATTTAAATTGACACTATTAAAATTGGTTTCATTTAACGTCATTAATTTAGTATAAATTGGAATATAGTTTTGGGTCTGATCTAAATCAAATCTTTCTAAAGATTTGAATAATTCAGTGTTTTTACGCTTCTTGTAGTTAACTATATCGTTCATATACTTCGCATTTAGAAAATGTGGAAGGGATTCAACGCAAATAGAATGTAATGCCAGACATATATTTATTGCATCATTGATTGCGTATAATCCCCTCCACTTTTTCTAAAATGAATTATATATACAGAAGATATGACATTAGAATTAAAAAGATTTGACATGAAAAGTATAAGTTTTAAGCCAAATGAAAGCAAGGGTCCCGTTGTGGTTCTTATCGGACGTCGTGATACTGGTAAGAGTTTCTTAGTTCGCGACTTGCTATATTATCACCAGGACATACCCATTGGCACAGTGATTTCAGGGACAGAAGAAGGCAACGGGTTTTATAGTAAAATGGTGCCAAAACTCTTTATTCATAATGAATACAATACTGCAATCATTGAGAATATCCTAAAACGTCAGCGGTCGGTTCTGAAACAAATCAAAAAGGAGGTTGAAACATTTAAGCGTAGCACGATAGACCCGCGCACATTTGTCATCTTGGATGATTGTTTATATGATAATACTTGGTCTCGAGACAAGATGATGCGCCTGTTATTTATGAATGGGCGTCATTGGAAAGTCATGTTAATAATTACTATGCAATATCCGTTGGGTATTCCGCCGGCGCTTCGTACAAATATTGATTATGTGTTTATTCTGCGTGAGCCATATATTGCAAACCGCAAACGTATTTTTGAAAATTATGCGGGTATGTTTCCCACATTTGAATCGTTTTGTCAGGTAATGGACCAATGCACAGAAAATTACGAGTGTTTAGTAATCAACAACAATGCAAAATCAAATAAACTTCAAGAGCAGGTTTTTTGGTACAAGGCAGATTCGCACAATGATTTTAAATTGGGGTCCAAAGAGTTTTGGGAGCTTTCAAAGGATATGCACTCTGATGATGAAGAAGAAAAGTACGATCCTGGCAATAGTAAGAAAAAAGGAGCAGGCCCGAAAATAAGTGTGAAAAAAACAAAATGGTAAAGGCATTTGGCTGAATACATTTATTTTCTGTTAATATAGAAAAATGAATAAATATATTATTGAATTTCTTGGAACATTCTTGCTTTCAGCTGTAATTTTTTCCACTGACAATTATTTAGCACATGGCGCAGCACTTGCAGCTGGCCTTTTTTTAGCTACATCTATATCTGGCGGAATATTCATATTCAATCCAGCCATTGCTACTAGCATGATGGTATCCAATAAAATAACACAACGGGATTATATATTATATCTTGTAGTAGAAGTACTCGGGGCTTTAGCAGGATTTGTGTTAGTGAAAAAGATATTGTAAATTAGTTAAAATCGTATATTTTAAGTAATTTAATTTATAAATATGGCAGCGGATGATTTTCACGAGGGACTTGTTGACAACAAACTTACAGAAAAGACCATTTTATTTTCAGTTGGCCATAGATGTACCTCTGCATCTCTCATCAAGGAGATGAGGCACAAATTTGAAACCTACCCATTTGACTGGATTGTATCAAAATTGGACGTGTTGGTTCATTGCATCGAGACGGACTTTGTAGAGTATTTGCGTGTAGAGAATTATGTAGATAAACAAAGCGAGACCTTTAATTTGTGCGACGATGTTAAGACACATGTTTGCAATGAAAACATTGTTTATAATAAATACTACGAAGATGAATATATCTCTGATACTCCAGAAAATAAAATTGGAACGTATGGAATGAAACTCGCCATGTCCCATCACGACATCCGACAGGAAAAGGATCGTCAATACTTTGAACGATGTGTTGAACGATTCAAAAAGATTCTTGCGTTGCCTCAACAAAAATTTTATTTATACGTGCATCCTATTATGGGAATGGCCGAATATGAATTAAATGTGGGATACGGAGGTGTGCTTTTATACTTTAACGCCTTTTCGGATTATTTAAAAACAAGAACCAATAATGCAGTTGGAATATTTTTTGTCGTAGTTAAGAATGAGGAGAAAAAGGGTCAGATAGACGTGTTGTTTGAAACTGAAGATATTATTGTACAGACGTTATTTACTAACAAAGACTTGATTGATGCTGGAGGTGTGTATAGTGGCGATTTTTACACAGAGCAATACAAGATGTTAACTACCATTGAGGCTATCATCGCAAAAAGAAAAGAATCATTCAAGAATAAAACTGCCTCAAAGGAGTTGGAAATGTCTTAAATAAATCTACCTTCTACGATGCGCTCTTGTGCGATTCTTTCTAGTTCTATTTTTCCTACGTAGTTTTGTTTGACGAGTTTTGTATTTTCTTCCACCTGATTTCTTAGTGCTGGGCACAAACCATCCATCCGAAAGACCCCATGCAGTTGCGGGGTCTACCCTCTTATTGAATACTTCTTGTAGCGCCCGTTGTTCAAACTTGGGCACTATGCGGTCTTGCGCGGTTTGAAAAAATCTATAATAATAGTTATGTGTTGGATTAGTATCGGACGTGATACTTATATCCTCCCCTAACCTAAAAGTATCGGTGCCAGGAGCTACTATGGTAAACTCCATAAAAATATCCCCATATCCCCAACGTTTTTTAAACCTAACTAAACTTTGGTCCATAAGCTGATGTTGCGCACCAGGGTTAGGTCTCACATATTGTTCCATTCTGTATACTTTTCCTTTTTTTAGTTGGTCTGTTCTTAATTCACCTTCTCGTGTTTGTCCCACCTCAGCCATTATATATATAAAAATATTATATATATATTATTTCATTTATTTGGTATTAAATTATTAGCCCGCACCTGTTAATCCTTCTTCTTGGATGCAAACGGACCACTGAGTAGCTGACTTTGTCCATTGTCAGACTTTCCGACAATAATATTTTCGCCCTCAAACAATTCGCTACGAATATCCGCAACTGAAATCTCACCACCCTTACCCGCAAGCGTCTTCTCTTGGGTATTCGCCAATCCAACACCAATTAGATTTCCTGCATCATCAATCGTTTGCGTCAAAGTGTTTCCGCTCTTTTCGGCATTTTTAATGTTATCCTCGATGGCCTTCTTCTTTGTCTCCTTGACACGTTGCTCAAAAGCATTCTTGGCGTTCTCTTCGCTCTTGCTCTTTTCGCTCATCAACTTGTTCAACTCCTCCTCCATGTATTCCACGCGACCCGTCTTGTAGGCCTCAGGCTCCCAAGGCATCCACAATCCTACAGGACCAACATATACATCGTGATGGGGGTCAATCTCGCGCAACATCTTGCATCTTAGCTCCGCCTCCTCGATAGAAGGATAAGAGCCGCGGATTTTAATACCTCTTGTATGAGTCTGGAAATTGTGCGCAATGCTGAATGACTTCTCCAACTCCTCCTCATTCTTATCCACAAATGTCTTGTAATCATCCGCAAGGCTGGTAGCCGTAATAGTATCCTTCTCTTCTGTAATGAAATCTTGAAAGTCCTTCATAACATCGTCAAACGTCAACTTATACTTGAATGATGCAAAATTCAAAAACTGGACAAACTTCTCCATGGACTTGTTCAAATCCCACTTCTTTAGGAACTCTTCAAAAAAGAAAATTTCCTTTTGCTTTAGGATTTTTTCGGGCGAAACGAATGAAACGCACACAAACTTTTGTCCTGCCAAGGGCTTGTCCTCCTCTAGCAAATCAATATATTTAGGGTTTGGCTTGCCATTAGGCTGTAGTTTTCTCTCGAATTTAGATTGACTCATTATATTGTATGTAAGATTCATAATTTTAAGTGATTTAATTATTATATATATTTATTTGTTTTTTTCTATCTATTTAGTATAATGAATCGCGTTTTCGACATTAACGAGTTGGTTAAGAGGATTATAAAATACCTTGTTGAAGGTTTAATGGTCGCTTTGGCGGCGTATGCGATCCCCAAGAGATCATTGAATTTAGAGGAGATTGGTATGATTGCGTTAACCGCTGCTGCCACTTTTAGCATATTAGATACGTATGTTCCTGTTATCGGTGTGACTGCTCGCTCTGGTGCTGGTTTCGGTATTGGTGCCAACTTGGTCGGGTTCCCTGGAGGCCTATAAATCTCTCTTACCACCAGAAAATACATTTCAACAAATAAATATAATACGTTATATTATATTTATAAGAACCACAAATGAAAACACGCAAGTATAAACAACGCGGCGGTTCAATTGATCCATATACTCCAGAAGAAATAATACAGCTACAAGGTGTTGGATTCACAGATGACCAAATTAGATATTTGAATAATATAAAAAAGGAGTATGGGCTTGAGAGCTTAAATGCTGATGGAATATTATATATAATTGGTGAAACTACTACGACACCATCCCTATATACCGCATCATATGATAAGGATAGATATCCAACTTATGGAGATACAGATAAAGAGGAATATACAGATGACGATGATGAAGGAGGAAACCAGTCTGGTGGAAAGAAAAGAACACGTCGTAAAAGAAGATCTAGATACTCAACCAAGAGAGAAACAAGACGACGACGCAGATCAATTAAGCGAAGAAAATCCATGCGTAAAAAAGCGTCGTGTCCGTTAAAACCGATTTAACAGAATAATCTTTTTCCAGATTGTCCCTCATTAAAATATTTCTTATAATTCTTGATAACTTCTTCCACGCTTTTATCTCCAGCTTTTCTGGATAGTGCAACATAAGCCCCAAAACTCGGCCCGCTATCCAAAATCGCCACAACATTACCATCTGTTTCGGCCTTTACCTGTTCTTCTCTAAGATTTTTTTTAATTATTTTATGACTATTGTCCTTGTAAATAAACACACCATGTTTGGAATTTGCCAAATCTAACCAAAATTTATACAACTTTTTATTCTTGTTTCGTATCGCGTCGTCATCTTGTATAGGTCCCATAACCTTGACCGCCTTTGTATTCTTTTTACTTTTTGCTTTGCTTGCGACCTTTAACCACCGCTTTGTGCCAGTTTTAGTTTGAACTATTTGCCACATATTTCCATCATTCCCACGCTTCTTGACTCCAACACCAAATTTGGTTGCACTCGCAGCAGGCGATTTTCTTGTTTTATTTGCGGGAGCCATTAATATAGCGATAGAATAAATTAATTTTATATGATAATTAATTTATACAGATATCTAATTCCAATTCTCAAGGATCTAAATGGTAGGAATGAATTCCCAATCAAGTTCCAGACAAATCTTCTTCCAAATATTATCTTGGTCGATCCTTTTCTCTCTATCTTTGAGCATGGGGAAGTGTTCAAGGTAGTGTGTCTCGCCCAACAACTCGCAAAGTTTGTAAGCCGTGTAGTAGTAATTTAAAAAGTTGACGCGGTCATCGGGGCAAAACTTGGAATAAGGCGCCTGCAATTCCATGAACAAATTAAAAAGAGTCTCTTCAAATTCGGCAGACATTACTGGCGGTTTTATGCCAAGCTTGTCCTTGATAAATGGAATATGCTCGTAATATTTATTGTATCCCAATTTTTTCAAGATTTCCTTTGTTTTTATATTTGTAATCTGGTCAATTGTGGTCCGCTCCTTTTTCACTTGAAGTTTAATATTTTCGATTACTTCTGGCGGGATTTGGGTTGTCTCCTTTCCTTGAAACTGCGCAATGATTTCCTTGAAGTGGTTAATTCTCTTGTATGCATAAAAGCAAACCTCCTTGGGTGGCTCTTTATAAGAAGGTTTCTCATTTTCAATCAAGTAGGGAATATGTCTGGAGCACTTGTTGCATATCAATACCCCGTCATCTTCTAACGGAATCAACTCGCCGACATGACAATATTGACAGATATCACAAGCTTGAACATATTGATTAATGTCGATAAAGGTATCATCTATATTACTCAAATATTTTTGCACTATGTTATGAGTGTTCACATTATTCGCAGATGACGCAGGTTGAGTTTCATTATTAATTTTAAAAAAGTTATTTACCAATTTACTTTTAGAGGTTGGTATTATATCATCACCTTTAGAAATATTCTTCTTATTTTCAAAATAATCAAAAATATGTTTTGAGTTTTCCAATAAATACTCCTTTTTTTTAAGATGACAATTTTTAATAGTTTTGTTGATTTCCTTTAGGCGATCTTTTATATCCAATCGTTCTTCAAGGGATAAAGTAATATTTGGATCGGCTGCCTTTTTTTGTAAATTATCACGCTCTAGCTTTAATTCGGGGATTCTATCAACATCGTCTTTAATAAATTCATTTAAATATTCTCTATGTTTTCCATCCAAAGTAATAGCACTTCTCTTGTTTATCTTGATTTTTTTTGTGGTTTTAGGCTTAAATCCATTTGACATAGTTCTTTATAAAATATCATAATACTTTTTAATTTGTAATTTCAATATAACATTTATTTCTACAATAAAGGGGTGGGTTAGACAATTGGTTTAATTATTATTTAACTTTTCTGTTTTTTTATAAAATGGATTTACATATAAATATAGAGGACAACAAGGAACATAAAATAGATATGGTGACTTTTCAAAAAATGTCCTTCATTTATAATGCCTTACAAGAAGGGTGGTCGGTTACTAAGAAACAAGAGGCCTACGTTTTTTCAAAGAACCATGAGGGAAAAAAGGAAATATTTTTAGATTCATATTTACAAAAATTCATGAAATCTAACATGGACATAAATAAGATACTTACATCATAATTTGCAAATATATAACATTTTTATTGAATTTAATTAAATTGTATTAAATTAAATTCCAAAAAATTTTTTTCTTTAGCCATATTATAAAATGGGAGGCGGACTCATGCAACTAGTCGCTTACGGCGCACAAGACGTATACCTCACTGGTAATCCTCAGATCACTTTCTGGAAGGTCACTTACAGACGTTACACCAACTTTGCTATTGAATCTATTGAGCAAACCTTCAACGGACAGGCCGATTTCGGTCGTCGTGTCCAGTGCACGATCAGCCGCAATGGTGATCTTGCCTACCGCACTTATCTTCAGGTGACTCTTCCCGAGATCAACCAGTTGATGGGTGTTGGAACTTACTCCACCACCGCCAACAACTCTGGTGTTTATGCCCGTTGGTTAGATTTCCCCGGAGAGCAGCTCATTGCTCAGGTTGAGGTTGAGATTGGTGGCCAGCGCATCGACCGCCAGTATGGTGATTGGATGCACATCTGGAACCAACTTACCATGACTGCTGAGCAACAACGTGGATACTTCAAGATGATTGGTAACACCACTCAGCTTACCTTCATCACTGATCCCTCCTTCGCTGATGTCGATGGTCCTTGCGACTCCCAGGCTCCCCGCCAGGTGTGTGCCCCCCGCAATGCCCTTCCTGAGACCACCCTCTATGTTCCTCTTCAGTTCTGGTTTTGCACCAACCCTGGTCTTGCTCTCCCCTTGATCGCCCTTCAGTACCACGAGGTCAAGATTAACCTTGATATTCGTCCTATTGATGAGTGCTTGTGGGCTGTCACTACCTTGAGCTGCAACTCCAACACCACCAGCAATTCTATCACCAGTGCTACCCAGTATGCCTCTGGCAAGGCTGTCCCTGCTTCCATCGCCTACAACCAGTCTTTGGTTGCTGCCTCCCTCTACGTTGACTATGTCTTCTTGGATACCGATGAGCGCCGCAGAATGGCCCAGAACCCCCACGAGTACCTCATTACCCAGCTCCAATTCACTGGTGATGAGTCTGTCGGTTCTTCCTCCAACAAGATCAAGCTCAACTTCAACCACCCCGTCAAGGAGTTGATTTGGGTTGTCCAGCCTGATCAGAACGTCGATTACTGCTCTTCCCTTGTGTGCGATGCTACCCTCTTCAAGGTTTTGGGTGCCCAGCCCTTCAACTACACTGATGCCATTGATGCCCTCCCCAACGCCGTCCACGCCTTCGCTGGACCTGAGGCCGTCGGCGCTCACGACCCCAACTCCCTCATCGGCCAACACGCTTTCATTGACAGCGATGGTCTCTTTGAGTCTGCTGGTGCGATGGATGCTGCCTACAGCACTGGATACTGGCACGGACCCGGAAACCCCTACAACGAGCCCAACTTCGGCGGACCTGGTCTTACCACCAACACCACCACCGGAGTCACTACCCTCGTTGGTAGCAGCAATGCCCATGTTAACTCCACCGTTTCCGATGCCGGCACCTTCGTGCTTACTGAGACCTCTTTGGACATGCACTGCTGGGGCCAGAACCCTGTTGTCACTGCCAAGTTGCAGCTCAACGGACAGGACCGCTTCTCTGAGCGTGAAGGAACCTACTTCTCTTGGGTTCAACCTTACCAGAGCCACACTCGCAACCCTGATGAAGGTATTAACGTCTACTCCTTTGCTCTCCGCCCGGAAGAGCATCAGCCCACGGGAACTTGCAACTTCTCCCGTATTGACAACGCCACCCTTCAGCTTGTGCTCTCCAACGCAACTGTTGAGGGTACCAAGACTGCCAAGGTACGTGTTTATGCCACCAACTATAACGTGTTGAGAATTATGTCTGGTATGGGTGGTCTTGCCTACAGCAATTAAGCACCTTGTATTACGATACATCGTGTGGTTTTTATTTGTATCCTATAAAAAAATATATAATAATTAAAATAATCGCTTTTTAATTATTAAAGCAAAAAAGATGCTGTCCATACTATGGACACCATCAAATAATTAATATTATCGCTTTGCAAGTTGCAAAAGCAAAGCAGAAGGTGTCCATACTATGGACACGTTTAAATATCATGGAAAATGAAAAAATATAAGTTTATATATATGAGCGCAGAATTGATTGCTTATAGACAAAATAGAGTGAATGCGCTGATAAACGCGTATAGAACAAACATAAGCCGTTTATATTCCATTTATGTAGCAAATATAGCCAACATACAAAGAAGTAGAATCTCCACACAATCAAAACAAATACAAATAAAAAATTTAACCGCAAATTACAATACAAATGCGAAAATATTATTAGATACTACAAATAAGAACATTGCCATTATAAAAAATTATATACCAGCCGCATTGAAAATAAACAAGAAAAAAAGCGCATTGTTGGTTGGCATCAATTACATAGGCACAGAATCCGAACTCAATGGCTGCATAAATGACGTTAATAATGTAAAAGAGAGAATTTCCAAAAAAGGCTTCCAAAATATTAACACCTTAACTGATTTAACAAGTGCAAAACCAACCAAGGCAAATATATTAAAGGAATTTACTGCGTTGCTTTCAAGCGCGCAAGAAGGCGACCTATTGTTCTTTTTATATAGTGGCCATGGTTCATATACTTTAGACAAAAATGGCGATGAAACCACTTTATACGACCAATTAATTGTGCCATGTGATTTCAATCCAATAGTAGATGACGAACTTAAACAAATTATTCAAACAAATTTGAAAAAGAATGTCACGTTGTTTGCCATGTTTGATAGCTGTTTTAGTGGATCTGTGTTGGATTTGAAATACCAATACATGGATAGTCTCAACTATGATAAATTTACCGAAAATGAGAAACAACTAGAAACAAATGGAAACGTATTTATGATAAGCGGTTGCAATGATTACCAAACAAGCACAGATGCTTTCATAAATAATAAGGCGACTGGCGCAATGACATGGTCTTTTAATGAAGCATTAAAACAAAAAGACAACTGCAGTTGGAGAGAACTTGTAAAAAGCATGAGGGACTTGTTAAAAACGTCGCAATATGACCAAATACCGCAATTTTCTTCTGGACTTTTTGAAAATATTGACGCGCAAGTATTCATTTAGAAACCCGTTTAAAAATATTTTTATTGTACAAGTATAATAAAATGCCACATGGATACGGAAAGGAAAGTCATGCAATCAATGAAGGTATTAAGGGAGGCGACGCCGGCAAACTAAAAAGTAATCAAGATGTTCGCAAGTATGCTCATGGCGTATACAAGGATGCTGGGTTAACTAATGCGCAAATAAAGAGTAGAATGTCGCAGAAAGACGCTGGGCATATTATTGCGAAAAATTGCGGTGGAAGGGATTCCGCGTCAAATTACATGTGGGAAGACAGGCACAATAACCGCGCGCATGGAGACGACCCTGTTACAAAGGCAGAAATGAAAAAAGCAGGGCGTTTGTAATTCATTTATATATTTTTACATATTCAAAATTATATAAATATTTATTTTTCAGCCCATACTAACATTTACGGGTGAACGAATGGCGGATAATTAATAAATATATCACTCTGACCACCAATATTTGGCATATCTAAAGGTCCAGGAATAGATTCCTTGTTTAATTCTAATGTTTCCATAACAACATATTTTTTATTGATATACGTGCATTCAAAGATATTTGGAACAATAACCCCATGATGGTTTCTTACACCTTGGTCACAATTGTTTCCATGGAAATGCACAAGAACATGAGTTTTGTTTATTTTTTCAAAAACTTCGCTGTCCTCTTTTGAAAAAGGCGCGTGAAATTCCATAACAATTTGTGAAAATTTTTGCATTTGTTCATCGCTCAAACATTTTAACCAAGGAATTTCACCACCCTCGATATCCATCTTCACAAATATATTATTTCCCTTTTCAATATAGCGAAATAAATTTGTATTATTCTCATCTGAAACATTACCAATATTTTTTTTAATAAACACGATATTTTCATTTTTACTTGTGTTAACAGAACACCAGATAGTTCCGTCAAATGCATAACACATTAAATCTGGATATTTCGAACAGAAATGTTCCTCAAAACTAATATCATTTGCTATTCCGCCTGCTAGCAACATATCATATTTAACATTTGGAATATCACACGTTATATATCCACCATCATATTCCTGACCTATTCTTAGTTTTGGGTAAGGACATTTGTAAACTTTCAACAAATTAAGATCCATGTATATAAAAAGATATAATTGTTTTATATTGTTTTTTACCTGTATAGTATATATGAACCAGATTGTTGAATTTTTTGAAAAATATCCTATAACAAAACATATCATATTTAAGGGTTTTGAAGCTGCTGCGATAGTATTTATTGCAACTGTTCTATATGTAATAAATTTTTATATAAAATATGATATTATGAATTATCATCCCATTTTAAAAAAATATTATTTACCAATCGCATTATTTACGCATTTGTTTTTAGTATTTATATCGGTTGTCATAATAATTTATATATTCAAGTATGTATATGGGGTTAATTTATAAATAATTTGTTCAATGTAGATAACTTATATCAGAGAAAAATAAAAAATATGTACAATTAATTTATTTTTTATTTTGTTTTATTGTTTGTTTTATTTTTGCATTTCATTCAATTTCATTAAACCGATCCACAAAACAACCGATTCATGTTCTGCACTTCGGGCTTTTCCGCTTCCGCCGTAAACAACTTTGTAATATGCGAATCGTCTCGAAACCGAATCGTATACTCTTGTTGCACCCCATTGCGTCCAACACGCCCCAACGCTTGAATGATCTTTTCCTGCGTCAAGTTCATGTCCTTGCTGATATATCCGTGGCAGAACTGATAATTGGTTCCATACACATAATCGCTTGACGCAATAATTAGGTATAATCTTTGTTCATCCGCCAGATTCTTCATGATTTCCGTATAAGCAATACTCGTATGATTGGTGAAGACGCCGATACCCATCATAAGCAGGATTTTCCAGCTGTCCGATACATCGTTCAACATCATAATCTTTACGATGACGTCCTCTGAAATTGAGCTGGCAAACGCATTGGGTGCGGTCATATTCTCCGCCCATTTCTTCAAATGCGCCGGCTTATTCGGAATAAACGTATCGTTCAGCTGCGCAATCTTAATCATAGCTTGATACATCTCCAACTCCTTTTTAATCTTGGCATTTTGCGAACCTTCCAACGCCCGCTCTATCTTTTTGGTCTTCTCGCCACCCCCTTTCTTGCCACCAGCAGAGTCGGCACTTTGTGCTTCTTTGGGCAACGCATCCTCCAAGTCCTTCTGAAGCTTGTCAATCTTGTCGTTTACGCGATTGTTAAATTCAATCGACTCTAATATATCAGTCATGACCAATGCAGGAATGTTTGCCTGTTGAATACAAAACTTGGCAATCTTGTCAATGTCAGTCGCCAAATAGATGGTGGGTCCCTCTGTTAAGGTGTACGCATCCTTGGTAGATATGAATGTTGCAAATTGAGATGCTGGCTCAGTTGGCGCCGATTTAGCAGTAATAGGTGTTCCCTTGCTATCTACCGAGTTGTTTTCGGGAATTCGCTTTGTCCGCGTGGAATACAAGCTTACGTAGACGCTCCCCCATGTTCCACGCATGATATTCTTGAGCACACGCAAATAATACACCTTTATGTTTGTCATGTTAACATCGTCCAATGATGTGAAGGCGCGATTGATTTTATGCGCAGCCGAAACACTATTGTTTTTATTCGCGAAAGATACAAACCTTGCGACTTCATCCAAATCAAAGTACCTCAACAAGGTCTGATAATTTTCGCAATGATTGGCGATGGCCAGAACCTCGTCATAATCTTCGCTGATATAATGCGGCATGACAATATGACCATTCTTGTTGAGAATCGGAATCGACTTCCTGCAATCGTGGCTAACAACATTGTGGACCTGCGCTCCTCCTTCAGGAAACTTTGTGCGAAAGTCTGCAATAGTAGCAGGCAGTTCGTGCAACTTGGGCAACGTCGCAGACGACAATATCATGTTGGGAATCAAATTCTCCTTCCAGTTTTTCTGAATAATGGCGTGGAATTCGTGCTCAGGATAATCCAGCGTAATAGTCGGCTCGTCCCAGTAAGTAATGATTTGCTCCTTTGCATTGAAGGACATCATGTAATACATGGCGGCGAGATAGGACTTGATGTCGCAAATCATCAGCTCCACCTTGTCGCCAACAGAATTGTCCACCTTCCAAATACCACCCGACTTCCAGTTGGTCGTGTAATCCTTTGCAGCAAAGTAGTGAAGACGAATGTCATCAGCCGTCTCACATCCGAATGCAAATGCAACCTTTTTGTGAATGGAAATGGCCGACTTTGCCAACGCCAGGCCGACGTGGCGCGCAGCACAAACAAATATAACCTTGTGGTCTGTCAAGAGCCCAAGAGGTGTCAATGTCTTTCCAGTGCCTGTGGGAGCAATGTAGAGGACAAGCTTGGGTGTGTATTTGTTCTTGCTTATGGTGAATACCTGTTTCTGATGTTCGTAAAGCATCATGTCGCTGTACTTCAACAAGTCTTGATTTTTTTCAATGTATTCGCTCGCACGTTCAATGATTCGGTCGATGCTTACTTCTTCCTCGTAATGCGCCATCAACTGAGCGATGACCTGTACGAGATGAGTGTTTAAATTGGATACCTTGTTTTGCATTAACTTGTACAAGGTAAAGTAGTGGAGCTCCCACTTGTTGCTGTTTTTGTTTTTGTATTTCATGATTTTTTCAATGTGCTCTAGCAAGACGTTTTCGTAAATGGTGATGCCTTTTAACGTCTCGGGAGTGTGTCGCTGCACGCGAATGAGGAACGACTTTTTCAACTTGTCGGGGGAACCCACTTTCACGGCCAAGAAGGTCGCGTTGTATGTGGATATCAACGCTTGAATTCTCTCGGCAAAGAACTTGGTGTAGATGTAGTCTTCCAACTGCTCGTTGAATTCAATCTTAAGATAGGACAGAATTGAATTTGTTTTGTTGTATTTGATGTTTACATTGGAATAGCCCTCAACGATTAACTTCAAAATTTCAATCTCCGTTGCGGAGACCGGAGTCTCAATAGACTCCCACTCGGACTTGGTTAGCTTACGTTGTTGAAGGTCCATTGTTAATTATAGTTGCATAGTGTTTATATTTGTTAATCTATTTCAATTTTTATTCTAAATCCGTCTGTCTCATTTCAAACGCCAATTGTTTTATAATAAAATTGAAATTAGTTTAAAATTATTTGCGATAAATAAGATAATGGAAACCAATATTATATTTAAAAATGCCGGGGAAGCTTGGACACAAGAAGAAGATGTGCAATTAAATAAATTATATAATGAAGATATGCTAGATATTGTGGAAATATCTAAAATACATAATAGAGCGCCAGGAGGAATAATAAGTCGGTTGGCTAAGAATAATTGTATTGTTAATAGACAATCTGCGAGAGGATATATAGCTTATAAAAATAGTGATTTATATAAAGAAATTGTAAATAATAATAAAGATAAAAATAAAAATAAAATAGTAGATAAACCAGAACAAAAAATTAAACCCACAAAAATAGATAGTATATTAATTAGTATTAATAAAAGCGATTATATAGAATTACAGAATGATGTAAAAGAAATGAAAAATGAAATTAAAGATTTAAAAAATTCAATAAAAGAATTAGTTGAAATGATGAAAGCAGTTTATGATTTTGAAGATGCGTAAAATAATAATCAAAAAAAATATATACAATATTTACGGATTTTTTGTTTTATTTTCTGTTTTTGTTTTTGTTTTAGGTTTATACACACTTAACACCAAATGATTGGCAATAATCATATACTCGTTCAAACGCATTTTTGTAATACGAGACTAATTCCGGCTCGCGAACTTCTTGCGCGCGCCCCCATTCCACTGCATTCGCGACAACATTCATGTGAAGATCCAAGAACGATGACGCTGGCTTCATACCGCTTTCTCTCTTGTAGAAGTAATCAGCAAAGGTAAATGTTTTATATTTTGGCAGTTGGGCAATGCCTGATAACATTATAAGCGCGCGAGTGTTTCCCAGATATCTATCCAACTCATTCGTGTATTTTGGACAAAATATCGGTTCACCTCTGTATCCCAAGGAACTATCACCATTGTATCTGTATCCAATGAGCACTTGCTTGAACTCATCATCTTCGCGAATAGATTGACAAGTTAATGCATAGTGGTTCTCAAGTTCATTCAGGCGCTGGGTCAACTGGGCGATGCCATTTGTTAATTCGTCGCTCTTTGTGTTTTGTGCGTCTTCCAAGTCATGTTGGTCTTTAAGAGTTTGGCAACGCATGCTTATAATACGATTACTCAAGTTGGAATTGTTTATGGAGAAATCGCATCGTAGATTATTTATCGTATTTTCGGCATTTTTTAACATCTTCTGCAACGCCACGACCTTTTCTTCAAGACCGATTGTATATTCGCGCACGTCGGTCCTCTTCTCCTCTTCCATTATGTGGAGCTTACGGCTGTGTTTTGCCATAAATTTGTCAATTTTTTCTTGAGTCTGGTCAATGAGTTCTTTTTGTTGGTCGTTAATATCACGATACGCAACATCAAACCGCTTCTTTACCCAATTCATTACGTAGATGGCGACATACACAATATACATAACAGCAAAGAATGTAAATAGTTGTTTGTGAGTGCCGTAGCTTCTGACAGGCTCCTCTGCGTTGGCCTTAACGACATCCTCAACCTCAAACGCGCCGTTAGACATAAATTCCTCACCCTCATTGTAGCAAGATGACATTTTGAACGAGTGTTCAGTTAATTACTTTGATGCATTATCGTATAAATCTGAATTTCATTTCAATTTTTTTTCACGTACGACCCACAATATAATTTAAAATTGAACAAGTTTATATCATATAAAGATTTTCCATTATATAGTTATAGATTATGGCAGCCAAAGTAATTTCTATTGAGGGCAATATTGGTTCAGGCAAGTCGACTCTGTTGTCGCACCTTAAGCAGTCTCTTTCTGAGAAAAATGTTCCAGAAATCATTTTCCTACAAGAGCCGGTGGACGAATGGGAAAATATTAAGGATGAACAAGGAAACACCATGATTCAAAAGTTTTATGGCGACCAGACAAAATATTCCTTCTCCTTTCAAATGATGGCCTACATTTCGCGTCTAGCCTTGTTGAAGAAGTCCATTGAAGAAAATCCGAATGCGATTGTTATTACTGAGCGCAGTTTATTCACGGACAAGTTTGTATTTGCCAAGATGTTGTACGATTCCAAAAAAATGGAAAGCGTAGAATATCAAATTTATTTGAGATGGTTTGATAATTTTGTTAATGATTTCCCTATCAATTGCACGATTTATGTCAAGACAGACCCGGATATGTGCCATGCGCGTATTGCAAAACGTTCTCGTAATGGAGAAAGCACAATTTCCTTGGACTACTTGAATGATTGCCACAAATATCATGAAAGTATGATGCAGGTTCATGCGAGCAAAGATCATAATATTTTAGAATTAAACGGAAACCTAGAAATATCTGACATGAAGGACGAATGGGTAAAAACTATTACTGAATTTATCACACCGCAAAATTAACTTGCGTAGTAGCCAATCAATCCTGCGTGCATTGTCTTTCTTGGTTTATATTTTAATATATCCAGCTGTCTAGACGTCGTAGTAAATTCATCCACCCCATAAATATCTTGTAATAATAGCCATTCAAATAACCCGCCTGGATAAACAGAAACATTCGTAAACCCCAATTTGCTCAGTTGATAATACTTCTTATATGCAGTCTCATCATTTGCATTTTTTCCGTAAATAATGATACCTATTTTTGTACCACCAGATTCCAAATACTTATTTATAGTCGCTTCTTCATTCTGTGCTAGAACCGAATTCGTTATTAAACAACCTTGCTCATTTTCAGGGAGAGTATTGATGATTAAATAAGTATCCGCGCGTTTAATAATATATTGCATATCTTCAAAATTTATTTTTTGGATGGACTGATAATTTCCCATTAATGTAAATACATTATAATTGTTTAAATTCTTCCAAATTAAAGAGATTATTTTAGTATATGTAATGCCTTGTTCAAAATGCAAGCAATCCGGGCATAATGCGCGTTCATGCAGCATTGAAATCAAAGTTCAAGACACGACTGAACCTGCTGTTGGACCGATAAATGACGCAGACGCAGAGACAGACGACGCTGATGCCGAGCAACCATCAAACGCCAAAACAACCAAATATTATTGCTATTTTTTGGGCCAGCACAATAATTGGACAGGACAAACATATAATGGTTATACGGTGAATCTTTCGCGAAGATTGCGCCAACACAATGGAGAGATTAAAGGCGGTGCATGGGCGACAACCGCCAAAGACAAGGGTGCTTGGTCTTTTATTGCAGCGTTAACTTCGGATTCTTGGGCCTCTGTTTCAAGAGCCATGGCATGTGAATGGAATTGCCGATATCCAACTAGGAAAAAGCCGCGACCTAAGATATTCGCAGGAGCCAAGGGGCGAATAAATAGTCTCGTTGAAATTTTTAAACATATCAAAGACGACGTGAGATTGTATATTCACCCTACATTCTATGACCACGCGGTCTCTCTTGGATTGCCTTCACATGTTGTCCTATACAAGAAATTAGACGAAATATTGTAAATATAATATAATCATATTTTAACGAATGGATGTGGAATGTATTGATATTGGTTCAAAAATAATTACTATTGCTATTATGATGCATGGAGAAGTAATCGAGACTAAATTATCGCCCGCACAACAAAAAATATTTGATAATACAAGATTATTTAGTCTGGCGGGCGGATTTAGTGAAGTTGGTTTTGGGTCAAATGCCGTTAGAATGAACAATATAAATTATTTAAATAAAATCTTCCAGATTGATTTATCTCAAACAACACATAAGGTCATGAAAGAATTTACAGAAGATATTCGCCCTACATACGCGCGTTATATAGACGCATTTTTCGATGACTTGTCTACTGAAAATATATGTAAAGTATTTTCAACCATAACGATTGATAAAGCGCTTGGAACGGCTATTACCAGTGCTTATGATAAAATGATGCATTGTATTTTACCGGATGTTATTGGTATATATGTTATATCCGTGCACGAAAAAGTAGATGCAAATCAAATGAGCCTAATCTACCCTTTAGAGAGAAATGCGTCCAACTTGGATCTAATTAAACGTTCAGATTTTATTCAGTTTGCACGCATTTTTGGTAAAGATGGTGAGAGTATATTAAGTGAAATGAGTGCAGTATCATCAGAGTGGCCACCTGTTCCTGTTTCGAGCTTAGACAACTGGAAGGTTACATTCACCCAAAGACTTGGTTTTTTCCAAAAAGTCTATGGCGATATTTCACACATCCGTTTAAGTTATTTAGTAGATATTATCCAAAAAATAGTTGGTAGCGACAAATGTAAGTTGAACTTGTTTGATTATTCGTGTTCAGTATTGGCGCCAATGATAAACAATCGTGTAGGCAATCTCTTTGCGAGAGACATGCAGGAAGATGATATTGAAAGGGGGGCAGACCAAACATGGGGAGGTCGCGGAAGATACAAAAAACGAAGTACTCGTAAGAGGAGACCCACACAAAAATAAAATAATGATATTACCCACAATATTATGGTAATATCATAAACATGTCAAATTACACCATTTAATTAAACGTAACCATGATTTCAACCATTTCCTTTTTGATACTTTTACTCGCAGAAACAGACAACTCTTCGCGCTTCTTTCGCGTCTTGGAGTTATCAGTAATCGTTTCCTTGCGCTTGCTTGTGCTATTGCGGCTATTCATATCATTCTCAATCGTCTCGTAATGCTCTTCAAGATAATCAATTACCTTGTTCTCCAAGGCCCACTTGAAAAAGTTTAACTGGCCAATTGTCGTCTCAATAAATGTACCATTCTTATACGGCACACTGATGCGATCCCATCTGCAAAAAGGGTCAAAACGCTTCTTGCTATAAGCCTTCAATTTCAATTTGTAGTCCACATAGACCTTGAATCTACGCTCATTGTTGCCCTCTATTACATACGTGGTGTAATTCTTCTTAGCATAATTCGTCGCAAACCAATCAACTATGCGCAACGAAATCTTGGATTCTCCAGTAATAATGGATAACATCTTATCTAATAAACCGCTTGACGTGTAATAATCCATCAAGTTTCGTAATAACAAATCATTTTGTGTAGTATATGTTGTTAGGTTGGTTGACATTAATTTATGTTTGGTATTACTTTTAAATCGTTATTTAGTGGATATTTAAATATAATTATATTGATTGGGTGGGTTGAGCGGTAGGTTGTTGTGCTGGCTTTGTTTTGTCAACAAGTATGGTGCTTACTGGTTTCAAGAATTTATCTTGAATTGCGACATTATTAACATACTCATCATTGTCCGGTGTATTATTTGTGAAAAAGGGGTTTTGACCAATCTGAGCTATCATCTCCCGTTCTGCCATTTTATTATAACTCTCTTCGCGCTTATTATTCTCTCTAAATGTGGATTCATAATCACAATTC
>Ga0209599_10000345_pt1 | contig 31965 bp, 31 predicted proteins | sample Shrwel_input2_FT_FD_187534 | JGI IMG/M metagenome (GOLD analysis project Ga0209599, IMG submission 187534) | Subsurface microbial communities from deep shales in Ohio, USA - Utica-3 well 1 S input2 FT (SPAdes) (version 2) ...
GATCTTCAAAGTTAAGATGATGGTATGACAATTTTATATACTCCATAAACCCTTTAAATTAATTAGGTGGTTTATGTCGCACTTCAAGTTTTACTCTGCCAAGCAATTGTTTTTGCATCGAGACGAGTATTTAGGGTATTTAATACTGCACCTGCCATTGGAACTGCAAAATGTGCTTCAATCATTGCAGGGACATTCGGTAAAAGTACCGAAACGGTATCATTTTTTTGAATCCCTAAATTTGTCAGTTGATGGGCAAATTGACGACAACGCTGATAAGTCTGTTGCCATGTAATTTGACGTTGCCCATGAATGATTGCAGCTTGGTTTGGGTAAATATAAGCAGCCCGTTCTAAATAGCGCAAAGGAGATAAGGCAACAAAATTTGCGGGTGTTCTCGGTAATTCATCATATGCACTAACCATGTGTTTGCTCCATTTCTGTTATTTTCATTTATATCGATATCAACATAGTGCGGGATTGAGTCTAAATCATTTAGGCTTTAGTCTGAGATTAAACTTTATTGATCTTGGCTTTTTCTGATTCAGAGGTTTCATAGTCACCTAAACCTGTGTAAAATCTTGGATACTTTTTTATCCGCCGTTTTTTATTTTTTGAGGTTCGCCTCAATACATAATCTCGCGGTGATATGCTCCATTGTGCGGGGCATCACTCCTTAAGGATTTTATTATGCCAATCATTACTTTACCAAATGGTGATCAGAAACAATTTGATCATCCGATTTCCGTGATGGAACTTGCTCAGAGCATTGGTCCAGGTCTTGCAAAAAACACCGTTGCAGGTCGTATCAATGATCGTTTGGTGGATGCTTGTGATTTAATCACAGAAGATGCGACAGTTCAGATTATTACCCCGAAAGATGAAGAAGGTTTAGAAATCATTCGTCACTCATGTGCGCATTTGGTAGGACATGCCGTTAAGCAATTGTTCCCAGAAGCGAAAATGGTGATCGGTCCTGTGATCGAAGAAGGTTTCTACTATGACATCTGGATGCCACGTCCATTTACTTTGGATGATATGGCTGCGGTTGAAGAGCGCATGAAAAAGCTCATCGACCAAGACTATGACGTCATTAAAAAGATGACACCACGTGAAGATGTGATCGCTGAATTTACAGCACGCGGTGAAGAATACAAGTTACGCTTGATTGCAGACATGCCGAACGAAACTCAAATGGGTTTGTACTACCATCAAGACTATTTGGATATGTGTCGTGGTCCGCACGTACCCAACACTAAATTCTTAAAATCATTCAAACTCACTAAAATCTCTGGTGCTTACTGGCGTGGTGATGCGAAGAATGAACAGCTACAACGTATTTATGGTACAGCTTGGGCTGATAAAAAACAGTTAGCTGCTTATATCAAACGTATTGAAGAAGCTGAAAAGCGTGACCATCGTAAAATTGGTAAAGCATTAGACTTGTTCCATATGCAAGAAGAAGCACCGGGTATGGTGTTCTGGCATCCGAACGGCTGGACCATTTACCAAGTGCTTGAACAATATATGCGTAAAGTTCAGCAAGATAATGGTTACCAAGAGATCAAGACACCTCAAATCGTAGACTTTACGCTTTGGGAAAAGTCTGGACATGCGGCAAACTACGCTGACAATATGTTTACAACACATTCTGAAAGTCGTAACTATGCAGTGAAGCCGATGAACTGCCCTTGTCATGTACAAGTGTTTAATCAAGGCTTAAAATCTTATCGTGATTTACCAATTCGTTTAGCTGAGTTTGGTTCTTGTCATCGTAATGAGCCATCGGGTTCTTTACACGGTATTATGCGTGTACGTGGCTTTACTCAAGATGATGCACATATTTTCTGTACCAAAGAACAAATTGGTAAAGAAGTTGCCGACTTTATTAAGCTGACTTTGGATGTTTATAAAGACTTCGGCTTTGAAGAAGTGCAAATGAAACTTTCAACACGTCCTGAAAAACGTGTCGGTGATGATGCACTTTGGGATTTAGCAGAAAAATCTCTTGCTGATGCTTTAGACGATGCTGGCTTGGCTTGGGACTTGCAACCAGGCGAGGGTGCATTCTATGGTCCGAAGATTGAATTTTCATTGAAAGATTGCTTAGGTCGAGTATGGCAATGCGGTACAATTCAATGTGATTTCAATTTACCAATTCGTTTAGATGCTTCATATGTCACTGAAGACAATGAACGTGATCAACCAGTCATGTTACATCGTGCAATTCTTGGAAGTTTTGAGCGTTTTATTGGTATACTAATTGAACACTATGCTGGTTTCATGCCACCTTGGCTTACACCAATTCAAGCTTGTGTGATGAATATTACTGATTCACAAGCACAAGCAAGTGAACAAGTGGTTGCAAAACTCAAAGAAAATGGTCTTCGTGCTATTTCTGACTTGAGAAATGAAAAAATCGGATTTAAGATTCGTGAGCGTACTTTAGAGCGTATTCCATACCTTTTAGTTCTCGGTGATCGAGAGGTTGAAGAAGGTACAGTGAATGTGCGTACTCGCTCAGGAAAAAATTTAGGTACTATGTCAGTGGATGCATTCATTGATCTAGTGAAATCTGCCGTTGCCGAACGCGGCCGGTACATTGTGGAGTAATAAAGATTAAACAGCCTGACCGTAACCAACAACAAGGTGCTAAAAGTAACCGTCCTGCGATTAACGATGAGATCCGTGCAAAAGAAGTACGCCTTGTTGCAGCAGATGGAGAGCAAAAAGGTGTTGTTTCATTAACTGAAGCATTACGTGCTGCTGAAGAAGCTAATCTTGACCTTGTTGAGATTGTTGCTAATGCAGAACCGCCTGTTTGTAAAATCATGGACTATAACAAGCACTTATTTGATCTGAAGCAAAAGCAAAAAGATGCGAAGAAAAAACAGCATCAAGTGCAAGTGAAAGAAATCAAACTACGTCCAGCAACGGATGTAGGTGATTATCAGATCAAATTGCGTGCAATTTTGCGCTTCCTTGAAGAAGGCAATAAGGTGAAAATCACTTTACGCTTCCGTGGTCGTGAAATGGCGCATCAACAACTTGGTTTAGTTCAATTGCAAAAAATTGAAGCTGACGTTGCTGAGTTTGGCGTGATTGAACAAGCACCTAAGATGGAAGGTCGTCAAATGGGCATGTTGATTGGTCCGAAAAAGAAAAAGTAATTTTTTTCTTAAAAAAAGCACCGCTATATGCGGTGCTTTTTTATGTGTGAAATTTATCTAGTTAAACAAATACGATTCCTCACATTCAATATGTTTAAAAACGTTATTATGAAATGAGTGAAAATTACATAAAATTGAGAATAGGAAAGATCAATGTCTAAAATTATGGGTACCAATGAACTATCTAATATTAATCAGAAAGTTGTACAAGAGGGTGAAGTTTTACCGCAAGTCACATTGAAAGATGGTAGCCGTGTACAAACTGGAACTGTGGCGACCATGTTGCACAATATTAATTTATACAATGCTGGTGTTTGAGGTTCAGTTGAGAATGAATTGAGTGTGGCGGTTCCGACCTTATTTAAAGTGGGATTATTTGATTTGTTTAGCGTTGAGGAATGGATAAGTGGAAATAATGCCGGCCGAAAATTTGTTGGGGAAAAGGCAAAAGAATTTTTAGAAAAACAAGACAGACATCTTTAAGATACTCTTTGAATAGACTTTTATTGTTTCTTTTCGTGCTAGGCTGCTGATCAATAAGTATGAACTGTGCTATAACGCAACAACAGTCAGAATAAAGATGATAGGGCAACATAAATGATTGACTTATATTATTGGGGCACACCCAATGGGCATAAAATAACGATTGCATTAGAAGAAATGGGGCTTGAATACCAAATATTTCCGATTAATATTTTAGAAAATGATCAGTTTCAACCTGACTTTCTTAAAATCTCTCCAAACAATAAAATTCCAGCTATTGTCGATCAAAATGGACCGCGTGGAGAACCGATCTCAGTATTTGAGTCAGGTGCAATCTTACAATATTTAGGTCGTAAGACTGGTCTATTCTATCCGACCGATGAACAAGAGAGAGTCGAGGTTGAACAATGGTTAATGTGGCAAATGGGTGGATTTGGTCCAATGCTTGGGCAAAATCACCATTTCAATAAGTTTGCCTCTGAACGGATTCCTTATGCGATTGATCGTTATGTGAATGAAACCAAGCGTTTGTATAGTGTCTTAAACAAACAGTTGATTGGTCAAAAGTTTGTAGCAGGTGAATACTCGATTGCGGATATGGCGATCTTACCTTGGGCATTGCGTTACGAATGGCAGGGCATTCAGCTTGAAGACTACCCGTATGTTCAAGATTATATTGAACGCTTAACGGCTCGTCCTGCGATACAAAAAGCTTTATCGATCAAAGTTGGATGAGTCTGAATCAAAAGGCTGGATGGAATTGCTATTTCAAACATTGGGTGATTGCAATGGGATTCCTCTTCATCACAGCAATTTTATGCAGCCTAATGCAGTATTTTCTTGGAATTGATATTTTCTAGTTTATTGTTTTCACCTTTATCGGAAGTCTCAGTTTAATTTTTTCATCTTTATTTGCTTGGTTACAGCTTGAAACTGGGAACTCATATTTCAGTACAGGGGTGTTTGTTGGATTTTTAAGTGTATATCTATTGTTATATATTTATCTTGACCTTACTGTGTCTATTGACTGGGCAGCAGTCTCTGCGGGTGAAATGCAAATGACGTGGTACCAAAAAATGGTCAAGTCTGATCTTACATTTTGCATCACATTTCTTTTTCCATTCATTTTTTCAGTCGCGCATTTTTCTGTCCGATCCAGAATAGCTAAACGCAAAAACTAATCCTTGGCAAAGTCTTGCTTTCAATCGTGTAAGCTTGATTCTTTTATAATTGTGTAATTTTTCATCTGGTCTGCGTATGTTCAAGCTACGATGATTTAAGTTCATCAAAGATAAGCATCATGCAAGCAAAAATATCAGCCCTTTATTTAAAAAAGCTTGGTTTTGAAGGAGATTTTTCTCCAACCTTGATTAATCTAAAACGCCTATTAAGTCTTCATGTGCAAGCTATTCCATTTGGCAATTTATCCTCTTTCTTAGGAAAAGAGGTTTCATTAGCGTCAGACCAAATTATTCAAAAATTATTGATTGAAAATCGTGAGGGTTATTGTTTAGAACACAGCAGCCTAACCAAAATCGCCTTAACAGAACTGGGCTATGAGACATATAACGTACTCGGTCGAGTGTATTATCAAAGCTCACCTGTGAGTACTCCTGTGAGAACTCATTTGGTCACACTGGTTCGTATTGATCAGCAATTGTTTTTGTATGATCCTGGCTTTGGTGGTATGACCCCAACCACGGTTTTATCTCTTGATCAAATTGGTGAAACACAGCAAACATCACTCGAACCTTTTAGATTCGTTGAGCTTACACAGAGTGGTTTGGATGCGACAGTGTTGACAGAAATGACATATATGCTGCAAGTCTGTATTCATAATCAATGGATCAATGTCTATGCGATTAACCCTCAACAGCAGATTGCAGACGCAGATGCCTTGATTGCGAATTGGTATATTTCGACCTCGCCTGAATCCATATTTACCCAGAATTTAATGTTATCTACTGCCAATGCCGAAATGCGAACTACCTTAAAAGATCGTGTTTTAAGAACACATGACAAAGGAAACTCTAACAAGAAAGAGTTAAATACATTTGATGAATTTGAGGATGTGATTGAAACAGTCTTTCGAATTGATATTTCTCAGGCGATGCTTAAAGAGACTTGGGCAAAATTAACCTTGAATGCATAGCGTTCACGTTATATGGTCTGCTCTTGATAATGTGTGGCTCAGAGTTTAAGAGAACCTTGTTTTGATGTCTTATTTGTTATTGTTTCTCTCAGCCTTCGGCGCTGCCACCTTATTGCCTTTACAGTCAGAAGCGGTATTAATGACGTTCTTGGTACAAGGGCTTTCTAATCCTTTCTATCTTATCTTGGTTGCGACCATTGGTAATGTATTCGGTTCCTGTGTGAATTGGTGGCTTGGATTAAAGATTGAACATTTTAAAGATAAAAAATGGTTTCCTGTTTCAGAACAAAGGTTGTTACAAGCACAGCAGATTTATCATAAATATGGCTTTTATTCCTTACTACTGAGTTGGACTCCTGTGATTGGCGATCCCATTACCTTGGTTGCTGGGTTGATGAAAGAGAACTTTTGGCGATTTTTATTGATTGTCACCATCGCCAAAGGTGGGCGCTATTTAACGTTATATGCTTTATATCTCGGGCTCTTTTAATGAGAAAAGGAAAGGTGGGCTCTTTCCCTTTTGTTTAGTGATCCGAACCTTTAGTAATATCGACTTTGAATAAGTCATTGGTTTTAAACCAGCAATAACTCACTACGGCAAGGGTCATACAACCGCCAAGAATAGTTGCCATGATTGTGCCGAGGTATTTGGCTGCGAGACCCGATTCAAAAGCCCCTAGTTCATTACTTGAAGAAACAAACATCCCATTCACTGCTGCGACACGACCTCGCATATTTTCAGGTGGGAAAATTTGCAAGATGGTTTGGCGAACCACGACAGAAACACTGTCACAAGCACCTGTCATAGCTAAGGCAAACAGTGATAGCCATATATTGTTTGAAAAAGCAAATAGGATGGTGAAAATACCAAAACCAGCAACGGCGAATAGCATATTACGCCAAGCGTGATGCATCGGTGGAAATTTGGTCAGTACAATCATGGTTATGAGAGCGCCGATGGATGGCGCAGCACGTAAATAGCCAAGACCTTCGGGACCCACTTTTAAAATTTCTTCGGCAAAAATTGGCAATAATGCAATAACACCACCAAATAAAACAGAAACGAGATCAAGTGAAATCGCCCACAATACAATTTTAGTTTTCCAGATAAAGCGGAAACCATCAGTCAAACTTTGTAAGACATTCTCTGTTTCCATTTTTGGAAAAGTCCGTTTCTGTAAGCAATTAATTAAAATAAAGCAGATGATTAATAATGCAGTCACTGTAAAAAGGCTCGTTTCACGTCCTAGAAAGGCCAGCATAAAACCGCCGAGCATAGGTCCGATGATCACACCACTTTGCCAGCCAATGGTGGTCCATGTTGCACCATTGGCATACAGTTCACGCGGAATTAGAAAAGGTTTGAGTGAGGTTGCCGATGGGTTATAAAAACCACGAATGGTTCCTAAAGCAAAAATGACGGCATAGATTCCCCAAGAAAGAGTGCTGATTCCAATTTTTTCTAAACCATGTAAGTGGAACAGTGCCCAAAGCACTAAAGGTAAAGGAATCGAAAAGAATAAGCAGATTTTCATAATGGTCTGTTTATTGAGTTTGTCGGCGAAATAGCCACCCCATAATGATAATGTAATGAAAGGAATTGCTTCTGCTAAACCAATGAAACCTAAAGTGAGTGGGTCACGAGTGATTTGATACAGTGAATAAGCAACGATAATTTCCTGAATCAAGATTGCCAATGTTAAACAAAATTGATTAATGGTCACGATAGAGAAATCTCGATATCGCAATGCAGCAAAAGCATCATTTTGTGCGATCATATTCTTTTGAATTTAAGAGCTTGTACTTATTATAGATGTTAATTTTGTGGATTTTTCTCGTTATTTGAGAATTGATGATAGAAAATATCGTTTATATAAAATAAGCAATTTGCTGTCAAAAAATGAGCATTTTACTTTGATTTTAGGTTGCTATGCTTTAGAATAGCGGCTCCCTTACCTGCAGGTCGTTATTGCAATGGTGCAAACGTTCCGAACAGGTGTTCAAAAGAGGTTGTTATGCCTAAGATGAAAACTCGCCGTGGTGCAGCTAAACGCTTCAAAGCGACTGCAAACGGTTTTAAGCGCAAACAAGCATTCAAGCGCCACATTTTGACCAAAAAATCTGCTAAGCGTATCCGTCAATTGCGCGGTTGTGTAATGGTTCACGTAAGTGACGTTGCATCAGTTCGTGCTATGTGCCCATACATCTAAGGAGATTATAAATGGCTCGTGTAAAACGTGGTGTAGTGGCTCATCGTCGTCACAAAAAAATTCTTGCTCGCGCTAAAGGTTACTATGGTGCTCGTTCACGCGTTTATCGCGTAGCGTTCCAAGCGGTAATCAAAGCTGGTCAATACGCTTACCGTGACCGCCGTCAAAAGAAACGTCAATTCCGTGCTTTATGGATTGCGCGTATCAATGCTGGTGCTCGTTTAAACGGTTTGTCTTACAGCCGTATGATCGATGGCTTGAAAAAAGCTCAAGTGATCATCGACCGTCGCGTATTAGCTGACATCGCTATGCATGATGCAGTTGCATTTGCTGCTTTAGCTGAAAAAGCTAAAGGCGCATTAGCTGCATAAGCTTAGAGATTCAAAAAAGGCCGCTTTTTAGCGGTCTTTTTTATAAACTAAATAAAAAGAGATGTTTATGGACTTTCTAGCAAAAAGATTTAAGAATATTGCTATCTGCTGGGTTGTATTCAGTTTAATTTACTTATTAATAGCATCTGATTGGTGTGATATTGAGCTTGCAAGCTGTAGTTTGATGAGCCCTAATGAAATGGGTGATTTCTTAGCAGGTTTTTTTCCCCTTTAGCATTCGTTGGTTTAATGATTACAATTTATAATCAAAAGAATGATAGTGATAATTTATTAGAAATTGAGCGTGAACGAAATAGGGCAAATAACCCCTTTTTTGTATGGAAATTCAAATCAGTAGAAAAACAAGAGGATTATTATCACGAGTCGGACGAGCTTGTATCTAATTATTGTTTTAGATTTGATTTATTTAATATTCGAGGAACAGCAACTTCAACAAAAATATTTATGACTAATCCAAATGGTAGTAGCATTCAAATTTGTTCAGAGAAATATTTAATTGAAAAAGGAGATAAAAATGAGGTGCAATTTTTATTTGGTTGTGAGCAATGTAAAAATGAATCAGTTAAGATGGAAGTCAAAGTTGAATCCATAAATGAAATGGGACAAATAGTATCTTATGTATATGATCTATTCATTTTAGACTATAGAGATGAGTATACTTCTGAGGATGGGTTTGATGCGAAAATTACGTTGAAAAACTAATAGATGCGCAGAAAATACCACTTTAGAGAGGTTGGAGAAGACACTTATATTTGGGATGTCCATCGCTTGGTTAGCTGACAAATAAGTTCGTCGCCAAGGGAGTACAACTGGTTAATATTCAAGAACTCAATGAAGCCTATTTGTTTCCGGATCAATCTCCGACCACACAACAAATCATTGAACACTTTCAATTAGTGCAAGAGGCTGATCTGAGTTATCCGATTATCTTGTGTGCACAAGGGCGTGTGATGGATGGTATGCACCGTGTCGCTAAAGCAAGCTTACTTAAGCAAACTGAGATTCTAGCGGTACACTTTGAGCAAACCCCTGAACCTGATTTTATCAATGTAAGTGAAGATGATCTAAACTATGATGAATAAATCAAGTGAGTGAGTTGGTTTAAGATTACATAAACCCAAACATGTTTGATTAGACTTTTGCCCTTGAATCTTTTTAGATTAAACAAAACAGCATTAGGATAAAAAATATGTTAGTGAGCGTAGAAGGGCTACAACAAGGTGCATTTGAAACAGAAATGAGTATGTTGCCTAGAAAGGGTGAAACCATTCGAATTTTTTATGGGTTGGATGCTGAAGTTGAAGGGGAAATTGAAAATGTCCATCATATTGTTAATCAGCATGATGGCGGACATAAAGTGGTTATAAAAATTAGACCAACCTATTGATCAATAAAAATAAAACCTAGATGAGTCATCTAGGTTTTATTTTTTGTATCGTTAAAGACCAAAATAATATGCAACGAGGCAGATAATCACAGTGAGTATAATTAGTTTAATCACACCCGATGCTCCCACTTTGTGATGTTGAGTTTTATCAAGCTGATGTGGGATCTCCATGGTTCGATCAATGATTTCTGGTTCTTCTGCGATCAATTGTGCCGTTTGATAATGATTTGCAGTTTTAACAATCAGCTTGGCAAACAAATCATCGGTTTTCTGTGAGAAATTACGGAGATTAATTTGTTCTTCGGGACTCATTAATTCGCCCATGGGTGCATAAGGATGTTGTCTTTTTTGTTCTAAATAATCAGTCAAAGCTTGAGTACGATGTAATAAGCTGTGTGCGCAATCTGCGGGATAATCTGTTGGAATAATCGCAAGATTTTGGCTAGAAAGAGATTCAGAATTTGTTTCATAGCCATAAAATGGGAAGCCCTGTTGTTCAGGTTCTGAAAAATGTTCTGCATATTTGCTGCTAAATAATTCTTTTTCTAGAAAAATGGAAATTTGATTCCAATTTACTTTTTGTAAATCTGCTTCAATTTTCTTAGAGAATTTATCATTCAACTCATAACGCCAAAACACTTCTTGATGGAGCGTTGTTTGTTGGGAAGAGGGTGCTTTAAAGTCTTGATCGCTGTTATCCCATTCAGCCAGTTCATCCCCACAAATCCAAGCGGTTTTTTTATTGCCTTGATGACTTACGATAAAATGAGCGAATGGAAGTAGCTCAACATTGGCATTTGGGTTTTGCTCATCGTTCAGCACGCTGGATAAATGTAAGCTAATTTTTTTAACGCCTTGCTTTTTTAAACCTTCAAGCCAGATTTGGAAATGTTGTGCTAATAGATGCTGTGAAACTAAGTCTCTAAAAATTAGTCTATTTTTATTAAAGATTGGATGTTCAACCCAGCGACTAAAATTAAGTTCTCCTGTGAGAAACTCATTGCCATATGTCACAAGTGTAAGTTGTTGTTTCCAGATCTGATTAAGCGCCATCGTTGTAATTTCTCATTGACGATATCGGTATCTTATACATTTTATTCAGTTATTGAGCATCTTTTTACGAAAATTTAAATGATTAATAGGAGAATCAGTTTTTTTATTTTCAAAATTTCGAATAAAAAGGACTCTATTTAAACAGTCGTTTATCTTCATAAACTAGGTAAAAAGCTGATAAACTATAGCGTTTTATTATATTTCTATATTTTGTTGCTTTGAGAGTTACTATGTCACTGGAAGCCCTGACCACTGAAGCGCTTGCTGCCATTGCAGCGGCTCAAGACCTTGCTGCACTCGATCAAGTTCGTGTGCAATTTACAGGGAAGAAAAGCCAGCTCGCAGAACAGTCGAAAGCACTTGGAAAAATGGATCCTGAAGAGCGCAAAATACAAGGTGCTGCGATTCATGCGGTTCGTGAAGCAATCAATAATGCTTTGACCGAGCGTCAACAGACATTACAACAAGCTGAGCTTGCAAAACAATTGGCAAGTGAAACCATTGATATTACGCTACCAGGTCGTGGTCAGCGCATGGGAAGTATCCATCCCGTGACTCAAGTACAAGACCGTATTTGCCAGTTTTTTACAAAGGCTGGATTCCAAATAGCACATGGTCCTGAAGTTGAAGATGATTATCACAACTTTGAAGCATTGAATATTCCGGGGCATCACCCAGCACGTGCCATGCACGACACGTTCTACTTTGATGCAACGCATTTGCTGCGTACCCATACTTCAGGTGTGCAAATTCGCACCATGGAAACCAGTCAGCCGCCAATTCGTATTGTATGTCCGGGCCGTGTTTATCGTTGTGACTCAGATCAAACGCATTCACCGATGTTCCATCAGATCGAAGGTTTATACGTTGCAGAAAATACTAGTTTTGCCGAGTTAAAAGGTTTGTTGATTAACTTACTCAATGAATTCTTTGAAAAAGATTTGAAAGTACGCTTCCGTCCTTCTTATTTCCCATTTACTGAGCCAAGTGCTGAAGTAGATATTATGGATGAGCGTGGTCGTTGGTTAGAAGTTTTAGGTTGTGGCATGGTGCATCCAAATGTACTGCGTGCTGCAGGGATTGATCCTGATAAATACAAAGGCTTTGCTTTTGGTTTAGGGGTAGAGCGTTTTGCGATGCTGCGTTATGGCATCAATGATTTACGTATGTTCTATCAAAACGACGTGCGTTTCTTACGCCAGTTTGCCTAAAAGTTTTTCAGGATTAAATAAGGTTTATATACATGAAAATTAGTGAAAATTGGTTACGCACATGGGTGAACCCAGCGATTGATAGTGAAACACTCTCTGATCAATTGACTATGTTGGGCTTGGAAGTTGACGAATTAGCACCTGTAGCAAAACCGTTTACGGGTGTGGTTGTTGGTGAAGTCCTCACGGTTGAGCAGCATCCAGATGCAGATCGTTTACGTGTAACCACGATTAATATTGGCTCAGGCGAACCGTTGCAAATCGTATGTGGTGCGCCAAATGTTCGCGTGGGCATGAAAGCCCCTGTTGCAACGATTGGTGCTGTATTGCCAGGCGATTTTAAAATTAAAAAAGGCAAACTGCGTGGTGTTGAATCTCAAGGTATGCTCTGTGGCGCATCTGAAATTGATTTAGAAGACAAAATTGACGGGTTGCTAGAATTGCCTGCTGACGCACCAGTAGGTGTGAATATTCGTGAATATTTAAAACTTGATGACAATGTCATTGATATCAGTATCACACCAAACCGCGGTGACTGTTTTAGTATTCGTGGAATTGCACGTGAAATTGCAGTCATTAACCAGCTTGGAATAAATGAGCCGAAGATTCAGCCTATTGCAGCAAATATTGCTGATGACAAAGCGGTCAACATCAGCACAGAAGGTACGCCACGTTATTTAGGTCGTATCGTTAAAAATGTGAATGTAAAAGCGACAACTCCTGAGTGGATGGAACAGGCATTGGCGCGTTCGGGCATTCGTACCCATAGTATTCTGGTGGATATTACCAACTATGTGTTACTTGAACTCGGCCAACCGATGCATGCTTTTGATTTGGCAAAAATCGAAGGTTCGATTCAAGTCCGCCAAGCGCAGCCACAAGAAAAATTGACGCTGTTGAATGATCAAGAAGTTGAATTGCAAGATGACATCATGGTCATTGCTGATGATCAAAAAGTTTTAGCGATTGCAGGTATCATGGGTGGCTTGGACTCATCGGTTACGAATGATACTCAAGATATTTTCCTTGAAAGTGCTTTCTTTGCGCCTTTAGCAATTGCTGGTCGTGCACGTCGTTTTGGTTTACATACTGATTCATCTCAACGTTATGAGCGTGGTGTCGACTTCGAGTTGCCAATGATTGCAATGCACCGTGCTTCTGAGCTGATTCAAGCTTTTGCTGGCGGTGATTTTGGTCCAATTACGGTTGCTGAGCAAGAGGCTTTATTGCCGAAGCGTGAAGCGATTGAACTGAAGAAAACACAAGTTGATCAATTGCTGGGTTATGAAGTTGCTGGTGATTTTATTGCTGATGCGTTAGCGCGTTTAGGTTGTGAGGTTGAAACTAAAGCACAGGGCGAGTGGCATGTTGTTCCACCATCTCATCGTTATGATATGGTCATTTATCAAGATTTAATTGAAGAAGTTGCCCGTATTCATGGCTATGACAACATTCAAATTAGTTTGCCAAAAATTGATGTCAAATTAGAAAAATATCAAGACCGCTTTGAGATTGCACAGTTACGTCAAACCATTGCAACATTAGGTTATCAAGAAGCGATTAGCTTTAGCTTTGCCGATGCAAAACTTGAAAAGCAATTGAATCCAAATGTACATCCATTGATGTTGGCTAATCCGATTTCAAGTGATTTGGCGGCAATGCGTAGTACATTGTTGTCGAGTTTGATTCCTTGTGTTCAGTACAACTTAAACCGTCAGCAGCAACGTGTTCGCTTCTTTGAACTCGGTTTACGCTTCGATTATCAAAATGCGCAAACTATTCATGATCTAAAACAGATTCCAACTTTGGCCTTGATTGCAGTAGGCGCTCGTGTACCTGAATCTTGGCATGCAAAGCCACAAGCGATGGATTTCTTTGATTTCAAAGGTGAGATTGAGGAAATTTTAGCTGCTGGGCGTGTAGGTGTTGAGTTTATCCGAACTGAACGTGCGTGGTTGCATCCAGGGCAATCTGCGGAAATTTTAGTGAATGGTGAATCGATTGGTTATTTCGGACGTTTACATCCTTCTTTAGAAAATGCACTCGATTTGGGCATAACTTGGGTGGCTGAGCTAGATCAGCAGGCTGTTTTGCAATCTTATGTATCTAATTTTACAGAATTATCACGTTTTCCATCGGTTAGACGTGATATTGCGCTTTTAATCTCTGATAAGATTGAGGTAAGAGATATTCAGCGGTTAATTGAGCAAACTGGTGGTGAGTTACTCGACTCGGCATGGTTGTTCGATGTGTATACAGGGCAAGGGGTCGAAGCAGGCAAACGCTCTTTAGCTTTTGCAGTACTCTGGCAACATCCAGCTCGTACGCTTGAAGATGCTGAAATTAAATCTGGTATGGATAACATTATTCAAGTGTTGGAAGACACTTACCAAGCGACATTGAGGGCCTCATGACAGCATTAACAAAAGCAGAGATGGCGGACCATTTAAGTGAGCTTACTAGCTTAAATCGCCGTGAAGCAAAACAGATGGTCGAGCTTTTTTTTGATGAAATTAGCCAAGCATTAATAGCGGGCGAACAAGTCAAACTTTCTGGGTTCGGTAACTTTGAATTACGTGATAAACGTGAACGTCCTGGGCGTAACCCTAAGACCGGTGAGGAGATCCCGATCTCTGCTCGTCGAGTGGTGACATTCAGAGCAGGGCAGAAGTTTAGACAGCGCGTTGGAAATGAGCAGATCGATTGATCTGCTTTTTTTTTTATGTTTACATAATATTTTCATTATAAATTTTAAGCATTAAAAAAGAGGACTATAAGTCCTCTTTTCTATAATCTAAAATTAGATTATTGTGCAGCAGAAGCTTCAGAAGCAGCAACATCAGAAGCAGCAGCAGCAACATCAGAAGCAGCAGCAGCAACATCAGAAGCAGCAGCTTCAACAGCTTCAGTAGCTTCAGAAGCAGCAGCTACAGCTTCAGAAGCAGCAGCGTTAGCATCAGCAGCAGGAGCTTCTTCTTTCTTAGAGCAACCAACGAAAGCTAAAGTAGTAGCAATAGCAGCAGCAACAGCGAATTTCTTGAATAACATGGCATCACTCTCATAAAATTGTGAGATTAAAAAAAACCGGAAGTTAGTCTGTTTGTGCTTTTAATATTCCTAAACGCTTAGGTAACAACGCAGGGAGCAGCCTAACTGGTCTAACGCTATCGTATCAAAGCAAATTGTGAATTACTATAGTCCTGTCCAACAAAACGACAAAAATTGACAAAAATTGGCTATTTTTTGATAGAAAATAACTATGAAAATGAATTTTTGAATCGGATTCCTAGAAGATTTTGGTGCTTTTATAAAATTAAATTTATATAAAACATGGTCTTATTGTTTTATGGTGATTTTAAATTATTATGTAAATATTCTGTAAGTATGTCAACGAAAAAAGAAAAGCCACCATAAGGTGGCTTTTTTATATAGAAATTATGTTGTCGCTTTACGCTTCATCTGATCAAAGAAATCATCATTTGTTTTGGTTTCTTTCATACGGTCTAATAAGAATTCCATTGCGGCAAGCTCATCCATTGGATGTAATAGTTTACGTAAAATCCAAACTTTACGTAGGTTATCTTCATCCATCAGACGCTCTTCACGACGAGTACCAGATTTCTTAATATTCATTGCTGGGAATACACGTTTCTCAGCAATACGACGATCAAGTGTGATCTCTTGGTTACCTGTACCTTTAAACTCTTCGTAAATTACATCATCCATCTTACTGCCAGTTTCAATCAATGCAGTAGAGATAATCGTGAGAGAGCCACCTTCTTCAATATTACGCGCAGCACCAAAGAAACGTTTTGGACGCTCTAAAGCATGTGCATCCACACCACCAGTGAGTACTTTACCTGATGAAGGAATTACGGTGTTATAAGCACGTGCAAGGCGAGTGATGGAGTCAAGAAGAATCACAACATCTTTCTTGTGTTCAACTAAACGTTTTGCTTTTTCAATGACCATTTCAGCAACTTGAACGTGGCGGGCAGGCGCTTCATCGAAAGTTGATGCAATTACTTCACCACGAACAGTACGCTCCATTTCAGTAACTTCTTCAGGACGTTCGTCAATAAGAAGGACAATCAAGAATACTTCAGGATTATTGCGTACGATAGATTGCGCAATGTTCTGCAATAACATTGTTTTACCCGCTTTTGGCGGTGCAACAATAATCGAACGTTGACCTTTACCAATCGGTGCAACCAAATCGACAACACGAGAAGTTAAATCTTCGGTTGTGCCATTACCTAGTTCCATTACCAACTGTTCGGTTGGAAATAAAGGTGTCAAGTTTTCAAATAAAATTTTATTACGCGAATTTTCAGGCGTATCGTAGTTAATTTGATTAACTTTCAATAATGCAAAATAACGCTCACCTTCTTTAGGTGGACGAATCGTACCTGTAATGGTGTCACCCGTACGTAAGTTAAAGCGACGAATTTGGGATGGGCTAACATAGATGTCATCTGGTCCTGCTAAGTATGAACCAGCAGCAGAGCGTAGGAAGCCAAAACCATCTGAAAGAATTTCGAGAACACCATCACCAAAAATTTCTTCACCATTCATCGCATGGCGTTTTAAAATGGCAAAAATAATATCTTGTTTACGGTTACGTGCCATGCCTTCAAGGCCCATAAACTCCGCAATTTTAATGAGTTCGCCAATGGGTTTTTTCTTGAGTTCAGTTAAGTTCATAAGTGGTCAGACAGAATGGAATAAGTGGAGGACTACGTTAGGGAAATAATAAAAATCGACCGCATACATACATGCTGATGTAATTGTATTTGTACAATCACGATTCAGTAGTCTGGTTCATTGTTTCAGAGAGAAATGTAAAACAATTGTTATTGCCGAGCGGCGATCTTATGTTTTGTGTCTTGTAAGAAGCGCAATGAAGTAGATTCCATTCAAAGCTTCTTGACTAAGAAATATAGTTGAAATCTTCTGAATTGTCAATTTTTAACAAGAAATACGCTATTTATTTCATAACGTATTTCTATTTTGACAGTCAAATTATCATATTAGATATTTTGGTCAATAAATGCTGCAAGTTTTGAACGAGGTGCTGCACCAACTTGTTGCGCAACAACTTCGCCATCTTTAAACATTAATAATGCTGGAATATTGCGAATGTTGTATTTAACAGCAGTTTCTTCACATGCAGTTACGTCAACTTTAACGATTTTTACCTTTCCTGCATATTCATTTGAAAGATCTTCAAGTACAGGTGCAATGGCTTTACAAGGCGCACACCAGCCAGCCCAAAAGTCTACAAGTACAGGAGTTCCAGCATCTAAAACATCTGCTTGGAAGTTTTCATCAGTTGTATTAACAATAGTCGCAGACATGAGGTTGCTCCAAATTTAAGAAATAAAGTGCGAATATGATCATCTTCATGATGAATATTACAGTGCTACTCTACTCAATGTAAGGGTTTGTTCTGATTATTCAAGTTTGAAAGTGAAAAGTCTAATGGATGCTCACGATGTTGATCATCGACTTATACAATCATTTATTGAATAAAAGCGAAAATACGCCACTTTTATTGCGTAAAATGACTTTAAAATTGTAAGCATGTGAATTACTCTAATGCGTGAATTGAGCATGGGTTTATGTGAAGAATGTCTGATTTTCTGATTGATGAAGAATTACTTGCTGCGATTGATATGGGATCGAATAGTTTCCATCTTGCAATTGCTCGTGTCGATCACGGCGAAGTGAAGAAAGTTGCTTCTATGTCAGAAAAAGTGCAGTTAGCAGCTGGGCTTGATGAAAATAAGAATTTAACCGAAGCAGCACAGCAACGTGGACTGGCTTGTTTAGCCCGATTCGTTGGGCGGTTAAGCTCAGTACAACCCAATCGTTTAAGAATAGTTGCGACAAATGCTTTAAGACAAGCAAAAAATGGTCATGAATTTATTCAAAAGGCCGCAGAAATATTACCCAAACCCATTGAGATTATTGCTGGTCGTGAAGAAGCTCGTCTGATTTATTTAGGTGTTTCTCATACCATGGCGAATGGTGGTCGACGCCTCGTTGTGGATATTGGCGGGGGATCAACTGAGTTTATTATCGGTGAAGAGTTTGAACCGCTGCATACCGAATCATTACAAATGGGGTGTGTTGCATACAGTAAAGCTTATTTTTCTGATGGTGAAATCACAACCAAGGCATTTGATAAGGCGGTTGTGGCTGCTCGTAAAGAGATGTCTTCTATCGCGAATACCTATAGAGCAGAAGGATGGGACACTGTTGTTGGTTCGAGTGGAACGATTAAAGCCTGTCGTCAGATCGTTGTTAATTTGGGTTTAAGTGATGAGCAAGAAAATCTGACCCGTGACGGTTTATATAAATTAAAAGATCGTTTACTCAAGTTTAAGCATATTTCTGAAATTGATTTTGAAGGTCTACGTGAAGATCGCCGAGCAGTTTTGCCAGCAGGTCTCGCAATTTTATATGCCATTTTTGAGGTTTTAGATATCGATAAACTGGCATATTCTGATGGTGCTTTGCGCGAAGGTGTAATGTATGACTTGCTAGGTCGTTTTAAGCATGAAGATATTCGTGACCGTAGCGTGCAAGCGTTAATGGGGCGATATAATGCTGACCCTAAGCAAGCAGAACGAGTGGTAAACACGGCGCAACATTTGTTTGATGGTGTGGCGGATGCTTTAAATTTAACGACTGAAGACAGTGACTTACTGCGTCGTTCAGCATATTTGCATGAAATTGGATTAGCAATAAGCCATGGTGGTTATCATCGTCATGGTGCATATTTGTTACAACATTCAGATATTCCTGGTTTCTCGCAAATCGATCAAAATCACCTCTCTCATTTAGTTTCACATCATCGTCGGAAGTTACGTGTAGATGCAAAAAATGACGTATTAAAGGTCGGTGGCAGTCATTTACTTTACCTTTGTTTGTTATTACGTCTTGCTGTTTTGCTGAACCATAGTCGTAGCGATCAGATGCTTCCTGCCATTGAACTGAGTGTTGTAAATGATCAACAATGGCAACTCAGCGTTTCTGGCGATGCTAAACAATGGCCGTTATTGGTAGCTGACTTGCATGATGAACAATTGCAATTTAAGCACTGGGACATTGAGTTAAATATTCAGTCAGACCAATTTGTTGATTAACCATATTATTATGGATCATTCTTGACTTATGAAAAATAAAGCGACTCAGTCCAAGGCTTGGGCTACGGTTCAAATTGCGCGACACCCTGAACGTCCGCAATTTCTAGATTATGTCAGTGAAATTTTTACTGAATTTGATGCACTTCACGGCGACCGTTTATTTGGTGATGATGGAGCCATGATCGGTGGTTTGGCACGTTTTGACGGACAACCTGTGATGGTCGTTGGTCAACATCGTGGTCGTAGCACACGTGAAAAACTACAGCATAACTTCGGGATGTGTAATCCAGAAGGGTATCGTAAATCACAACGTTTACTTGATATGGCTGAGCGTTTTAATTTACCAGTCTTTACTTTTGTCGATACCATGGGGGCTTATCCTGGTGTTGGTGCTGAAGAACGTGGACAAGCGGAAGCCATTGCAACCAGTTTAGCTCAGCTTTCCAGTTTAAAAGTTCCTGTTATTGCGACAATTCTTGGTGAAGGTGGTTCTGGTGGTGCGCTGGGTATTGGTGTAGCCGATCGTGTAATCATGCTATCACATAGTATTTATTCAGTGATTTCACCTGAAGGTTGTGCTTCTATTTTGTGGAAGACTGCGGATAAAGCGGCACAAGCAAGTGAAGCTCTTTCTTTAACTGCGGACAAACTTCAAACATTAGGTATTGTTGAATATGTTGTGGATGAGGGCGAAGGCGCACATTTACAGCCTGAAAAAGTCATGCATGATTTGAAAGATGTGTTAAAACAAGCCTTAAATGAATTGCAACCGATGGATACTCAAGAACGATGCGATGCACGTTATCAACGTTTAATGAAGTTTGGCAGCAGCAATTTAGGCATCGCGTCTTAGCACAAACACAGCACTTTTCTGAACAAACTCAATTTTTAATTGGGTGTAGCGGCGGCATGGATTCCATGCTGTTGCTGTATCTAATGGCTGAAATTTTCCCACATCGTACTCGCGCAATTTACATTGATCATCAACTCCAAAAAGTAAGCGATGCGTGGGGAACACTTGTCCAAAAACATGCTGAAGATCTGAATATTCCTTTTATTCTGCAAAAAGTTTCTGTTGATACGGGTAATTTAGAACAACAAGCACGTAAAGCTCGTTATCAAGCATTTCAACAACATTTGAATGTGAATGACATTCTCGTTCTTGCACATCATCAACAAGATCAAGCTGAAACATTATTACTTCGACTATTTTCTGGTACGGGGACTCATGGTCTCGCTGCTATGCGACCAATGGATATTCGTCAAGATCTCACAATCTGGCGTCCTTTCTTAGATTTAAGTCGTCAACAAATTGAAAAATGGTCACAGCAAATTGGATTTGAATATGTTACTGATCCAACCAATGCAGATACTCATTATGATCGGGCATGGTGTCGGGAAATGTTGTGGGGCGTTTTAGAACAGCGCTTTCCTAAAATGCAATTGGCGATAGCGCGAACCAGCTATTTAATGCAAGATGCAGCAGAGATTTTGGATGACGTATTAAAGTCTGATTTTCGGAAATGCGTAAGATCCAATCGACTCGATTTAATTGAACTGTCTGAGCTTTCAGATGCGCGGCAACGTCAGTTATTATCAGTTTGGATCAAAGGTGAAGATCAATATCGTCCAAGTTACGATATGGTGCAACGTATAAAAAATGAAGTAATTTTGGCAAAACCAGATGCCCAAGCGACGTTACATATTCACCAACATTACTATGTTCGATACCAGAAAAAACTATATCGTTTAAAGCATAATGAATTGTATGCGGAAAAGATATCACCGCTTTCAAATTCGCAACTAGAATGCCATGTGTTGGGGCAAACGATTCAAGTCGCTGCTGGAAAATTTAAACTTGAATCACAAAAAGTAGGGCTTTCAACGCAATTATTAGGTAAGCAGTTGAGTTTAATTAAGCGAGAGGGTGGTGAAAAAATTCATCTCTATGGTCGTGTTGGACATTGGCCTTTAAAAAAAGCCATTCAAGATGCACAGATTTTGCCTTGGTTACGTCATACAATTCAAATATTAGTCGTGGATAATGTTATGCTTGGGGTTTTTAGCCCTAAGGGTTTTTGGTTGGCGCAATCTGAGTATCTGGAGCAGGATGGTTGGCAACCAAGTTTAATTTCTGACTGCAATGACGTTTTTCAGCAGTCTTTTTATGATGATGAGTAGGACATGGCGACAACATTGAATCAAAATATTTGTTTTATTGGCGGTGGTAATATGGCGCAAGCCTTGATTGGCGGACTACTTTCTCGTGGTTTGCCAACAACACGTATTACGGTTTCTGATCCTGTAGAACAAATTCGTCACATCTTAGAAGAAAAAGGAATTGAGACGACAACAGATAATGTTGATGCAATTAAAAATGCAGATGTAGTGGTATTAGCTGTAAAACCTCAAGTGTTAGCAACGGTATTACAACCATTAAATAGTTTGTTGTCGGATAAACTCGTGATTTCAATCATTGCGGGTGCTGAAATTCAGACTATTTCAGATTTGATTGGTGGCAGCCAACGTATTGTACGTGTGATGCCAAACACACCCGCATTAGTACAAACGGGTGCACATGGTATTTATGCTTCTGAAGCGGTAGATGCTAAGGATCGAGAATTGACCAGTCAAATTCTTGCTGCTACAGGTTTAACGATTTGGGTGGATAATGAAGCTCAGATTGATGCAGTAACAGCCGTATCTGGTTCTGGTCCCGCTTACTTTTTCTATTTGATGGAAAGTATGATTCGCGCAGGTAAAAATTTAGGTTTAGATGAAAAAGTTGCTACAGCATTGACGCTTCAAACAGCGTTAGGTGCAGCGCAAATGGCAATTACCAGTTCAAATTCTCCGTCGGAATTACGTAAAAACGTGACCTCTCCAAATGGCACAACACAAGCAGCTTTAGAAGTGTTTGATCGTGCTCAAGTTTCACAAAATATTCAGGCAGCGCTTGCAGCAGCTCAGAAGCGTAGCCAAGAGCTCGCACAAGAGTTGAGTGACAAGACTAAATCGGTTTAAGTAGGATAAGACAATTATGGGTGCAAGTTCTGCGCTAATTTTTGGTGTTTTGATCAATGTTGCGATTTTATTGGTCTTTTTCCGTTTTCTAATGCAATTGGCGGCAGTGAGCCCATACAATCCAGTTGTGCTTTCTACGGTGAAAGCCACTAAGATTGTTGATGTTCTGAGTCGAACTTTGCCAACAGTAGCTAGTGGTCGTGTTAATTTAGCCGCGATTGCCTTATTAATCGTACTGTATTTACTCAAAATTTTTGGGTTAATGTATTTATCGGGGCAAATGCCGCATAGTGCCATCTATCTTGTGGTTACGACATTTGTGACAATGATTCAGGACTTGATTCGTTTTTGTCGATATTTAATATTTGCTACGATTATTTTAAGTTGGGTGGTGATGTTTACACAAACACGCTCACCTTATATTGAGGTTATCCAAGAGCTTGCTGAACCATTATTGGCTCCTTTCCGTCGTTTATTGCCAAACATGGGGATGATCGATCTTTCTCCAATTTTAGCATTCTTAACTTTATACATTGCTGAAATCTTAATGAACGAAGCAGCTAAGGCACTGTTAATGGGTCTTTAGAATCATTCAGTGAAATAAAAAAATGGGCTTTCGCCCATTTTTTTTATTTCTTAATCCATTTTTGCCGTATGGCACTGTTCAGTGGATTAGAAAAAAATCTGGCAATCAAAGCACCCAGTCCAATCGCAAGAATAAGATAGACCAACAATAATAAAAGTTTAATGTTGCCCTCGGTTACGGCAGGCGTATAAAACAGCTTGAAGAAACCTAAAATAATCAGATGGAATAAGTAAATTTCATAACTATTTCTGCCGATGTTATGTAGTAGTTTGAAGCGTTGTATTTGATCAGTTTTCTTTTCATTTGCTACATTCGCGAGAATAACGATTGCCGTCGCCAGTGCAAAAAAGCTAATTCCCCAAATCGCATTTTCTTTGATAGATGCTGAAAAATAAATGATCAGCATGAGAACTATTGCAATGGATTTGAGCCATAACCATGTTTGTGGTTTAAATTGGAGTTTCGGTGCAATCAATGCTGCAATACAGCCGAAAGCAATTCCATCAAAGCTTGAAAAATAATGATATAAATACGCACCATTTTCTGCGCCGAAATGCAAATATCTGAAATAGGGCGCAAATAGAATCAGCGCACAACAAACAATGATAAAAAATGATTTTTTCCTAAATAATAATGCTGTGAGTGGAAAAAGTAGATAAAACACTTCTTCTACAGATAAAGACCATAATACGCCAAGTACATAATTAACCCAGCCATTTTCAATAATCAGGATATTCATCCAAAATGTCAGTGCTGCTATGTTTACCGTTGATTGAGACACGACGATGTCATTTGGTGCTTGAGTCATAAAAGGTTTAAGTTCAAATGCACCTAAGACATTAACTAGACAGATCAATAAAATCATCGTCGGCATAATCCGAGCAAATCTTGAAATATAAAAATCTCGACTATTGATTTGATTCAACGTTCCGTAACGTTTAAGGGTGTGCGAAGTGATTAAATAACCTGAAATTACAAAAAACATCGTTACACCATAGTTACCATTTCGAGCTAAAAGGGTAGTGATGTTTTCACCAAATATTTGGAAATTAATTGAGGTATCAAATAGCTTGTATGGAATGTTGAAGTGATGCAGTAGAACCAAAATAATTGAAATGAAACGTAAGCTGTCGATGGAATAGTGGCGGTTGAATTGAGGTTGATTAAAGGACATATTGCATTCCTTTCTCCTATGCGAATTAATTTTTATAGGCTATTCTTTATTTTCAGTGTTCTTGTAGCGCAGGAGCATTTAGCCCCTGTCTGCAAGAAACATTCTTGGTTAATATGATTATTATGGCTTAATGAGCAGCATCCCAGTTTTGCCCCTGACCAACTTCAACTACAAATGGCACTGAGATTTCTAAAACAGATTGCATCACTTCAGCAATTTGTTTTGAAAGTTCATTTGCGATTGCAGCATCAGCTTCAAATACCAATTCATCGTGTACTTGAAGTAATAATTTTGCTTGGTCTTTAGGTAAAACTTTATCGACTGCAATCATCGCCAGTTTAATGATATCTGCTGCGCTGCCTTGTAAAGGTGCATTGATTGCAGCACGTTCAGCTGCCTGTTTGATCATTTTATTACTTGCTAAAATATCAGGCGTATACAAACGACGACCGAGTATAGTTTCTACAAAACCTTGCTCGCGCGCAATTTGGCGTGTTCGTTCCATATAGTCGAGTACACCTGGATAGCGTTGGAAATAACGAGCAATATAGCTACGTGATTCTTCACGACTAAAACCAAGTTGACGAGTCAAACCGAATTCTGACATACCATAGAGTAGTCCGAAATTCACGGCTTTCGCTTGACGACGTTGATCATTGGTCACATCTTCAATCGCAATTCCTAAGACTTCCGAGGCAGTACGACGATGTACATCTTGACCTTGTTGGAAGGCATGGACTAAGGCATCATCTTGAGAGAAATGCGCCATCAAACGTAATTCAATTTGTGAATAATCGGCTGCGAGAAGTACCCGACCTTCGGGAGCAATAAAAGCTCTACGAATTTGACGACCAATTGGAGTACGAATCGGAATATTTTGTAAATTAGGGTCGGTAGAAGATAAACGACCTGTTGCTGTTAATGCTTGGTGATAACTGGTATGAACACGATGTGTTGAATCATGTGACTGCTCAACCAAACGATCAGTATAGGTATTTTTTAGTTTTGCTAAGCCACGATGTTCTAAAATCACTTCTGCTAAAGGATGTTCAATTTTCTCTAAAATACTTTCACTGGTGCTGTATTGACCTGTTGCAGTCTTTTTACCGCCTTTAAGCCCTAGACGATCGAATAGAACCTCACCGACTTGCTTTGGAGAAGCGATATTGAATGCTTCACCAGCCAGTTCAGTGGCTTTGTTTTCCAAGGTTTGCATCGTTTCAGAAAATTCAACACTGAGTTGATCAAGAAAAGCATGGTCAAGTTTAATACCATCTTCTTCCATACCTGTAAGCACACGAGCCACAGGCATTTCGATGTTATGCAGAATATGAACTAACTCAGGTGAGCTTTTCAGTTTTGCTGCTAAGACTTCATATAAACGATAAGTTACATGCGCATCTTCGGCTGCATAATGTGCTGCAACTTCAAGTTCAATTTGATTAAAGCTTTTTTGTTTTGCGCCTTTCCCCGCAATTTGCTCAAAAGTTGTGGTCAAATGACTAAGATAAACTCGAGCTACGTCATCCATACCATGTCTTGTTGCCGCAGCATTAAACACATATGAAGCAAGCATGGTGTCAAAATACCAACCTTGAATGCTAATACCATGATTGGCAAAGATATGAGCATCATATTTCAGGTGATGCCCAATTTTCTTCACTTGTTCATTTTCAAGTATTGGTTTAATTTGCGCTAAGATTTGCTCGCGATTGAGTTGCTGAGGCGCGCCTTCGTAATCATGAGCGACAGGTACGTAGTAAGCGTCTTTAGCATCGAAGGCAACGGAAAAGCCAACTAACTCTGCAATACGATAATCTAAGTTGGTTGTTTCCGTATCAATTGCGAAGTGATCAGCTTGCTGCATGCGTTGCAACAATTGATCCCAATCGGCTTGTTCTAATACAGTATGATATGTCGCTTCACCTAACTGATCATCTTGACTCGATAGATTGGCATGATCTTCTGTAGTCACTTGTTCAGTCTTTTGCTCAGCTTTAACAATACTTTGAGATGTTTGTTGATAAGCCGATGTATTCGGGTTGTTGGGATGATCTAAAGATTGTAATTGATTACGAAATTCTAGTTCAGTATAAAGATCACGGAGATGATCAATATTTGGATTCGATAGTTTAAGGTCATGCCAATCTAAGGCTAAATCTAAATCGCAGACAATACTCGCAAGTTGGTGATCAATTTTTATATTCTCTAAATTATCTTTAATATTTTGGCTAATTTTGCCTTTAAGCTGATCTGCATTAGCGATGATATTATTTAATGAACCATATTCATTAAGAAGTTTAGCCGCAGTTTTCGCTCCAACACCTGGAACACCCATGATGCCGTCAGATGCATCACCCATCAGAGTAAGATAATCAATGATTTGATGTGGATGTACGCCAAATTTTTCAAAAACACCGGCTTCATCCAAAACACGCTCTTTAAAACTATCTTCAAGTTTGACGTTTTCATTTACTAATTGTGCCATGTCTTTATCGCCTGTAGAGATAAGAACATGATGACCTTCAGCAAGTGCTCGTTTGGTTAATGTACCAATAATGTCATCGGCTTCAGCACCGGGTAGGCTATATAAAGGAATGCCTTGTGCTCTGATAAGTGCATGTAAATAAGGAATTTGTTGTGACAATTCTTCAGGCATACTAGGACGATCGCCTTTATAGATTGGCGATAATTTATGTCGAAACGTTGGCTCAGGCGTGTCGAAAATTACCGCCATGTGGGTCGGTTGAGTACGACGCATTAATTTCTGAATTGCTGAAATTGCACCACGAATTGCGTTAGTGTGTAGACCAGTAGATGTGGTTAATGGTGGTAAGGCGTGAAAAGCACGGAATAAAAAATAAGACCCATCAACCAAGACGAAAGGTGGCATTGCACACATCCTAATTATAAATTAGCTGCCATTTTACGTGAAAAAGCATGGTCTGTCCTTGTTGCAATAAAAAGTGATGACGATCTATGTCGTTTAAAATTGCAGAATTTTGTATGTAAAAATAGCTGCTTATCGAGTGATCAAGTAAGATAGTTTAAATAATTTTGTCATAATTGATCTAAGTCTATGTATAAAAAAGACAAACAGGGAATTTTTATTGTCCTCATTGCTTTGACAATGTTGCTTGCGACTTCAGTTGCTTTTAATTGGCATGCAACCGTGATTGCAGCTGCGATAGGACTAACTGTTGTTATTGTACACACACTCTCTGAAATTCATCAGCGTTTGAGGCTGCTTGAACAAGCTGCGCCAAGTTATTTTGCTCAATCTACAGGGATTGGAACACAGAAAATTTTAATTTACAGTTCAGCGTTGATTGCACTTTTTGCTTATGCAAATACTTGGATGTGGTTGGCTGGTGGTGCATTACTGGTGTTGATTTTGTGTTTGATTCAAACCATGAGCGTATTTCAAACTCGGCTATTACATTTAGAACAATACGCAGTTTCAAGACCTGAAAATATTTCTACACAACAAGTGACAGAACCTCTAACTATTCAAACGCATACAGATTTAGCTGAGCGGGTAGAAATGCCTTCTTCTCGCATGAATCAGCACCCTGCATGGATGCAAGCAGATCATCAACAGCTAATTCAAAATCAACAAACTGAAAATAATTCTGAATATCAAGTTCATCAACCCGTTAAACAGCCCGCTTGGTGGCAGCCTGCAATCGATTGGATGATACATGGCAATCCAATTTTACGTGTTGCTGTCGCTGTTTTGATGGTTGGTGTGATTTTACTATTACGTTTTGCAAGCGAACATTGGCAGTTGAGTTTAGGTGTTAAGCTCAGTTTTATCGCAAGCGCAGGTATCATAACCACTGTTGCTGGTTATTTGCTGCAAAAGAAAAATCGATTATTTGCAGTTGCTTTACAAGGTGTGGGTTTAGCGATTGTATTCTTAACTTTAACTTTCTCACATCATTTTGAGGTGATTGCAAGTTTAATCACAGCCAGTGTTCTATTTGTTATTTTATTATTGGCGACTGTTTATCTGAGCTTGAAACAACAAGCTTTGTATTTAGCTATTTTAGCTTTAACAATGGCTTATCTCGCTCCTTTAGTGATTCCTCATACACATCCTGATGTGATTTTCTTATTTGGCTATTATTTTGTGATTAATTTAGCTGTAGTGGCGGTTAATTTTATTCAGCCTTGGAAAATTCTTCACCAAATTGCTTTTTTTGCCACTATGTTTATTGGTGGTGCAACGATTGCAATCTATGCAGAAACTCAGCAATTCAATACTTTAGATTTGATTCTGTGGCTACATATCGCTTTATTTATTTGGCTTAGTATCCGTTATAGCCAATTAATGCTTAGGGCTCAAATTCAGGATGCTCGTGTTGATTCTGAAATCAAGAGTGAATCTAAACACTTAGAGCCGATCTTAGATGTTGGGCTTATTTTTAGCGTACCTGTGTTGGGTTTTTCTCTACATGCTTATCTCATGCACAATTCGACTCTAGCATTGACGCTTGGTGCAGTTGGATTAGCAATTGTTTATATCTCATTAAATATATGGATTAAACGACAACACCCACAACTTTCTATCTTAGCAAAAAGCTTTTTTATCCTTGCCATGGTATTTACAGCATTGATTTTTCCATTGGCGAAAGGTGCACATTGGACATCCGTAGGATGGGTGATTCAAGGAACGGCATTGATTGTGTGGGGCGTGACTGAGCGTTATCGTTTGAGTCGCTATATTGGTGTAGCTTTAGTTTTACTTAGTTCTATCGCGCTGCTTTTTCAAGTTTGGTCAAATGATCATTTCCCGATATTGAGCACGGTTATTTTTGCGTTAGCACAATTTATTTCAGCTTTCTATTTATTGCACTTTCAAGAAGTGGAAAAATATTTCAGTGCACGAATGCTCAGTGCAATTTTCCTTATTTTAGGTATGTATGCTGGGGCTATTGCTGGTGTTGAGTACATGCAATGGCAGCAGTATGGATTAAGTCCTTACATAGCAATAGCGGTAGTATTGCTTGGATTGTTTAGTTTAGCCGTTCATTTTAAATCACGATTGCAGTGGGCGAGCGTACAACTCATTTTAATATCAGGTTTGCTATTTTTAGTTTATGCAGAAAGTTTTGACATAAATGTATATGCAAACATGGCTTGGCCAAATATGTTGACTCAAGCGAGTTTTGCGATTTCTACTGTGGTCTTGGCTTTAATACTACTGAATCTAAAAATTGACACTTCAAAATGGCACTTAACGCTATGGTCTGTTTTAGTTTGGTTGTGTTTGGCGAGTATCGGTTTAGCTATTTTCCCAATCATGCCTTTATTATCACTTGCGCTGGTTCCAATCCTTTATAGTATTTGGTTATTGAAAACTGGAAGAACAACATTATTACACCAACTACCCGTGTGGGGATTCAGTCTTTTTTGGTTGGTAGTGGTGAGCTTAGACCCATATTCATCTGAGCAATATTATTTTATAACGCTATTAAACTTCACTGATATTGCATCTCTCTTGGTATTTTGGGGTTTAATTTGGATTATTTACCATCATGATTTTAGTACTGAACAATCTGTAGAATGGGGCTTTAAAGTTTCGACGATTCTTGTTGGTTTATTGGTACTGAGTAGTATTGTCGTGCGGGCTATGCATCATTACTTCGGTACGCCGTTGTGGGGCGTAGAAATTTGGTCTAATGGTGATGTGCAACTCAGTTTAACGCTGCTTTGGGTGGTTTTAGCCTTTATTCTGATGACCTTTTCAAGTCGCCGTCACATTCGACAAGTTTGGTTTGTGGGTGCTGCATTATTGGGGATCGTTGTCGCTAAGCTTTTGTTATTAGATCTATCGCAAAGCGGTACATTAACTCGTGTCATTTCATTTATTGGTTCAGGTGCAATCATGCTTGTGATCGCTTATCTTGCACCATTACCGCCATCGATTGATGAACAACCCAAAGAGTCGTAATTATTTTTCTTTGGCTTCTTTTTTGAGTTCTTTCTGATTGGCATATTGATCGATTTCATCTTCTTCTAGAGGCAGAGGTCGATCAATTAATCCCATTTTCGGTACAGGAATTTCAATTTCATTTTCTAAGAAACCATTTCGAACACGTTCTTGCATTTCATCACGTACTTTTAACGCATTTTCTTGACGACACCATACAGCAAATAGAAGTTCAATCGACGATTCTCTAAAGGCGGTGACTGTGACAGTTGGTTTTGGATCATCCATGACCAATGGATACTTTGATGCGACGTCTAAAAGCACTTGTCTTACTTTGATAATATCTTCATGGAAATTAATCGCTAACGTGATTGGAATACGCCGTATCGGAAACTTTGATAAGTTCATCACGGGCGTTCGAATCAGTTGTTCGTTTGGCAAACGGATATAGACATTATCGAGTGTTAATAGTTTAACAGAGAGTAAATCAATCGAAATCACTTCACCTTCAATGGTTTGCCCACGAATTAAGGTGATCTGAATGGTATCGCCAACTTCAAATGAACCTTCGCCAATTAAAAATAATCCACTAATCAGGTTTGTTGCAGAGGTTTGCGATGCGAAACCGAGCGCGACCGTTAAAATCCCTGCTGCACCTAAGAACACGCTGAGTTTAAATCCTGCTTCTCTTAAACTCGTCATAATGAAGAGTAAGAAAATAAAGTAGAAAATTCCTCTACGCCACAGTAATCGTTGATGAGCATTAAAACGACTACCAATGGTGCGAATAAACGCATTTGAAATAATTCGAGCAATTACAAAGCCAATAAAAGCTAAAATAATGGCGACGAGAATTTCACTCAGTCGTTCAAAATTAATATTGGTATATAAGCTGGTGATGCTGGATGCGACATCTTTTGGGATATTGGTATCGGACATGGCATCCTCTTAAAAAAACGAATCAAACATATTAAATAAGTTACTGCCTGGAGCGCGAGGCGGGTGTACATAAGTCACTTCACCTGCTTGGGTCGGGGTTTTATTTTCAATCCGAATACGCGCAGGATGTTCAGAACCTTCGTAATAGACCTTGATTTGTGACGTCCATAAACGTCCTGTACTTTCACTATAAAATAATGGCAGTGCAGGAACAGGGACGTTCATACGATCAAAACGTAATTGATGTTGACTGGTATTATGGAACTCAATCGGTGTAACCGCACGGAATGCACGAGGTTTGAGTAGGTTTAAATCCGTTCGACCATCCACAGAGGTTGCATAGCAAATTTCGCCCTGCTGCGGATTTTTACCAAACCACGTATCTTTGGGTTGAATGACAGGTATGTCGAATAATGGCTCTGAAAGCCCATTGACTAAGCCAGCAATCCATAACGGGGTGCTGATATACAAGGTTCCACGTTGCCCAGCAGGAATGTAAATAGGATCAACAGGTTTAATTACCACAGAGCGATCAGACAAGCGTGGCATCAAATGAAAACTACTATTGGTTTTGTGAAACATATAGCGTTCAATTTTTGCTGGATGTGGCATAGCAAATTCGGTATCAGTTAAGATTTTCCATTGTTGTTCGTAGTCATGCTGAGATTGAGGGCGATGGTATTCCAAGCGCCACTCTTTTATTCCACGCGTAAGACGGAATAACAATGAACCGAATTGCCAAGCTTTGGCTTGCTGAAGTTCAAATTGTTGCTCACCCCACCATTTTAAAGTATTGGAATGGGGAGCTTGATATTGATTATTTTGAGTCAAGTTGCAAAATTCCTTTGTGAGTATGCTAAACAGACTTCACGCTGTAATCTCCTTAGAGTACACTCAACCATCTCTTTCATCATTATAAATTGTGATGCAAATACTTAAACAAATACAAATTCCTTATAGTTTTGCTAAACGACATGGCGTTTTATTACGTTATGAAGGCGATCAAGTTTTTATCGTGCGTAAAAAGGACACTGCACGTATAGCATTGCAGGAAGCTCGTCGAGTTTTGGGGAAATCAGCGCATGATCAACTTTGTAC
>Ga0209599_10000347_pt1 | contig 31843 bp, 40 predicted proteins | sample Shrwel_input2_FT_FD_187534 | JGI IMG/M metagenome (GOLD analysis project Ga0209599, IMG submission 187534) | Subsurface microbial communities from deep shales in Ohio, USA - Utica-3 well 1 S input2 FT (SPAdes) (version 2) ...
AGGCCGTCGGCAATGTGGCGAACGGCTTCAACGGGGACGTTTTCAGGGTGTGCGTTGAGTAGGTGTTGATAGCTGTCTGTTGTCCAAACGTGGCCTAGACCATGACTTGCCAGTAAGGCGCGTATTTGTTTTGCGGCCTCTACATGGTTAAGTGGTGCAAGTTGACGGGTGCTTTGTTCGGTGACTAATTGTTCGCCAGCACGAGGTAAAAACTCTGGAATATAAGTGGCGTTAATAGCTGCCATTGGGTCTAAATGACTGTATGCGCCTTGACGTTTTTTGAGCGCGGCTGACACTTCGGCTTCGGTTTCTACGCCGTAAGCAGCTTTGGCGATGGCTTTGCGATTGGTGTCGGCGAGGCCGTCAGGCATAGAGTCGATGCGCTGGCCAATAATAGGAGCTGTTAGCGGTAATCGGCTTATTGCGTCTAATTGTTGAGGCGATACGGTAAAGGTGACGCTGTTGCCTTGTTCGTCGGTGGTTAAAATATCAATGTCAGGTGCGCGGTACGGGTTAACGACTATTTGTAGTTGCGCTTTGACAAAGGCATTAGGAATATGACGCACGTCGTAACTTTGGTTGCCAAAGCCTTTAACGGTATGGGTAACAGTTAAGTCACCACGAACAGTGGCTGTTTTGGGTACGGTGGTGACTAATTCGCGGCATAGTTCGGCTGGTGGTGCGATGCGTAATTGGTCGGGCTTGATGGTTAGCCAGACTTGGTTGCGCGTTTGTTTGGTGCGTGTGTGAACGGTGGCTTGGTTGAAGGCGGCACGCCATTTGGCGACATGGTCGTTTAGTTCGTCTAGGCTTTTAATGTTGGCCATTTCGCCGATTCTGAGCAGTGATTCAAACGAGCGTTCGACGATGTTTTGGGCGCACTCAACTTGGCCTTTGGCGCGTGGATTACCTGCGGCGTGTTCGATATGCTGTACTTGTAAACGGTCTAATAAATTAAGGAAATAGCCGCTGAGGTTGGCACTGCCTTTGTCCATCATTAAGATATGCGGTACGCCGTGCATGGGTTCTTGACGGCTGCGGTGTTGGATGGCGTTTAAGAAGCAATGGATTAAGTTGTTGCTGTCTTCTGAGCCACCAACATATTCAACATAAAGCCAGCCGCTGTAATGGTCGGTGATGACGTAACGAATGACGCGCTCACGGGCGATTTTTTCGAAGTTGTCAGGTTTGTTTTTGTAGAATTCTTTTTCTTCCATGATGCGGACACCGCCTTTTGGCAGGTAAAACAGGACGCAGACAGAGGCATCAATTTGCCAGACGTGATTGGGGTGTAAGCTGCGTTGGCGAACGTGTGCGCTGGGGACGCTGAGTTGTTCGGGGTGGCAATGATGGCGTTTTAAGGCGCGGGCGATGGTGGTGTCGCTGACGTTGAGTTGTAGGCCATTGGCCTGTAGTAATTGGTTCACTCCTTTGATGCTGGCGAGTTGTTTGTCGTTGCCGCGTTTTGAGGTCATGAGTAAGCCGCCTATTTCTTTGGCTACTTCAACACTGACGGCTGATGTGCCTTTGTCAGAACGGGTTTTGCGTTCTGAGGTGTAGCCGACTTGCTCTAGTCGGCGATAAAGTTCTGCTTTGCTCAAGTTTAAAAACTGACAGGCGGCGTCAACCACCGACCCTTTTTGCCCGTGGCGTGCTTCACGGAGTTTTTGTGCTGTGCTACGCAGGTAGTCCATTTCGGCTAGGTCGATGGGGGTCATGGTTATGCGTCCTCGGCCATGTTGCTGATGGCTTGCGCCCACGGCGGATTCACTACGTTTTCAAAGTTGACTTGTATGCCCTGCTCTAGGGAAATTTGAGCAATTTGTTGGTAAACGTAATGAACGGTCTGGTTAATTTGGTCGTCGATATTGATGTCGCCAGCGGCAAACTGGTTGAGGTCATTGACGGCACAATGAAACTGTTGGACGGCTAACAGGGCTTCACGGCTGGTTTCGTATAGAACGTCTAGTGCGGTGCGCTCTTGAACTTGACGCGCTAGTAGGCGTGCGTCGGGAGTGAGTTGGCTAAATTTGGTGACGGCGGTATCTAGCTCGTTTATTTTTTCGTCTTTTTTAGCCAGTAGTACGTCTTTGGCTTCCGTGTCGGCTTTGGTTTCACGCAGGGCTTTGCGTAACTCTGTTACTGACATGGTAGAGATGCTGTCTAAGGTAATGCCGCGTGCGCTGCCGCCTTCCGTTAGTTCGGTGATTTCTTCATCATCTAGCGTAATAAGCTCCAAAAACTTGCTTTGACTAGCCGATTGCTTCGCCAAATTACCCAAATTGGGGTTTTTGGTAAATTTGAAGGCAGCCTGCATAAAGCGTTGAGCGGTACTATGTGAAAAGCCTATTAACTCTAAACGTGACTTAAACTCCCCATGCGGCGTGACTTCTTTTAATAAAAGCAAGCGTTTACCTAACTCCAAACACGCCTCAACTGTGCGGCGTTGGTAAAAACGAATTTCATCTTCTAACGCGCCTACGGTTAAGCTGCCGTCGTAACCCAACTGCAATGCCAAGGCTTGAATGTTGGCATTAGATTGCTTATCTAAGGCAATTAACTGGTTTTGTGGGTCTGCTACCCAATCGGTTTGTTTTTCTACCACTTCTTTTTTAGACATGATGGTTTCCTAAGTTAAATAAATGGCGGCGCGTTGTAGGTGTTCTTGCACGCGGGCTTGTGCTTGTTGTAGTGCTTGTAAGTGAGCGAGCGCGATTTGCTCGGTTTGTCTGCCGTGGGCAAAATTGCCGTTGTCTAACTTAACGACTAAGTCCTCAGCCATGAGGTCTTGCAAGGCACGCGTAATGTTTGTCGGGCTTTCGTTAAGCTGTTTGCTTAAGTCGATGTTGGACACCCCATTGAGTGTGTGGCCGCGTAAGGCTTTGAGTACGCGGCAAGCGCGTTGGGTGCTGCTGCTCATGGTAGTGTCACCCGCAATACAAAGACGCTGGTTTTGGCTTGAGCGACGGGCAACGGAAATAGGCTCGGCCACAACATATCGGGTGTGGCGTTGAGGCTGTTGGCAACGATACGGGCAATGTTTGGGTAGCATTTTGTGGCGTTAATAACGTGCATTATGTCGGCAACGTTGAAGCGGTGTTGCTGTGATAACTGCGTTAATGACACGCCTTTTTGATTGAGCATGGCCAGAATTTCTTGGCTGCTAATGTTGGCAGACTGGGAATTAAACATGGTTACTTACCCTTTTTATTGTTTGGTGGTACAGTTACAACCGTTTGTTAGGCGGCTTTTTTGGGTTTTTCGGTGACGGTGACACTGCCCGCTTTAATGCCAAGGCGGACGGCGATTTCATGGCCAATGCCATAGATGCCTTTGCGCGTGCCGCCGATGACTTTGTAAACGGTGTTGAACTCGTAGCCGTTGTCGTTAGCCCACTGTTTAAGCGTGCGGCCTTGGCTGTGCATTTGTGCTTTGAGCTGTTCGGCGGTGATGGGTTTGGTGCAGGTGTAAGTGGTCATGGTGGTTTTCCTTTAGATGGAGTTATTTAGATGCGTGAGATACCTAAGTTTCCTAAAAATGCTCTTCTGCTAGGGACTGAGGCTGAGGGCGCGTTTCCTCCGTGGACGGAGGAACAGCGTGATGCACAGGTTGTGGTTGCTCGCTTGGCATGGTTTCAGTTGGTTCGGACGTTGCACCAGCACGGCATTCTGGATATAAAATATGTTCAGGAGAGCTTGGATGAGGCGTGTTGGATGTTTGAAGACCACTCGCCAAAAGAAGAGGCGTTATATTGGTATCGGGAGACGCTTGCATCAAGCAGCGTAAAAATGCCGCCATTCGTTCAGAAGGTGAAATGAGCGGTAAATGCAATAGGTAGGTTTGGGCGCGTTCGTTAAATGCCCATACATTGAGTTTGGAAATAACGGGTTGTGCTTGGCGGAGTAATTTAAGCAAAGCCAACTCTTGAGGCGTAATATCACCCTCTTCTTGAGTAACACCTGTTAAAACATAATCCATATCAAAGCCTAGTGTTTTTAAGGCTTGAACGGATTTGGTGCTTGGCACTGAAATATTGTTTTCGTAACGATGAATAGTTTGGCGGCCAATACCCAATTTTGAGGTAATGTCTTCTTGTTTAAGACCTAAGCGTTTGCGTTCTGTTAGGAAGCGTAAGCCGATGGTGGTGGTCATGGTGTTGCCTCTTTGTAGTACAGGATTGGATGCTTTAGTGCATCCAGTAGAGTCATAATAGAACATATTCGTTACTTTATGAAGGGTTAAAATATATATATGGAACATATAAGTTCTAATTGCTTAAAAAATGAGCGGAAAAGGCTTGGATATACTCAGCAGGTATTAGCTAACACTGTTGGTGTTAGTGATATGACGATTAAACGATGGGAGACGGGTACGGCTATACCAAGTGACAAGCTCGCAATACTTGCTACTCTCGGTTTTGATGTGCTTTATATTTTAATAGGCCAACGCAGTGTGCCTATTGCGTCAACGCTCAATAAAAAAGAAGAAGCGTTACTAGACAACTACCGCAATACCAACGAACAGGGTCAACGGGCTTTAGAAAATACCGCTAGTGCGTTCGCGCAATCGGCATCCAAAAAACAGGCGGCCAATGGCGGCTAATGATGATTAAGGAAGAAGGAGAAGGACGATGCCGTGGTTTATGTTTGGTTTTTTTATGGTTGTTTGGTTGTGGATTGGCATTTCATTAAAAAAGAAAGGTCATTCAGATGGGTTTAAATTTGGCTTTATTGGCGCATTATTTCTGACGCTTCCTGTTATGTGGATAACAACAAGTATTTTTGGTAAGCCTGAACAATCAGTGAGTGCTACTCCCCCACAAAATGAGCCGCAGCAGACTGTACCAACACAAGCAAAACCTACTCTTAATTTTGCAAGTCTAGGCGAAGCCGTTGCTGCAATAAAACCTTTAATGGGGGATGAAATTAATGACGTTAGTGCTGGTGCTGTGGCTTTAGCCATGTGGTCAGACAGTAACTTAAACTGGTCAGACTTTAAAAATATGAGTCAAAGTAAATATGCCCTCATTATGAAGGACTCTGATACAGAAAGAGGAAAGCTACTTTGTGCAGTGGGAAGCATTATTGAAATTCAATCAGAAAAACTAGATGGTCATAAGTTTTATATGGGCGGCATAGCTGACGATTACGGGCGGATTTATCGTTTTATTGCTGTTCACTCGACTGGCGACTTAGTGGCACAAAGCGAGGGTAAATTTTGCGGTGTGGTTATAGGTAAACAGAGCTATTCAAATAGTATTGGCGGTGTGGCTCATGCCGTTTTTTTAGTTGGAATGTTTGCGCTTCCTGAAAATAAAAAAGACATAAGGCCAATTAGTGGCAGTCTTTAATAGCACAAACAAAAAGCCCCTAGTTTTCACTAAGGGCTTTTATGGGCATCGCGTGGTTCGGACTGTCTAGCAGTTCTGACCATCTTGTGCCTCTGGGCGTAATTTAACCATCCTTTATATCCCCTGTCTAGCTGTTACCGCTCCGCTTTACATTTATTTTGTCGGATTAGCCGCGTTACATCCTTGTTGTAGCCGTTGTTGATTCTTGTTGTTTTTTAGGTATCTCGGATAATGTGACACCAACCTAGTGTGATATTAAACGGGTGCAACATGAATGACGGCTTTAAGCGTTTGTGCGACCTCATAGGCGAACATCACGCATTTAGACTGATAAGCATTTGCGGAGGGACTCGCATTTATATACCAACGGTAGAACACTGCAAAGAGCAGCACTATTTAGCTCAAGCGATTGGGTTAGATAATTTGATTATATTAGCAAGAGAGTTTGGCAGTGACCGCATAGAAGTGCCGATCGGTCAAGCAGAACTAAAAAAGATGCGTAATCAAGAAATTATTGCCATGTTTAGAGAGGGCGGCAATCAATCCACACTGGCTCTGCGGTTTGGTATGACCGAGCGACAAATTAGAACTATTATTAGTCGCCGCCCGCCTGTAATAGATACCAATCAATTACCCCTATTTACTTAACCGCCTAGCCCCATTTTTCGGGGCTTTTTATTGCTGCTAGTGGAAACCCTTCCTCCTTATATAACCCCTGCGTTCATATCACACTCCCCTTGCTGTTTGGCATTTTGGCGGCCTTCGGGTCGCTTTTTTTAGGGGTGAATTAAATGCAAAAAACATTACCAATTATGCTGTCGCCTCATTTTTCACTGGCTGAAATGATGGTAAGCGACACTGCCGAACGCTGGGGTATCAATAACACACCACCATCATCCGTGTTACCTAATTTAGAACGCACAGCCACCACGCTAGAGCAAGTCCGCGCCACGCTTGGCAATAAAACCATTACTGTCAACAGTGGCTATCGCTGTCTTGCATTAAATACGGCCGTAAAGGGTTCAAAAAACTCATTCCATATATTTGGTCTAGCAGCTGATTTTATCTGCCCTAAATATGGGTCACCACTGGCTATTTGCCAAGCCATTATCAAAAACACCGACATTCAGTTTGACCAGCTTATTTATGAATATGGGCGTTGGGTGCATATCGGTTTAGCGATTGGCAATCTAAAACCACGCCGAGAAATTTTAACGATTGATAGCAAAGGTGCGCGATTCGGTTTGCAACGCATTCGGGTTTAGGGGATTGGTATGAAACTGGTAGACAACTGGCAACACGGCTGGAAATGGTTTAGCAATATGGCGTTAACCGCGATTGTGGCGATTAACACCGCACCGATTGCGCCTGAGCTGATTCAGATGTTACCGCCTGATACACAGCAAAAAGTGACGATTAGCCTCGCGGTGCTGGGGTTAATTGGACGTTTTATTAAACAAGATGCTCCAGCACAACAGGGATGATATGAGCGAAGAATTAAAAGTCGGCATTCAAGTGCTGCAATTTGTTTGTATGTTTGGCTTGGCTTTATACACCTTTATTAGTAATCGACGGGTGGCCAAAGATACCGAAGTGCAAGAAATAAAGCACCGCGTCACCGTGATTGAAGAGCGTGTAAAAAACATTCCTAACCACCAAACGATTGCTGAAATGATGGGCGATATTAAGGCCGTTAGAGCAGAGTTAAAAGGGATTCATAGTGAACTTGGGCGTTTAAACATTGATGTTGATCGCGTTAATAATTATTTGCTGAGTAATAAATCATGAGTTTTTCTGAGTTTGTGCGCGAAGAACAGCGTTTAGTGTTGCTGAAGTCGTTGGAAGAAATGCCGCGCTATCAATCGAATAGCTCCTTGCTGACCACCGCAATGGAACGATTTGGTTTACCCATGAGCCGTGATCAAATACACACAGAGCTGAATTGGTTGCAAGAACAAGGCTGCGTTACCTTGCAACAAGCTGGCTCGGTCGTCGTTGCTACGTTAACCAACCGTGGCGCGGAGGCTGTGACAGGTATGGCCAAGATTCACGGTATTAAACGCCCGAGTCCACGCTAATGTTAAAAAAATCATCCATTCGTAAGTTGAGCGATGAACAGCGTCAGTTTGTTGAACGGCTCATGCGTGAAGACAATCGCACGCTGGATGAAATGCTTGCCGAAATTAAAAAGAAGTTTCCCGACGAGAAAACGCCCAGCCGCTCTAGCTTAGGCCGATACCGCCAATCGTTTGATGAAATGGCTGGTCGGATGCGTGAGATACAAGCTGCTTCACAAGCACTTGTTTCTGAGTTTGGTGAAGACGTTGACGATAAAGCGGGCGCGTTGTTGTCTCAAGCGGTGACGACATTAGTGGCAACAATGGCGATGGAAGCTAATTCAGCGGATGCAAAAATCAGTATTAAGGACGCTGGACAATTAGCTCGCGCATCAAGAACGGTGATGGAAACACGCACCATGTCTATTAAAGAACGCCAAGCCATTCGCAAAGCCTATGCCGAAGAAGCTGCTAATGCTGTGACCGAAGAACTGCGCGGCCAAGATGGTATGAGCGAAGAGCTAGAAAACAAGATTCGTGGCATTTTGTTGGGTAAAGCATAATGGCTGATAGTGTCAACGATAAAGGTAAGCTCATACCGCGTGGCGCACCGCGTAAGATTGATTTGGCGGCGGAGATGGAGCTACACGGTGTCGTTGTACCTCAAGAAGTCGGTGACGCTATTCCCACAGGTGAGGCAGTATTTTTAGGCTATCAACAACGCTGGTTTGAAGATACGAGCGAAATTATGATTGCCGAGAAATCACGGCGGACAGGTTTAACGTGGGCTGAAGCTGGCCGTAATGTCATGAATGCTGCCAAACCGCGCAAACGTGGCGGCTGTAATACGTTTTACGTTGGCTCTAAGCAAGAAATGGCTCTGGAATACATTGCCGCTTGTGCGTTGTTTGCCCGTGCGTTTAACCAGTTGGCCGATGCCGATGTTTACGAACAGACGTTTTGGGACTCGGCAACAAAAGAAGAAATTTTGGCGTACATGATTCGCTTTCCAAAAAGCGGATTTAAGATTCAAGCCCTTAGCTCTCGTCCTTCTAACTTGCGCGGTTTACAGGGTGACGTTGTTATTGATGAAGCGGCGTTTCATGAGTCGTTAGAGGAGCTGTTAAAAGCTGCCTTAGCTCTAACCATGTGGGGTAATAAGGTTCGGCTGATTAGTACCCATAACGGCGTTGATAATCCGTTTAACCAATACATTCAAGATGCCCGTGAAGGCCGCAAAGACTACAGCGTTCACCGCATTACTTTAGATGATGCGTTGTCTGAAGGGCTTTATAAGCGTATTTGCTATGTCACGGGTCAAGAATGGTCGTTAGACGCTGAGAAAGCATGGCGCGACAAACTCTATAAAAACGCACCTAACAAAGAATGTGCGGACGAAGAATACGGTTGCGTGCCTAAAAAATCGGGGGGCAATTATCTACCGCGTGCGCTTGTTGAAGCGGCAATGGTGGTCGATCACTCAATACCGATATTGAAGTATGAAGCCGACGACACGTTTATTACTTGGTCTGAAGAAAAACGCCAACAAGAAATAGAACAATGGTGTAAAGACTATGTACAGCCAGAACTGCTTAAGCTCAATAAAAACGACCGCCATACCTTTGGTGAGGACTTTGCCCGTCGGGGTGATTTAACGGTATTTGTGCCGTTAGCGATTAACCAACACCTGCGTAAACGTGTGCCGTTTGTGGTTGAATTACGCAACCTCACCTATGACCAACAGCGTCAAGTACTGCTCTATATTTTGGAGCGTTTACCACGCTTTACGGCGGCGGCGTTTGATGCGACAGGTAACGGTGGCTATTTGGCAGAAGCTGCGGCTCTTAAATACGGTACAGAAGCCATTGACCAAGTGCATTTAAGCGCGGCTTGGTACGGTGAATGGATGCCTAAACTGAAAGGTGAATTTGAAGCCTTTAATGTTGAAATTCCGCGCCATCAAAATATCTTAGATGATTTGATGCACATTAAAATTGTTAACGGTGTGCCGCAGATTGATAAAGGTCGGCAAAAAGACCTCGACTCGATAGGCGGTAAAGGTCGTCGGCATGGTGATTTTGCGGTGGCTTTGATGATGGCGATTCGGGCGAGTTTTATGCAAGGTGGGGCGTTTGAGTTTACCGCGATTGCGAGTAAGTCGGAGCGGGATCGGGATGATGATGGTGACTATGGCTATCGGGGTAATGGGGGTTGGTGATGAAAGCTAGTAACACCGAAAGAGGCTTTCGTGTTGTCGAATTTGTTGATGGCAATGGTGATAACTGTTCTTTGCAGGAGAGCAGCCATTCCGAACCTCACATTTGGCTCGGTTCTGACGAAGACCAAAAAAGACATCATGTGACAGGCCAGTTAATGAGTTGTCGTATGCACCTAAACCAAAAACAGGTTAAAGAATTATTGCCTCTTTTGCAGCACTTTGCAGAATATGGGAATTTGCCTAAAAGTATTTAGGCTTTGCGTGGAAATCCTTCCTCCTTATACTTTCACTAAATGACTTGTAGCGTATAGGCGAACTAATCCGCCTAGAGTCTGCACGTCATGAGCAAAAATAAGTCTGTCGAAAAACTCAAAAAAAGAGAAGCCAAACAGGCTTTGGCACAAGCGCAAAGTGCCGAAGTCTGGGCGTTGCATCGTGAATTTGCCGACCATCCTGCCCGTGGCATTACGCCGCAAAAACTCCATGCTATTTTGACCGATGCCGAACAAGGCAACTTAATTGCTCAAAGCTATCTATTCATGGATATGGAAGAACGCGACGCGCATATCTTTGCAGAAATGAGCAAACGGAAACGCGCCCTACTCACAATCCCCTGGCATATTGCACCACCCAAAAACGCGACCGCCGCCGAAAAAGCGTTAGCGGCTGAAGTGCAAGAATGGATTGAAAACATCGACGATTTTGAAGACGTGATGCTTGACCTGCTTGACGGTATCGGCCACGGCTTTGCTTGTTTGGAAATTGAATGGGAGTTAGTCGATGGTTTGCAACTGCCTTGCAGTTTTACCCATCGTCCACAATCATGGTTTCAAACACCGCACGATAACTTTAATGAGATTCGGCTGCGTGATGGCTCAATGGATGGCGCAGAACTGTGGCCACTGGGTTGGTTGGTTCACACGCACAAAGCGAAAAGTGGTTATATCACTCGTTCTGGCTTACACCGCATTTTAGCGTGGCCGTATTTATTCAAAAATTACTCGGTACGCGACTTGGCCGAGTTCTTAGAGATTTACGGCTTGCCAATGCGGCTGGGTAAATACCCTAGCGGTGCAACGAATGATGAAAAAGCGACCCTGCTTCGTGCCGTTACTCAAATTGGTCATGCGGCGGCGGGTATCATCCCGCAAGGTATGACCATCGACTTTGAAGAAGCGGCTCAAGGTAGCCACGAACCCTTTAAGGCTATGATTGAATGGTGCGAAAAGTCCGTTAGTAAAGCCATTTTAGGCGGAACACTCACTAGCCAAGCCGATGGCAAAAGCTCAACGAATGCACTGGGGAATGTTCACAATGAAGTGCGCCATGACTTATTAACTGCTGACGCTCGTCAGTTGGCTAGTACGTTGACAACGGGCTTAATCATTCCCCTGTGCTCTATCAATAAGCCAAACTTTGACCCACGGCGTGCGCCACGCTTTGTCTTTAATACGCAAGAGCCTGAAGACATTAAGCTGTTTAGCGAAGCCTTGCCTGAATTGGTTGATATTGGCATGCAAATTCGGGTGGATTGGGCACATGAGAAGCTCGGCATTCCGATGCCTGAAAATGCGGATACACCGATTTTGCAACGGACACCCTCACCCCAGCCCTCTCCCTCGGGGAGAGGGAGTAATGCGGCGGCTCTTAGTCAGACGGTGACGGCGGCGTTAAGTCAAATCATCGCTATCCAAAAGCCTGACTTGGCTACGCAAAACGTCAACGCGCTGTATGGTTTATTGGACAACATCCCCGCCGATGTTTTGCAATCTGTTGTTGAGCCACTCCTATTGCCTGTGATTGAGGCCGTTAAATCTGCCAAAAATGAAAACGAGTTGCTGTCTATTTTGGCCGACACATACCCGTCAATGGATGATAGTGAACTACAAGAAAAACTCACTAACCTGATTTTTGTTGCTGAAGTATGGGGACGCTTGGCCGCTCAAGAGGAGCTAGGCCAATGAATGGCTTAGACCTTAAAGCCGCCTTTGGCATGAAGCCCGAAGCAGCGATTCAATACTTAGAAAGTAAGGGCTATAAAATTGGTTGGGACTGGCACGAGACTTTAGACGCGGCTCATGCTCGTGCTTTTACCGTTGCTAAAGTAGCGCGTATTGATGTGCTGCAAGACATTCATCAAGGCTTAGTTAAGGCGTTAAAAGAAGGTAAAACCTTTGAGCAGTTCGCTAAGGACATCACGCCTACTTTGCAGAAAAAAGGATGGTGGGGCAAACAGATCGTAGTTGATGCTGCGGGTAATGCTCAAGTTGTGCAATTAGGCAACTTGCGTCGTTTGCGTACTATTTATGACACCAACATTAGCTCGGCTTACATGGCAGCTAAAGAACAGTATTACCTGAGTAATCCAGCCCTTCAAATTAGCCACCCCTACGTTAAGTACATTGCCATTTTAGATGGTAGAACCCGCCCCACTCATCGCGCAATGAGTGGCCGTATTTTTAGATACGATGATGCAATATGGCAGACCTGCAAACCTAAGAACGGCTGGGGCTGCCGCTGTAACTGGACATGGGTATCTGCTTACGAAGTTGAAAAAGATAATCTTATTGTGGACTCATCTAAAGATAAGCTCATTACCAAAACGGAACAGATCAGCACAAACCGCTTAACCAATGCGCCTATCTTGGCAGATAGAACGGGAATTAACGTGCTCGATGCAAATGGCAAACAAGTGTTCTTTGCCCCCGATGCAGGGTTTAACGCTGCGCCTGCTGAGTATCTTGCCCCAGTACTGCGAAAAGTAGAGGCAATGGAAGCTCCATTGGCGACACGCTTTTATGACGATATGAAAAATACGCTACTGCCTGAAATGCAAAAACAGTTTGATGAACGTGTAATGGCGTTACAAAAAGAGCTTGATGCCATTAAGTTATTACCACCTACTGCTAAAGCTCCACCGATCATGGTTACGGGTGAGCGTTATTTGGCAGGCGTGTTACATAGTGATGTGCTGGTGAAAATTGCTAATAAGTCTAAGCTTGACCCTGTGTTATGGCAGCCGCCAAAAACAGCCGCTTTAATCGCTACCGATAACGATATGCTGCATTGGATTAGAGATAATAAAGTTGCAAGTGGGCAAGTTTTACCCGTGTCATGGCTAGGAAACTTACCTAAAGCATTGGCTAATCCAACCGCTATTTATTTGGATACAGAAGACCCCGCCATTATTTACTTGTACGACATGGGCAATGGTAACGCGGCACGCGTTGTCATTAGTATGGGTTACGAGGGAAAGACACGGCTTGAAAGTGGTCAACGGGCAGCTGTCATTGAAAACAGAATTAAAACGATTGGGTTAACACCTATTTTACAGACAACGAATCAGAAGCGGTATGAACAAGTTAAGTGAGACGGTGGTACGCCACTTTCCACTGAGACCAATAGCTTTTTGCTAAGGCCGCTAGGCAGCGAATTGTCCTAGCTTCTATCTCACGCTGTAATTATAGTCATTATGAAACGAGATTGCCATGTTTGAAATTACAATGACCGCGCCTGAGTTACAAAAATTCGTTGGGCAAATTCAAGCTAACGCCAACTTGTACGGGCTACCTGCTGTTATTGCTACTGAACTCTATAATCAAACGGTTAAAAACTTTGAGGCCAACGGTCGTCCAGCGTGGGCAGGATTAAGCCCTGTCACACAAAAAAGACGAGCAGCTTTAGGTTATGGCAGTGAAAACATATTGAGAATGAGAGGTAAATTGTTTGATGCGATTGCACCATTTTCAGGCAATGACTTTGCTGGAGTGGGTGTTTCTCGTACTGCACCGCAAGCGGCCATGATGCAATTTGGTGGCAAAAAATCACAATTCCCTAATTTGTGGGGCGACGTTCCAGCACGTCCTTATATTCCCATCGACAAGATGGGAAACATTCAACCCGAAGCTGAAGATGCCGTCATTGGCGTAGTTCAGCATTATTTACAACAGATGGGTTTTGACTAACCATAAAACATCACCAAAGGCGTTTATGAATGTTCATAAACGCCATTAACCCCTCTCTCTAAGCCTTCGTAGCCTTTGTCACCATCACCCCGCTTAAATCGCCTATTTAACCCTTGTCCTATTTTTTTAAATTGGAAACCCTTCCGCCTTATTCATTACCGACACTCTCATTAATCTGATGTCCATAACGAGAGGTCAGTTTATGAAACACGCTTTATCCACATTATCCGTTGCGTTTTGCGCGGCTCAGTTTTCGGCTAGTGCCGATAATTGGTTGCGTATTTTGCCGATGGGTGAGTTTACAGCGGTTGATGGACGACCCGTTGGTGATAAACGTGGTGACGGAAAACCCGTTGAGTGTACGACATGGCTGTTGACCGCTGAACAAGGGCAAAGGATTGTTGCCGCATTAAAACAAAAACAAGATTCGTTGGTTATTGATTACGAGCATCAAACGCTTCACGCCGCAAAAAACGGCCTTCCTTCTCCAGCTTCTGGGTGGATGACTGATTTTGAGATGCGTGAAGATGGACTTTATGCACTTTGCTCATGGACGAGCGATGCTCAATCAATGATTGATAAAAAAGAATATCGCTATATCAGCCCTGTTTTTTTGTATGACCCTAAAACAGGACTGATAAATCGTTTATTACACGCTGCACTCACCAACGTACCCGCTTTGGACGGCTTAACAGATGTTTTAGCAACTGCCGCCCTCTCGTTATTTTCTTCAACTTCTACAAACGAGGATTCCACAATGGAAGAACTCTTAGAACGTATGCAATGGATGCTCAATTTGCCTGTAGGTGCGACGGCAGAAGACATCAAAGCACAGCTCGACAAAATCATTGTACAGCTATCTAACGGTCAGGGCATGGCGGCGGCCAGTGTCGATTTATCGGCCATTTTGACGACTAACGCCACTCAAATTGCTGCTTTAAGTCAACAAGCTCAAGCGACTGCACCCGACCCAACCAAGTTTGTGCCGATTGAAGTTGTTAACGCTTTACACGCGCAAGTAGCGGCTTTGAGTCAGCAAGCACAAACAGACGAAGGCGATGCCCTTGTGACTGCTGCTTTAAGTGATAAGCGCATCTTGCCCGCCGAAGAAAACTGGCTGCGCGGCATGGCAAAAACCAATTTGACAGCGGCAAAAGAATTACTTGCTGGCCGCCCTGTGATTGCTGCTTTGAGCCAGCAACAAACTACGGTAATTAAACCGAATCAACACTTACCCGTTGCTGGTCTTGATGCCTCTGCTTTGGCTATTTGCAGCCAAATGGGCATTGATCCTGCGGCGTATCAAAAAACATTGGCTGCTGGAGCTTAATGCCATGACCGCGACAACCACTGATCGCAACACTCCATACAAAGACCCCTTTATTTTGGCCGTCTCTTTGGCGGCTGGGGTCTCTGTATTGGCAGGAACAATCGCTGTAGCTAACGCCGACGGCTTTGGCGAAATGGCCACCTTAGCGGACGATTTAACGTATTTAGGCCGCTTTGAAGAAAGCGTTGATAACTCCGCAGGTGATGACGGCGAAAAAACTGCGCTTGTACGCCGTAAAAAAGCCTTTTGCTGGGCGAATCATGGTGCAGATGCGGTGACTCAGGCGAGCTTAGGCAAGCTGTGTTACCTCGTCGATAACCAAACGGTCGCTAAAACGGATGGCACAGGTACACGTTCGGCGGCGGGTATTGTCTTGGCTATTGATAGTGACGGCGTATGGGTTGAATAACCCGACGTTTATATAGCTTTTATTATTGGTTTAACGGGAGTTTTAACCCATGTTAGTGAATAAAACGGTATTGGCTCAAGCCTTTATTGCGCTGAGTACCTTGTTCAATAAAACCTTTGACGCTGCGCCTAGCCAGTACAAAGAAATCGCAATGGTCGTGCCTAGCAGCACTGCCGCTAACGATTACAAATGGCTGTCTAACTTTCCACAAATGAAAGAGTGGATTGACGAGAAAAGCGTCAAAGCCTTAGCCGCCTCTAGCTACACCATTGCTAATAAAGACTGGGAAGCAACGGTAGAAGTTGATCGTAACGACATCGAAGACGACCAACTCGGCATTTATAAACCGCAAGCAGAAATGGCAGGTTATTCGGCCAAACAGCTGGCGGACGAAATTGTCTTTACCTTAGTCAGTCAGGGTTTTGACAATAAATGCTTTGACGGCGAAACATTCTTTAGTACGACACATAAAGTCAAAAAAGCAAATGTGTCTAATAAAGGGACGAAGAAGCTATCTATTGCCACCCAAGCGGCAGCTCAGGCTAGTTACGGTGCGGCGCGTATTGCGATGATGAAATTCAAAGACGAAGAAGGTCGTCCATTGAACATTAAACCGACGGTGCTGTTGGTGTCGCCAGCAAATGCTGATATTGCCAATGCTCTGATGACAGTTGATCGCTTAGAAGATGGCAAGCCTAACATCTATAAAGGTACGGCCAAAGTGGTGGTTGACGCTCGTTTAACCAGTGATGACGCATGGTTCTTGTTGGATACCAGCAAGCCTGTTATGCCTTTTATCTACCAAGAGCGCAAAAAGCCTGCCTTTGTGTCGCAAACCGATATGAACGCTGACGATGTGTTTAGCCGTAAAAAGTTCAAGTTTGGTGCTGAAGCGCGGGCTGCTGGTGGGTATGGCTTTTGGCAGTTGGCTTATGGCTCTGACGGTTCTGTTGCTTAACTAGGGGCAAACAGCCATGTACACCAGTCGTGAAGCAATGGTTAACAAGTTCGGTGAGCGTGAAGTTATCGCGCTTACCGACCGCGAACCATTCATCAACGAAATTAACGATACGGTATTAGATGACGCAATTACTGCGGTATGCGGTGAAATTGATAGTCATATAGGTGCGCGATATAGCGTGCCTCTAACACCTGTACCCGCAATTTTGACCCAACTTGCTTCCGACATGGTGCGCTATTACCTCACGGGTGCGGCTGCTACCGAAACCAATCCTATTGTTGCTCGTTACAACAACGCGGTTAAGTTTTTGAAGTCAGTCGCCAAAGGCGAGGTAACGCTTGGCGGGATGCCGAACGACGCAGGTGTTGCGCCTACAACGGCCAATACTGTTCACATGGTGAGCGGTGGCCGCGTGTTTGAACGAGGCTCATTCTAATGACCGAGTTTGATTTAGTTGCCATTGAGCAAGGGATTAAGGACGCGATCATCGCGTTGAACCGTCCTTATATTGCCGAGGTGGCTACTTATGGCGGTGAGTTTGATGACGTTGAGTCATTAGGTGCTGTTGTTCGTCGATTCCCAGCCGTATGGGTGACATTTGCTGGTGGTATGTCACGCCCTTCTTCGACATCAAAAAAGAAGTGGCACATGGATTTAACATTTGTTGTTTTGGTCGGTGCGAGGTCTATACGAAATGAAGAGTCTACTCGTCACGGTATTGTTGTTGGCGGTCAAATGGTGGAAGTGGGTACATTTCAGTTACTCAATGATGCGCGGCTTGCCTTGTTGGGTAAACGTCTGGGCTTACAGATTAAAGCGTTTGAAATGGGACGCATATCAACAGTCTTTAATACGCGCATACAAAGAGAGGCTGTTTCAGTTTTGGCGCAGGAATACAAAACGACGGTGGATATTTGCATCGATGACGATGCCGACGTGCCTTGGCTGTTAAGTCTAAGCATGGACTATCACTCACCTGCCGATAGCGAAACGCCTATTGCCACTGACACTCTCACGCTTGATGAATAACAGGAAAGAACATGGGATACCAAAGTACTGCCCCCGTCATTTTAACGACAGCGTGGGTGAAAATTGCGGATGCTAATCAGCTTGTGTTGTTGCAGCGCGTCAGCGGCTATGACGTAATTTATCAGATTGCCGAAGATCAGCCCGATGAAGAAAGTACAGACGGTCATTCGCTAAACGACTATGCGCCGCGTGAGCTGAAAGCACAGAATCCGATTTGGGCGCGTTCTGCCGCCGAATCTGTTTTACTCGTTAGTCTTGCTGAAGCGTCGGCGGAAACTAGCAAAGAAAATCCTTTGCCAACAGCGTTGGACGCAAAAACAAGTACAGTACAAGCGACCATTGAAGGGACTAACTTCTACTACAAGTTAACCGCTGCCGCGATGGCAGCTAAGTACACGGCGTTGCAAATCTGGAATCCCGTCAACAGTGGCGTAACCCTTATTGTAAACCCTGTCACTGGGTTAAACAGTACAGGCACAATGACGTGGACGCGCATTAAGTCAGTCGCTCAATTAGCGACAGTGGCTGGCTATTCAAAAAACCACAACTTTAACCTCAACAATACATCAAAAGCGGAGTTGAGATATTCACATTTAAACTCTTTGACTGTTGCTGAAGATTTGGGTTCACCAAGTATCGCTGCTTCAACTGGCATTGGCGCGTCAGTTACAAGCTCTACGATTGTGCTTGGCGAAGGTCAAGGGATTCAGTTTGAAGGCAATACTCAGCAGGTAGGAATGTCAATTTCTGGCTCAATTACAGAGTACGAAAACTAAGATGAAAGCACTCAATATCAGCGTTAATACCTTCAAAATAGTACACAAACCACCACAAACTTGGTTTGTTGAAAAAGTAGAGTGGCGCGGCGAAAGCGTGGAATTAGTGATCCTATGCGCGGCAAAAATTGTCGGTTCAGATGTTGTTGTATCAACGTGTGTAGCCACAAAATCAGAACTGACGGGTTTTGATTTGATTGTAGATAATCGTTGCGATAGCGAAGACGATGCGACCGCAATGGCTATATCTACATTAGCGTAAAGTCGGAATCCCTTCCTCCTTACGCCCTCCATCACCCCTGTATAAGCTGCTCTAAATGCACTTATGCAGGAGTCAATAATGACAACCCCGTTTACGTTTAGTGAAATTCCAGCCAACCTCCGTAAGCCAGGGGTGTACATGGAATTTAATACCGCGACTGCTAATCGCCTCCTTCCCGCCAATGAACAAACTATTTTATTGATTGGCCAAAAACTGGCTACTGCGCCACAACCTGTTTTGCAGGTGTTTGACGTATACAGTGCCGATCAAGTGGGTGTTTCCTGCGGGTTTGGCTCATTAGCGCACCGCATGGCAAAAGCAGGGATCAAAGCCTACCCCTACGCCAGCGTGCAGATGATTTTGTTAGATGACAGCACGTGGCAAACTAAAGCAACTGCGCTCATTGGGCTGAGCTTTGATGTAGGTACTGAAGAAGCGTTAACGAGCGGTAAACTGACGATCAAAATTGGCGCGGATACTTACAGCATTCCTGTTGCCGTCGATGACACAGCCCCTATTATTTTGAATAAAGTTGAAGCGGCAATTAACAATGATGTGAATTCGCCTGTTCTAGCAGAATATGACGGTGAATCCGCCTCGATCACCATTACGTTAAAAACGGCTGGTTTAGTCGCCGCCTCCCTTCCTTTATATGCTAGTTCTGATATTGCGAATATCGCGATTAGCGTGCCCACCTTTCCAGACACCAGTGATTTAACCCACCCGAACGCTACTGATATACAAGGTGCATTAAACCTTGCTTTTGTAGCTGGGCATAAAATCTTGGTTGTACCGTACATTCAATTAGACGTGCTGACCGCTGTGCGTGATCATTGCGATTTGGTCAGTAACGGTGTCGAACAGCGGGGCGTGATTGCTGTTTACGCGAGTGGCGGTGACATTGCAGACGTTAAGGCGCGTATGGAGGACTTGAACCCTAAACGGATTGTCGGCGGTTATTTGCGCGGTCAGTCGAACTGGAGTCCTGAGATTGCGGCGGCGTTAGCATTTGTTAAGGCCAGTGAGTCAGACCCTGCCCGTCCGTTAAATGGCTTAGCGTTGCTAGGCATTGTTGCGCCCGAGGTTGGCGATTGGCTAAGTCGCGCTGAACAAGAAGATTTGCTTAATAACGGCGTAGCACCGCTGGAAGTTGGTGCAGGTAAAAAAGTGCTGATTGTGCGGATGATTAGCGGTTATACCGTCAACGACTTAGGCGTGCCTGACCCGTCTTTGTTAGATATTACGACGATTTGTTCGCTGGATTATGTGCGTAAAGCCGCCCGTGAACGTATTTTGTTGCGCTTTCCACGCGTTAAAAACTCAGCAAGTCGTCGTCGAGCGATCCGTTCTGAGTTGCTTAATGTGTTAAAGCAACTTGAAGAATTAGAAATTGTGCAAGACGTTGAGTTAAACAAAGAGCAGCTTGTTGTCGTTGAAGATGCAACAGACCGCACGCGTTCTAATGCGCGTATTCCTGCTGATATTGTGCGTGGTTTGCATATATTAGCCGCCGAAATTGATTTGTTATAAAGGGCTAAATCATCATGTCTAGAGAACTTGTTGGCTCAATTATTATGTCCATCGATGGTGCTGATGTTGATATTGTCAGCGTTAATCCCACGCGTAATACAGGCCGAAAACCTGTTAAAACAATGAACCGTACTGGCCGCACCAACGGCTTCACTAAAAACGTTAAAGACATTATGTTGAAAGTGACGGCGGTAGTTGACCCTGCCAACCCACGCAAATGGGATGATATTGAAGGGGCGAATATCTCTATTGAGAACCAAGACGGCTCGTTCCGTGAGTCGTATTCTGGCTGTGGCACGATTAGTGTCGGGGCGCAATACACTGTCGATAACGAAGCACGTATTGATATTGATATGTACGCCTTAGATCATGTAGTGGAGTCATAATGCAAAAATTAACGATTACGGGCACATTGCCGATTGGTGTTTTGTTTGCTGGCAAATTATGTAACACCGTGACACTGCGTGAGGCTACCTTGCGTGATGGGATTAAGGCTTCTATTACACCCGAAGACGCGACGGAGTTTTATCCGAAGTTGGCTTCTATTGCTTCCTGCTTGTCGATTGACGGGATGCCTGCCGAGCAAATTACTCACGACTTCATTTTAGATTTAGACGAAGAAGACGGCGAGTATTTGCTGAATCTCAAAGCAGAATTAACTGCAAAGAAAAAAGAGCAAGTACAAGCCGCCATCTCCTTGACTCCGTAGTATTTGCTCTGGTGGGGCATGGGTTTAGTAAAGCTGAAATTTACGCCATGCCCGAATCGGAGTTCAATAATCATCTGGATAATTTATCCATTAAGTTGGGTATTAAAAAACCGTCAAACGACAGCCAAACCCTTGTATCAACACGCCGTAAATCTAAAACCAAGAGTCAGTAACCATGTCTAAAAATTTAAGCGTGAGTTTGCGTGTACAGTTACAAGGCTCGGCGGTTAAAGAACTGGGCAATCAATTCAAGATGCTCACTCAACAAACGTCGTCTTATACTGTGGCAGTTGCTAAAGCTAACAAAGAAAATTTGACGTTAGCGGCGACGTTTAAGCTGCTTATTACCGAAGGCAAAGGCTTTGCGAGTGTGTTAGGGCAACTGTCTGGTCAAAGCACGCTGTTGGGTGGTCGGTCACGGACGTTGGCGGGTGATGTGAATTTGGTCGGGCGTAGTTTACAACATGGTGCGCGTGATGCTGAACGTATGCGCCGTGAGTTGGAAAGGTTGCGCCAAGTGCCGCCGCCTAGACCGTTGCCGCCTAATGGGGGTGGTTCGGGTGGTGGTAATCCACCGCCTGTACCTCCTTCTCCAGCCAATCCCCATCATGGGCTTAACACAGCAACTAATGTGGGAATGGTTGCCGCTGCAACGGGTGTGGCCGCATTTCTTGTTTCTAAAAACAATGTTGACGACAGCATTGCCTACAATAGTCAGTTAATGAACATGGCTAATACGGCATATTACGATCGTGATTTAAAAGGCCGTATTGCGGGTAAGCACGAGTTATCCAACGCGACACTCTCCGCTATTCGTCAAGGTGGGGGCAGTCGCGACCAAGCTACGCAAGCCTTAAACAATATGATTGCCTCGGGCATTTATAGTACGGCGCAAGCCAAAGATTTACTGCCCACAGTACAAATGACCGTCACGGGAACACGAGCTAGCTCAACAGATTTAGCCGCTATTGGCACAAAAGGTGGCTTATTCGGATATAGCAATAGTAAAGAAGATTACTTAAAAATGATTGATATGGGCAATCTTTCAGGTAAGCAAGGTGGTTTTGAGCTAAAAGACATGGCCCCGTGGCTACCAAGACAAATGGGAGCGGCTTCTTTGTCTGGCATGAAAGGTGACCGAGATTTTGCTATATTGTTATCGGCCAACCAAATGGCGATGAAAGTAGCGGGTTCGTCCGATGAAGCGGGTAACAACATTCAAAACTTATTGTTTAAGTTAAACGGCCAAGATACCGCCAGCGACTTTAAAAAAATGGGGGTTGATTTACGCGGTTGGTTAGCCAATGTTCAGCAATCTGGCAAAAATCCGATGATAGCCTACACGGAGCTAATCGAAAAACAGCTTCAAAAAGACCCAAGATATTCAAAATTACAAAAAGAAATCGCCTCGTCAAAAACTGATTCAGAGCGTAAAGATAGAGCCGAGCGAGCCGCTGCTGTATTACAGGGAGGTATAGTCGGTAGCATTTTCCAAGACCGTGAAGCACTAAAAGGCATGATCGCTCTTGTTAGCATGAAAGGTGAATGGCTAAGACAGGCCAGTGTTGTTGAAACACAATATAAAGGTACTACGGCCAAAGACGCGCAAGCGAATATGCAGGAATCTGATTTTAAAATCCAAGCTTTTAAAAACGAATGGCAAGCAGCGGCGGATCGTGTTTTTACGCCTGTTGGCGTTGTATTAGGTAATGTAGCTTCTTTATCTGCTGGTGTACTTGAAAAAAATGAGGGCTTAGGTAACGCGCTAGTAATTACCACCAGTGCCTTACTAATTATGGCGGCGGCAGCAACAGCCGCTTCTATGGCTTTTGGTCGGCAAGCTATGATGGGTGCAGTCGCGGGTGCTGGCGGCTTCTTGGCACGCAATGCGATTAAGGGTGGTTTAATCGGCATGGCTGTCGGCGGATTAGGTTATGCCGCCTACGAAACAACAAAAAACATCCGTGATGTCGTCACAAAAGATAGCGGATTTGATAGTTTAGACGACACAATAGGCTCTATCATGGCTGCGTTTATGGGCAAGATTGGCTCTACGGACGCAAAGAATGCGATGGATGCCCGCCTGAACTACGAAGCAAATAAGGAGGACTGGGCAAGAACAAATATACAAGTCAATTTGCAAGTTGATGGGCAGCAGCTTACCAATACCGTCGAAACAAAAGTCACCCGTGAAGCTAGACGCAATTAACCGCCCAAAACGGCCACAAGTGCCGTTTTGAGGAAACCCTTCCTCCTTATTTATTCGCCACAATCGCCCTACCCTACAGCCTCTATATGAGGCTTTATCATGGCTTGGCGCGAAACCTTACAAAATGCCAGTTTCAGAGGTGTCCCTTTTGAGCTGTTATCGACTACCGATAGCAATAAGCAATCGGTCGTGACTCATAGCATCCCGTACACGAACGGTGGCAACGTAGAAGGCACGGGCTTTGATCCTCAAGCGTTTAACTTTACCGCTATTTTTTATGGAGAGTATTATGAAAGCCGTTTAGATAACTTTGAAAATGCCCTGCGCCAATCGGGTGACGGCGAGTTAATGCACCCGATTCGCGGCTTACTCACAGTCACCGTCCAAGATTATCAAGTTAAACATTTAGAAGACGAAGTAGAAACAGCCCGCGTTGATATTGTTTTTATCGAACAAGACATTATTACCGAACTGTTTGCCGTGCCGTTTCCAGAACAATCCGTTTTTGACTTTACTGACGTAGCCGAATTATTGTTAGCAGTCAGCCAAGAACAACTGGCCGCCGAGCTTAAACCAATCACCCAGTCGCCTGTTTTTGCTAATAAGCAACGTGCGCTGCGTCTTGATAAATTCATGATTAAAATGCTGCAAGCCTTACGCGAGCTAGTAAAAAATAGTATTTCAACAGTAGAAAAGCTCGTTAACGCGCCTTACGAATTTGCTGCACAAATGGCTAATTTGTGTGATGACTTAATCGACTTGCGCGCTTTTGACACTGACATCATGTCCGCCAAATGGCATAGCTTACGCGGTCAATTTAAGAAAATTTTAAGACTACCAAACGATGGTCAATCGTTAAATACGACTCAACAACGTGACAATCAACGCCTACAACATCATTTAGACAGTGTGGTATTGCGTGCAGGTTTTGTATCCGCAAGTCAGTTATTTGCCGCTGACATCGCCGAGCCAACATTAACGCCAATAGAAATTGAAGAAATATGCAACACGCTGCGAGCAGATACGCAATCGCTCATTGTGTCTATACGCCAATTTAACTCGCCGCTAACGCAAGCTGATATGGCGGTGATAGACGCGCTAAAAACAGCCGCCTACACCGCGCAAAAAACAGGTTTAGTGTTATTAGCGCGTAAGCCGCCACTCATTGAGCGTATTGTCGAAAATGATACATCGTTACATTTATTAGCCCATGATTGGTACGGCGACCACACGCGGGCTATCGAGCTGTTACGCCTAAACACTAAGATTCATCATCCTAATTTTATTGCTTCAGGCGAGGTGTTAAATGCCTACGCCAGCTAATACGCTTGCCTTGAACATTGGTGGCAAAGTTCACACAAACTGGCAGAGTTATGAAATTGACAGCGACTTAATGATTGCCGCCGATGCGTGGCAATTTGACCTTGCGCCAGCTCATTTAGTGCTGCCCGAATATGTCGATATTGGTAAAAAAATCAACGTCACGCTCGATGGCGAAGTCATTTTAAAAGGCGTAATTGATGACATTAACGAACCGATTGGCAAAGGTCAACACACAATCACTCTGTCAGGTCGTGACTTGGCTGGTCAATTATTAGATTGCTCTGCACCTGTTTTTGACGCTCAACAGCTAGACCTCAAACAAATTTTAAATCAGTTTTTAAAGCCGTTTAATATCAACCACAGCATAGAGGCCGCCAGTACAGCTATTCGTGAAAAAGTCACGGTCGATGTCGGCGAAACTGTCTGGGAAGTCATTAGTAAAGCCGCCGAGGCTAATGGTTTATGGCAATGGTTTGCTGCTGACGGCACATTAACGATTGGTGAACCTAATCCCAAAACCGCCATCGTGGCGCATTTGGTTCTGCGCCGTGATGGTGTGGGTAATAATTTGGAGTCATTGACTCGTAACCGTAGCTTAAATGAGCGTTATAGCGACATAACCGTATTAGCCCAAAGCTCAGGCAATCAGTTAGAAAGTGGCAAACATGACATTAGTGCCACGGTTAAAGATGAAGGTTTGGCGATTTATCGCCCGAAAATCATCACCAGCGGTGATTGTGAAAACATAGCCGCTGCGCGTGCCAAAGCGAAGAAAACAATGGTGGACGGACAGCTTAATAGCTACAACTTTACTGCTGTTGCCACAGGTCACTACAACGAAACAGGCTCTCCGTGGCAGCCACGTCAACGTATCACGCTATTTTCTGAACCGCATGGCGTAAACGCTACTTTCTTTATTATTGGTCGCAAGTTTAAGCAAAGCCGCACAGGTGGTAAGACCACCGAGCTGCGTCTTAAACAAGATGGCATTTGGCAAATTGCCCCTTACAAATCCAAGAACAGGAAGCGCAAAGGTAAAAAAGCCGCGCCTTTTGAAGACGTGGTGATTAAATGATTAACGAAATTAAAAGGCATATTGATAAAGCTATGCGGCAAATACGTCCAGCTTTTCGGGGCGTATTAACGCTAATTGATACTAGTGGCCGAGTGGCTTTAGCTCAATTAAATGGCATCGCAGGTAAGCCGATTAACAAGGTGGAGATCTTTCAGCACTTCGGCTTTACCTCCGCTATTCCAGCAGATTCTGAGGTCATCGTGTTGCCAATTTTGGGGCGTAGCGGACTAAGCATCATTATCGCCAGTGAGAACGGCCAGTATCGTTTTAAAGGGTTAGTCAAAGGCGAGACGGCTATTTATGACGCACAGGGTAAATATATCTTATTAAAAAAAGATGGTGGCATCGTTGTTGAAGCTAAAAACCAAGCGGTGACCGTCAATAACGCGACGATTGTCACGATCAACGCAAGTGAAAAAATTAGACTGGTTGCCCCACTCATTAGCATGAATGGGAGCTAATACATGATAAACCTGTGTGCACCCAGCCCCTTGCCAACGTTTCAATCTTTGTACGACCCAGTGGTATCGCATCTCACTTTTCCGCCAATAGCGATTACTATTCCTACACTGCCGTCATTGAAAGAGCCTATTTATTCGGGCTTTAGTAACACCAATTTAGAAATTGTGCAGCTAGTCCAAGAGCTGCAAAACTTTCAATTACAAACAACGTTGATGGCGTTAATACAGCCATTGGTGTCATTTTTGGGCGGTGCACTAGAAGACTTTTTACCAAAAATCCCACACACCGATTTAACGTTGATTGACTTATTAGCCTGCAATCCCAATCAGATTTATGACGCGATTGAGGTGGCTATTGACGAACATGGTCTAAGTGCTTTTCCGTTCGTCCCTAATCCGATGTTTGGTAGTTTTTCAGCACCCGCGATTGAGGCCGTTAATGTCGTCAAGATGATTGTGCGTGGTTATTATGTGGCCATATTAAATGTCATCACGACTCTCATTAGCAGTGTCACGGACATTTTAGAAGTCGCAGGTTTACCCACAATACCCACCATCCCCACCCTATCTGACATTACTGACGCGCTATTAGCGGCATTTCCTCAATTTAATAGCCTAAGCGAGCTGATTCAATCGGGCATAAGTGTGGATGATATTTTTGGCGCGTTGTCGTTTGGCGGATTCCCACCATTAGTTATACCAAGCCCACTTATTCCTAACTTTAGTAGTTTTGAAATGGAGTTTCAGGAAGGTTTGTCTATTTTATATGGCGATTTCTTGACTGTGCCGTTAGCCATTATTGTCGATTTTGTGCAAGACACATTAGGCGCATTGGGCTTCGACTTTACAACATTGTGTATCTCTTTTTAAGGTTCTGACCATGAGCTACCTAAACCCCAAAACAGGCGACTATGTTCTAGTGAACGGTACAGCTAAACCTGATCCGCGTGACGGTTTAGCCAATGCCGTTTATGTGCGATTCACCACGCCATTAGGTGGCTATTGGGCAGACAAAACATTAGGTAGTCGCTTTCACGAATTAAAGCGTGAAAAAGATGTGCCGAGAGTGAAATCGCTGGCTATTCAATTTGCTAAAGATGCCCTTGCCCCTTTGCTTTCTGCTAGACGCATTAAGTCACTTGATGTTGAAGCGTTTAATCCAATCAGGGGGCGGTTAGAACTTCATGCCGTCATTGAAACGCTGCAAGGTAATGTCGTGCGGTTTCAGCATTTTATCAACGTAGGAGGCTAAAATATGCCATTCCCCACGCCTGACTTAGCCGCATTGGTGGATAAGCAAAAGCAAGAACTAGCGGGCTTAAATCCCACACTGTCACTTCAAGATGACGATGATGAAGTCATTCGCGCTCATGGTGTAGCCGCTGTTGCTGAGGGAGCGTATCAACATCAACAATGGGTTTTACGTCAGTTATTTCCTCAAACCGCCGAAAAAGAGTTCTTAGATTATCACGCTGAAAAAGCAGGTTTAAGTCGTAAACAAGCGGTTGCCGCGACGGGTTCTATTCAAATATCGGGCACTGAAGGTGCAGAATTATCTATCGATTCAGGGATTGTTAGAAACGGCTATACATGGCTCACCACCTCACTCGGCACGATAGATGGCACAGGTTTTACGACCGTCAATGCGGTTGCTACAACCACAGGCACGACAGGTAACTTGACCGAAAATACGCCCGTGACTTTAGCCTCCGCGCCTTCAGGCATTCAAAGTCAAGCATTAGCTTTGGTAATGTCAGGTGGCGCAGAAGAAGAAAGCGATAATGACCTGCGCACACGGATTCTTTTCGCTCTACAAAACCCCGAAGGCAATGGCACAAAAGCGGATTATATTCGTTGGGCAAGTGCGGTTTCTGGGGTGTCGAGTGTTTATGTTTACTCTCGTAGACGTGGCTTAGGTACGGTTGATTTATGTATTGGTACGGCTACAGGCTTACCCAGCCCCACCCTGATTGCTGAAGTACAAGCAGCTATCAACGCTCAACAATCAGAGCCTGCGGATTGTATTGCCTATGCACCCGTTTTTATATTTTGTGACTTTGGTATATCGGTTGAATTGTTAGGGGTCACTCTAGCAGTCATTACACCCATCATTGAGGGCTTATTAGCCGATTACTTTGCGACGCTTAACCCTGCTGACAAAGTTATTATTCGTCAAATTGAGGCACTTATTCTTGGTCTAGATGGCGTTGTTGACGTAAGAGTCGATACCCCTATTTATAATGTTCAGCCAGCCGTTAATTTGTTTACAACAGAATGGTGTCGTCTGGGTAGTGTTGAGATTATCCCTTTATGACTATTCCACGCCATTTGGCTATTTTACAGCAGCTCTTACCACCAGCCAGTTACAACCCGAATGGCGAACATTTGAAAGTTGAGTTAACGGCAACCGCTGTCGTGTTTGATGATATCCAAGACAGCGCAAGCCGTGTACTAAAAGCGATTGATCCCGCGAGCGTGACTGAGCTATTGCCAGAATGGGAGGCTGCTTATGGTTTGCCAGACTCGTGTGACGGCACGCCTGCGACTACAACAAATGAGCGTTTAGGCGCACTTTACGCTAAACGTGTCTCTCGCTTACCACTGACTATTGCCTTATTAGAATCCATCGCGGCTAGTATTGGTTTTACTGGTACAAGCGTAAAAAAACGTCAACCCGCCGACTGTATTTCCCCATGTAACACACTACTAAACGGCGAAGCTCACCGCTTTGTTTTAGATGTTTTTACGTCCTACGAACGTTCAATAACACTAGCAAATTGCATTAGCTTATGTACAGCACCTATCGCCGTTATTGAAGAACCGCTGCTTGAGTGTGTATTTAACAAACTTGAGCCAGCATACGCCCTTTTCATTTTTCACTATGGAGCATCATGATGCATCGTATCGATTCGGCTAACGCTCGTCCCAACGCCAACGGTGTTGGCAAAACAGGCTACCATCTTAATACGGATTTATTTGGCGTTGAGCCAACCAGTTTAACCCCCGACGCACTTAACGCTATACAAGAAGAAATTTGCAACACCATCGAAGCAACTGGTAGTGCCTTAGTCAAAGGTTCTAATAACCAATTACTGCTCGCTATTCGGCGTTTGTCAGTAGATGCGACGTGGCGTGTGGGCATGGTCGTTGAATTCGCGACAGATGAAGACCCGAATACAACATGGCCGTGGTCAACATGGGTGCGTTTTGCGGAAGGACAAACGACTGTTGGCCAGTTAGATGATGATGATGATTTTGGTGTGATTGGTGATACGGGTGGCTCAAAAACACAATCCCTTGACGAGGAACAAATGCCGCCACACGTTCACGGCGGCGTACCTTTAAAACAGGTACAAACAGATAGAGGGACTGGCAGCTCTATCTTTAGTATTGATGACGAGGCTTTTACTGATTCAGCAGGTGGACTTGACGGTGTCGCACAACCTTTTAGTATTTTGCAGCCCTTCGTCGTCACAGCTAAATGGCGGCGTACAGCGTGAGGAATGACTTCCTCCTTAACCAAGATCAACAAATAAGATTAACTAGCGGCATCAAGAAGAGAGCGACCCGTTAGCTGTTACAAGCAGCTAACGAGCCGCAATCATCCACAGAATAGCACTGTGAATAATCGCCAAGACTCTCCCGCCCGTCGACAGGCACATGGAGTCTAGCACAACTTATTTTAAGCAAAACTAACTATGGAATTTCGTTGTACAAAATGCCGTCGAAAACTGGCCGATAATGTTTCAGTTGCACACTTATCAATCAAATGCTCGCGCTGTGGCGAGATAAATCACCTGAGAACCCTGAGTTCCCCACCTGAATGCCTAGAGCATCTTAACGCTAATGAGCAAGTAGATGTCTCAACAGGAAGCAACAACAAAACCCTTATTGGGTAAAAATGGGTTTGTCTACAAAGAACAATACGGTGTGATTGTTCTTTGCCGAGACGAACAACATCAACAATCTGTCTATCAAACACTGTTAGAACAAGGTCATAAAATCAAGGTGGTTTCCGTATGAAAATCACCGTGAATTACCCTTGCTCTGAATACACCTCATACCGCACTGCCCGCGTGAAAAGCCTGTTTAATGTTGAAAATGCTGCCTTTCACAAGGAAGTGGATTTACCGATTGAAGGCAAAGACTGGAAAATTGGCGTGGTGGTTGGTGCGTCAGGTTCAGGTAAAAGCAGTGTTGGCCGCTTATTGTGGCCAGACACCAAACCTTATCAACCAAAGTGGCCACAAAACACGCCTATCATTGATGCTATCACCCCACACGATAATTTTAACGCTGTCACAGGTGCATTGGCTGCTGTTGGTTTAGGCTCTGTGCCGACGTGGCTACGCTCGTATCAGCACTTATCGAACGGTGAGCAGTTTCGCGCTGACCTTGCCAAGATTGTCTGTGAAGCTCCTAAAAAAGTGGTGATTGATGAGTTTAGCTCGGTGATCGATAGACAAATTGCCAAAGTGGGCGCAGGTGCGTTTCAGAAGGCATGGCGGCGAACAGGTAGCCAAGCAGTCTTGTTGACCTGTCATTACGATGTCTTAGATTGGCTTGAGCCTGACTGGGTTTTAGACATGAGTGACGGCTCGTTTACTGGGAGCTGGCTTAGGCAAAGACCACCTCTTGAACTGGAAATCTGGGAAACAAACTGGCGTTATTGGCCGCTGTTTGAGCCGCATCATTATCTAAAGTTACCGCACATGATCGCCGCCAACTGTTATGTCGGGGTCATCAACGGCGAACTGGTGGCGCACGCGGCCTTTTCAACACGAGCGGGTTTAGTTGAAGCACGCGCTTGTCGCTTGGTCATCATGCCTGAGTGGCAAGGGGCTGGTGTCGGTTTACGCTTCTTAGATGCCATTGCTCAACAATGGCGACAGGGAGAAAATCGCTACCATAAACCCATGCCGACGTTGTTTCACACTTCACACCCTGGCTTGGCGATGGCGTTACGACGAAGCAAGAAATGGACTCAGGTGAGCGCAAGTTTGTGTGGCGGCAATAAAGCGCGGTCAATAAAGTCTATTAGTAAAAGCTCTAGCCTAAAGCAAAAACCAACCGCCAGTGCAGGTTATGGCGGCCATTTTCGCGCAGTACAAGGCTTTCGCTATTTAGGTGAGGCTCAATCGCCATGATAAAAAACGTGATGATTGTTGGGCAGAAATGGTTAGCGGCTGAAGTGTTTAGATTGTGCCAGTCTTTAAGCTTGCAAATCATTGCAGTTGCTGTGCCTTCATTGGACGATAGACTGGCCATACAAGCAGGTGTGCACCGCATCCCGATTACTTGTGCGCCTAAAAAACTGACGGCTGAAGACGTTCCCGACGGAGTTGACTTGCTGATTTGCGCTCACGCTCATTGTTTCATTACAAGCGCGGCAAGAAGCAAAGCAACGCTGGGCGCAATCGGTTATCACCCTAGCCTTTTACCTCGGCATCGCGGTCGAGATGCCGTTCGCTGGGCAATCCACATGGGAGATAAATTAACAGGTGGGACAGTTTACTGGCTAAACGACAAAGCGGATGGCGGTGAGATAGCGGCACAAGCGTGGTGCTGGATTCGTCCCGATGATACGCCCGATAGTTTGTGGCGACGAGAACTTGCACCGATGGGTTTGCTGTTATTTAGACAAGTGCTTAATGATTTGATGAGCGGCAGCGTCGTTAAAATCGCACAAGATGAAAGTCTAGTGACCTTTGAACCGAGCTTCACCGCTCAGTCAATGAAGGACGCTTAAATTGTAATGAGGTTTCAATAGGTGAAATGACAAGGAAGTCTATTTATCTCGCATTTGTGGGGGAATTTATCGCGCCGCGCTTTAGACACTATTGATTTATCTCAAAGACAGGAACTGCTATACGTGGGGATGAGTCGTGCGAAGTCGATGCTAGTGATTGTAGGTCGGATAACCACTTGTGCTGCATTCAGGCATGCGACACCCATGTGACACAGTCTTATGACCGTGGTGCGGCTATAGTCAATCAGAAGGATAATTTTCGGGACTATAAATGCACCTAGCACACCTGCAAATGTATCGTTAGTTACATTCGGAACTATAAGCATCTGTGGCCAGTCACGTTGCACGTGGGGTAGAAAAGCTACGCAGGCAACACAGTACCGCTGCCCTACTGACCGTGTTTATTCAAACCAATCCCTTTCGCCAGCAG
>Ga0209599_10000348_pt1 | contig 31767 bp, 41 predicted proteins | sample Shrwel_input2_FT_FD_187534 | JGI IMG/M metagenome (GOLD analysis project Ga0209599, IMG submission 187534) | Subsurface microbial communities from deep shales in Ohio, USA - Utica-3 well 1 S input2 FT (SPAdes) (version 2) ...
TCATACATGTCGGAAACCGATGTTGTTGCTGCTGAGTTGGATCGGCGGCAGGCATTAATTGCTGAGTTTACAGTCGGCAACAAAGCTGAATATGACCGGCTGAATCAACTAGCGCTGGACTGGGCAAACGAACAAGCCGGACTGATCCACGAGCGTGAAGTTCAAGAGCAGATCAGCCGTGACCAGTCGCTTGATCGCTATCGCCAGTATTTTGAATCGCAAGAACAGTTAATTAATCGGCAGTATGATCGTGAAGTTGATCTGATCAAGGCATCAACTCAGCTATCTGTCGATGAGCAAACAGCGGCAATCGAAGCGCTTAATATCGAGCGCAATGCCGCAGTCGCGAATTATAAGTTGGGCGAGGAGCAAAAACTTGCGGCACTGCGGGCGCATACCAAGACCGCGATTGATCTGATTCGTGAGCGTTATGAGTTTGAGCGCAAGGCAGTTGCAGCCGACCCATTGTTAACTGACAGCGAGTCAGTGCAAAAGATCGACTCGATCAACAGTAACGAACAGAACGAAATCGGCGACTTGCAGGACGGCGCTGCGGGTCGCATGGGTGGCTTGGCTGCCGAGATGGAAGGCACGAGCGAGTTTGAGCAGTTGCGGCTTGAGCGTGAAGACCGTCTGGCGATTATCCAAGAAGCATTGGACGCTGAGGTATTGGCCGAGGAAGATGCAGCCGAGCGGCGCTTACAAGTCGAGCGCGACTATGCCGCATCACGCAATGAATTGATGCTGAGTCAGGGCGAAGAGTTGCTCGGCAGCATGTCTGGCATCATGAAAAGCCTTGCTGGTGAGCAGTCCACCGCTTACAAGGCCATGTTTGCTATTGAAAAGGGCATCTCGATTGCTCGTTCGATTATGGCGATTCAGACTGGTATTGCGATGGCTGCTGCCAATCCGTTTCCGATGAACATCGGTGCAATGGCAAGTGTGGCTGCTGCAACCATGAACATTGTCACATCAATTCAGTCGGTCAAGATGGCTGGTCAGGCGCACGATGGCATCATGTCCGTGCCAAATAGCGGGACATGGAACCTTGAAAAAGGCGAGCGGGTGCTTACCCAAGACACAGCCAAACGCTTAGACAGTACGCTGGAAAGCATCCAGTCCGGCGGGTCGGCGAAGGCAGTCAACGTCAGCATTCAAAACTACGGCACGTCTAAACAATTCGACGTGCAGCAGATCAGTGAAACAGAGGTGCGCATCATCGCTCGTGATGAAGTGGCGAAGGGTGCTGGCCGAGCGGCGGCGGCTGACTTGTCCAACGCGAATAGCGAGATGAGCAAGGGCATGGGTCGTAATTATCAAGTTGAACGTCGGCGATAGCATTTGATCTGTTTTAGATCAGGTGTTATTTTTGGCCTTCATTCAACAAGGATTTATAAAATGTCAGTCCGATTAGCTATTGCTGCTTCAGCCCTGATTGTATCTGCAACTTCTTTTGCAGCAAAAGAGCCTTTAGGGGCTATTGAATCGGTATTAGAAGTTCCAAATCTTACCAAGGAGCAGATATATACGAAATCAAAAGCATGGATTGCCAAGAAGTTTGTTTCAGCAAATGATGTGATTCAGTTTGATGACAAGGAAACAGGCTCTATGCTTGTAAAAGGTATGGCGGATTTTCCTTGTAGTGGCTGGCGGTGCATCGGACTTTCTGATTACCGAATCTCTTTTACAATCAAGATCGACACAAAAGATGGTCGGGTTCGGACAATCTACAGTGATTTTTTGCAGGTACAGCGACCAGCAGCACAGGTCAGCATGGGATTCCCTATTCCACCAACTCCAATATTTATCGAGTACGGGAAAACAGAAACCACAAATTATGTAAATAAGCTCAATCAAGAGATGAAATCCTATCTTGAGTCTGGCGATGGCTCGTCAGGCGACAACTGGTAGGAGATGATCTAAATGATTTGGCTGATTTTGATTGGTTTGGCGGCGGCGACATGGTTTTTTGTATCCCAAAGAAAGGCGCGTCTTCCGGCTTTAGGTTCTGCATCTGGTATGCCTGATATTGATCTGTACAATTTTGAGATTGTCGGTGAAGCAAGTTATCAGACAGCCTTAAAAAGCATTGCAGGAAAAAAGACCGAAGACAGCAAAAAGGTTTTTTTGGGCGCAACCGTGCAGCATGAGCCAAAAAATCCTTATGACAGTAATGCTTTTAAGGTATCTATCAGCAATCAGACAGTTGGCTATTTTTCTAGCAAAGATGCCATCAAATTTAAAGAGTTTTTAACATCTAAAAAAATGGACTTGCATGCCATTTATCAAGTTGACGCTGTGATTGTCGGCGGCTGGAAAGATGATGATGGCGAGGGTCAGTATGGGGTAAAGCTAAAGTTGCCAAGTCATCTTGATTTTTAGCACTGTTGACTAAATAGTCTATCTATCATACATTGTTGTCAGGTGCTGAAAACACCCTGTATAGCGTTTTGTCACAGCGTCATCGTGGCTATTATTTTGCCTGTAAAAAGGTGAAGTCCGTCTTATTCTGATCATCCACTTCGAGCTTGCGAGGCCGTTGGTGGTTATGAGGTTATGGACGGGAGTGCGGCTAATACAACACCTGACTTGTCAGGGAATACGCCCGCCGACTGTGTACGGTTTTTGGCTCCCGTCCGCCCTATCCAAAAGTAGGGCTAAATCTCATACACAGGAGTAAGTCAGCATGACTTCAGCTATCACCGTTCCTTTCCACGGCGCAGAATTGTACATTGTCGAGTGCAATGGTCAGCCATACACACCCATGAAACCCATTGTTGAAGGTATGGGTTTGGATTGGAAATCGCAATTTGTAAAGATTAAACAACGCTTTGCTCAGGGTATGGTGGAAATCACCATACCTTCAAACGGTGGCATTCAATCAATGATCTGCCTTCCCGTGCGCAAGCTGTTTGGCTGGTTGATGACTATCAGTGCCAACAAAGTACGTCCAGAGTTGCGTGACACCATCATCAAATATCAAAATGAATGTGATGATGTATTGTGGGACTACTGGACAAAAGGCCAAGCGATTAACCACCGTGCAGCAATCACACCAGAGCAGCAGGCCGAGCTACACAAAATCGTAGATCGTCGCGCACAGGGCAACCGTAAAATCTATGCGTCTATGTGGTCGCGTCATAACCGACATTTCAACATTGCAAAATATAGCCAGTTGCTACAAGTGCATTTTGATGATGCAAAGAAGCTGCTGACCGATATGGAACTGACAGCACAGCCAGCACCAAAACTGAAGGCCGAGCCGATGTATGCTTGTCTTGCATCTGAGGTGTCTTTGTTGATTACCAGTCAGCTTGTGCCATTGCTTGCAAAAAATCCTGACGCTTCTGAGCATCGCTTTTTTGTGAATCTGAATTTGCGTGAGCAGCGAGTGTATGCCAGAAGCCTGATTGATACTGAGATGCTGATTGATGTTGCACCAATTGTTGATCACCAGAAGGCCATGATGGATATGATGCGAAGCAATGGCATGCTTGAAGTGGCTGCATTTTTCCGCAAGCGTAACTAATTGCCATCCCTGCAGCTTTAGGGTATCTTTTCTCTATTGTGACTAACTGTCAGTTGATCACAGCCACAATTTAAAAAGCCCGCACTTGCGGGCTTTTTTGTCTTTACAGGGACTCAAAAATGAATCGTCTGATGCTAAAGCCGACTCAGGCTGGGTACTCTGTGCAGTTCGGCAATGGTGTAAATGCCCAGCAATTGAACGGCGGCGCAAGTCGTTTTGAGGTCGATGTGCTGGGCGCAAGCCATATGGTCAATCTAAGCTGGACAACTGATCAGGCTGGTTATCAGTATCTTATGGCGTTTTACCGGATCTGGCAGCGCAATCCATCACAGCCGTTTGTCGCGCGTCTTATTATTGATGATCACCAGATGCAGGATTACGACTGCCATTTTGTGCCCGCCACATTGATGCTGGCGGCAAAGACTGGCAAGGCGCACACGGTGACAGCACAGATCGAAGCACGCGCAATCACGCCTGATTACGCGTTCGATCAGGCGATTGTCGATGCTTGGGAATCTGGCATTGTTGGCGGCGTGCCAGAGCTTGAGCAGCTGGTGAACGTGGATCTGCCGGATGCACTCGAAAACGTGGAGTCGATGACGTGAGTGAGTATGCCGAGTTTTTCTTGAATCGCGCCGGTAGTGTGGTGCAGCTTGAATGCCTTGAAGTTGCCCATCCATCGTTTGCGCAAACGTATTACGTTGTGCGCAATGCGACGGCAGGTGTGACTGTGACGCATGAAGATGCAACCACGCATGCCTATCAGTATGTGCCTTTGCTCATCGAGCGCGGCAGCACGACAGATGATCTTGATCAGTCGCTGCGGGTCAGCATCGCGGACATGGGTAACCAACTTGCTGACGATATTGACGCGGTGTTGTCGGGTGCATTTGCAGACGTGAAGCCAACGATCAAGTATCGGCTGTATCGGCATGACGACTTGAGCGCGCCGATTTACACGCTCAAGACGCTCGAAGTGTCGAACATGAGTCGGGACAACAGCGGATCGACCACGTTTGTTGCTATGGCGCAGCAGCTCAACAACACGAAAACGGGTCAGATTTATAGCTTTGTCGATTATCCGTCGCTGAGTGGCTATCTGTGATTGATGCCCTATTTGACCGGACGTATCACAAGCAGCGTTACAACTGCGTGCATCTTGTGTGCGAGGGTTGGCAGTTGATCACTGGTGATGATTTGTCAGCGCGTACAGCAGGCATCCTCAGGGCGGTCAGCGATGGCAGCGGGTTGCAGCGTGACGACACCAGAGCTTTTGAGCGACTGACCGAACCAGAATCCCCTTGCATTGTGCTGATGCACGGACGCAAACAAAGCCCACATGTCGGGCTTTTTTATCGTCGCAAGGTTTTGCATATCACCGAGCAGGGTGTGCAGTACATGCCGCTTGATGTTGCTGCAATCGGCTTTGACCGCGTGAGGTTTTACAGATGATTAAGCAAGTGGTTATTGCGCGGGATGTGTACGCGCCGGACAGTTGGACACGCGCCACAGTTGACGATGTTTTTGATTATCTCAAGACTCAGTTTGACGTTTGGCCAGACACCGCACGGCTATATCACCATTACGTTGCACTCGATCATGACGTGACACCAGACAGCCAAGCCGATCTTGATCACCTGCGGACGTTGGATGGCGTGTTCTACGTTGTCGTGTATCCTGCCGACCCTTTTACCCTGATCGTGATTGCCGTGTCTGTGGTCGTGTCGGTGGCTGTTGCGCTGTTAATGCCAGTACCAGCGATACCGACCGCACGCAATCAGACGCAGGGCAGCCCGAACAATGAGCTATCCAGCCGTGGCAATAAGCCAAGGCCGAACGGCAGAATCCCTGATATTTTTGGGACTGTGCGTAGCACGCCGGACTTGATCGCAGTGCCGTACTCGGTGTTTGAAAACAATATTGAAATCGAACATATGATCGGCGTTGTTGGTCGTGGAACATTTGATATCAAAGACGCATACGATGGCGAAACCCGCATTGCTGACATCGAGGGCGCGTCAGTCCAGCTTTATGAGCTGAACGAGAATATCGACACCGGCACACCTTTTAAGCAATACGGCGAACTGATCGAGGAGCCACCGTATCAGGTCATCAAGTCAAACTCGGTCAACGGCCAAGTGCTGCGAGCGCCGAACGCCATCGACTTTGGCGGATCGAATGACGTGTATTTTCAATACCCGAATCAGATCTGTCTTGACACAGGATCAAGCCGAGATTTTCGGGCATCGTTTAAAGTTGGCGATGTCATTCGAGTACGTGATGCACCGTTTGAGTGGATAGACGAGGGCTATCAACCCAACAGCCTAAACCTAAACGGCAGCTATGTTGTTGCTTCTGTTGCCCAGCGCACGATTGTTTTGTCCGATCCGGCGGCTGTCAATGGTGCTTGGGACAAACTGGGCTTGCCTGAGTCAATCGACGGCCGCACCGATCAACGTACAAACCTCAAGTCACCGACTTTTTCGCTGGTCAGTTTTCGATGGGTCGGTGATTTTGTTGTTGAAGATCCACAGCGCACCCATTTCATCCTGAATTTTGTCGCGCTGAATGGCTTGTACGCTGAAAACGGGTCGGCTCAATACTCGTGGCGCAATGACTTTGAGGTCGTGGTCACGCCGGTGGATCTGGATGACGAGCCGAACGGTTTTTCAGAAACCACCATTTTCTCGATAGAGGGGTCATCGACGGTCAAGGACACGATTGCCAAGACCATCTACTTGTTCACGGGCTTTACGGGTCGCTGCAAGATCAAGATTCGGCGCACCAATGAAACGGATTTTGACTTTGCCGGAACGATTGTTGATGAAGTGAAGTGGCGCGATTTGTACTCTGCGCGTGAACTGGATCGCAAGCAATACGGCGATGTGACCATTGCTCGTGCGCGTACACAAGCGACATCGGGCGCACTGTCAGTCAAAGAGCGCAAGCTGAACTTTTTAGTCCAGCGCAAATTGCCGACTTATGACGTGGCCACCGGCACAATGACCACGACACGCACGGCCACCAACAGCGCGGCTGATGCGTTTGCATCGGTCTGTTTGGATGCGTTTATTGGTCGGCGCGATGTGTCTGAGGTCGATTTGGCGGGTATTTATCAGGCCATTGCTGATGTGGAGGAGTATTTCGGCACACCCAGCGCGGCTGAGTTTTGCTACACGTTCGACCGCGAAAACCAGAGCTTTGAAGAAATCGCCACGACCATCGCGCAGGCGGTTTTTTGCGAAGCGTACCGCCAAGGCAATCAGATCAAACTGAGCTTTGAGCGCGAAACTGACGATTCGGTGCTGCTATTTAACCACCGCAACAAAGTGCCGAAAAGCGAGAAGCGTACCATCACATTTGGCCTTGAAAACTCGTTTGATGGCATTGAATACGAATGGATCGATCCGGCAGACGACACCAAGACCGTACTGAAAATCCCAAACGACTTGATCACGAACCCGAAAAAGATCACGTCAGTTGGGGTGCGTAATGCTTGGCAAGCGCATTTTTCGGCATGGCGGGCGTGGAACAAACTCAAGTACCAGCGTGAATCGGTCGAGTTTGAAGCTCTGCGCGAGTCTGACTTGCTGGTGCGCAAAGACCGAATCTTGGTTGCCGACAACACGCGCACCGGCACACAGGACGGGGAGATTGAAACCCAAACCGGCTTGATTGTCACAACCAGTCAGCCATGCACTTTTGATCCGGCCAAGAGCTACACGATGCACTTGCAGTTGTATGATGGCTCGGTTGATGCGATTGGCTGCACTGCCGGTGCTGATGCGTACAGCGTGGTTTTAGAACGCGCACCACTGCTGCCGCTGGTGCTTGAGCACGATCGGTATCTACGCACCATCTACATGATCACCGCTACCGATGACACCCGCGCAAAAGCATTTTTGGTCGGCGAAAAGTCTAACGCTGGACGCATGACCAACAGCTTGAAATGCGTCAATTACGATGCTCGGTACTATCAAAACGACTCTGATTTTATTGATGAGTTGATCCCTTAGCCCACCACGATTCATGACCCGCCGATGCGGGTTTTTTTATGCCCGTCATTTGAGGATTTATCATGCTAGAGCCGATCACAAAGCAAGAATTGATTGATGCCAGTGCCGATGCGCTGACCTTGGAGCAAGTAGTAAACGGCGATGATGTGACCGATGTCACCAGCCGACTTGCCCGCACTTACCCAACGCTGGCCAAAGCCATGCGGCTGATTGCCGGAAGCGGCACAGGTTTAGACCAAGCCATATCAGATGAACGCGCCATCCGCGCATCTGCCGATCTATCAAACACAATGCGCAGCCCAAGCGCACAGCCACTCTATATCGAGCAGACTGTAGGCACAATGCATCATTTTAACGTGCCCAACAATGCCGATGCATATGCAACGGAAGGCGCAAACACTGGCGAGGGCGGTCTGACAATTAATGTCAGCGGCGTAGTCGGCGCAACGGTTCTAACGTCAACCGATACCAGCATTGTTGCAGGTTTTGGCAATACGCCGTGGCCATGTGCGATTGAGCATACAGACGGCACACATAGTTTTAATTTAGTGCTTGGTGATAACGGATCAAACACGATTACGTTATTAAATCCGATTAAAAAAGCAGCCTATAAGCTGTCGCCAAAATATGATGCGGTTCAGGGTCAGCATTTAACAAAACGTGCTACGCGGGCGTGGGCTGAGTATGTCTATGCACAGCGCGAGGTTGATTGCGTTGCTGATAAATTTTTAGACGGCGCGTGGGCGAGTCAGCCGCCAAAATATCAGACACTATTTAAAAACAATTCAGCAGTGACGGCATACGGCGCGATCACGTCAGCAGGTGTAACCGCAGGATTGTCAGTAGAGTACGGCGGTTTAACGCCATCTGACGCCGAAGGCTATCTAATCCGACCGCTACCAAATGCCGCCGGAATCTTTGCGGGGCTGCATCAAGTTGGGCATGGCGTCGAGATGACGCAGCAGGTCAGCGGGTTGTCGGGCGTTTTGGAGTCGTTTGTTGGCGAGCAAAAAGCCGCATCGGGTAATAATGGCGTTACGATTACAGTGACTGGCATTAAAAACGGCGTCGAGTCTGTTTTATATACTAAATCAACGGTGCGTTATTGTGTGCGCGTGGTTGTGCCGTTTGTTGGTTTTGATCAGATTAAAATGACGGTCGTTGCTAATTCGGTCGGTGCGCGATATATCCGTGTTACCGAAACTAGAGTATGGATCGGTGATTATGCAAACCGCCCTATCATTGATAAAAACGGCAATTATCTGGCGATGGGCGATAGCTGGTTTGCGTACTATGGCGGCGAGTTTGGCAAACATTTACAGCAGTGTATGCGTAATGACGGTGGGGTTGGTACTGTAGTTACTAAAGCTAAGGGTGGCACGACCGCAAAACACGCGCTTGATTGGTTTGATAGTCGCGTACAAGGTATGCAATTAACGGGCATCTTGATGCATTACTACACAAACGACATTAACTCAGCGTTGGGCTTGGGGTCTTTTATATATCCAAATCCGCAGGGCGGGACAACAAACTACGCGATTGCCAGTCTTGATGAGTATTACGCATTAATATCTACGCTCGTTACACGCGCTAAATCAATTGGCGTGACACCGATTGTTTTTAGAGCGGGCGGCACTGCGTCGTCTGCACAGTCACAGCATCAACAAAATGCAGGACGCGCAGTGGCGCAGGGCGTTTGGAGCAATCCAGACCGGCAGTCATTGCCTGATGAGCTAGCAGACTCAACAGCTTTTATTAATAACTACGGCAAATCTCGAGGGTCGCGGACGCTGCTCGGCGGCAGTCCTGTTTATGCACTAGACAACAGTCCGTCTAGTTTTTGGGCTAACGGTTTAGGCAAGCGTATTGGTAGCTTAGAGTCAATCGTGTATGACTTTAGCGTGGCTGCAGTCGGCGATTATGCGATTGGCACAGACACAGATAGCGACGGTTTATCAAACGGCGTTGCGCAAACGACATTTGGTGTCACTACCGGCATTACAGCAAGTAATAGCATTGTTGATGGCAAACAAAAGTTAAGCGTGTCTTTTAATAATCCTACATCTGGTGGTGGATTTAGACAGCGCTATCAATACACGTCAATCGCGGGGCATCGTTATGTGATGATTATGGTTTTAGAGGGCTGCACACCATCGAAACCATTTGAGCTTGCATACACGCTGCCTGCCGGCACGACGCTGGCTACCACCCCGCTAACAGATGCGGCGGGCAATGCAGTGGCAGGGGCAGCAGTAACACAAACCGCATCAGCAGTGCAGTACGTCTACGTCAGTCTGACTAATCCGCTTGCTGTTGCGACGCTAGATACTGTCGTAAAGTCGCTGTATGTCATTGATGTCACTGCGTTTGATTCTACATACGGGACAACATTTGCAACACTACCTGATGCTGATGTAATTGCAATTATGCGCGGGCAACTGCTGCGAGATCTGCCAACGTCGGTGCGTTTGCGCGACACTGCAACAGGCGTGACGCGCAGAATCAGTGTCAATAATGGCTCAGTTGTTGTTGTGTGATGATCAGCCCCGTAACTGGGGCTTTTTTACATCTGGGGTTTTTATGAAATTGACAGTTTTTTGGGCGCTGGCATGGCGATTGGCGGTGTTTTTGAGCGTGCCGGTTTTGACGCTGCGGCGGTCATTTGCTGCAAGTCCACTTACTGATCTGGTTGCAGAGTATCCGACCGAGTTGATTTTTGGCGGGTCAATCTTGTGTCTAATTCTGGGGTCGCTGTTGGGTACGTTTTACCCAGTGCCTGAGGACGTTAAAAAACAACCGATGTCACTGAGTATCAAGTTTTTGGTCTCGGTCAGCTTCGGCATCATGGCTTTTATCTATGTGCTCCACATTGATAAATCGCTGACACTACTTAATCCGCTTTGGGTTGGCGGCGTGGCGTTTATCGCACCGGCCATTGTCGAAATTGTGCGGGCATGGCTTATCAAAGCTGTGCAGTCAAAGATCGGGGCATAACGTCATGTTGATCTTGTGGACTGTTATCGGTTTGATCTGTGGGCTGTTGATTGCGTTGCCGACCTCAAAAGTCGATACAACGTGTATCAACATGCAAACGGGTCTGATCATCAATTGCGTGGCTGCTGTCATCGGCGGCTTGTTCGGGGTGACTTGGCTGGCGGTGCTGTTGTTGCTGGTCGGGTCATGTTTTGCGGTTTATGCGCTGATTGTGTGTAAGCGGTGCTTTAGTAGTGAGTCGCGGTTATGAGCAAGACAATTAAAGACATTCAGCGGGCGCTGGGCGTAACCGCCGATGGCATCTGGGGCACTAAGTCACAAGCGGCGCTCGATGCAGCAAAGGCTGCTGCAAAGAACCCAGTTTCACTGAGCCAAACCAAGAGTCAGTTTAAGCTCTCTCAAACCTCACTGGATCGGCTGCAAGGCGTGAATGAGCGGCTGGTGATGCTTGTACATCGTGCGCTGGAGCTATCGACTGTCGAGTTTATGGTCGTCGAGGGATTGCGTACCAAACAACGTCAACAACAGTTGTATGCGCAGGGACGCACCAGCAAAGGCCCAATCGTGACATGGACATTGAACTCAAAGCATATTGATGGCCTTGCTGTCGATCTCGCACCCGTGGTGAATGGAAAAATCGACTGGAGCGATAGCAAGAAGTTTGACGCAATTGCCAAGGCGATATTTATGGCTGCGGCAGAGTTGGGCGTTAAGATCCGCTGGGGCGCAGACTGGAACCAGAATGGTCGGCCGCGTGAGAAAAGCGAAAGTGATAGCCCTCATTTTGAGTTGGCGTGATGTAAACCCGCTTCGGCGGGTCTTTTTTTTGGGTGAACGCAAGCGTAAGTTGTTGTTTTTTATATTCCAGTGGTTCTTGTTTTTCCGATTTTTCAGCACTGCAAAACCTTTTAAAACATGCTTAATTATTATTACTATCATATAGATAGCATGTTTTTGGGATAACCTTTGACATGGTGGGGGTCGCTGGTTCGAATCCAGTTGCGCCTACCAAATTATGTTGTACAAGAACCACTTACGGCTACGGCTTTAAGTGGTTTTTTGTTTTGGGTGTATTTTGGGTGTATTTTTGGCATATTAAAGCACCACTTGTCCCGCCAACATCCCGCCATTACCGATAACTGATCTGCACTGGTTTTAACTCGGTGTAGCCTTCATGTCCTTTCAGATAGTGTTTCCACATTCTTTCGTCAGCATGCCCAGCCAATGCCATCGCGTATTCTTTGCCGTATTTCTCGGTGATGATGACGATACCCAGCGCGCGCAAGTCGTGAAAGCTGGGGCGCTGGCCAATCGCTAGGTGGTCATACACACCGGACTGGTCGCGGTACTTTGCAAACTCTTTAGTCAAAAGCCCTTCGGTCATGGCGAATTTATGCAGCTTGCCTGACTCGATCTGGTCATTCATTCGCTTGGGTCGGTAGTGCAGCAGGTAAGGACACTGGAACGCTAGACTGGTGCTCAGGCAGGCGGTAACCGCTGCGGAAAGCTCTGGGTGCATGTCGATCTCGATGTATACCGGGTTGGCATATTTCAGGGTCTTTTGCTGTAGCACGGTCATGGTGTTTTTAACCACGTTGACGCTCGATCTTTGCAGCTTGGCAAGGTCGGCGCGGCGCTGTAGTGAGTGCAAGGCCAGATCAATCGCGCGTTGAATGTAATCTGGTGCGATGGCGCGGATCTGCATGACGGCTTCAAGTGTGTGTCGGGTGCGCTGCTTGTCGGGTAGGATCGCTGGCATAGTCTTGTCAGGCCAGTTTTCAAGGCACCAACCTTGGTGGATCATGTATGCCCACAGGTCAGTCAGCAGGTTTTTGTGTTTGACGTATGCGTGGGGCGAAAGCTCATTCAGCAATGCGGTGATGTGCAGGTGTTCGATCTCGTTCACACGCATGCCAGCCCAGCGGTCGAGGTAGTTGCGCAGCATCTGGTTGATGTTGGTCAGCGTGGTTTTGGCGTATTTCTTTTGCTCGATGCGCTCCTTGAATTTCTCGATTGCAAATTCGATGTGGGGGATTGGGTTCTTTTTGGCTGCAAGCGACTCTTGACGCTTTAATATGCGGCTCAGAATATCAGGGTTGCGCTGCAGCTCGGCATTGAGCGATAGGGCTGCTGCAATCGCGTCACGCTTGTCTTTGCCCAGCGCGTAACGCACACCATCCGGCATGACATAGCGATAGTATTTCGTGCCATTCACGGTGTTGACTTGCACATGTGGTGGCAGGTCGCTGTTGTCGCTGTTGCGTTTGCGCGGTGACATGATTATTTACCAAAATGCTGCTTGATGATCTTATCGGCTATGCTGTTGCCGGTTGCTGCCTTGACTGGTGCATTGCCGGTGGCTGGCCGTGCGCTGTGGTAAAACAGTGGCTGACCCCACTCAGTGCAGGTGACGTACCACAGACCACCAATCTTGTTGCCGGACAATAAACCCTGCTGTATGTGATTGATGACCGTCTTTGAACATGGTCGGCTGGCAGCATCAGGAAAGTTGCGGTCAAGATAGACCGACACCTTAATGTTGCTGACCTTGAGTGCAGCTGCTGGGGGTGTTTTTTTAGTTCCCATTGATACCTCCAAAATTAGGTAGCCCGTAACGTGGGCAAATCGGGTTGTGTGACTACAGTCTTGACGTGTGTAGATGACCTCAAACACGATTAGCTGCTGTAGCAGGTCACGGGTGTACTGCCTTGCCGTGACTGACCTTTCTCGCTCGCGCTGTGCAGTAGGTCTATTCTTGTGGCTTGACTCGGCTGCTTTCAAAAGTCACTTTGACCACATAGCCCTTGAGCTTTTCTGATGCGTTTGGAAACATGTCAGCCAGATCAACATCAACTGAACATGATGATGTTCTGTTTTTAGCCATGCCTTTCACGACACTTGCAATCACTTCGGCAAAAGATTGACCCGCTTCAATTTCGTGGCTCATTTCCGTATCCTCAAATCAATTGGTCTTGCTGACCAGCTTTGCCTTGTTTGGCATCTTTGAGTAGGTCAAGCCAAGCCTGACGCACCCTGACCTTTGGTATGTTTTGGTTCGCTCTGATCCACGGCTTGCTGTATTGGCGCAGCACATAGCGTAGGTTGCCAGCGTTGGCTGGGCAGTGGCGCTGACACCAAAATGCCCAGTGAATTGCCGTCTTGAGCTGAACATCTGGCGATGCTGCAAAAAACTCGGCACGGACTTCACGCCAGTTCTTTGCATCACGGTCACGCCATTCACGCTCGGATTGCGCTTCCATGTCCCTGCGGCGGTCGATCTCTGATTCAACATCGATGGTTTCAGGTTCGATCAGGTCAGCCAGCAAGGGCAGTTTTTCACGCAGTTTTTTGGCTCGGCGCTCAGGTCGCCTTGCCAGTGCTGCAAGCTGACGCTGGGTCAGCTGCAGCTCAGGCCACTTTGGGCGGCGCTTAAACAGCATCAGCCGACTCAGCGTCATAGGCTTTTTGCAGGTTCTCGGCGCTGACATCGTATGCGCTCGATGCGCGGTACTGTGCGTCTGCGTAGTCCATGCCTTCGGCAATAAACTTTTTCATCGCATCTACTGCATTTATGTAGCTTGGTGACCAATAAGGCACGGGTGATCGCATTGGCGAGATGATGGCCTTAAATTCCGGCACGCCAACATATTGGACAAGCAGGCCGACTCGCTGGCCAAGCGTTTCAAGATACGGCGCAGCCTCAGAATAGCCATCAGAAAGAATCTGACCGACACGACTCATTGGGATTAAGTAGTCAGGATTAACCCAGTTCAACGATTCCAGCGAAACCTTTTCTTTGAGCTGGTCGAATACCTTGTCGATTGGGCAGATCGGGTAATCTTCAAAGCTCAGTGCAGAACAATTAAAGATTCCATCATCACTGCTGATTTTGATCAGGCTTGACGATGAGAAGTTTTGCAGCCGGATCGCTTCGACACCATCCAACATGCACAGCGCATTTTTCAGGCTTTCACGGTCAATCACCATGCTGTCACGCTTGGCCTGCATGTCGAAGCCATCTTGGGTGTAGACTGCTGCGATATGGCCGTTGGTGGCATACGCGCGGATTTTGTCGCCAGCTTGTTCAATAAATAAAACTTTGCGTGCTGACTGGGATGACTCAGAAAAAGAGCGGACAACCGGCTTTTTGTTGAATTGCAGCAAAGCGCGGACAAAGCGGGTTTCGATCAATACGTTCATGGTTCGATCCTTGGTATTTGAGGGGGATTATTTGCGTGTGGCGGTGCGAAATAGCTGGCGCAGGCTGGCCATGCGTTTGACCGGCGGGCGGGCAAAGTCTTTGGCGTGGATGCGGGAGCGGGTGATGGTGTCTAGGTTAGATTGCATGGGTCTTGCTCCTTGGTTGGCTTGCGAGGCCGTTGGTTGGTCTGATAAATATAACTTGTGTTATAAGATAGCGCAACAGCCCAAACTATAATTTTTATCGGATAGGCGTTTTTTAAAAACACGAGCCATAAAAAAGCCCGCATCGATGCGGGCTGATTGGGTTGCGGTTTGGTCTTAAATCTTGCCCAGTACAGCAGGGCAGGCCACGCGCCAATATCTTGCGGTCAGCGGCTTGGCATTGCTGCAAAGATGCTCAATCCAAAGCTGTTGCCATGTTTTCGATTGCTTGATCATAGGCCACCAGACAGGCCGATGACTCGACCAAAAATGATGATGTTGTTGACTTCATCCGGTGCAACTTCACGGTCTGGGTGTAGCTTTTTGTTCGGATTGTCGCTGCTCAATATCAAACCGCCTGAGCTTTGCTTAAAGATCCTTTTGACGAACCATTCGTCAGACATACAAAAAGCATAGACGTGACCGTCTTTGATTAAGGTCTGACTCACGTCAACAACCAGTGTGTCACCATCCATGATGCGCTCGGCCATAGAGTCGCCAGCGGCTTCTATAGTCGTGCAAAATAAAGGGTTTGCTTTTCTTTTTTCGAACCAAGACTTTCGAAAAGCATGCCCTTGTCCCTTTTCGTTCACTTCAATAACCAATCGTCCTCCGCCACAGCTTGCCTCAAGATCTAGTCGAGGTATTGTGATGTATTCATCGCCTAAATCATCCACAGAATCCCATGTCGCCACAGATCGAAAGGGTAGCGTGACGTTTGCCTTTTGCTGGGTTTCATTGCCCCATTCGCCAGACAACACCTCATCGACTGTAAGCAATAGCGCAGTTGCAATGCTCGGCAGCTCTCTTGATGAGTTGCTTCTACCTCTTTCCAAGTCGGACACAGTTGCTTGACTTACAAAAGCCTTTTTTGCCAGATCTTGCTGGCTAAGGCTGAGTTCGCGTCGTCTGCGTCTGATGTGGTCGCCTACGGTTAAGCAGTTCATGTGAATGCCCATTCATTTATAACACCTGTTATAGAATACAGTTAATTATTACAACATGGGCTATTGATTGTCTATTGCTTCAGTGATAATTTATAACACAAGTTATAGGAGATGCCGCGATGTGCGATTACGACTGGCAAGCCACTTTGTCAGAGATCAATGGAGTGCTTACTCAGGAAGAGATAGCTGTGAAGCTGCAAACATCTCAGCCAAGAATTTCATTTTTGATAACTGGCCGTCGCAAAGCGGTTTCACATGAGCTTGGCAACAGCATCTTGAGTCTGTGCAAAACATTGCACATCGAACCATTAGTCAAACAAAAAGCCCTATCAGAAACCTGACAGGGCTTTCGCTGTTTCGATTCGCCGTCGAAACATAAACAACCAAGCATTCCGAAGCAAAGGAATACAGAAGGGATTAAACACCATGACCGATCAAAACGCAACCACCCAACAGCAGCAGTGCCTGAATCACTGCTCACAGAGCGACGGCAAAGAATTATGCCGTACTTGTCCATTTATCAACGACACCACCAGCGTGATCGAATCACAGCGCGATGCTGAACGTGAAGACGAAGCATGGGAAGTGCAGCAGACGCTGAACAACTGCCGGTCTACTCAGATCATCAAAGCGCTTGAGCAGTCGATTGCCAAAACTGATGAACTGACCACACCGATGCTGGATCAGTCGGCCAATCGCGCTGATGTGTTTGTGGCAGCTTGGTTTGCAGTCGGTATCTTGATTGCGGTGATGGCCGTTATTGGGAGTGGCTCATGATTATTTCTCAGCAGCAGCGCGGTCTGGTGGCGGCTGGCCATAGCGTCATGCTGTGGAACCATAACCCAGCCCAGCCTTATCAAGTCGGTCAGATCGAAATGATCGAGGGCTTGAATCTCACCGTCACTGGCACGGCTCTCGTTGGTTTAGATGGCAATCGTTACCAGCGTGTGACTGTGGTCTTGTCGGAGATCCAGCCATGAGCGACGTATCAATTTGGATGCCACTTTATGTCGGCGACATGCAAAGCAAGACCACTCGGCTCGACACACTGCAGATCGGCGCATTGCACCTGCTGACCCTTGATTATTGGAAAAATGGTGCTGTGCCTGACGTGGCGAGCGTACTTGCCAACATCACCAAGATGACCCCAGCAAAGTTCAAAACCATTCGTGCTGGGCTGTTGTCGTGTGGCGTGTTTGAAGTGGTCGATAGCCAATGGGTCAGTCCTTATCTTGATGGCCTGCGCGAAGCTGCCACAGAGAATAAGAAGGAAAAGTCAGAGCGTGCGGTCAAAGCTGCGCAGGCACGTTGGGCAAAAACTGACGATGCAACCGACAAGCCAAGCAATGCAAGTGCATCAACTGAGCAATGCGCAAGCAATGCAGATGCAATGCAAGTGCATATGCTTGAGCATGCAACAAGCAATGCCAAAAACATGCTTGAGCAATGCCCTTCATCTTCATCGTCATCTATTAAAAACACTCACACTAACGCGGGTGAGTTTTTGCCAGACCTTGAGCAGCTCAACACCAAGTTAAAAATGGCCGGTGGTCAAGCAATCACGCAGCAGCAGCTTGATCAAGTGCTGGTCACGTTCTCACCTCACTACGAAACCCAAGCACTTACTCACAACCAGCTTGTTGGCAAGTTGGTGACATGGGTCAAAGGCGACCAAGACAAAGCCAAGCGCACCACCAGCAAGCCTGTTAGCACCAAGCCAGTTGCCAGCGGTGGTGACGTGAACAGCAAATGGCAAGATCAAGTCGGCACACCACAGCCAGTCACAGCCGAGGCACTTGCTGAAATGGAAGCGTTTAAAGCGCGTGTTGCTGCGGAGGGTTCTTGATATGTCCGACTTACTGAAAATGCTCGAACCTCAGCACCGGCCAATCGTTTGCCACACACACGGCGAGCAGCAAGAGCGGGGGATTTTAGGGCGTTGGTACGGTTGCCCAGTGTGCAGCGATGAGCAGGCCAAGCAGGATGCCCAAAACAAGATTGCTCGTGATAAGCGTGAAAACGTCGAAGCGATTGGCCTGCCGTCGCTATACGACCACGTTGATTTTGCAGGCTGGAAAACCACAGACAGCCGTCAGCCGAGAATGATCACTCGCGCATATGACTACGCATCAGAGTTGGCGACTGGGCAATCATCGAATCTGGTACTTGCAGGGCCTACGGGTACAGGCAAGACACACATCGCGGCTTGTGTTGTTCGCAAGGCTGCTGGGCTGATCAAGTCAGACGGCAAGCTGGTCAGGTGTCGTTACACCACGGGCGCTGAAATCATGGCTGACATACGCGCCAGTTGGGATACCAAGAGCCGATCACCGCGTGAGGCTGACATCATCAACCTACTGGGCAACGTGCCAGTGCTGATGATCGATGAGGTGGGTGTGGCGGATCGCATCAACGGATCACATGACATCTGGTCGAACATCATTGATCGTCGTTATCGCCAGCGGTTGCCGACCATCATCACCACGAACCTGACCCGTGAAGAATTGGCAGCGCATCTTGGTGACCGTGCATTTGATCGCATTATGGAACGCTGTATCTGGGCAGGTTGCACTTGGCAAAGTTATCGGCAGCTTGTTGCTGCGGTGGAGGAGCTATGAGTCACACACCAGTTTTGCAGCCATGTTCGGCATGCGGCAGCCAAGCGGTCGCATACCTTGCACCATGTGGCGTTGGTTACTTGGTGCATTGCGGCAATGCAGATTGCACATCGCGTCACTGTGCGCGCGGCATCGTGTCTGGCACAGGGGTGCAGGTGGTAGCAAGTCGTTGGAATCGTCAGCAAGGTGTTACGGCGGAGGGTGTATGAATCAGACCATTCGCATGACTGCTGAGGAGTTTCGGGAAAGCCCGATGTATAGCGGCTTTCAGACTGGCCAAGCCAAGCGCACCAGCAGGCCAAGCCAAGCGCACCAGCAGGCCAAGCGCACGGCCAGCAATACCACCACGGCTGCTGGTCGATACTGAGCAGCCAATTGAAGATGGTGAAACTATTATCATTGATCTGCCATTTGCACCCAGCGTCAATGAGTATTGGGAGCGGGCAAAGAACGGACACGTCTACATCGGCAAGCGTGGCTTGGTGTTCCGGCAAAAAGTAGTCGAGTTAATCGCGCGTCAAGAGTTGCGCGGCAAGTGTGGCAAAGCGCTGGTTGATGTTGCATTGATATTGCATCCACCCAACAATCATATCCACGACTGTGACAACTACTGCAAAGCTTTGTTTGATGCCTTGACCAAGGCAAGGTTTTGGGTTGATGACAGTCAGGTCAAGTTAAATGTCGTGATGATGGGTAAGGTGCTAAAAAAGGGACGCATCGAAATGGCGGTGCGCTTGCATCGTGATATGCCGATGGGTGCTGCTGAATTGTTGGCGAGGGTTTGATATGTCGTTTTATGATGATACTCATGAGCTGATCGACTTGGCTCAAGAAGTGATGGACGGAAACAAAGACGGCGGCATCAAGACCACGGTCATGTCAACAGGCGGCAATCGTGCTGCTGAGATGATGGCCGGTATGCCGCCACATATCTGCGCTTTGTTGTGGGCGTTGATCCGGTCAAGTGAGCCGACTGACCGGCATTTTGGTCTGCTGCACTTGATGCTGACCAACCATGTGCGGCTTAGTATTGCTGAGGCTGGCACGCGCTTTGATGATGCTAAAGTCAAAGCAGTGGCGAAGGGTGTTGCTCGTGCAGCTGTGCATCAGTACCTATTCAACAAGGGCAAGTGCAAGCGGTGTGACGGATCGGGCATTACCAAAGACCCGCTGACTGGTCGTGGCCACATGTGTTCTTCATGCGGTGGCTGTGGTGATGCACGTTACACGCAGGCCGAGCGGTGGCGGTTGTCTGGTTTGACTATTGCGCGGCAGTCTTATGTGGATAGCTGCGAGCGGTTTGAATTGCAGGCAAGCGTTGTGCTGGAAGATTGGCGGGTTGTGTTGGATCAGCACTTGCTGCAATACTTTTATCGTTATGATCAAGTGGTGGTGCATGTATGACTATTTGTGCAAAGGTTAAGTTTTATGGTGGCTCAATGGATGGTGGTTGGGTCAACATCCCTTGCGATGGATCTGGCAAACCACTGCCTCATTACGATTATTGGCGTGCGTTAGACCCAACGCGGCCGCCATTGCCAACAGGTATGCCTGCAACTGTGGATTACATGCTCGTTAAGCTTCGAGATTTTGAAGGCCAGCAGTTCGAATATCAGTACCACTTGAGACAATAAACAGCCAGCCACTTGCTATCCCTGCAACTTTGAGGTATGTTTTTCACATGGTGGGAAGTCCCGCCAATATCTTTCAAACAAAGCTCAGTCCTAACGGTCTGGGCTTTTTTGTTGCCTAGATTTGGAGTATCAGATGGAAAACCAGCATCGCAAAATCAGCGGCTACCGCGAACTGTCACAGACCGAAATTGATCTGATGAACAAGATTAAGGCCAAAGGCGTAGAGCTAGGCGAGCTGGTTGCTGAATTGCAAAGCACACAAACAGTTGACCAGCGCTGGGCTGAGATTGGCGCAACAGATCTACGGACCGGCTTAATGGCACTGACTCGTGCTGTAGCACAGCCGACCACGTTTTAAACATCAGCATGATCTGCAAGGGTTGCGAGCAGCGGCGGCAATGGATAAAGAAATGGTTGGGCATAGCACATGACAGATCAAACCAAAGAACTAGCCAACCTGCGCAAGCAGATGGCGGCGCAGGCCAAGCTACTCAATCATCTGATCAAGGCCAATCAGGATCTGATTGCGACCAACCAGCAACTGACCAAGACCAATGAGCGTCTGGTGCAAGCGTTTCTCGATGGTGAAGACCTTGAAGACGATGACATGGCAGTCAAGCCACGTTACTTGGATGATTGATGGCTAGGCCCTGCCGTCATTTTGGTTGTGCAAACCTAGTCACCAGCCCTGATCAACGCGGCTACTGTGACACACACGCCAGCGAGCGCACGGGATGGTCAAAACGTCCTGATCGGTCGGGCAGCACCACATCGCGCGGGTATGGTTGGCAGTGGCAAAAGCTGCGCAAGCTGATACTCAAGCGCGATGATTATGTTTGTGTTTCATGCCGTGGCACTGGCCGGTTCGTGACAGCAACCGAGGTGGATCATATCTTGCCCAAAGCACAAGGCGGCACGGATGAGCACGAAAACCTACAGTCTTTGTGTTCTGATTGTCACAAAGCAAAAACGGCCAGAGATAGTCATGCCAGCAATTAAATCTATTGAGTGTCTTTGCTGCAAAAAAACTGTCGAGAGAAAGGTCAGGTCGTCAAAGGATGCAGGACTGTTTTGTTCTCGCGGCTGCGCATTTGAGCACAGGTCATCAATCAGCAAGAGCAAGCTCAATCAGGTATTGGCTTTGGATATTGTCAAAGCTGAGGTGTTGGCTTTGAAAAGAATCAAGGCCGCTTGGAACAAGGTAAGGACGTGCAAGTCTTGTAATAAGGTTGTCTATTTAAAATATAGATGCTATTGCCCGTCATGTGCTGAGGAATCCAAAAAAGATTCTCGAAAAAGAACAAAGGATACTGAGTCTTACAAGGCTTGGAACAGGTCGAGTAAGTCCAAGCGAAGGGCTTTAGTGCGATCAACCAAGACAGAAGACTTTGATCCTTTTTTTATTTTCGAAAGAGATGGTTGGCTTTGCAGGATTTGTGGGGTTAGCACGCCTAAAGATGCTAGGGGTCTGGGTCTGGCAAACTCACCAGAGCTTGATCATGTTGTCCCATTGTCGAAGGGCGGCACACACACGATTGAAAACACGCAGTGCTTATGCCGGTCTTGCAACAACATAAAATCAGACAAAATCCTTTAAGGTTTTTGGGTCTGATGGCAGGGGGTATATCCAGACCTCAGGCCGAAATCGTCCCTGACCGCCTCCTTAGTCACATTTTTACGGCCGCGAAATTAAAAATTCAACGGGTGGGCGCACGATGACCGGAGTTGCAGCGGTTTCTGGTCGTGGTCGCAAGCCAAAACCGACAGCCCAGCGCGTTGCAAATGGCAATGCTGGCAAGCGTACAATCAACAAAAACGAGCCACAATTCAGCGATGTGACCAACATCGATCCACCCGAATGGATGCCACAGCTGGCGCAAGATATGTGGGGGCATCTGGTGCCTGAGCTGCTGGCGCAAAAGGTTCTAAAAGTTACTGACCTGCACAACGTCGAAGCATTCTGCCTGGCATATTGTCGGTGGCGTGAAGCAGAAGAGCACGTCACCATCAATGGTATCGTGATGACAGGTTCGCAGGGTGGACCAATCAAAAACCCAGCACTGACTGCGATCAACGAAACCAAAAAACAGATGGTCCAATTCGGTGCGCTGCTAGGTCTTGACCCATCGAGTCGCACTCGACTGCTGGGCAACAAAGCACCAGCGGCGGCTAATCCGTTTGCGCGTTTGGTTGGTGGTGGCTGATGGCCACTAAATATCCCAACGTCGATGCGGCGAACAAGTGGGCGCGGCGTGTTGTGCGTGGTGCTGTGCCAGCTTGCAAATATGTGCGTCAAGCATGCCAGCGTCATCTCGATGATTTGGTTGCCAGTCGTACTGCTGCATTTCAATACAAGTTTGATGCTGCTGCGGCAGAGCGGAAAATATCGCTGTTGCAGCTGCTGCCCCACGTCAAGGGTGAGTGGGCATTACAGCGCAAGCTGATCTTGCTAGAAGACTGGCAGCGGTTTGGCTTGGTAGTCATGTTCGGCTGGGTCAAAAAGCGCAGCGGGTTGCGCAGATATCGTGAAGCATATTGGGAAGTGCCACGAAAAAACGGCAAGTCAGTCATCGCGGCATCGGTTGGCATCGGCATGTTTGTTGCTGATGATGAGTTTGGTGCTGAGGTGTACTCAGGTGCGACTACCGAAAAACAGGCATGGGAAGTTTTTAGACCAGCGCGGCTCATGGTCAAGCGTACTCAGCCACTGATCGAAGCGGCGGGCATCGAGGTCAACGCGTCGAATCTAAACTTGCCAGCTGACGGATCACGGTTTGAACCAGTGATCGGCACACCTGGTGACGGTGCATCACCAAGCTGCGCAATCGTCGATGAGTATCACGAGCACGCGACCGCAGCACTGTATGACACCATGTTGACGGGGATGGGTGCGCGTAAACAGCCACTGATGTTCGTCATCACCACAGCAGGCAGCAACATCGAAGGCCCTTGCTATGACATGCGCGGTCGAGTCATCGCAATGCTTGATGGCACGGTTCCCGATGATGAGCTTTTCGGCTGGATTTGGACGATTGATGAGGGTGACGACTGGACTGATCCAGCGGTTTTGGCCAAAGCAAACCCAAATATCGGCGTGTCGGTGTACCAAGAATACTTGGAAAGCCAGCAGCGCAAGGCAATCAAGAACGCCAGCTTTCAAAACACGTTCAAAACAAAGCATTTAAACGTATGGGTTTCGGCACGGTCGGCTTATTTCAACATGCAAGCCTACCAAAAATGCGCTGATACCTCTTTAAATATAGAGGATTTTATTGGCGAATCTTGTCTGATTGCTATTGATCTGGCAAAAAAGATCGATATTTGCGGTCGAATTAATCTGTTTTATCGTTATGAAGATGACGGGCGGCTACATTATTACTGTATTAGTCCAGAGTTTTATTTGCCTAGTCAAACAATTGAATATGGTACTGAGCGCGATGTTGTTGAAAGGTATCAGCGCTGGGTCAATATGGGGCTTTTAACACCACATGATGGTGCTGAAATCTCATTTGTTGCTTTTCGTGATGACCTTATCAGCGACTGCAAGATTATTTCGCCAGTTGAGTTGCCGATGGATGAGTGGTTCGGTGCGCAGATGGCACAAGAACTATCGGCAGAAGGCTTGCAGCCTGTCTTGTTGCGGCCAACTACTAAGGTTTTTAGTCCAGCCATGAAAGAGCTAAATGCAGCGATTCTGGCAGGTAGATTTCATCATGATGGTAATCCTATTTTGGGTTGGATGATGGGCAATGTGACCAATAAGCCAGATGGTTTTGACCAAGACTTTCCGCGCAAGGAAAAATCATCCAAAAAAATCGACGGTGCGGTTGCACTGTTGATGGGTGTGAGTCGCGCGATGGTGTTGGCAGGTGAGCCGAGCGGCAATGACTTTTATGATGATCCAATTATGGTGGGCGCATGAGCAAAGATAGTAAGCCAGTGGGCATAGTCAAAGCGGCTTTGCTGAACTGGCTGGGTGTGCCGATCAGTCCAACTGATGATCTGACATGGTGGATGGGTGGCGGTGGCTCAAGTGCTGCTGGCAAGTCTGTCACGGTCAACAGTGCTTTGCAGCTGTCCACAACGTGGGCTTGTGTGCGATTGGTCAGCGAAACGGTTTCGACATTGCCGCTCAAGATTTATGAGCGGTTGCCGGACGGGTCACGACAGGTGGCCAACAACCACCCGCTGTATGCGCTGCTATGCCGATCACCAAATATCGAGCAGACACCCAGCCGGTTTATGTTGCAGATCGTTGCCAGCATCTGCTTGTGGGGTAATGCCTACGTCGAAAAGATCTACATCGGATCGCGCTTAGTGTCTTTGCAGCCAATCAAGCCACAGACCGTCAAGCCACAGCGCAATAAAACGACTGGGGCGCTTGAATATGTGGTGATGGAAGCGGGCAAGACCCGCACCATCTCTGAAAAAAACATGATGCACCTGCGCGGCTTTGGTCTTGATGGCGTGGTTGGCTTGTCGACAGTGAGTGTCGGAAAGGAAACATTCGGCGCAGCGCAAGCGGCTGATGAAGCATCGAGCAAGGTTTTTGCAAACGGCTTGCAGTCGTCCGGTTTCTTGTCCACCGAGGCGACACTTAAGCCAGATCAGCGCGATAAGGTGCGTGGCAGCATTGAGAAATTCAGCGGCAGCAAGAACGCTGGCAAGATCATGGTGCTTGAAAACGGCTTTGAGTATCACGGCATCACGATGAATCCCGAAGCGGCGCAGCTGCTGCAAACCCGTGCATTTGCCATCGAGGAAATTTGCCGCTGGTTCCGTGTGCCACCTTTCATGGTTGGGCATCTCGACAAGCAGAGCAGCTGGGCATCATCGGTCGAAGGCATGAACCTGCAATTTTTAAGCAATACGCTGCGGCCAATGCTGGTGAACATCGAGCAGGAGATTGCGCGGTGCTTGATCGGTGCTGCTGACTTTGAAAAATACTTTGTGTCTTTTGCGGTCGAAGGTTTGCTCAGGGCAGACAGCACAGGCCGGTCAAACTTTTACAACGCTGCGGTCAACAACGGCTGGATGAGTCGCAATGAGGTGCGCAGCAAAGAAGATATGCCGCCAGTTGCGGGTGGTGACATCTATACAGTGCAGGCGGCTTTGATCCCGCTTGATCAGGTTGGTCGAAATTTTAATACGGGGAACCCTACAGATGAGTAAGCGTGCATTGCTGCCGTCACCGCCAGCACTCAAGAATCTGGCAGGCCAAGCGGATTTATCTGTAAAGGCCTTGGAATTATGGAACAGAGTTGCTCCTGCTGCTGCTGAAACCACAGACAATACGATTAGCATTTATGAACCGATTGGTTATGACTATTGGACTGGCGAGGGTGTTACAGCAAAGCGGATCAGCGGGGCGCTGCGGTCAATTGGCGCGGACAAGGATGTCATCGTCAATATCAATTCACCGGGTGGCGATGTCTGGGAAGGTTTGGCGATTTATAACCTGCTGCGGCAGCACAAAGGACAGGTGACCGTTCGCGTGCTGGGTATTGCTGCAAGTGCTGCGAGCTTTATTGCTATGGCAGCAGATCGGATTGAGATTGCACGCGCTGGATTTTTTATGATTCACAACGCATGGACGGTAGCGGGTGGCAATCGCAACGACTTTACTGAAATGGCCGATTTTTTAGGGCAGATCGATGGCACGATTGCTGACATTTATGCAATCCGCACCGGCAATGATCTGGCCGAAATGTCAAATCAGATGGATGCTGAAACATGGATCAACGGCACGACAGCAGTTGATCAGGGCTTTGCTGATGCACTGCTAGAAGTTGATGCGGTTGATGAATCAGCAAGTAATTTTTTACCGCACCAGATTGCAGCAAAACAGATGGATGCTTTGCTGGCCAAGCAAGGCGTGCCAGTTGCGCAGCGTCGGTCGATGATCAGTGCTTTGCAGTCAGCACCACCGCCTGAAAAAAAGATTGTCATTGAAAACACCGGGTCAGATTCTGCTATTGATCCTGCAATGCTAGATGAGCTGCTGGCCAACAGTCGCTTGATGTTGAAACCCTAACCACACCCAAACCGACATACCCAAAGCCCGCACTGATGCGGGTTTATTTTTTGGAGCAAGACCATGGCTGAGAAGACCACCCAAGAACTGTTGGCAGAAGTCAACGCGAACGTCAAAGCATCATCTGAGCAGCTGAAAGTGCTTGCTGAAAATGCGATGACAGAGGCGCAGAAATCCGGCACTTTGTCTGCTGAAACCAAGACCAAGGTTGATCAGTTGCTGACTGATACCAACCTGATCCGTCAAGCGCAAAACAACCTTGAAGTGCGTCTCGGTGAAGCAGAGCAGCTGTATGCACGTCTGCCGAATTCTGGCGGCCGTGCTGCCAAGCAAGACATTGGTGATATTGTTATCAACAATGAAGCCTTGATTGCATTTGCAGCGGCAATCGAAGGCGGCAAGCGTTGTGCTATTCCAGTCGATATTCGCAATGCGCTGACCACTTTTGGCACCAAAGTTGATGCGACAAGTCGCGTGATCGCTGGTGCTGAACCGCGTCTGAACATTCGTGATCTGATTGCACCAGGGCAGACTGCAAACAACACCATTTTCTACATCAAAGAAACTGGCTATACCAACAATGCCGCGCCAGCTGCTGAAAACACGACCAAGGCATACAGCGAAATCACACTGACCGAGGTCAACTCGCCAGTGCGTACCATCGCGCATTTGCTCAAGCAGTCGAAGCAGATCATGGATGATTTGCCTCAGTTGCAGAGCTTCATCAATGGCCGGATGATGACTGGTTTAAAGCGCAAGGAAGATGAGCAGCTGTTGTTTGGTAGCGGCACTGGCCAGAACCTGAACGGCATCTTTACGCAAGCCACGGCTTATGTGGCACCGATTGTTATTGCTGGTGCAACATGGGTCGATATTTTGCGTCTGGCGATGTTGCAGGCCGAGCTTGCTGATTTGCCAGCTACCGGTCATGCGTTACACCGTGCTGACTGGGCGGCGATTGAGTTGACCAAAGACCTAGAAGGTCGCTATCTGTTTGCGAACCCGATGGCTAACACCATGCCGATGATGTGGGGCTTGCCAGTCGCTGAAACCAATCACGCTGCAATGCTTGGTAAGTTCTTGACTGGTTCGTTCGGCCAAGGTGCGCAGATTTTTGATCGTGAAGATGCCAACATCATCATCTCGACTGAAAACGCTGATGACTTTGAAAAGAACATGATCAGCATTCGCTGTGAAGAACGTCTGGCCTTGGCAGTGTATCGGCCTGAAGCCTTCATCAAAGGCACGTTCCCAGTTTAATCGCATCGATTCGGACAGTGTTTCGGCACTGTCTAGGGGTTTTTATGTCGGTAATTGATATTCAGACCGCGCTTGATCATCAGCGCATCGATGCTGATGATTCGCTGGACGATGCGCAGTTAAAACTAGACGCAGCAGAACAAGCTGCAATGCAGTTTTTAAACCGCAATTTTTACGCTGATCCGGCTGCATTAAGTGCGGCGCGTGCCACGGTACCAGCGTTGCATGCAGCTGCGGTATTGGCGCGTGATCAAGCGTTACAAGATGCTGAGATCATCACTGATCTTGAGTATCGTCAGTTGCTGATTGATGCTGCTGAGTCGATGTATTTGGAAGCCAAAGCAGCAATCAACCAGATTTTGCTGGGCATTGTTGTCACCACCGACATCAAAGGCGCAGTGCTGCTGACATTCGGGCATCTATACGAAAACCGCGAAGACGTTGGGGTCAGCATGGCCGAGTTGCCGAAAGGTGCTCATAGCATGCTATGGCCTTTCCGTGCGCAGCTGGGGGTCTAATGCAAGCGGGCAAACTACGGCATCGGGTCACTATACAAACCAAAACACTGACACAAGATCCGGTCAGCGGCGCAATGGCTGAGTCTTGGTCTGATGTGGCCAAGGTTTGGGCATCTGTTGAGCCACTATCCGTGCGTGATCTGATTGCAGCACGGGCGAATCAGTCAGAGATGACGGCGCGGGTGACTATTCGGCATCGTGAGATTTTGCCAACGTATCGGCTGTTGCATCGAGGGCAAGTGTTTTCTCTGGTTGATGGCCTGCCTGACACCGGATCAGGTTTGGAGTATCTGACCATTCCAGTTGCTGAGGGCGTAAACGATGGCTGATGTATCGTTTAGTCTGACCGGTGCTGATGAGGTTTTGCAGCGATTGCAGTCTCTGGCGGTGCGTACCCAAAAGCGCAGCGTCAAACGTGCAGCACGCAAGGCAATGACCATCGTTCGCAATGCGGCGCGTAAAAATGCCAAAGCCATTGATGATCCAGACACTCGTGAGCGGATTTTTAAAAACATTGTATTGCAGGAATCTGGGAACGCAGGTAGACGGGTCGGCGGCATCGTGATGAAAGTCGGCGTTAAAGGTGGTGCAGGTGTCAATAAGCACAGCACCAGCCGCGACCATTTGAGCGGTGGTGATACACGGCACTGGCGAATGGTTGAGCTTGGCACGGTCAATAACCGCGCCACCCCATTTATGCGGCCTGCGCTGCGTGACAACATTCAGCAAGTCACTGACACGTTTATGACTGAGCTAAACAACGAAATTTCAGCAGCGATGGCGGGCGCTTAAATGTTTGCACCGATTTTTCAGGTATGCGCGGCATCGGCTGCGGTCACGGCTGTTTTGGGCTTGTCACCAGTGCGGTTTTATCCGTTCGGCGAAGCGCCACAAGATGGCGCAAAGCCCTATGCAGTCTGGCAAAGCATCGGCGGATCACCTGAAAACTATCTCGGTGATGTGCCAGATGTTGATACGTTCGGCTTGCAGATCGACTGTTATGCAGAGTCAGCGCAGCAATGCCGCGATATAGCGCAAGCATTGCGTGATGCGATTGAGCCGCACGCTCATATCGTTGCATGGCGTGGTGATAGTCGTGACGTGGCAACCAAGTTATACCGATATTCGTTTGATGTTGATTGGATTGTAACACGCTAGTTTTTACTGAGTTTGTAGCCGCCTTAGGGCGGTTTTTTTACGCCTATTTTAAGAGGACAGGCACATGGCAAAGTTATCACAGGGTACGCAAGTCTATGCGCTGATGCCGACTGGTACGGCAAACGCGATGGAGGTGGTGCGCATCGAGTGCGTCACCTCATTTACACCAGGTGGGAATCCAAAAGACCAGATCGAAGTCACTTGTTTGGAAGAAGTCGATTCTAAGCAGTACATGGCTGGCCTGAAAACACCTGCTGCTGCAACGATGGGGCTTAATCCTGACGGCGAATATGACAGTCACTGGAAGCTGCATGACATGTTCCAGCGTGACGGCAACACCAACATCAAGTTTGCAATCGGCTGGTCAGATGGCAAAGACGTGCATGCCACATTGAATGTCGGTGGTGATGACTTTGTTTTGCCGACTGGTCGTACATGGAATGTTTTTGAAGGCTACATCTCTGACTTTCCGTTCGACTTTGCAACCAACAGCATCGTGACCGGACAGATCGCCATTCAGCGTAGTGGGGGCATGGCATGGGTGCGCAAGGTTTAACAAAGCAGCCCAAAAAACTCAGCATTGCCGACCTCAAGTCGGCATCTGCTCAGGTGGTTTTTTGTGGCAAGCCAGTCAAAGAATCAATCGTCTGGTCAGATCAGGGCGAGGATTATTCGATTGACGTATGGGTGCGTCGTTACAGCTATGAAACTGCTGTTGCTGACTTGCAAGCCATCAGTCGCGGCGACTCGGCGCAGGCGCATCGCATTGCAAAAGCCATTGTTGATGAAGACGGTGTGCCAGTTTTTACGGTTGAAGACATCACCGGCGAAGCATCGCCAGAGCGCGGGGCTTTAAGCCAGTCACTGACGATGGCGTTGCTGGGTGCCATCTATCGGGTGAATAACTTGGGAAAGCCCCAAGCCCAGACGACATCGACCGAAACGATGAGTTCTGGTGCGAGCTTGTCCTCAGCGGCATCGGCGGCAAAACCATCGAAGAAGCGCAAGCCAGCATCAGCTACACCGAGTCCTTGATTTGGCGCTCATACATTCAGCGGCGCGGATCGCTGAATGTTGGGCGGCGAGTTGAGCAGTCGCTGGCCAGTCTTTGCCTGATGTTTGCCCAAGCCAATTTTAAGCAGACAGACCTTAGTCGGTATGACTTTATGCCGCACGAAGATGAACCCGAAATCACGCTTGAACAAGCGATAGAACAATGGAAGTAATAAAGCATGTCCAATTCTCTAGGCACACTGACGCTTGATCTGGTTGCCAGAATTGGCGGCTTTGTTGATCCGTTGCGACAAGCGGAACAGGAGGCATCAAGCTCGTTTGGCAAGATGCGCGAAGGCATTAACAACTATGGTGCTGCTGTAGCGGGTACTGTTGCAGCAGTCGGCGCGGCGATGGTCACGCTGACGATGCAAACCGCAGAACAGGCCAACGAAATCACCCGCTTGTCAGCGATTGCTGGCATGTCTACCGATGCGTTTCAAGAGATGGCGGCGGGTGCCAAGGTGTACGGCATCGAGCAAGACGCGCTTGCTGACATCTTAAAAGATACCCAAGAAAAGTTCGGGGAATTTATCGCGGTTGAAGGCGGTGGGGCAATCGACTTTTTTGAGCAGATTGCTGAAAAAACTGGCGTAGCTGCTGAGGAGTTTCGAGCGTTAGGTGGTGCGGACGCACTACAACTGCTTTTTACTTCGCTAGAAAAAGCCGGTCTTTCTATGAATGAGATGATCTTTCATATGGAGGCAGTGGCAAGCGGATCATCGCAACTTATCCCCATGTTTCGCAACGGCGGCGAAGAAATGGCATTTTTTGGCGAGGAAGCCAGAAAGGCCGGTGCGATTTTAAGCGAAGAAACCATTAAGTCTGCCAACGAAATGGAAGCGGCGGGCTATATGCTCGATCTGCAATTGCAGGGGCTAAAAAACGAGATTGCAACCGAGCTTATGCCAAAACTGGCAGGGCTTGGCAGTGATTTGCTTGGTCTTGCCAAGGACACTGGCGCGGCTGAGATGGCGGCAGATATTTTGGTCGGTGGTCTGCGTGGCGTGATCAAGATCGCAATCGGCGCGTCTGGTGCTGTCAATCTGCTCGGCAAGACCATCGGCGGTATGGCCGCGGGTGCTGGTGCTGCATTTGAAGGGGTTACTTGGTCTGACTGGATGACCTTTGGCAGCAAGGACGTGCTGCGCAAAATTGCTGGCAATAAAGAAGCTGTGCGGGCTGCTCTGCAAGAAGCGAATGTAGATATTGAGGCGGAGGTCGAGAAGATCGCAAAGAGCCTTGCGATGGTAGACGGCAAAAGCGATGCCGAGCGGCAGACTGTGATAGATATGTATGTAAAAGCTTTAGATCAGCGAAAAGCCCGTGAAGCAGAGGCGCGGGCTGGCAGTGGAACCAGCGGGTCACTTGGCAAGAAAGCTGCTGACGAAGCCAAGGCGCAAGCTGATGCAATCGCAGCTCAGATGGAGTCTGAGCGTCAGGCGCGTGAGTCGCTGTTTATCTCTATGCGCGATTCATACATGTCGGAAACCGATGTTGTTGCTGCTGAGTTGGATCGGCGGCAGGCATTAATTGCTGAGTTTACAGTCGGCAACAAAGCTGAATATGACCGGCTGAATCAACTAGCGCTGGACTGGGCAA
>Ga0209599_10000349_pt1 | contig 31759 bp, 15 predicted proteins | sample Shrwel_input2_FT_FD_187534 | JGI IMG/M metagenome (GOLD analysis project Ga0209599, IMG submission 187534) | Subsurface microbial communities from deep shales in Ohio, USA - Utica-3 well 1 S input2 FT (SPAdes) (version 2) ...
GTGATACTGCCGACGAGATCATGGAATACAAATGCCAAGGCGGTGGTGGTACATCGTTTGAAGCTAACTGGGATTTCATGAGAAATGAAGACATTCAACCCAAAAAGTTTATTATGTTTACAGACGGATACCCCTGCGGTACTTGGGGCGACGAAGATTACTGTGATACAATCTTTATTGTACACGGCAACGATTCCATAATTGCTCCCTTCGGCCAGACCGCCCACTATAAATAAAGTAGGTATAGAATGTCGTTAAATAGGGGAGAGGTTAATCCGCTAAGTGTTCTAAGAATGAGAAAATTAAGTTTCATTCCGGAACACTTTAAAAAGATCGCAGTCGATGTCTTTACAGATATCAAAATGTTAGATCACTGGATTAACTATAATTTAAATAGTAGGTATGCTATTAAAAAGCAATATACTGTAGATCACAATAATAAAATGATCGAAGTATTGGAAATCGGCATAGAAGATCCTAGAGAAATTACTATGCTAACTTTAGGGTGCCCTTATATACACGGAAATAAAAAGGAAATTTTTTAAAATGGACAATCAAGAACAAGCACAAATGGCCTCAACAGAGGCTGTAGGCGGAGAAGCACCGGCAGCTCCACAACCAGAATTAAGCATCGTTGATTTGCAAAACTTACGTGCAATCATCGACACTGCAGCAAAGCGTGGCGCTTTTCAAGCCAACGAAATGGCCGCAGTTGGATCTGTATATGATCGCTTAAACAACTTCTTAGTGGCAGTAACGCCTAAGCCTACACAAGAGGCCGCTCCAGAAGCTACACCAGCAGCCGCTGAATAAAAGGAGATACACATGAAACATGTGGGAAGAATGAAAAACAACAACGCCAAGGTTGCTGTTGTATTTCGAACAATTCCGGGAGATCCATACAGTGCGTTAGTATGTGGCACGAATCAACTCGGAGACTCGTACCATAATGCGTTAATTGATCTTATTCAAGAATCTAGCGCACAACAATCAAACGAATTGGCAGATATCTTGTCAGTACGTAGTTTCCCAGACGGCAGTAACATGCTCGAATGGTTACACACTCGTGGACATCTTAAGAAGGTTCCTACATCTGGAGTACTAGTAACACCTACTCCTTCTACTAGTGTATCATTAGATGAGTTGAACAAATTGATTGCTGAACAGAAAGGTGTAAGCCTTGAAGAACTAGCCATCAATGATGGTAAGACTCCTAAGAAGACTGGCAAGGAAGATGTAACTAAGACTACTTCACAGAGTGTTTCAGGTGATGTTGAAAAGGTTGAAGAAGTCGTTGTTGAAGGACAAGAAACTCCTGCTCAACTACGTTCAAAAGCAGATGCCTTATTCAAACAAGCTCAACAACTTCGCAAGAAGGCTGATGAACTTGATCCACCTAAGAGTAAAAAGAAAGTAGCTGTTGAAGCTGAATGATTAACTGTCTAGTAGCAGTTGAACGCAACCAGGGCATAGGATTTAATGGTCAGATGCCCTGGCCTCACCTCAAAGGTGATATGACATGGTTTAGACAAATGACCACTAATCAAGTTGTTATTATGGGGTCAACTACCTACGAGGGATTGGGCAAGCCTTTACCCAATCGTATTAATGTAGTAATAAGTAGGAAAAGTATATTAGGCGATCATACTTTTGACGATTGTGGATCAGCATTAGATTACTGTGCTGTAGAATATCCCGATAAGGACATATTCATTATTGGCGGTAGTGCCATTTACCAGCAATATCTCGACATTATTGATCGTTTCTATGTAACAGAAATCGACGCAGACTACGAATGTGATAAGTTCTTTGATTTAACTTATGTAAAAAATCACTTTACAAAAATCAAAGAACATGCTACATTTAATGATCCAATAAAATATACTATAAAAGAATATAACCTATGACACATCCAGAACACAGTTACTTAGACGCATTACGCGATATCCTAGCTACAGGCGATCGTCGAGATGATAGAACAGGTGTAGGTACTATCAGCAAGTTCGGAGTACAGATGCGCTTTGATCTCCAAAAAGGATTCCCTGCTGTTACTACCAAGAAGCTGGCATGGAAAGCCTGTAAGAGTGAACTACTTTGGTTTATTGAAGGTAGTGGAGATGAGCGTAGACTCAAAGAAATTTTGTTTGAAGGTAATGTAACTCCCGCATCAAAGACTATTTGGTCAGACAATGCCACTGCCAAGTACTGGCAACCGAGAGCAAAGTTCAAAGGCGACTTAGGTCGTGTATACGGTGTTCAATGGCGTACATGGCGAGCTCCTGTGTTCGGAGCAAACCGCATGGGTGTCAAGCATATTGATCAATTACAAAACTTAATCAACGGTATCAAGGAAGACCCCAACAGTCGCAGACATATTATCACAGCATGGAACCCAGGTGAGATTGAACTAATGGCACTACCTCCATGCCACATGATGGCACAGTTCTATGTAAATAACGGAAAGTTAAGTTGTCAGATGTATCAACGTAGTGCGGATATGTTTCTTGGGGTGCCATTTAACATTGCTAGTTACGCATTGTTTACACACATGATAGCACAGGTCTGTGATTTACAAGTAGGTGAATTGATTATTACACTAGGTGATGCTCACATCTATGAGAATCATATTGAGCAAGTTAGTGAACAGCTGACTAGAGAGCCGTTACCGTTGCCAGAGTTACAGTTAAATCCTAGTGTAACAGACATTAATAAGTTTACAATGTCAGATATTGAATTAGTAAACTACACAAGTCACGAAGCTATCAAAGCCCCAATGGCTGTTTAAACTTTGTAAGTTGTACTAACTACGTTGGCTATTGTACCTGTATTCAAGTCAACTATAGCCCATTTGTAGGTTCCACCAACAGCTTTAAATCGTCTTACTTGGTATCCGCCTGGAGGTGGGGAAGTAAATCCGCAAATAACTTTGGCCTCGCTGCCTACAGGTACACCGGTTTCAATTGATGTATTGTCTGAACCAGCATAAGAGATTGTAGAAGTGGCTCCGTCATTTACAGGGAACACATCTCTTAGTAATCCTACAATGGCAGCGTTTTGAATATTAAAATGGTCAGCTACAGATATATTAGTAGAGGTTGTAATTAAATCTAGGTCTACATTTAATGTTAGATATCTATCAACGATCTTACCTGTATAGTTAATATCGCCAAAAATAGTTAGGCCTTTAACTGTAGATGTTGTAGCAGTTGTTAGATAAGAATAACGGGACGCTGTGCTAATGGCAAACTTGTCATTAGACATGTATCCAATAGTATGTCCATAATTGTTTAACGGAGATACTTTTTTATCGTTGTCGTCTACATCCTTAACTGTTACAGAAGGAACTATCCAACCGTGACTGCCAGCAGACTGAGGATAAGCAGGACCTACTAAATGTGGACTTCCGCTTGATACAACATATAGCTGTAAAGTTGTGGGGTTAAACCAAATGTCACCTGCGATTAAATCTACAGGTTGTGATGAAGATAAAATTGCTCCACCAACTGGTTTAAATGATTCGTCAAAAACTTTTAAACGTTTAGCACTGGTATCATACCATGGTTGACCTTTTAAAGGGTTTCTTGGGGGATTAGATGTTGAACTTGCTCCGCTGGCTAATAATTTAATAAAATTGTTATTAAGGTATTCGCCGTAACCAGCATAGTTCTTACCTACAAGAGTTAAACTAGTTGTAGTTTGATCAATTTTTTTATCTGCTAGAGTTAGCAGAGTAGTTCCGTCAGTGTTTAATATTACGTAGGCCATTTTATGTCTTTATGATATAATAAGTTGAGGTTGTTCCGCCTACTGTTACAGATGTCTCATATAAGTTTGGCAAGAAGAAATGACCGGTAGCAGTAGTACCGTACTTGTTTCCAATAGCGGCATACAAGTCTACGTAAGTAGAAGTTGTTGCTGTGCTACCATTACATTTTAACCAACCAGTAGGTACTGAATTTGCCGCCCAAAGTTTTAATGTTCCTGGTAAAGAATTATAATTAGAAGCATATACATTAGTGGCATACAAACTTCTAAACGGTAAAGATGCTGTTCCAATATCATATACATCAGATGTAGCAGGTTTAGCAACAACACCACTGCCCAAAGCATTACTCATTGTAAGTGTATTTGATATACTAAGAACTCCGCCTACTGCTAAGTTACCAGCCACTGTTAATGTATTGGCAACGGAGACACTATTGCCAACTGTGATATTAGCCACTGTTAATGTACTAGATATATTAACTGTACCGTAAACATCGAGAGAACTTGTAGAAGTTTCTGTGTTAATTGATACAACATTCTTACCTACTGTTACTACAGGATTTCCGTTATCACTGCCCTTGATATTCAATAAAATCTTTCCACCAAGTTTATTATTAGAAATAACAGCGTTATTACCTGTTAATGTTTTGTAAAATTGAATAGTGTCAACTGACGGGTCATCTTGATTTCTAATAACAACACCCCTAGCATCGTAGGTAAATGCTGTGGGAATTACATAAGCAACTTTGCCTGTAATTTGTTGCTCGGAGGCATCATCTTTTACAAGATAACTTGAAGCTAGGATACTACCTAACTTGTCAGCGTTGGTTGCTGTGCCGGTTAGCTTACTACTTAGATTAGTAGTGAGTGTAATACCTGGTTTAATAGTTGTAAACCCTCCCATACCTGTTGGATAGGTAGTAGGAGTAAATTCTGCGCTAGACGATACAACGGAAATAACGTAACCGTCTGCCCAATTTAAAATAACTCTGTGAGTATCGCCGGTGCCTGTGGCAATTAAGTCAGCAGGTTCGGCTCCAGTTTTGGCGGCGGCGGTTCCTGAGGCAGGTCCGACTAACGTCCAAGAATTGTTATTATAAATCTTTAATTGATTATTACCTGTGTCAACCCAGATATCACCTTCTTTTAAACCTGCGCTGGCTGCAAGTTTAGGATCTGTAACTTGTTGGTAGATACCGTTGGCACTGGGCCAACGAGCGCTGGTAGAAGTGCCGTCCATGATACGAAGAACTTTACGACTAGTGTCGCTGGTATCGTACCAAAGTTGACCTTCAATTGGATTTTCTGGGGGAATAGAACTGGCAAAGTTTTCTAACAAGTGTAAGAAGTTCTCAGCAATCTTTTCACCGTAGTTAGGATAGCCGCGGCCGACCAAACTCAAAGTTGTGTCAACTGTATTAATGCCCGGAGGCATTGCTGGTACTGTTATAGTATCTTGTTTATTAGAATCTGAGAATCTTAGTGTATAGGCCATAATTAAATTCCGCTAGTAAGACTTTGGATCCTTACTGTGTAATCAACTTGGATCATACGGTTCAATGATTTTTGTACAGGGTGAAAGATAACGTGTGTTAACAAGTCACCTGTGCCTGCTCCATCTGGACTATAGGCTTTTAATCCTAGTTCATCAAATACAAATGTGCCGTCGGTGTTTGTGGCGTTGTCAAATGCTTGTTGACCGTTTGGCTCACCGAAGTCAAGTAAGCAACTAACTAAAATATCAGTATAGGCCGTGCCAATAATGTGACGAACTTCCATGAAGTTTCTAGCAGGATCGATACTTGTCGGTTGTTTAGGATCAACAGTTTTAAAGTAAGTTTCGTTGTACAGGGCAGAGTTAGCACCAACAGTGTTAGGTGTTAGATATGTAATAACACCAGTTTCATCAACTCGTGTTCCACCGTTGCCAAACGCCATTTCAGCAATAGTGCCGTAGCCCTGATTGCTTAAACTACGTGCTAGGGCAAGACTGAAGTTCTCATAGTGAATAGCATTACGCTTGTCAATAAAGACTTCTTTGGTCTGTGGATCAAAGATCTTGATGTGCCCTTGGATACTTACAGATCCTTGCTCGTTAGGTTTGGTTACAGGGGTTTTTTCCTGTTGTGTATTGTGACTTTGCATGTTCTTAGCCTGTTCCATATTTGATATTTATGCCAGTTATAATGTGCTTATATATACAGTGATGATCATAATCCGTATCTACTTTTCAATGATTGATAATTCTGTGATAGCTCGCCACTGCTAAGTGTTCGGCCATATACAGCACACATATTGATGTCGCCGTACCAGTAGTTGTCACCTAATGCTATATATTCTCCACTATTTCCGCCATATTGGGCAAATGTTATACCTGTGTTTGTTCCCACAGGTACTCCGTTGAGATAATAAGTTACTAGACCACCTGTAGTATGCGTGACCGCGATAACAAACCACTGCATGTATGCTATTGATAAGCTATTACTAAAACCGCCGGCGCCACCGGAACTATAATGTAGTTTAAAGTTTGACCCATCAAAGTACATATAGGTATTAAAATTCCTGGTGCCACCATTGGTGCCAAACAAGCAACGAAATTGACCGGAACCAAAAGAACTGTTGGCCATTCTTGCGGCCACTACAAGAGTCTTACCTGTATAGGTTTTATTAAACTTGGCCGCTGTTGTTGAAGCATACGGTGTGCCGGCTCCGCCAATGCCGCTAAATGTAAAGTAACTGGCAGCACCAGCACTGGTAAAGCCTGGACTATTGACCAATGTACCATTGTTGGTATTGCCGGACAAGTCAGTCCAAGTTGTGCCACTGCCCGGATAACTAGCAGTCTTTCCAGCATCTACATATATCAAAGCATCGCTACTGTTAAACGATGCGTCATAGACTGTGGTGCCTGACAATGATACGCCTTGTATAATCATTAGATCAATCTTTCAATGCTGATCATATTGTTATTGTAAGCATTACCTATTTGTACTGTAATACGATAGGCTCTGCTATTTGTAGTATCGGTTATGATATAAGTTGCTATATCACCTTGATTAAAAAAGCTCCAGTTAAACACTGAACCACTAGCAGTTGTTGTTATTGTTAGAGTTCCAGCACTACCGCCGGCAGCTGGCGTTGTTGTAGCATAGTTGCCGCCTATATTACAAGCAAATGTTCCGGAAACAGTAGCTAAACTTAGTCCACGATTACCACTGGTTGTAACTGTGGCTTTAATGTTGTCCATTGTAACAAATGTGCCAGCATTGACCAAACCACTTACGCGGTTGTTGAGTAGTGTGCCAACACCTGCGCTGGCTTGACTTAGGTCAATATAGACACCACGGTTAGTTCCACTGTTTTCAAAGAATCTAAATCTATCAACATATTGGTCAAAAACTACAGCAGTACCAGACAATGAACTATTAGGAGACTTGCCAAAATCAATCTCGCCACCTTCGTTGCCTCCTGCAGCTGGCATTGTTAATGTGCCACTGTTATCAAACACATATGAGTAACTACCTGCTACTAGTGTAACATTGGTCAATGTGCCAATAATACTACCTGTTGAACTAAGACTACCGGTGGCGCCAGTTAGTCCTGTGGCGCCGGTTGGACCAGTAGCACCTGTTGCGCCATTACTTCCCTCTGGGCCTGTAGCACCTGTGCTTCCATTACTTCCTGCACTTCCAGTAGCACCTGTTGCGCCATTACTTCCCGCAGAGCCGGTAGCACCTGTGCTTCCATTACTTCCTGCACTTCCAGTAGCACCTGTTGCGCCATTACTTCCCGCAGAGCCTGTGGCACCAGCAGGGCCTGTGTCACCACTTGCACCTTGAATACCCGTAGAACCGATGTAACCGCCAGTTAATTGGATCCAATTTGCTAATGTTCTACCATCAGAACCATTACCAATAATACAACCAGCAGTAGAACCAGGACCCCATGCTTTTACTGTATATGTAGTAGCACCAACTGTAGTAATTACCCACCTTGCAGTTCCTTGGCCCTGATAAGAAGCACCACCACCAATATAACCCGATCTAGCTTCAGTATTTGCTATAAGGGCCGGAGTAGAATCAAATAAACCAAATACACATTCTTGCCCGTTGTTTATTACTCCTTGAATTTGGCAAAAGATATTCCATGTACCAGCTGATGGAATATTAATAGTCATGACAGTAGTTGCTGTGGCAGATGTAGTACCAGATATTGATCCAGTAAATTGTGCTCCAGTAGCACCAGTAACTGTTGCTGCATTAAATGTTGCAATTGCTCCTGTAGCACCTGTTGGTCCCTCTGGGCCTGTAGCACCAGTTGAACCATTTGATCCAGCAACACCGGTAGCACCTTGTACTCCGGTAGCACCTACTCCGGTTGCTCCAGCTGGTCCGGTAGCACCTGTGCTTCCGTTACTTCCCGCACTTCCGGTAGCACCTGTGGCACCGTTTGATCCATTACTTCCGGCGAGACCAGTAGCGCCATCACTTCCAGCAACACCAGTTGCTCCGGTAGGTCCCGTTAATCCTGTAGCACCTGTGAGTCCAGTAGCGCCATCATTTCCATTTGCTCCGGCAAGACCAGTCGCACCTGTCAATCCCGTGGCTCCATCATTTCCGGCGGTTCCGGTCGCACCTGTGAGTCCAGTAGCACCATCATTTCCAGCAGGGCCTGTGGCTCCAGCTGTTCCTACAGTATTAATATATTCAATTACATAGCTTTCTGTGGCCAAGTTTGTAGCAGTAGTAGGTGCGCTGCCGGGATCTGCTCCAACGATTAGAGTATTATTAGCAACGTTAACTGAAATAGGAACACCACCAATATAAATTGTACCAGTACCTACATATAAACTACGCCATTGACTGCTGGTACTACCTAGGTCATAGGCTAGATTAGTGTCTGGAATTAAACTGCTAGGTAAACTTAATAAATTAACTTCTGGACCAGTAGCACCTGTTAGACCAGTAGCACCATCACTACCATTTGTGCCAGCAGTTCCTGTAGCACCTGTTAGACCAGTAGCACCAGTTAATCCAGTGGCTCCTACACCTGTGGCACCTATTTCTCCAGTAGCGCCAGTTAGTCCAGTAGCGCCTGTTGGGCCTGCGACACCCGTAGCACCAGATCCAGTTGCGCCAGTTTCTCCTATTGGACCAGTGGCACCAGTTGCCCCACTTGCTCCAACTCCAGTGGCTCCAATTAGCCCCGCACCTGTGGCACCAGTGGCACCTCTTGGTCCAGCAACACCTGTGGCACCTGTAGAGCCTGATCCTGTAGCACCTCTTAATCCTGTGGCACCAGTAGGACCAGTGGTACCAGTTGCGCCCGAAGCTCCTACACCTGTGGCACCAGTAGCGCCTGTATAACCAGTGTAACCTGTAGCACCAGTAGCGCCTGTTAATCCAGTTGCGCCGGGAATATCACTTACTCCCGGTTCGCCTTGAGCACCTGTAACACCAGTAGATCCCATAAGACCTGTGCTGCCTGTTAATCCAGTTGCTCCAGTAACGCCAGTTGCGCCAGTGTTTACATCCTGTACTAAACTTCCTATAAGGGATTCATAGGGCAGTCTTTTAGGGATGCCGCCGTCTACTACTAGAACGTTGGTAACGTCAGTGGCAGTATGTATCAGCGGTAATTGGGTGACTTTTGGCATTTTTAAATTCCTTTTAACAATTTATCTAGTTTGTTTTTCTTATATTCTATTAGAAAGCTATTCCGCCAAATCGATACCACTGATTAGTATCAAAGCAAACATATAAGGCTCCATTCCCAGGGTCTACTGCAACTTGTCCAGTTATTCCTGTACTTGTACTAGAGGCAGGAATTCCTACAAAAGAAATAATCGATGCTGGTCCAGCAGTTCCAGTAGCACCAGTAGCGCCAATTAATCCTGAACCTGTAGCACCAGTAGCACCCATCGGGCCGCCTGCTGGACCTGTAGCACCCATTTCACCAGTGGCACCTGTAGCGCCTAATCCAGTAGCACCATCAGGACCAGTAGCACCTATTTCTCCAGTAGCACCTATTTCTCCAGTAGCACCAAGTTCTCCAGTAGCACCAGTGGCTCCGCCTGGATCGCCTTGAGGACCTGTACTTCCTGTTTCTCCAGTAGCACCTGTAGCACCAGTTGCTCCGCCCGGGTCACCTTGAGAGCCAGTAGCGCCAGTTTCTCCAGTGGCGCCTGTGTAGCCAGTAAATCCAATCGGACCAGTTGCTCCGGTGGCACCTGTTAATCCAGTTGCTCCAGGTATATCACTTACACCATCATCACCTTTTTCGCCAGTAGCACCAGTAACTCCTATTGGACCGGTCGCCCCTGTAGAACCTGTCAATCCAGTTGCTCCAACATTTACACTGTTAACTAAACTGGTTACAAGAGATGTGTAACGAATTCTCTTAGGCATGCTGTTATCTACTACTAATACGTCAGTGATATTAGTAGCAGTATTCAGCAAGGGCAGTTGAGTAACTTTTGGCATTTTAAATTCCTTCTAGGGGACTATTTTCATTATCGGTTAGTGCGATTCCAGCAACGTTGGTAATGGCTGTATCTCCCCCGTAGTAATAATTATCAGGTAGTTCAGCAGGTTGTGTTTGTAAGAATTTAGCAGGAACTGTGTCACTGTCTAACAATGACAATGTACTTGCACTACTAACTTCTGTGTTCCAAACATCTGCTCTGTCAAACTCACGTTTTACAATTGTCAATTTAACACCCTCTTGAACTCCATCTTGAATATTTAACGTAATTTCATTTGTAGATGTATTAACACTAAACTCTGCTGGTAAGTAGTTTAATCCGTGATAGACAAAACCGTTTACTGCGCTGACTTCTTTAGAACCTGTATATACCCAAACTTGATTTGTTGTTGTAACAACATACGATGTTCCGTATTCTGCTGTGCCAGGTAACAACGCGGCAGTCGAAGTTGTGCCCACAGAGGTTAGGTCTGCTTCTGGACTATCATAAGATACAGTAATATCTTGATAGTATGTACCTACTTTACGCAGAGGTCTTCCACCGTAGTATACAGATAACTGATCCTTTGGATCAACTGATGTAGTTAATACAATCGCATCGTTGTTAAATTGATTAAATGTACCAGTATATAAACTATGATCAACTACAGGTATGTCATATGTATTAACTCCAACTTCTGTTAATTGGTCCTGTCTACTGATTCGTTCTGTAAACGGAACAGTTTGATCAGTGCCTTGGTCAATAACTTTGGAATACTCTTGACAGAACAAGCTAGGTGCTGTACCTAATGTACTTCTGCGTAGCTGACTTAATACATTGCCTTCAATTTTAAAGAATTCAATACGTTCGGCATCGATAATAATAACACCTGGAATGTTTTTAGAAACAATTGGAGGAGTTAACACACTAGCATCCGCAACATAGATCTCTGTATCTGCTAGATATAAAGGGCGTGTTAAGTATGTTGAACTTTGTTTAGACAAGCGTTTAAAGTGTGTTCTATTAAAGATATCATTAAAGATTCTATAACCTAACACGGTTGCGGAAATCTTATTATCTCTAATACTTCTAATAACAACAGTGTCAGAGGAAGTAGTTTCAAACTCATCGCTTAACTGAATTGTACGCTGATCTTCTAATAATTCATAATCATAGCCGCTGATCAACGGTATTCCGTTTACAGTTACCCAAATATAATTTTCGTCTATAACAGGTCTGCTGATCATATAACGTCTGCTAGGTGATCCATCAAAGCGTTCTGTTCTCATTAACATATCGTCGTGATTGTTATAAGTGATTACTTTTAACTGTCCAGACGCTACAATAGCATTGTTAGTTAATACCAATGTTGACCCAATAATATCAAAATCGTAGTCTACATCAACTGGTGTACTAACAAGAGCAAGTACATCTCTCAAGAACAACGGAATTAAAATAGTAACAGTTGTAACATCAGTTATGTTATTATGTGCTACCGAGAATTCAAATCCACGACGTAGCTCAGTGCCGTTAATATAAGCTCGAACATTTGTGAGATCGTGGAACGAATTGTTATTAATTAGATAAGTCTTTTGTAGAGTGTTTGTAATTTCGTAGTAATCAATGTGAGGAGGTCTTAGCATATACCTGCCATCACTGTCTGTCATCTCAACAAGTACTTGCCCTACCGCAGGTTCCATTACACCAGCTGGCATAGATAAGTTAAATGTAACTTGACTAGTATTAGTAATTGTAAATGTTTCTTCACGAATCTCATTGAAATTCTTTTGTGCTGTGCCAAAGAACCAAGCATTAACAACATTTTCACCGTCAGGTAAATTATGTACATTAACAGCGGCTCTGTTACTGTCTTCATTGGCATAAGTTAATATATAATCAGTGTATGTTTCACCATTCAATGTAACATAAGCAGACTTAACAGTAGATGTGCCTGACAAACTCTGTACCTGCGTTGATGTATTATTGTCAATAGAATTATTTGTAGTAATAATAATTTGAGCAGAATCAATTACACCTGCTTCAGTGTCTGGTCGTCCACCGCCAATACTGATAATAGTATAACCAACTTTACCTCCCAAAGTCTGTGGGGGAATAATTAGTTCGTTAGTTACCCAGTTAATTGTAAATTCATTGGTAATAGTCGAAGTAAAATTTGTAATTGTAACATAATCAAGAATCTGATCATTACATACAACCTGAACAGCAGAACTGTTAGGAGGAACAATACTCATACGTTTAGTAGAGGTAGTATCTGCGACAATTTCAAAGTAAGAAGAAACGACAACAGGAGAACCTTCTGGGTTCTTTGTATAAACATTGATACCAATACTGTCGTGTACTTCTCCAGGAACTAGTTCTTCAGGAGCATAACTTGAATCAGCGGTTATAAATCCAGAACCGTCAATGGTAATGTCTTCAGGGTTAATACCTAAGGCAGTAATACGAGTAGCCGTGTTCCAAGTACCTCCGTCAATAGCACTGTCAAGGATACTGATATTAGCATCGTAAGTCCAGAACTCAATTTCAGTGCCTGTTGCTAGTGTATTAATTGTAGGAGCATTTAACACTACTGTATTAGATATAGTGTTAACTGACACAACTTTAACGGTGCTGGTTGTAAACGCATTTGTAGTTGTACTAATAACGTTGGCATATTGATTAACAGCAACTCCAGTTACAGATGCTAGAGCCAAAGATGTCCAAGTAGAACCAACCAGCGTTGAACTTGCTGTGGAGGTTGTGCTGGTATAGAAGTTAACTTCGTCAGCCCAAGATGTTTCACCAAACGGTGCGTTAATAGGATCCCACTTTGTCGTATAATCAAACATTAGGCCTTCAACTCGTGTCTTAGGATAAACAATGCCATCCATTAACTGATCAAGTACTAGACCCGGCATACCAGTTGTTGCTGTATAGTAATTTAAAATTCTATCTGTGGCATTTAACAAGTTGATGTTCTTAGTATAAGAAACTCTTAATACCTGTCCATCAGTTGGAGCAAAATTTAAGAATACAATCTTGTTATATTTCTTAGAATATTCTTCTCCATAATTATAAAAGTCATCAAAATATTCAACTGTGTAGTCACCGCTTAACACTAATACACCGTCTAGAGTAACAGTGAATAAAGATTTATCAGGTACTGCTAACCAGTTTAATGTAAACTCAGTATCTGAACCGTTACAAACAAATCTATCAACAACAGATAGTGTATCAGATTCAGGAGTTCTAGTTGTTCTGTCAAAGCGCATACCGACAGTTGTTGATCTAACCTTGTTGTTGGACAAGTTAGCATAAGCAATGGCTGTAGTTGTTACACCGTCGCCGCCGTTTATTAAGAATACGTCAGGTGCCTTTGTATAACCTCTACCTGAGTTTGTAACTTCAATCTCGTATACACTACCTGATCTAATATATGCTTTACCTGTGGCAGTAACTCCACCTTCTTGGTCTGGATCAGCAAATATTACAGTAGGTGTTAGAGTATATCCCGCACCTGGATTGCTGATAGATACGCTACCTACACCAAATGTATAGTTGTCTGCCCACGCTTTCCAAGGATAAGAATCTAGTAAAGCATCGCCTTCATTAACTGTAACATACTTGTCTAGTTCAGTGTCGAATGTCGCAGGTAGATCAAAGTCAGTGGTATATGTCCGGCTAGGTTCTAATACTGTGTAGTTGGTAGTAAAGTTACGAATCTTAGTGTGATAAGGTTTAACTTCTTTCAAATAATCTTCGTAGTATTCACTGTTCTGTAATTTGTAGATAGAACGTTGATCTAAACTACCAGCATAATTAACAACATTAATGAATGATGTTTTAAATGCCCAGTCTAATAATTTTTGTTCGCTTAGGGCATACTTAACTGCCTTGAAGAAGAATAAGTTCCAATTAATTTTTAATTCATTGATAAAAATATCTTCTTTTAATGCTGTAAAGATATAACCTAGTTCATTTATTAAACTTGTAGTAGTAGACCAAACACTGTCATTAAATTGGATTGTACCTTTCTCGCTGTAGACAATATTATATCCGTCACCAAATGTGCCGTATACTCCGTCTGTGGCTTTTTCTAAGATAATAAAATATCCTAGGCCAGCGTTTTTAACTTTAACGTACTGACCTTTGACAATGGAATCTAAAGTAACTAGCTCGCTTAACTCATTAATTGTATAAGAGAAATCAAGATTCTTGTTATAATCAGAACTTATCCAATCAGTGTAATTCCAATATAAGGTTGTGTTGTAATCTTGTGTATGCGAACTAACCCATTTAGATGTAGTAGTATTAAAGACAAACTTAGTCCACTTGCCGTTGGCAGTAGCATCAGCTTTAATAACCGCAGTAAACGGACGGACTTCTAAAGTTGGAGCAGATGTAAATCCGTTTCCAGCATTTTCAATAGTTGTGTCAATGATTCTACCAAGCTCATCAATTGTTGTTTTAATAACTGCGCCAAGGTTGTTGTTTATTGTCACAGTTGGACTGATTCTATATCCAAATCCAGGATCAACAATAGATACACTTCTAATCCTACCGTTATCAACAGTACAGGCTAATTGTGCTGTAGTGAACTGACGTGTATCAACGATCAATAAACCTTCGTTATCTTCGAAAATAACGTCGTATTCGTGACTGAATTCGTCTGGAATTTCTTCTTTTGCGTTGAGATTTGCGAAATTATAATAGCCTGTGATGCGTTCGTTGATCAGTACACTGTTAGTAAATTCAACCAAATTTCTAAGAGCTTCATTTCTATTTTTAAACAATGTCTGACGTGGACGGATGCTGATACCATAACGCTCTCTAGGTGAAAGACCAGGATCTGGAACAACATTGCCCAAACTATCGTAGCCAATTAAACTGTCAATCAGCTTCTTCTCAAGCAGGGAATTTGGAACACTAGTGGCTGAACCTTCTTGTAGTAGTAACCATTCAGTGTGGCGAGGAATACTGTTGTTAATTTCGTCTGAAGTAACATTTAAATTAATTCTATTATCAACTAACATGTTTCCAATATTAGCCACAGCAATAGCATCTTTAGATAACACAGACGCATACTTAACCCCGTATTGAGCAGGATCTCTAATCAAGGCAGCAACTTGGTTAGCACTAATTCTTCTGTTCTTAACACTAGGTACTAGAACTTTGTTCTTAACCCAGTAGTAATAATAGTTAACAAATGTTCCGCTAACTGAATTGTAAATTTGTTTAACAGAAAGAACTGAATTATCAGGATACTTAGGTGTTCCACTGATACCATCATTCAATCCTTCAGGAGTATCGGCCAGTGAGTTCCACTCGCTAGGTAATAGGCTAGACCCTACCCACTCATAAACATCAATAGACGAACCTGGGAATGTTGTTCCCCAATTGTTCTTTCTATAAGTTAAGTTACCTTGTTCATAGATAACATACTTAACTGTGCTTAGATCCCACCATAGTTCGCCTACATGGTCGTCAATCCAGTTAGTAGTTAAATCAACTAACGTAGATGTTGTACCTAAAGAATAAACAGCAGGGTCAACAGCTGACTTGAATTTTAAATCAGCATCCGCGATACCTACAATTTTACCTTTTACAGGATCAATCACATCAAGGTATTCAACTACTTCTTCATTGAAAGAATCAATTAAAGAAACTTTTTGTAGTGTATCGACTTCTACGTAGTCACCTTGTTCACGTAATAGATTCCAACTTGTGGCAGCAGTATCTGCTTTGTAGAATTGATAGAATGCGCTTCTAGCAGAATCGGGCAAAGTTTTATTCTTGTAGGCAGGGGCACCAATGTAGATAGCATTATCATTCATTGCTACGCTGTAACCAAAGTTTGTACCTGTGTTAGCGTCAACTGGTTTTAATTCTCCAGCAATTCTAAACAAACTATTTTTTCTGTTGTAGACATAGGCTGTTCCAGAATACACAACAGAATCAAAGAATGTTGTTGAACCAGAATCAAATGTAGTGGCAGATTCAGATTCTAAACTGTCAGGGTCGTTTACATACTCAGTAGTACCTAATAGTTCAGAATACTTGTCAAAGGTAGTAGGGATGTGCCTGTTAACGCCAACCGCAGATACAACTAACTCAGTTGAATTAGAATTAACATCAATGGATTGACCAAACTTCATACCTACACGCTCAACAGGATTAACTAGTGTCTGTAAGAATGTGTAGGTGCCTTGTGCGTTTACTTTGTAAACAGCAACTTTACCATATGACTGGTCTGTGTTTCTAGCATTAGGAGCCGCAACAAAAATGTAGTCACCGTCTGGACTAACTTTAACATCTTCACCAAACTTAGAGAACTTACCAAACGGTGAAATAATTGTTTGATATGTTGCTGTACTAGTTCCTGTGAATACAGAAATATAACCAGTGCTGGTATTCCATCCAGGAGCACTGATAACAACAACACCATCGCTACCGCTGATAGCATGTCCCCATTCTGTGCCTGTGCTAGAAACTAACGGAGCACGATAAGCTGTATTGTAGGTTAAAGAAACTGTGTTAGATGCTGTGGAAACTTGATAAGAATAAACTGTACCAGTTCCGGCAAATGGTGTACTAGGGGCACCTACTAATAATAAACCCTTGTCTTGATATAAAGAATAACCAAACTGCTCGTAGCTTACAGGATATGGGCTTAGTAATACTCGCTCTCCATATTCCACATTTGTTGTAGTACTGATACTACTAATTTTTACTAGACCTTCCTCAACACGAGTTGAAGCGGCACTGGTAGTATTAGCATATCTTACCACACCTGTAGTCGCAGTGGCAGACTTTGTGTAACCTACGTTAGGAGCGCCTACAAACAATAAACCAGTGCTGGTAGAATTAAACAGTCTTTCGTCATAGGCTAAACTTTGACCAAATCCTGTATCACCACAAGGAGCGTGGTATACTGTACCTGTGCTGTTAATGCCGTATCTAAATTTAAATGTAACTGCTCCGGCAGTTTCATTGTAGACAAATACAGAGCCCGTGTTGTTAGCGTCTACATAACCAGGAGCACTAACCATTACAATGTCGGACCCACGGTTCTTATTAACTTTCCATCCTAGCTTTTGATCATCTGGATTCGTAGAAGAGTTAACTGAGAAGTCGTTGTAGTTTTTAATCTTTTCGTAGACAACCCAATTACCGTTACCATCATTGTCGATCCATACTTTAGTATTATCGGCTAGTTTTAATAATTCATAATCGTTGGGCAAACTATCAAACGAATCAAATCTCGAAGTTGTAAATTTAAACAACAATCCGGGAACTTCAGGTTGAATGTCAGGAATAGAAATAGTTGTTGGTAAAGAAACTGTGAACTGATTTAATTTAGGTACACTAGCAACACGGTATACTCCATCTGCTGTTGTATCAAATTGACTAACAGATACAATATCTCCTACGCTAAGGTTGTGAATACCTTTGGTAACAAATACCATAACGCCCACAGTGGTATCATCCATATATGCGGAGATCAGTCTTGTAGGAATTAATTTGTATCGTAATACATCCCAATCGCCGTTGGGCTTAAATCCCAACCAAGTTAAGCTGTCTTCTTTTAAACCTCTATTGTCGGCAATGTCTAAAATAGTGTTTTCATTAAAGGCTGTAGAATCTACATCGTCAAACATTACATAGCCAGCAGTGTCTAATTTTAATACATCTTGACTAGATGTAGTAATAAATGTCATTGTAGATTCAAAGTAAGACGGTTTAATTACTAGATCGCTAGGCGTTGAATAATAAATTAAATCATTCGGTAATGTTGGAGCAGTATCTACAACATTAATAATCTGCGGATTCTCCGCAAACATTCCTTCAGTTAATGGGATCTCAATTTCTTTAAACGTTTCATAAGAACCGTAATGTCCTACACGGAACGCCCACTCTTCTGTAAAGTCAATCTCACCTTGTAGATTATGAATACTTGCCTTAGCTAGTCTGCTAATAGCATTCCTTGTGCCTTTTTCTTTGATAAACCCTTGATAGAATTTATATTGAGTAATAGGATTAGTAAAAATATTGTTTAGATAAACTCGTGGAGTATATCCAATTAAGTGTTGTGCCATTTTCTGCTGGGCAGAATCGAAGTTATCAATGTCTAAACTATAAAAGTCTTCAAACTGACTAATCTTATAATCAAAGTTTGGCAATAGTTGAGCAATAGGTTTCTTACCTAGCACATTCCAACTACCAAAGTTAAACTTATCACTACCAGCTACATTGCCGTTTGCGGCATAATATTTTCCGTTAAACTTAACGATGTCACCGCTTCTGTAATCTGTATACGTTTTCCAGTTATCGATAATTGCTGTGTCATAGACAAAGCCAGGACTAAAGAAATCTCCATCCCAGTTAGCAGTTCTAAAACCTAATAATTTCATTCTGCGTTGACGATATCCAGTTTCGATGTCATAGATAGTATCGTTGAACATTGTGCTATTGTTGAATACCATAGCATGTTCTTTTTGTATAGAATTAATTACAGCAAAATAAATTCCGTCTGTGGTATTATTAGAAGTAATGGTACAGATACCATCTTCTCTGTTAACAGAAATATTCTCTTGCGGCATAGAAACGCCATTGGCTTGTAGAATACTGTAATCATAGAAGCTGTTAAAGATATCATCAACTACCGAGTTCTTAAATTGGAATTTAATTCTTTCAGCAAATGGACTTAGAGTGATAACACTGTTATTAGCCCAGTTTTGTGTAGTCCAGTACAGGAATTCTTTACCTGTAAATTCCCAGTTAATAACTGTTTGTAGATCAGTGTTAAAATCATCAAAGACAAATCCTTGATCTCCTAACCAGGCACCATAACCTAGTAATAAATCATAGACTTGTTGTATTCTATCAAACTCAGTACCATAGGCTACTTGAATAGGGACAGCACTGAATCTTTCACAAATTTGAACAGAAGCACCACCGTTAATTGGAAGGTAGGGCATAGACTGGAAGTATTCAGAATTAAATGTAGCTTCGCTTCTGTGATTTATTTTTACTCTATAAAATGTTCCTTGATACTGAACAATCATACCTTGTTGATAGAACATGCCAGTTGCCGATGCGCTGGCTGTTGTAGTATCTGCGGCAGTTAAACCTGTACCATATCCTGTGTTGCTCGGGGCCCACTTAACATAATTCTCTGAGAGTCCGCCAACTGTGATAGCAGGCGTTGTAGAAGTTCTAATAGGTTCGTAGACTGTAAAATAAGGATTAGAAGTATCGTAACCCTTGACAATATACTTGCCGTTTGCTCTCTGTATAATAACTCCAGATATAGAAGTTGATTTAACAGGATTACTTACGTTTAAAATTAACTCGTAATCTTCTTGTGGCAGCAATGCTCCGGGACTTGTACTAGTAGGATCAATAGCATCAATAACAATTTGTAATTTTTCTTTACTGATAAATCCGCCAACTTTATAGAACAGATTAAAATCAATATAAGAAAGGTCAGATTTTAATTCATCAATATATGATCTAGTACGAGCTTGTCCTGCTTCAACAACATAAACACTATATCCACTGGTCAATGTACGGTTGTCAGAATGAACTAATACATTTTTAAGATTTAATAATGTATTGTCGCTGCCATATGTCCACTGTCCAGCAATGTTTTTAGTAACACGGGATGTATCATACATCAAAGCAGAATAAGAAGCAGGCACAGTTAATGCCAGCATCTTCTGAACAACAAATGGCCAGAAGCTACTACGACGCCAAGCTGTTTCGGCAGGACTTTGATCACCAAATGTCCAATCTTGTCTTCTGCTAAATGGCGTAATGTTTATTAATAAAGTTGTAGGATCAACTAAGTCACCGCTGTCGTCAACTGGCAATAAGTCAATCAATCCAGGACGAACATAGAGAGAATCAATGCCTGTTCTATCACCTTGTTGAATTCTACCTGCTTCAATATCTTCCCAAAGCATTTCGTTGCCTGCTGTGTAAGGAGCAGGACCGTATTGATCTTCCCACCAGCTTGGTTGTTCGCTGAAGCCCAACATTTCCCAAGGATGAGAGTGAGGACGATCAGTATCGTAGAAGTAATTGTAAACTGCTCTCCAAGAGCCAGTTAGTCCAATTTCTAATGCTTCACTGTACGAAGATGTATAATTCCAAGTAAATGGAAAGTCTTCGTCGAATGATGAATTTGTTTTAGCATCGACTCCGTACTGACCAGTCCATTTAATAAAATCTTTTTGTATAATCTTGTTTAAGTCTGCCTGAGAATATTTGTTTTCTCTAAAGGCACCTGGAATAACAGAATTAACGTCTAATAACTCGTGCTTGTATTCTGTTTTAATGTTATTGTAAATTCTTTTTTCTAATTCAAGAATAACATCATCGCGATAGTCACCATAGGCTTTGGTAATGCTACCATCGTGTCCTTGTATGACATCTGTTGGAACAACATAAGTAGAATCAGTAAAAATACTAGGAACAAATTTAGGATATAGACCTAACTTTGTTGGAGTAGAAGGAATAAAAGATCCTTCTGTATTTGTATAATCATTAATAACTAAGTTGTCACCTGCTGTCAACTGTGTTAGAATTTCTACAGAAGAATCATTGGCAACAAATACATAGTCTGTTCCGTGTATTAGCTGTGTACCATTTAGGTAAACTAATACTGCTCTTAGTTGTAATGTATCAAGAGTAAAATCACTGGTAATAGGATAGACTGTATTATTAACGTTAGAAATAGTCCAAGTTCTTACAATCTTATCTGTACCGTAAGGCACCATATCTGATAAGAAATAAGGAGTTAGCAAATCTTTATCTGCGTTTAATTCAGCCAAGGCTTTGTCAACAATAGTTACTGGATCTAATTGTTCACCAACATTAGAAACTCGTTTTAAGAACGCTAATTTAAATTGGTTATACTGATCGGCAGCAAGTGTAATTGCGGAAATTACGCTGTGCTCTTTCTTACCAATAAAGAATTGAGCAAACGCAATAGGGTTTAAACTAGTAACTAACCGTGTTCCAAATCTTGCAATGTTATCTAAATCTCTGATATTACTGTTACCAGGAAATGCTCCAGAGAACCCAGGCAAGGAATGTGTCATTGTATGTAAATGATCACTCATTTCACTGAGTGTTAAGGAACCAATAGGCCCGTTAAGAGGATTGTTAGTTAATCCAATCGGTGGTTCGTAGTAACCATTTGAGTTAGCAGAAGCCGATGTAAAGATTTTAAACAATACATCGCTGCCTGCGGCAATTTCATCGTAAAACGTAACAAAACATTTTTTGTTAACGTAAGATATAGAATATAATGGAGGCCTTACTTTATCGTTTTCGATGTAGACTTCTAAAGTAAAGTCAACATTTTCCGGATCATCTAGTGATGTTAATTGAAGTTCTGTTGTAGCAGTCGTAGTAGATTTAAATTCCAAAATAGGAACACGGTAACCTTCTGCTTTTTTCCAAACATTTTCATAACGGTCGCCTGCGGCTTCGGCAAATTTACAATATGTAATTGCTGTAGAAACATCAGTGACTACATTTAACGAATCAGTTACTTGAATAATGTCTGTGTTAAAGTGATTCTTAAACAAGAAACTACCCACACCCGAACTATTTCTGTATGATAACGGAAATCCTAGTACAGGATCATTTGTACCTGTACCAATTTCATAACTAAAAATCTTATTACCAGCAAAGTTGCTGTTATAATAAGCAGTGTCGTCGTAGCTATGACCGTCATTGTCAAATAAATCAAATAACGGGGCTTGATTTAAAGTAGAGTGTTGTTGAGCAAACTTCCACTGATCGCCATCAAACCACCAACTTGTGCCTTCGTATTCTGTACCTGCTAGAACTCCTAACACACTACTAGTTTCGGCTACACCAACTTCCATTAAGGTAAGTCTAGTTTGATTATCGTTGATGACAAAGTTAACTTCATAGATTTTGTTTCTAACAACGTCATCTGTGTCGGCAGTAAAGATAACTCGGTTACCTTGTTCAAGCAACACACCGTCGATATGATGACCAGCTGACCCTTCTACAAAACTAAAGGCATCTGTGGTTACTGTATCTATTAAATCTACATCAGCGATACCAATAGTACCAAAGTTATAGAGTTTTAAGTCTGGTTTAAATTCAATGATAGGACGTCTGGCACGCATATCATTTGGAAATGTTACAGGAGCATTATTTGCTGCAGCACTAGTTTCAATTACTGATTTATGTACCCATCGATTATAGCGAGACCAAGAGTTTAAGTCTCGACTTGCTCTATTAATAGTAATGTATTCAGGAACAAAAGGTAACTTTTTAAAACTATCAAACGGAAACTCGTCATACTCGGAGCCATCGTAGTTTTCATTGTAAGAAGTAGTAAGTGCTTCGGCAACTTCTAATGTTGAATAATCAACTAAACGAATTTTATTACCAACGCCTTCAACAAAAAAGTCTTTGTCTCTGTAAGATTCAGGATTAACATATCCGGCAAATCTAATTTTCATTCCATTAGATAATTCAATGCCTGTGCCAGATGTGTAATTAACTTTTCCTACAATCTCAGAGTCAACATCGATGCGAGAATCTTCTTCAATTGTTTTAATAACAAATTTGCCTTGAGCTAATTGTTGATCAGGACTAATGTAAAATAATGATGAAGGAGTATTTTCATCAACAACAATAGTAATTTGTCCATTACTTGTTCCGTTATTAGTTACTTGATCGTTATATTGATCGCTTGTTCCTAGAGACGGAGTTGTTTTAATATAGAATCTATACTGAGAATCAATATTAAATGTATACGTATTTCCTCTGTACAATACAATTAACGGATCTTCTGTGAAACTATCAGGACTAAAAACAAAAGAAGTACCTAACTCGTTATCAGTTACTGAGAAAGTACTAGCACTGTTTAGCTGTGTGCCTGTGATAGAAACTGTAGACGGACCGTTTACTAACCAGTAGTATTCTTGATAGTTAACAAATTTGTCCCAATCAATGTGCGGGTCATAAGAAAAGAATTCTGTTCTATATAAACGATCAAAGTTATCAACGTTGCCATTTTTAATGGCAATCTCGTTGGTTAAATCATCAATGCCAATGACATCTTTAATTGTACCTAGTTCATCTTTGACTACAAGAGCGGGCTCAAGTTGATAATTCCTACGTAGAGGTAATGTTTCTGGTATGTAAATGTCACTGGTAGAAACATAAGTAGGTGTTAGTGTAGAACCAACGTACCCGTCAATGCGTTCTAATTGTGGCTTTTGTATTAGTTGGTCAATTGTACTGGCAAGGAACTTAGAGTTCTTTTCTGTTCGTAAGAACTCAGGTAATAAGTTGATTGATTTAATGCTTTTTTCTGCCATTGTTAAGTTCCACTAGTGGTAACGATTGATGAAGTTTTTAATTGACTTGCTGTGATAGCGTCTATGACTTCGATGTCATTTGCGGTTGCGCCGCTGATAAACAATTCATTGCTTAAACATGCTACCTCATATAAGCTACCAAAATTATTAGTTGACTTAGGTATAATAACAAAGTTTGTAATATCTGGTGTCATAATGTTCATAACATAAGTTGCTAGTTCGCTGAAATAAAATGTTTGACCAAAATCCCAATTTTCTAAACTAAAGAATTCTTGAATAGCAAAAAGTATTCTACTCTTAATTTCATTATCACTGATAGGCCTTGAAGAGTTTTTAACTGCTTTAAAAGTTGCTTGTAAATTAGTTTCAGCTTTAGATCCAAATAAAACTTTATACTTTACTGGCTGAAATACAATTTCATCACTGATTGTTTTAACTGGGTCTAGCAATCCACCAAAGTTTAATTCTAAACTTTGACTTGTAGGAACTAGAGGTTCTGCGCCTGAAGAAGAAGCTAACCACGCTCTGTAAGAAGAATCATAATTTGAAGTCAACAAGTAGATGTCAACAATATTGCTCTTACTAGGATCAATTCTACGATCTTCACTGCTGTTATGAACATAGTGGAACTTTAATCCGCTACGTCCGGGGTAAGCAGTATAGTCAGGTTCATAAACCCAACCGCTGGTAGCTGTAGAATAACTGTTAACAACATTATAAGCTGAATCAGAGAAGTAATATAGATCACCGTCGCTAGGAGTTCCTACTACATCAGTAGGTGTTGCCGCAACTGTGAATAAGTCGCTGTCTTCTAATTGATAACGCAGTCCGTCTGACAATGTTTTAAAATAAATTGTTCCTGTACTGGCAACGTTATTAAATGTATCAGGGTCAGTGATCTGCCCATCATTAAGGTCATAGAAACTTACTCTAACTTTCTTAGGATCAACATATCCATCTAATTCAACAATAGGATTGTCAATCTGCCAACGGTAATCTACTCCTAGACCAGCACTGGTATTTTCAGGATCTGTGTTAATTGACAATACTGTAATTTGATCTTTGACAACTGTGTTGCTGACAAAATCATAGTTAACTGTGTTGTTGTCAACAAAGAACGCCGTTTCTTTTTCGCTTTCAAAAATATAATCAGTTAAGCGATGTCTAACTTTATAATTCTTGCCTGTCCAAGTAAAAGCAACCAACCAACTAGCATCTTTGTTAGAGTTACTAACATTACCTTGATAGTCTAAACTAAAAGGATTTGTTAAATCTAAGTTTGTATCAAGAACAAAATTCCATACTCTAGTTATTTGGTTAAATGATAGACCAAAGTTTCTATAATTTTGACAGAGGGAAACTAATTCCATTTCAAAGGCATAGGTAAAAATATCAATAAACTTAGGAATAACTTCAACAGGTGTTGCTGTCGAAGGAACAACATTACTTAAAACAATTGGTCCTGTTCCGTCGTCTAGCGCACCGATACCTGAATTAGCACCGTCACCTACCACTTGTAAAACTTTGGTCCAGATGTAATCAACTGTGTTTATACCTTGTGAAGATACTAACTTACCAGACTTTGTAAAATACTTGCCAACTGGTGGCGCAAATTTAATTAAAGCACCGGGCTTGACATATTTTAAATTGTTAGAAGTATATGTTCCAACGCTTAAAGGATTATTTAGATCTTTAAAATATCCTTTAGCTTGTCCTGTTACCGGAGCAACCCAAGTAGCACTTAGGTTATCTAAATCAGGACGAGCATAATTTTCTAAGTAGAAAGAACGCAGAGACTCTGAAGCAATAATTGGTTCTAATTTTTCTTTGATAGCAATAATAGCATCGTTGCTATTTGAGAACGCAAATTCAAAGTTACGTTCTGTTGTATCTTTGTAAATTAAACCGTCTGTGGCAAAGATATTTGTTTTGCTGTATCTACCACTGACGTCGCTTAGTTCGAAGTATTTGCTTAGACCGCTGGATACTCTATTAACGCTTTTTACTTTGATAATATCAGCACCCAGTGTTAGTGGTGTGATGTTATAGTCTTCAGCAGTAACCATACGATTTTGTGTATAGTAGGCCTGCGGGGCTTTGTTTTGAATACTAGCATTTGTCTCAGAACCTGTGCTGTTGTCTACAGTATATTGTAAACTCATAGTCATTGACAGGGTATGTGATTGACCAGACTTGTTTAAGTAGGGAATTTCAATAACAATTCCGCTCATTTGCTCTGGCTTGATAGTATATGTTAAACTGTTACTCTGACGATAGAACAATTTGAACTGACCTTTAGGCAAGTTACCAAATGTGCCGTCGGCAAAGTTTAAATCAATCTGATCTCGGTCTCGTGTTGTAACGCTGTAGATGTTACGCTCATCTTTGTTCAAGCTATTATAAATGATGTTGTTACCTACAACGTCAGATACTTTGGTCCATAAAGAAGAATAAGCTCCAGCTGGATCAAGTTGCCATAACCAAACATCATTGTTATTAATATTAGAAGCATTTACACCAATAATTTCATTAGCAACAGGTGTAGTTAATGTAAAGTCGGATACAGATAACTCGCCTTGTTTGAAATATGTAAAGAATCCTGTATTAGGACTACTAGAACCTTGATTATCGTTTTTATATATAAAGCTAAATGTGCTAGCAGGCAACGGAGCTTCTTCATACACGGATGTTTTACCCGAGAACGATGATGAAATAACTTCAAAATTCATTGCTGTGCCGTTGACATTCTTTAAAAATCCAAAAACAGGAATGTCTGAGTTTGTGCTGTTGACGCGGTATTGCTCTGTTAATATACCATCAATAGTGTTTCTGTCAAATGGTTTGCCAAATACAAAAGATCCTTCCATGGAAGAATTTAAAACAGAAATAAACTGTTGATACCAGTTAGAATTTGTAGGGTCGTTCCAACCTACTGTAACATTAGCTAGGTTAGTACCGTTAGAATCAATAACACTATCGGTGGTGCTAATTGACATAACTTTTAAGAATCCGCTGGCAGGTGTGTTACGCTTGGGAACATAACTAATCAATTGTGCTAGACGTAGAATACTGTCACGACGTTGTGCTGTTTCTAAGAAGTTTTCGCGGGCATTTAAGTCAATACGGAATGATAAGTTTTGACCTAGGTAAGCAATAAGATCAATAAGAGCAATGTATTCACTGCTGTCAATAAAATCATTGAAATCTTCAGGAAAGTTAGCCTGAAGATAGGCAATCATTGTACGACGAAGAGTCTCAAAGTCGTAGCTTTGAAAGTCGGCGTTGCGGAAAGATTGATAAACTTTCTTCCAATCCTCGCTTACCAGTAGTTTGTTGTTTGTTGATGGAATCATGATCTTATTGTTCTGTACCGTATTTATTGTAAAAATAAACCAGGTATATTATTGCACTGTTAGGCCTAACTTTTGATCAAACATCAACTTCATGCTAGACGATTGATTAGTATTGTTTAAGGCTAGAGTAAGTTCAAGAATATATCCAGTTTCGAATTCTGTAAGATCCATCTGAATAGGTGTTACTCTAGGATCTGATGTACAAATAGTAGAGATATCATTCTTCAATAATTCTCTAGTTTGGTCCGTTAGTGGTTCCATTAATAGGTCCCATATGAGGCTTCCGAACTCAGGGTTCATTACACGCTCACCTTTTTTAGTATTGAAATGATTTAAAATGTCCTGCTTGATTAACTCAAAGTCAAAAAGCTGTGTGTTTCCTACATTGGTTCCGATAGAACTGAATCCTTTGTAGAAGTGACTTTGCTGTTTAGGTTGTTCATAAACAGAATTTGGTGTAGTGATTTCTTTTGTTTTATAGACCATAGTAATATTTATTGTCCTACTTTAACCGTTTTACCGGAGCTGTCTACAACTACACTATTCGATCCTGAGAACAGTAATTTAGACAATTGATTTTTAACATAGGCAAGGTGAGACTTGACTTTAGTAGAGGCGTCTGCTTTAGTAACATACCCTTTATTACCAATGTCTAAAGGATTTTGTTGATAGGCTTTTGTACCTGCTTCAAATAAACGATAGTCTAAGGGTTTGCCAACAGCAACTGGCCATAATATCGACATGTACAAGTCTTCGATAGTAACTTTTTTTAGTTTAGAAATAGGTCCTGCTCTAAAGTATTTTAATACCCAATCCATTTGTTGTGTTCTAGTCAGTGCGGCTAGAGCATCTGTAGTTGTTCCTAGAGATCTAGCAGTGCTAGGAATGAACTGAATTAATCCTGTAGCACCAATACGATTACGCAACGAAGGATCAAATGTTCCGCCAGTTTCAAAAGACATACAGGCAAACAAGTCAACGTAGTCACAATTTAACTGGCTGGCAATTCCTAAGACTTTGTTAATAAACTCACCGTCATCTGCCCAAAGCGCAGGCTGATTTGTGTTAAACGCTGGTATTGGTTTATTAGCAGATTGAGATTGTCCAAAAGGAGTTGTAGCAATATACGCATCTGTTCTGTCTGGGGTAAAGTTTTCAGGATTTAAACTTTCATGTTGATCATAAGGTTCATGTGTAGGAACACGCTGCATAATACTAGAGATAGGATCTGCTTTATAAAAGTTACCGTTACTCCATCCTGCGTCTTTGCTACGATTAGGCAGTGTATATGTAGGCAATCTGTCAATAAGTCCAGGATTGTCAGCAGTGTCAGCTTCAGCCGCACTAGGACCGTTCATGTGTATTTCAGTGGCTGTTTCGTAATGAGAACCAAAACTTTTAATATTAGTATCACTGCCGGAGGTTATTTTAGTGGCCGCGGACGCAATAATGTCAATGTCTCCTCCCGAAGTAACAAACACTCCGTTTGATGTTGCGTGTAATGCGCCTCCCGCAGACAACATTACTCTACCTGACTCAGAAGCAACAGCTGCATCTCCATTACAATAAATCTTACCGTCCTGAGCAACATTTAAACTTAGGTTATTCTTAACTTCAGATATCCAATCGTTGCCCACACTGATGTTTAAATTTCTACCTGCTTCAAGGTTAATGTCTCGATCAGCACGGAAGTTAAAGTCAGCTTCCGAGTGAATGCTCACAGAGTCTTGGGCATAGATATCAATCTTACCATTACTGGTTAATTCAATCCAGGCGGTGCCTTTACTATTGGCAATGTAGATAAGATCTTGACTGTTGTGCATTAGAATTTGATGGCCGGTTCTTGTTCTAAGTCTAATAAGTTCGTTCTGTCCGTTGGCATCACCGTCATCCATAACAAATGTACTACCGCCTAATCTGCTTACGGGCTCTTGTTTGTTTCCAGCAAAACCTACTTTACCTTTCTTACCGTTAGGGTCAAGAGGACCAGGAGTACTAATACCAAATACTTGACTAGGTACCTCACGACGAGCAGAACTAGATGTGACACCTCGAACTGTGTCGATTAATAATCCTTGGGCTAAAAGTCTATCTGCAAACGGATGGACTGCTTTAGGCATATAATGTGGGTTACGAAGCGTGTCAACATTTTGACTTCCTTTATGTACTTCAGCCACTGGTAGATATGTTGTTCCATATCTACGTTCTTGCTCAGGAGTTATATTAGTGCGTATGCTGGCGGCAATACCAGGAACCATATGATTCTGATTTTCATCTATAACACAGCCTATCCAAAAACCTTGATTAGGATCTCCGTGAAGAAAGATTACTAAAACCTGTGTGCCAATATCCGGAGGAACCATCCACATACCGTAGCTTTTTTGAACATCATTAAAGTCACTGCTGTTGTTGCCTTCATACTTGACAGAAGTAACTCCATAAAACGGACTTAGATGTCTAACAATTAAAGATCTACTTTGTAAATCTGTAGGAGTTGGAGAACCTTTGATCAAGGCAACTTCAAGAGATCCTGTATAACCTGGATCTCTATTATTTGTAACTTCGGCTAGATACGGGCCCGAGCTACTTAATTTACCGGCTAGTCTTTTTTCAATCATGTTTCAATACTTTGTTTTAATTTAACTAATGGACTCTGTGCTAGGCTGCCATGTTGTGTGGTAACAGATTTAGATGCTTGTTTTGATTCCAACGTTCCTGCTACAATCTGTGCGCTTTCTGATGATTTAGAAAGTTGACTAAGAGTAACCAAGGCGGCACCTGCGGCTAAAGAATAATCTACAGGACTTGTTAATCCTAGACTTGCTAACGGATTAATAGGGGCAACAGAGTTACTGGATAAATCTTTAGCATCAGTTGAAGAGAGTAAACTAGCAGAAATCTTAGTTGGATCAGAAACACCGTAGGCATTGGCAAGAGCTGTAGATCCACCACTCTTTATTAAATCCGCAATGTCTGTTTTGTTTGCTTCTGCTGCCGGAGCAACTGTAAATGGAGCAGTTGGGGGAATGTTTGCTATTTTGTTAGCAGGAATATATTTTAATGCCACACCTTGATTTGAGGCAGCGGCAGGACTAACATTTGAAGGGATAGACCTAGCAAGAGCCGCTAACTGAAGTAAAACCAATGGCGAACCTGATTTTAATAATGCCGCTGATACACCTAGTGTAGAAGATAATTTAGCAATATCAGCTGTAACACCGTTTGTTAGCGCAGTGATTTGATTTGTTGCGGCCGCAATGTTTCCTGTTATTAGACTAGATGCTTGTTGATTTAAGCTAGAAATAAGTTGTCCAGGAACACTAACCGCTCTTGATACTAGCCCTGTTACGTCATTTAATAAAGAAGTAGCAGATGCGCTTAGACCTTGTAATTCATCTAAGAATGATAATCCTGTTGGTCTCTGAGAAGGAGCAACTGCTTTTGTAATGTCTTTAATAGGAGTATCTAAAGGGTTGTCTCTAGTTGTCATCTTGTCAGCAGGATTGCTAGGTGTTTCATTTTCCAAAGTCTGGCCAGGTATACGCATGACTTCTAAAGATTGTTTAAATGTCCCGTCTCTAAAAGAACTACGAACTTTGTTAACTCTGTATACTCCGCTAAAAGGTACTCGGTTTTTATCAAACTGTAATAATCCATCCGGTCCAATGTCAATGGGATTTCTAAAGTTAATAGAAATCAATGTTTCTGACTGAGCATATATTGCTTCTCCGTCAATGGTAATACCACCACCTTCGGATTTTGGTTTATAGTTTCCGTGACCTGTTGTTACTAGGAACATTGGATCGCCTATGATCTCTAATTCTCCTGTGAGCATACTGGCTTTTGAATTAACAATGGCTTCGTGCATGTCTCTTGCTAGAACGGAAAAGGGTGTCATGCTCAACGGGCCTCCTGTACCGATGTTAGACGGATTCGGTACATTGGCTATAGTTAGAGGAGCACCATTTGAATCTTGAGCAATGTTTTTTAAATTTTCTGGATTAGAATCAACGTTGAGTGCTCCGTTTCTTCCTAACCCGTCCCTAGAAAATGAGTAGTTGCTGTTACCTAATCCCCTCGGAACTGATTCAAAGAATAATGTATTAAAATTTAATTTAAAATTTATTACGTCAACATTTTTACCCGTATAGATATAATTGTATTCTCTTAAAACTTTTCTAGAAAGTGCTTTAGAATCAACACGTTGTGAATTATATCTAGGAATTCTTGTATAGTGAATTTTATAAGGAGCAACAATAAATGTAAATTTCTGATAAGGTTTTTTATTAACCGGATCAATATCTTCTAAATTTTCAACTTCGGGATAAACAATGAAATAATCAACCATTCCGTATTCATCGGGGTTCTTACCTTGTCCAATTGTTCTTAATATATTTTTAACATACTCACTGTCTCGAATAACTGCGGCAATACATTCATGAATATTTGACCCTGCTGGAAACTGTACCACACTCTTAGAAGGCACATATTTTACAGAATCAGGATCTTTTTGTGTGTCTTCTGCCGACTTAGGAACATCTGGAGTAGTAGCAGGATCGGGAAACTTAAATAGAGTTTTATCTTTAAACAGTTCTTTAACATCTACTTCAGAAATAGCATTTGTATCTTTGCTTAAATCAACATTGCCAGTTGAATCAATGTTGGCAAATTTTATTTCATAGGTGTCGTACTTTTTAGCATTTTCAGGACTCCTAGTACTTTTGTCATCTTTGGCAATCTGTTCATTTAATTCTTTAGCAAAGTTCTTTAAAATGTCTTTGACAGTTTTGCCCTCCATTTTAATG
>Ga0209599_10000351_pt1 | contig 31583 bp, 38 predicted proteins | sample Shrwel_input2_FT_FD_187534 | JGI IMG/M metagenome (GOLD analysis project Ga0209599, IMG submission 187534) | Subsurface microbial communities from deep shales in Ohio, USA - Utica-3 well 1 S input2 FT (SPAdes) (version 2) ...
GTAAAATAAACTTTTTTAAATTTTAATTGGCGAATTACATTAGAGCAACAATCACAAGGCTTACTCTGATTCAATTTGCCATTCCTATCTATTCTTAGAACGGCAATAGAATATTTTTTGCAATCATTCTGCCCGAATCGAATACATGCAGACAATTCTGCATGAAGCCTAGAGAAATCTTCATATCCATATTTTTTAATTTTAGGGTGAGTTTTCTTACTATTTAATCCTATTGATAATATTCTATTTTTTTTAAAGATAAATGCTATATGATAGCACCTACTCTTCCGAGACAACTTCTTCCACGCTATTGCTTGGAATTTCTCTAGGAACTTCAGTTTTGTTGCCACTGGCATCATTGTTAGACTTTCTTTTTTTAGAAAAAATTAAATCCCAATTCTCAGAGAAGTTTTTAAAGTTTGAGATTCTATTTCTATCCCCTTTACCGTTTTGCATATTAATTAATTTGATTTTTTAAAAATTTCATAATCGGTTTTATGCTCTACATATTTATTCCAAACTGGTTTATGCACTTCTCTATTATTTACTGCATAATCCCCTTTAAATATAGAATATGAACGCTTGCCAACGCTGTCAAGATAAATATGAAGAAATTTTGCTTTCTCCATACTCTTGATATTCTCTTGCCTTTTTTCTATTAGATTTGAAATAAATTTAGAAAATAGTTTTTTCATTAGACCTGTAATATACAGTGAAGAGGAATGCTGTCAACTTTTTTTAAATTTCTAATGGACCGGGGAATCTAGGAGAATCTTTTTTAACCGCAACTAAATGAGCATTTACAACAGCGACATTCTCTACCCACCAGCTTGTTTCGAGATGCATTGCAGAAAACTTAATAGTTTCGTTTCTTATATACTGAGCTTTAGATTTTTTTGTATAATAATGAAAACTATTTTCATTCCAAAAACTTACATGAGTAGGGTCTTGCCAAGCTCCTCGGCCATCTGTAGAGGGGACCTCTATGAAAGCCCAGCCGCCATGAGCTAAAACTCTATGAATTTCCTTCATGGTTTTCAATGGGTCTCTCAAATGTTCAATTAAATGAGAAGCATTTAAAACACCAACACTATTATCCTCCAAAGGAATTCCTTCATTTAAATCGCATATTATTTCAGAACCTTCCAAGTCTATAGTCAAGTAACCCTCCCTAGGAAATAAACCTCCTCCTAAATCGACTTTCAATAGACCTTTCAAATCGGCATCTCTCTCTGCTAAAATTTGAGCATATTTTTTATGTAGTTCTTTATTTTTTGTAGCTATTTCACCGCCTCTTTCAATGAAAGAGTTTTTACCTGTTATTCTATAGATATACAAGACTTTTGGAATATGAAACATTTTTGTCTCCAAATAAGTTCTTATCATTAGTTCCAAATCATCACAAACAGAATAATCTTCATTATGACCGCCTATTTTTTCATAAACACTTTTCCGCCAAGATCTAATATGATCAGGAGCAAACCAAATATAAGATAATGAATGACTAGTAGGCTCAAAAGTCTTCATAGCAGTTAAATCTAAATTGTTCCATTTAAATTTTTCGAATTCCCATCCGAAATCACTACTATAAGGAATAAATTCCCCATCCATTTGATAAACAGCATTATTTGAATAAACAAATCCTACCTCATCATCTTGGAATGCTATATTTAATTCCTCTAAACAGTTTTCTATTAAAATATCATCATGATCAACTTCTACAAGAATATCCCCTGTGCCATAAGAGAAAGCTTGTTTTTTTATAAAACCTATCCTTTCCTCCTCTTCGTAACTACTGTAAATTTTTACTCTACTGTCGTTGGATATACTTTCTGGAAGTTGTTCTATTTCAAAATTGCCATTCAAAAAAACAATCCATTCCCAGTTTGTATAAGTCTGATTTAACAAACTTTTATATAAATCAAAAAAATAAGTTTGATATTTATGAGATGGAGTAACAATGCTAAATTTTAAATTTTTCAAAATTGTAATGTGTAATGAATTTTAATCGAAGAAGAACATATGGAACAATCTAGAACTTTGCAAGTCTTTTCCAAAATATTCATTAGCTGCATGGATACATTTAGCATCAAAAATAACCAATCTATTGAACACATTCCCTACTGTATCTACTAATTCAAATTTACTTCTATCATAAAAACCACCTTCAAAAGATACTTCAGAACCGGCTTCACTTTCATGACGAATTCTTGTTTTCTTATGGCTAAACATAGAAGTTCCTCCGACATAAGGAGCATCAGGAGTTAAATAAACCATCCCAGCCCATTTTTGATGATCCCAATGATAGACTAAAGAATCTTCGGCTGTACAAGATTGAAATCTTCCGCACATTGGATAATGTTCTGCCCATTTTACAATTTTTTGTCCAATTAATTTTTCGAAAGCTTCTTTAGTTCCATCGAAAACTATTTGTTCTTCAGTTCTTTTTCCCTTATAAAAATTTATATCTCCTTTAAAATTTTGATTTAAAGCAAAATCTCTTACAGCATAAGGATCTTGATAAAAATTGTCAAGAACAAAAATTCTTTTTTCTGGGTTAGGATTTATTGAAAAAATATTCATATTTGATTTTTTAATATCTGTTAATTCAATTTTATTATTTAAACTATTTTTTTCTAAAGCTATATTATGCAAATGAAGAGGATACTTTCCTGAATCATGATAAATATCAGTGTTAATAAGGAACATTCTTTTATGAGGGAAAGGCAGCGTTCTTTCAGTAGACATTAACCTTTCTGTTTGTTCAAGCATTCTCCCCCAATCTTCTTTTTCTAAATATATTTCAGTTAAAGAGATAATATGCTCATTTCTTTCAGGACAGAATATTTCCGAATCTTTTAAATACGAAATACATTTTTCTATATCTCCTAAATATTTGTATACATTAGCAATATAATTCATTGCTAAATAGCAACACTCATCCTCTTTTTTCTGAAAGCCATTATTTTCATAAGTCTGGTTTAAGAAATTTTCAAAATAGAATATAGATCTCTTCGCAAATTCTTCATTATGCTTTCTACCAAATGGTAAACTAGGGCTGGAGTAACAGTCGTAATAACTCTTAGCAGTATACCAAAGATGATACATATCAGATAGCATTCTTCCCTCTCTGATAAGCGTCTCTTCCTGTTTTAAAGCATCTGAAATATATTTAGTTGGAGAAGAGTAACTTTCACCTTTAAAAGACCCTTTCATTCTGAAAGAATTTGAAAGGCTAACCCTTTGGAAGTCTTCTTGAATTTCCCCTTCCATATAAATACATTCATGAGTGGGGTCATGTTTGAATCTCCAATTTCTTTTAGCATTCCAAATCCACGTTCTATAATAAACAAAGCCGGGTAAAGTAGATACTACATTAAAAGAATCTATACTAGTATTTTCAAATATGGACCAATCAAAATTATCATCAATTTCTAAAGTTTCATCAGAATCGACCCTCAATATCCAATCACAGTCGTGAGAAGCTTTTAGAGTTTCTAAAATTAAATGATCTCTATTCCAACCATGGCTAATCCAACCTTCCTCGACATTATAGATAAATCCCTTTATATTTTTGCTATCGAAGAAGGACTTTACTAAATCTGGAGTCCCATCCGTAGAGCCATTGTCCTGCATTACATAAAAATCTATATAAGGATAAACACTTTCCAGCATAGATATTATGCAATGAGCCTCATTTTTAAACATTGAGGATAAACAAATTTTTGATTTCTTCATATTATTATATTACTTCCTGACTATACTATAGTTACTATTTATAAAGTCTACTGTTTCTTTAAGTCCATCTTTTAAAGAAGTGAATTTAAAATTTGGTAAATATTTTTTAATTTTAGAATTGTCACTAGGTTTTCTATATTGACCATTAGGTTTTGATTCGTCCCATATTACTTTACCTTCGAATTCCATTAATTCAACTACTAAATTTACAACTTCTTTAATAGAAACTTCTTCACTCGAAGATAAAATTATAGGCTCTTCTTCATTATAATTTTCTAAGACCCATTCAGAAAGGAATGCCACATCTTTACTAAATATAAACTCTCTTAAGGCTTCCCCATTGCCCCAGATAGTTAAAGGTGTATTGTTCTTTTTAGCTATATAACATTTATGTATTATAGAAGGCAGAACATGTCCATTCTCTAAGTTATAATTGTCATTAGGGCCATAAACATTGCAAGGTATAACAGATTTATAGTTTAATCCATACTGCTCCCTATAAGATCTTATTTGTATGTCAGCCATCCTTTTCGCATATGCATATGCATCATTAGAAGTATGAGGAGGACCCAAATGTATTTTTGCTTCTGTAAGCGGATACTCTATATTATCAGGGAAAATACAAGTAGATAGAAATGAGACTAATTTCTTAACCCCAAACTTCCTACAAGCCTCAATAACATTTGTATTAATCATTACGTTCTCATAGAAGAATTCTCCTTTATACTTCATATTGGCAGCTATGCCTCCTACCTTAGCTGCGCAATGAATGACCCTATCAACTACATGCTGACCTTGACTTTGATCTGTAAGATTAGAAAATAAAGTATCAACGTCTTTAGCAATTCTTAAGTCGCAAATTTTAGAATTAATTAAAATACTAGAATTTTTAAATTCAGAACCAACTAATCCAGTTCCTCCTGTTACTAAAAGTTTACTCATAATTTTTTATTTTTATATAATTCCAACTCCAACTTGAGTAACAACTTTAGAAGCTTTTTTATTCGCAAATTTTATTGATTCTATTATATCGTTACTTTCTAGGTATTTAACAACTAATGCGCTTAAGAAACTATCTCCAGCGCCTGAAGAATCTTTAACATCAACTTTTTTTACTTTATATTTAATGCCTTTATATTCACATCCATCCCCACCCATAGTATGAATGATTTTACTATTTAATTCCTCTGTTAAATTATTTTTTGAATTATTATATTCAAAATCATTGATTTTTATAAACTTGCAATTTATAGCCCAATTTCCTAAAATTTTTTTAGTATCCAAAAAAACGCATTTATGTTTTTTGCTAATTTTTTCAATATCAGATTCCGAAATAAAGCCTTTATCATAATCGGAAATTACAATTACTTTATAATCGTAATCAATTTCATCCAAATTAATAGACTCTATACTATTCAAACTATCAACTCGAAAAAATGTATGGTTTGTTTTTTCATGCACATATCTAGTTTTAGTTACATTAATCCAATTTTTATTTGTTAAAATGTCACATGAATTAATTTTGCTAAGTATATTTCTTTGTACATTTTTAGCCATTCCAGCATTTTCATTTTGATTGACAATAGTTAAAACAGGGACAGGGACATCAGGGCATAGTCTTGTTGTGTCACAATATACGAATATATCCCTGCAACTTTCCCCTAAAACTAACACATCTTTCATAAATTAATATCTACTTTTTCTTTCAATAATAATTGCTGGACGCCCGCTTTTATAAGCTCCTTTAAAAGCTTTTAAAACCTCTGTTCCATTTTTAGGATCTAAAACAGGAAACGAAACAAGCGTTTTTAATAAATCTGTAAAGTCTTGATGGTGAGTAGGGCCTGAATAAAATGGACCTCCGAAAGCTTCAACAGCTCTAATTATAATAGGGACTTTATATTCACCATGAGAAATCCTTTCTATTTTATCTATATGATTTCCAATAGCATCTGCCGCTACCAACATAAAATCATGCCTCTCAAAATACAATACAGGGACAATGCCTTCAAATGACATACCTATAGCTAATCCTGCCATTAAATTTTCAGCAACAGGAGTTTCAAGTTTTTGATCATTAGGAACATTTTTTAATGTTCCCATAGCATCGCCTTTTAGGACATTATAGCCAATAAATACGGCACCTTCTTGTCCTAATTCTGTCATAGATTGGATCATTGCATTTTTATATGAAATATCTAAATTATCCAATTCTTCAAAAGATGGATAACTTTCTATTTTAATAGAAGGGAAATATTCTTCATCTGTTTTCTGAATAGTTTTAGTAAAATCTATCATCCCTGCTTTTCTACAATGAGGGTAGGTAATGTCATAATGATATTTTATCACTGATGGAGAATTCCAATGATAATCTGCTGTTTTCCCCCATCTTTCCTCATTAGTAGATTCAACAGATCTATTATTATTTTCAATAATAAATTTACATGGCAAATCAAATCCATCTACATATCTAATAGCTTCATATGTATGACCAGAATCTTCTGTTCCATCTCCAATGAAACACCAAACTTTTTTATCTGAGCCCTTCCTCTTAAGAGCCCAAGCAATCCCTGCGGCGATAGCAGGTGTACCCCCAATAATTGCAGAACAAAAGAAATTTCTTTCTCTATCATATATAAACATACTTCTTCCATTAAGGATACGGTCCTCAACAACTTCAGGAGGGATTCCATGAAGCAAAGCATGATAATGGCTTCTATGATTTGAAATTACATAATCACCTTCTTTTATATCTTTGAAAATTTCAATTAACTCTTTTTCATTTCCACCAGATAAATGAAATAAAAATGGAAGTTTATTATTTAAATATAATTCTCCTATTTTATTTTCAAAATCTATAAGATCTTCTTTTGTCCAATTTTTTTTCATTTTTTAATCAATTATTTTTTCGAAAATGCTAAAACCATTCCTATCATTAGGCTCGTCAATTAATGTTTTATAATTATTATCATTAAGCAATTCTTCTCTTATTCTTTTACATTTTAAAACATTCGTATCATCTAAAACTACAAATCTAGAACGACTTTTGAGTTTTAACCATTCAGGATATGTAGAGAATTCTCCTCCATCTAAAATTAAAAGATCAATTTTTTCTTGAACTTGATCCAGCACATTTTCAGAAACTTTGATCATAGCTAAATCATCATCATACCACTTTCTATCATAGTGAATAGGATCTAAATCTTCAAAATTAAACCAAAACATTTCATTGTAATCAACAATTGTACCCAAAAGAAGCTTTACATACTCTGAGTATGGTTGCAAATTTATTTTAGCTACTTCAAACATTTCTTTATACAATTCTATACTAATAAAATTTTTATTAACTTTAGAATCTATAATACCATCAATAACACATTTGGTGCTACCTAGGCCATACCATGTGCCTATTTCAAATATATTATTAACATCTTCTCTTTTAGTTATATTATAAATTATTTTACCCATTCTAGAGTCATTAATTATTTGACCTTGTGACATATTTTTTATTTTATTTTGATTATTATTCTACCAGCTTTTTTATTTTTTAACAAAATTATTGCTTCATTAATATCTTCCAGAGCGAATTCGTGCGTAATAATATTATCTAGATTAAGTTTTCCAGATTTGCTCAATCTTATATACCGAGGGATATCTTCTGAAGGGGAAGTTTGACCACCTTGAGTTGCTTTAATAACTTTTCCATTACCTAAGAACAAATTCGAGGGATTATTTATTTTTAAAATATCATTAGGTCTCGATTGAGCTACTAATATATATTTTCCAGAATCAGATAAATAATCTATTGTCTTGTTTATTATATCAACATTACCTGTTGTGTCAACAATAATATCAATTTTTTTAAGGCCAAATTTATGAAATTCATTTTCAATATTATCAGTTAAAGGATTTATAAAAGATGTAGCATTTAATTTCATAGCCATTTCTTTTTTATCTTCTGAAATATCCATGCCAATAATAGGATAAGCGCTAGCTAGATTAGCCCCTTGTATCAAATTTAGACCAATGCCACCACAGCCAATAATTAATATACTTTGTCCGAATTTTAGATTTGCATCATTATTAATTACTCCTAAAGCTGTTGATAAACCGCATCCTAATAAAGCACATAATTCATCTGGAGTGTCTTTCGGAACAGCTGTTAATCTATTTTCCGAGACTACGGAATATTCACTTAAAGTTGTAACTTTACCACTGGAAATTTCTTTCCCATTGTAAATATAAGATGGAAAATCAGATTCAATTCCTTCTCCTTTCCTCCAATGTAGTACAACTTTATCTCCGATTTTAACTTTAGTAACACCAAGACCAATCTCCTCAACAATTCCACACCCCTCATGGCCCATTAAATGAGGTAAAAATTTAGCATTACCTTTTAAACCTGAAATTTCTTGTAATTGAGCTCCACATAATCCACTTACTAATATTTTAACTAATACTTGACCAACTTTCAAATCTGTCGTTTCTATGTCAGACAGTTTCAAAGGTTTGTCAATTTCTGTTAGAATTGCTGCTTTAAATTTCATTATTCTATAATTGTTTTTATATTTTTATAAAGAGGGATTCCAAAATTATCTAGGATTCTAGAATATCTATGAACATAACTATTATCATTCAATTTCAATAAATCAATCATAAAGCAAAATGAACTTTCAATAACATGAACTTCTTTCGCTTTTTCAATAATAGAACAGTAATCAAAGATATTATTAGTTACTCCTCTATTAACCCTAATCTTTTTAAATTTGGAATTTATTTTATTATCATCAATAGAAAACCTTGTATCATCATGTATGAAAACAAAATCTGAATCGGAAATATTTAAAATTCCTTCCAATTTAGATTCTCTTTCCGCATCTCTAACAACATTAAATGAATCCCATTTCAAATTTAAATTTAAATTATTTTGCAAATAAAAACTCTCTTCAAAGGAAGTTGACCCAGAAAACCAATTTGATTTATACTGAACTCCAGCAACATGTACATTTTCATCAGGAATATTATTATTCTTTATATATGTTCGGACAGAATCATCACTATTTACCCCAATTACTTTTAAATTATTTATGTCCCTAAACATAAACTCAACACTTTCTTTATTATGGAAATAACTAAATAAATAATATTCGTTATTCTTATCTTTACTTAACTCTCTAACTAAACCATTGCATACAATGTGGTCGCCCAAACCTAAATGATGATAAATAAATTTTTTCATTACAGATTAAATATTATTTCTAAATTTTATTACAAATTTTCAAAGCTATTTTTGATTTTGCTGAACCAGTAATCCATTGTCAATTCTTCCATATTTTTAAATAATTCGCCATTTTTATATTTTACTATGAATTCTTCTAAAATATTTGTATCCAATAGATCCGACCAATTTTCCACTTGAATAATTGGAAGATTTTTATAAGAGTCAAACATAAAATGTTTTTTTACTATAGGAATACTCCCCATCATTAAAGACTCCCAAGTTCTATGGCAATCTATACCATTCCCTCTTGGAGATGCAACAAAAAGATATTTAGAAAGATTATTATGGAATTCTTTTGATGGAATTCCCTGATTATCAAAATAACCTAAACCACTATCTAGAAAAAATTTTTCAGCATATACTCTATCTGGGTGATTTTTTACTTTAAAATTACAATAAATTTTATCAATAATTTTTTCCTTTATTTTGTAATCTTGTTGATATTCTTTCAAAAAATTTAAATCAATTAAAGTACCTTTTGAAGGTCCACAGTGATTCTCAATACCTAAAGGTAAAGGTATTAAATTTTCATTTTTATAATTTACATTCTGAGCATACCATAATAAAATATTATCTGGTTTTTTTTTAAATCCTACTGCGCCTTGGATACCCTGCGTCTCTATAGTACTTTCATAATTAACAGATAAATCTGATTGATGAGTTATTAATATATTTTTTGATTTATGCCTAGCTAATAAATTAAATAATTTTTCAACTAAATCAGTTTTGCAGAAAATAATATTTTTTGTTTGAGAGAATCTTGATATGTCGATAGAGTCAGTATCCAAAATAACATTCGAAATTTTTTTAAAATTAACACCATTTATTAAATTTTCAATATCCATATTTATTATTTTTGTATATTTAATTTTACTAAGTTAATTTTTTAATATACTCGCTCTCTAGACTTTTTTTGTAATGTTGTTTAAAGCTATTATATATATAAACAGATTCATGAGTTTGAATAGCTACTTTAGCTACATTATCCAATGTGCATACTTTTATATCTTTTAAAGCTTTATATTTATAACCGAATAAATAAGCTCTTAATGACATATCTCCATCAGCATAATAATACGAGTAAGCAGTATTATACATTCCAATCTCTCTAAATACTTTTTTATTATAAATTCCGTAATTCATAACAACATCACCACAAATATCATAAGAATCGGAAAGACAAAAACCTTTGTTTTCGTGAGAAGAATCATTCCCTAACAACCAATCTTGATTAGTTAAAGATTCTAAAGATCCATATTTCCAATTGAATAAATAAAACATATATTCATCATCTAATTCTCTTATAACCTCTTCCCAGCTATTAGATAACAAAACATCATCATTCCATTGGCAAACCCAATCATAAGTAGCATTTTGAATTCCCAAATTCATAAAATGAGGATAAGAACTCCTCTCTCCGACTTCTATTAGTTTTATTCTAGGATGATTTAATTTTTTAATATACTCTAATGTACCATCTGAACTTCCGCCATCTACTAAAACTAATTCCAGTTTATCATTAGAATCTACAGTATTTTTAATTAAATTTTCTAACAAATGGCATCTATTCAAAGTGCCTGTTACTATACTTATCATAATTTAAAATTGTAAATATTTTTAATAGGTGTTCTTTGATCCCCTCTAGGCTCATCATTTTCATCTATGGACTCTCCGATAAATGCAAAATTATCTATAGATCTATCCCTTTTAATATTAGTTCCAAAACCTTCGTAATTAAAATATTCATCATGCAAAAAAAGATCATTTACTATAATTGGATAGACAACATCTCTAAGAAAACATTGATCTATTGATTTATCATAGAAGGCTGGATTTGTCAACAAATAATCATCTATATAGCTTTTTAAATTCTTAATAGCTCCACCTTTAGCTCCCCACATTCCAGCATTTATAGGCCATGCATGTCCAATAGGATGCTCCCTTAATATATGAAAAGACTTTCCTGAATTTAACCATTCTTGCACTGCTACCTCATCTCTTTCACTAATCCTAGAGTCACAATCTCTTGAAATGAAAGCTTCTATATTGTCGCTGTCCATAACTCTAAAACGCCATAAAGAACCAAAAAAACCATTAAACTCATTAGTATTTATAAGTTTAACGTCTAATTTTTTTAAATCATCTAATGTAGATTCAGGAACAGTATCATTATGATAAACCCACATTTCCCAATCTTTGAAAATTGACTTTTTTAATATCGCATTTTTTATGCAACCCACGCAATAAATAGGATTATCCCCGTAAAGAGAAAATGAAACTACTTTCATATATATTATTTATACTTAACTCTCCTATAATTGTCTCTAAAATTAAAACTACATAAAAAGAAATTTCCAAGAATATTCTAGAGTCCATTCATTAATTATATCTTTTTTTAACCAATCTAAAATTTGTTCATATTTTTCTTTAGGATATTTATGAATTCTATTTTTAGAAATTAAAAAATTTGCACAAACTTCCGTTTCGTAAATTTCTGGCAACGGTATATCTAACTCTTTAGAAAATTTAAAAACACCATCTACATTACCTCTCCCGAAATCTATACATCCATTTACTACAGTTCTTTTAATTGTGAAAGGATAGTCTTTACTTCTAGAAGCTGATGGGAATTGATAGAATTCTTTATGCTTATTATTTGTAAAACTATTAATAAAATAATCCAAATTAAATAAATGATTATGGAAATCATCTTGAATAAAAACATTTACATCATTTAAATTATCATAATTATTTATTATATGATTTATATAAGTGTAGCCTTCTCGACCTATATTTTCACATTTTATCTCAACTCTATTTAATGGCAAATTTCTTAACAGAGACTCTGATTTGTTATATATAATAAAATTAAATTCATTTTGTAAAGAATATAATAATTCTAAAAATTCAAAACTATCGAAATGACTTACAATTAAAGAACTCTTCATATTTTTTTTAATTATATATATGTTTATAAATTAAATTTTCAGCGACTAAAAAATTTTTAGCTTTTTCAAAATTATTTTTTATAGAGTCTATTTTAGAATCATAGAGATTTTGACTAAGATTTTCTATAATAAAATTTAAATCATCTAACGTATTGAAAATTAACATTCCATTTGTATCAAAAAAATCACTTATAGAAGGACATCCCCAATAAATGGGTATAGTTCCAGTAATAAATGAATCAATCAATTTTTCAGTAAAATAATAATCTTCTTTGCAATTTTCAATTATAATCGAAAATCTATAATCTTTTAAACCAGTTATTTTTTTTTCAATAGGATTATTATATCCAAAAGAGTCTAACAATGGATATTTATCTAAAATACAATGTCTTAATTTATGCCCTTCAGTTGTCTTTTTTGAAGAAAGAATTATAGATACTTCTTTTGATTTCTCATGTATTTTTCTATCTTCTTTATCAATCCAGCAACCACCCAAAGGAATAAAAATAAATTTATCGGAAATAGATAATAATTCCTTGCTAAAAGTAAATACTAAATCAAATTTATTATGATTTTTTTTTATAAATTCATAAGCATTAGCTGAAACAACAGGAGATTCTAATATCCATGCATATTTTTTATAATTATCAAAATCATTAACATGATGTAGGGAAAAATCTGTGAAAAATAAATGATCTTGATCATATTCTCTCACCCAATTAAAAAAATCTGGCTCATTATACCAACTACTTGAGTTAGCATGAGAAAACATAGAATCACAAATATACAAACTATCCTTTAACATACAAAGCATCTCCCCATGAAATTCCATCCCAAGTAGTCTCTACTCTTTTAAAATTATAATCTGAAAGAAAAGAGTCTAAATCCTCAACTCTAGCGCATCCTTTATATAATTCCTCTCTATTAACTTCTGTCATAATATAGTCTATACTATTTAAATAATTAGAAGATCCTTTAAAAACTTCTAATTCATAACCTTGGACATCAATAACTATACAATTATATTTGGATTCATCTTGATTCTCCATAAATACATCCAATTTTGTTATAGGTACTTTCTGCTTTCCAGTAAACTGAATTCCGGGATGTTGATTAAGATGGTAATCAGGCTCTAGTAAAGAATTAGACATTCCCTGATTACTTGTTTCTGTAAACATCTCCATATCACCAATAATATTACCTAAAGCTGTATTAACTAAAATAGCTTTATTTCCCACTTTTTGAGTTAAAATTTCAAAAGCTTTAGGCATAGGTTCGAAGAATATTAAATTATCAATGGCCAATTTTTCATAAATTTCAAATTCTTGCCCAAAATGAGCCCCAACATGAATAACCCCTTTTATTTCAAGGTTGTATTTTTCTTTTAATTTTTCTAAAGATAATAACATATTTGTATTTACAGATTATAAGTTTTTTAAATAAAATTATATATGATAATATACTTATCAACAGTTTTAAAGTTTCTAATTATCAGAAGTTTTAAAAACTCCTTCGCTATACACAATAGGTATTTTTATAAAATTATCTAAATATATTTCATCCATATTCGGACCTCTAGGCCCAGTCCATAAACTAGGCGCTACAATTTTTTTGTCCATATTTTTATTTAAAAAAGATCCCCACCAAGAAAAAGTAGAATTTGATATTATATTATTCTTACATAAGCTCATCATCCATAATTCTTCATAATCCTCTAAGTTTTCTACAATAACTATGTTATTATAATTCAAATTATTTTTAACCCAATCTTTGTCATCTGAGAAAACAAATATAATATCATGATGACCTAGTATTTCTATTGAAGAATTTATATAAGAAATATCAATCACGGGAAGTATATCTGATATAGTTAAATAGTCTCCCCTTCTTATATGAATAGATAAAGATCTTTGAGAGTATAGCTCAGGATATATTTGATATATTTTTTTTAAGAAATCTTCAGAAGGGGAAAAAAGTTCTTTAATCTCTTCGGCGTAATCTTTGAAATATTTTAAACTTTGAAAATAACCATTGAAAACTAAAGAATTACTATATTCTTCATCGCTCATGGAGAAATCTATATTTCTATAAATATTATCTATATATTTCGAAGGCTGATTAGCCTGCATTGGCGTGTAAGCTTCTGGCTTAAATTTATATTGTACGCCATACTTTTTAGATTCAGATATAGCATATGATATCTGAAACATTTGATTTCCAAGCCCGCCTTGTAAAAAAGAAGTTACCATTAAAAAATATTAAAAATTTAATCTATCAATAGAATTATTATAGCGGCTTACTAAGTCCGAATAATCTGTCATGCAATTTTCTATAGAAGAAAAACTCGGGCTTTGAATACAAAGCATTTCGTTAGAAATAAAACATAAGTTCTTATCGCAAAATTCTTTAGCCATAAAAACATCTATAGCTTTATACACTTCTAGTATACTTTGTATAAAAAAACATTCGTTATGAAAATTTTCAAGAAAAATACGAATACCTTTTTTAGAAAAACTAATAGAATGCATACAGTAACAGCTATTCAATTTAAATAATTTTTCATTAAAAACTGATATAGGGTTGTGAAAAAAATCATACATTATATTAGCACCTAAATAAAACGCATCCCAATTTTCAGGCAAGTTTTCAATACTATTTTTTAAAATTTCATAAGTTTTTTCTTTCGGATAAATAAAATGGAAATCATCTTCAAAAATTAATATATTGTCGAATTCATTATCATAGGCATTTTTAATAATTCTATAAAAAGAAAGCGCGCAACCTAATTGAGATCTAGATTTTTGATCTAAATAAGGGAATTCATCTTCTAAAATTTTTACTCCGCTTACTCTTTCATATAAATTTAATTCATACTCTTTAAAAGTATCCAAACATTTTTCCCATCTGTCTGTTCTCTCATCAAGATTTATAATATATATTTTTTCAAAAAAAGAAAACGGATTCATAAAATAGATTTAAAATATTCAAAACGATTACACATTAAATCTGTGTAATCAAAAAATGTATTTTCTATAGATGAAAAAGCGGGCTGTTGCAAGCATAAAATATCTTTCCAAACAAAACATTTATTAGAAACTTGGAAATCTTTTGCAAAAAAAACATCTACCGCTTCATAGTTATTTATTAAATTTTCTACCCAATTGCCTTCATTGTTAAAAAAATTTAAAATTTTACCCAATGATCTTCTAGAAAAACAAACACTATGTAAAGCATATCCACTATTTAATTTAAACAAATTCTCAGAATATCTTTCGATAGGATTTGGCATTATCTCATTCATTACATTAGCCCCTAAATAAAACATATCCCAATCATCTGGCATTTCCTTGAATGCCTTATCTAGATTATTTACAATTTCATCTTTAGATATAGTAAAATTAAAATCGTCTTCTAAAACTAAAATTTTTTCATAATTGTTTTTAAAAGCATCTTTGAATACATTGTAAAAAGAAGCAGTACAACCTATTTGACCTAATTTTTTAGAACTTAAATCTCCTTTTACTTTAACGCCTTCAAACCTTGTATAATTAGTAATTCCATATTCTTTAAATTTCTCTTCGCATAAATCCCACCTATCTTTTCTTTCTTCAAGATTAATGCAATATATCTTATCAAAAAAACTACATATACTTCTCATTTAATTTTCAAATATTTTTACAGTTTTTTCTTTTGAATCTCTTAGAAAATTTATTAATTCCAAACCTCTTAGGCTACTCCAAGTCTCTAAAAGATATGCAATATTTTGATTTCCTATTATATCTGTATTCAAACAATTGGCTTCAATACAAACTCTAGAAAGAGTTTCAAAAACTTTAGGGAAAAATACAAAATTTCTAGAGGAAGCTAAAATTTCACAGAATTTTTTATGCTCTGTATTATGATTTATTGGTATATAATTATAATTGTTTTTTAAACAAAAATCTTTTGCTCCTATTGCATTTTTCTGCTGATATAAATGATCCATAAAACATGCATCATATTTTTTTTCTATACCTTGAAAAGATTCTAAATTAGATAAATCTTCTTCAGACCAAAAATTGATAGAAGCTTCTACGTTATCCAATTCTAAATTTAGTTCAATTATTTTTTTATGAGTGGAGCTTTGCGCTACAATTTTATAAGAATTTTTATAAAAATTATAATTTATAATTTCCTTTTTCGGAGCTACAAAATTCTCATATATACTTGGATCACGATCTACTAAAAATTTATGATCATGCTCATATATAATATATTTTTTATTTTTTAAAGTTTCAGCTGATTCCGAAGGGAGTGCCCCGAAATTCCCTATAATGAAAATATCAGAATCAGAGTTAGAAATAAAATCCGGAGAACAAAAAAAAGAATAAACTTTTTCTACTGAATGTCCATTTTTAAGAAGACAATTGATGAGCTCTTTATTACAAGTCTCTCCTCCCCCTGAGAAACCATCTTCATAAAATTCATCTGATATAAATGTATACTTCATATTTATAATTTAAACACATTGCTCTGCTTTGTCCAGCATCTGAGTTTCCAATCCTAAGAATTTAAGATCCTTGAGCTTGTAAGCCTCCCATTCAAAAGGGACTTGTCGAGAAACAACTATACCTTCCATCGGAAGCTCAGTAGAACACAAAGGATCTACTTTCCCTAGATATTCAATTTCCAGTCTTTTTAAGAAAGTTTTACCCCATTCAGGTGAGTCAGAAGGAATATCAAATAAATCCTTAGCTTTCCCATAATAGTAAGTTTCTGGAGTTTTTAACTGCTTCTTCTTACAGTAAGCTTGGATTTGTTCATGGGAAAAAGAAATAACTTCTCCATCTTCATTAGTATAATCAATTCTGAATACTAGAAAATCTCTTTGTCCTTTAAGAATTCCATAATCATATGGAGTTTGAATCATTGACTGCTCATTTACCCAGCCAATTACCTCTCCGTAAACAGAGACACCTTTATCCAGCTTTGGATAAACTTCATCGGCAACAGATTTCCAAATATCATGTTTATAAAAACCTTTTGAAAGGTCAATCTCAATATATTTATTTTTAATTACATTTCTAGAAGAATAGATCATCCCATATTCTTTTTCTGACACTTTGATTCCTAGAAATTTAAAAATTTTCTCTATGAAAGAAAGACGGCGCTTAATTAGGACATTAGCTACGGCACCATTGCTTCCATGATATTTATTTGTAATAGAAATATAATCTTCGGGATTAATCTTATAGATTTCTTTTCTCAAGTTTTCCGTATCAGAATGGAGTCTGAATTGATTTTCTACTAATATGTCAAATTTTTTAACTTTTGTTTTTGAAGTTGTAGCTGGAGAACTACTCTCTTGAATAGGCGGCTCATATTTAGAAATAAATAATTCACCGCAAATGGTATCAAAAGAAATATTCTCTTCAATGTCTTTTAAGAACACCCCGTATTCACTAGAAACAAATTCACAAAGTTTTTCGAAAGGAATAATATATCCATTAGAATACTCCCCTCTTAATTTTATCATTTTGACTCTCCCTGTAGCATTAAAAAAACCTTGGATATTTTTATCTCGATTTAAAATAGGGTCTCTAAAAGAATTACTCCAAGACAAAAACTTGGAAGAGATTTGACTTTCGACAGGACAATATACATAAATATCGCCAACTTTAGAAGTCAAATCAGTAACGACTACTGAATTCTGTATCTCTGCCAATTGCAATTTATCAGCATTTGGGTGAGGGTAAACAGAATCCAATTTTAAAATTTGAGCTAAATAATTTAAATTACAATCTTTAGAAGTAGAGAGAGTCATAATTAAATATAGAAAAATTTTTCAATTCGTCAACTAAATTTTTATCATTTGTATATCATATTTCTTTGCTATCTCCGAAACTTGGAAATAGTCATTATATACATCTTTAAAAATTACCTTTTTAATTCCAAACATTGCAATGTCCATAATACAATGCTGACATGGAGATAGCGTAATGGCTATTATTTTTGCTTCTCCGGGCTTACAGTAGCGAAGGGCCGATCTCTCTGCATGGGATACAAATGGCCTTCTAGAGTCCCTATCTGACCAATCTATATCATACCCCGGAGGGCAACCATTGTAACCTAATGCAGCAACACTATTATCATGCCTTAATACACAAGCCCCGACCTTCATATAAGGATCTTCAGACCTTATAGAAGCTGTTTCCGCTAATTTTAAAGCGTATTCCTCCCAAGAAATTCTACTCATGATTCTAATCCATCGAAATCTTCTTCGTCATCATCTTCATCCAACTCCATCTCGCCATCTTCGCCTTGTAAGAAAGAGATAGTATCCTCAAAAGAAACTTCTTGCATTTTTTTAGAAATACTTAAAAGGTCTTGGCTTTTATCAGAATAATGACTCGAAGCTAAAGATAAAATCAGATTGCAACAAAAAAGAACTTGTTTTTCATCCATGGTTTCCAAAGCGCAATGATTAAGAATATTATGCCAATTAACAAAAGCAACTGTAGAGATTTTCTCAGCGCTCTCAGGAAAAACATTCTCTATTATAGACAACATTGTCTCAACATTATTTTTTTCAGTATCCATATTTTAATTAGTTATTCCTTTTATAAGTTTCTTTTTGGCTCTGAATTTCATAGATCTTGAGCCCGATCCTTTTATCAAACAATCAAAATGATTAGGACTGAGATCCTTTAAAGAATTAGAAATATCTATGCTTTCTAAATCAGAGTAAGATTTGTCTTTCTGGGTCGATGTATATTTATAAGATACTTTCTTTCTTTTTATAAAATTTTGAATTCTATTATTTATACAAACAGAACAGAATGTTAAAAATTTAGTTTTGTTGTCAGGATCAAAAGCATATATGGCAGATATGATTGCGTCATGAGACTCTGATAATAAATCTTCTGTATATCCAAAATTTTTATATTTATTGCATACAATAGTTTGAGCTAACTTATAAGACTTATCTAGGATTTCTTTACCCATTGAGTAATCCCCAGTTAAACAAAAATTTTTAACCTTTTCTTCTAAAATCATATTACGGAGAATTCAGAGTTAAATATAGGAATACAACCACAAAATGTTTTTTGATTAAAACAAGATCTAGCTATTGAGAAACGATTTAAAGCTTTTATCAGAGCTTCTTTAGATCCTCTAATCACTTTAGGAAGAATTAACCTAGGATTATCAGAAAAAAGTCTCTCCGACCCCTTTAATTCTAAATCGTTGCAAAGTTTTAAAAGATTCTCCATAAATGGAGCAAATCTAAAATCTTGAACTGTAATATTTTCTTCGACTATTTCAAATCCATCTGTAGTCATTTTCAGTTTAGAAATCTCAGACTGCAAATCAGAATAGACACTAATAACTTCCCAGTCAATTAATGTGAATTGATCAACATTTAAATTTCCAGAAGATAATACGGATAAATAAACATTAAGAGCGTCATCTTGTGGAGCTAAATCTCCTAAATTTACAATGCCATGAGATATTCCATCGAGAGGCTTATAAGATAAAACAGCGATATTTTCATTAGAACTTTTTAGAAAAGCTCTTAAGTTTTCTTCTTTTTGATGAGGATAGAAAGTTGTTAAAAACATTTTTTACTAAGTTTAATTTTTAGAAGAGTTGGCTTTTAATACAGTTATAAAACTCATTGCAGCCGCAGGATCAATTCTTTCTACTGTTACCCATTTAGGGTTCCACTCGAAGCCTTCTTTAATAGCGTACTCTTTCAAATCATTTATATCTAAAGAATATTTATCTAAATGTTGAGCAAGCAAAGATTGTATTTTTACAGTTTGAGCTTCGGCCTTTAAATCATCCTGTTTCATTTCATCTTGACCTAAAGATATAATACCTAAAGAGTGCCTTACAGCTCGAATAAAGGCTCTGTTTTCAGCTATAGTATCAAGAAATTTAGAGAACTTCTCATCTGTATTAGAAGGTGAAGCATTGGCTGTAGCAGAGAAAGAGAACCCCTCTGGATTTTCAACATTAGGAATCCAGTCTATAATAACTGTTGTTGTTACACCCTCGCTAGGAGAAGAAACTGAGATAGGATGGACTCGTTTGACTCCTCTTATAGAAGCTAATTCTCTAAAGCCTGCCAACTTAATAACAAGATCTTCTTCAGGAGATTCATCTATCAATCTATCAATATCTTCCTGATTAAAATCTTCTAATGAGACACCTCTAGCCGCAAAATTATACTTGTTAAGGACAATATGCTCTCTTGGGATAAGCTTTCTCCAATCTATAAGACCATTAGATTTTATAGGATATTTAATCCTATTTAAAAGACCCATCTCATTACGAATAGGTATGAATTCTTCATTCTTTGGATCTATAAACTCGACAGGATTATTAACCCCTGTAACAGCAGCAGCTACAGGAACTTTCCGAGGAGCCGGTTTAGCAGGCTCTTCTTTCGAGTCCTTAATATCAGAATTTTTATTAGATTTCAACATATATTCTACTGGAGTCTGCTATAAATTTTTATAACATTCTGGATATCATCAAAAGAGGTATCTGGGCTATCATTAAATTCAGCAACAAAGAAATTCTTCCCTGTATAAATTTCTATAGCTTTAGAAAGCTTCGACATTATCTTAGAACGAGATTGAGACTCCGGTTCTGTAAAATATGTAACGGCCCCATATAAAGAAAAACAAATAGGCTCTTTAACATCCTCTTTCCATTTCCTTACGAAAGAGAAGCTAGAACCATCTTTATTTAAGGCTCTGCCATTTTGCATCCATCTATTTTTATTAGTAAATATTTTATTAAGATTCATTTTTAAATATTAGAGTATAATCTTTATTTTCTAGGAAATCTTTATCATTTATAAAACTATTGCTTAGTTCTGAAATATTGGATTTAAGTTCTAAATCATTTTTATAATGATAAAGAGAAGCATAAGTTTTACCATTGCCTATATAAACACGATTACATTTAAAGAATGTATCTCTAGTTTCTAGTATGTCAAGAGGTTTTTCTATTATTTTTTTATAAACAGTGCATATGCCTAAACATTTAAATCTTACATCATTTAAAGATTCTTCATTTTCACAAATAACTAATATAGTAATTAACTTAGATATGCATTCTTTAATAAAACTCGTATCTACATCTTTATCACAAAAATAAATAATACTTTTTACATTAGCCAAATTAAGACGGCTTAAATCAAAAGGAGTTTTTGTAGTTATATCAATTTGAGACACTTTAGATGCGTAATCCAAATACTGGCTGTTGTTACAGATATCTAATCTAAAATTGAAAACATTATTAACTAACTCTCTCGGGAAATCTTTGTCTGGAATAAAATTTAAAAATCTAGGTCCATACTTATCACCTATATATAATGTTTTACAATTTACAGTATTTCCTATGCCTAATTTTTCTAAAATAGCTTTAGCTATAATCTCAGGTTTTATATTATTTATATTTTTAGGCCACTCTTCTTGTTTGTAATTCCATCTAGAAGTTTTTAACTCAGGCTCTATATATATAACTTTATTAAAATCTGGCTTTATCATTTTGCTCGGAAAATTGCTCCCTAGCAAAATTAAATCTTTTTTGTAAACTCTGCATAATTTTGCCGTTAAAATATTAGGGGAAACGCAAAGTATACTACTTTTTATCAAATAAGCTAATTGTCTTATAGTTAATTTATTCCTAAGGTCAATAGCGTTAGGAATATGAGGATCACTCAAATCCCCTACCTGTACTATTTGAATATCAAGCAAGCTTAATTCTTGAGATATAATAGAAACTACTTCAGGAGAGTAATCATAAATTTGAGATTTTTTTTCAGATCCCGTTTGATAAATAATATATTTTTCTGGACTTGGAAAAAAGTTTTCTGGAAAATTTTCTTCCTTGCTTAATCCATCTAAACCACAATGTTGAAATATTTTTTTTAACATATTAAAAATTATTTTTTATAAAATCTGTACAATTTCTTGCTATTTTCGGGTGGAAAGCCATATCAAAGAAGCCTTTGTGATTCTCTATACCTTCCATTGCAAAAACATCGTCTAATGCTGGACTATAAGGAATAGTTTTCTTTACGAAATCTAAATGTTCAAACATTAAAGGAAATAAAGTTGAAACATAATAATCCCATTCTGCTTTTGGATATTTAATTTCTAATTCTTCTAAAACAGCAATCGAATCTATACAATCTCCTAGATTACCGTCTTCAACATAAAGAATTCTTTTTTTACCATTATTAGTATCTATGAGATCTTCTATTGATATAGTTTTTTCTTCTTGGTCTTTTGAAAAAGAAAAATCATAATCCGTGAAAGGGAGATCATCTAAAAATTTTTCTATTTTAGCGCAAATTTTATCACCATCAAAATTTTCTAAAGCCCACTGTCTTAAAGCCAATCCTTTTTCGTATCTTTCGTTTTTATTTAAAGATGTGATACTCTCCATGAATTCTACTATAGAAGATGGTAATACTTGAGCTTTATCAAATTGAGACCCGTGTTCCCTGTATAAAGTAAAATCAAGAGGGAAAACTTCAGGATTTACTGTAAAATTTGTTCCGTAAGCATAATTTGTGGTAGCAGTTGGCAGTCCACAAAATAAAGCTTCTAAAACTGGCATTTCGAATCCACCACTAGTAGCTGGATGTATATAGGCGTCGCATATATTATATAATCCACATAATTCTTTTTCTTGTACTCCGACCGATACATTCGAAGTATTAACTGCCTTTTCTGACTTGCAGTTTTGGCAAGTCATTTCTTGGCCAAAGAAAGGTTTAACAGTTACGTCCTTGCAAGAAGAACATATATAAGTGGTTATAACATCATCTCTTTTAACGTCAAATCTTTCTAAGAATTCAGGGATACGCCAGCCTTCTGACCAATTTGTATGCAAGAATAGTTTACAATCAATTTCTGGATGTTTAGATTTAAAAATAGAGAAAGCTTCAATAAGAGTACCTACTAACTTTCTAAGCTGATTCCTGAAAACAAAACCAAAAATAAAAGTTTTATCAGATATACCAAATTTTCTCCTAACTTCTTTTTTTTGATTCTCAGAAAAAATCATGAAATCACTATGATCAATAAGAGCAGGCATATACTCTGATTCGATACCTTGTTCAGCGAGAGCATCTTTTGCGAATTGAGCTTTTACCCATAGATTTCCAAATTTATCTTTTTGCTCTTTAAAAACTTTTAATAAAGGCAAAGAATCAATAGGTGTCCAGAAAACATGAGGGAATTTATTGATCCAAGGCTTATCGAAATACGGCATCCCCCAAATATCCTCAAGCATAATTAAAGCATCAGGCTTTTCTGTTTCTAAAACTCTATTAATATTATATTCGCCATATTGAATAGCTTGCATTTTAGAAGGGTCATTTCTAAATCTGTCTATTTCTCTAGGATTATCAGGTAGGGAGCCATAACATTTCCAAGGCATAGACTTACAAGTATCATGACTCCAGTTAAATGCTCCTGCGGCATACTCTACTAAATCATATTTTCCTGTCTTAAAAAGATAGGATAATAAGAATTTCATATGTCTACCAAAACCTGTATTGGCTAAACAAGAATTAGAGTGTAATACTATTTTTTTCTTTCTTTCCATTTAATTTGTTTTTTAAAATATATAATAAAAAAGGCCGCTCGCTTATAAAGCGAGAAGCCTTGGTTCAACTTTTAATAAAAGTTAAAATGGGATAGTTTCATCTTCCTCTACACTTTCGGAAAATCTATCTTCTTCCCAATCAGAAGATTCGGACTTTAATTCCCTATTTGTTACAGGAGTGGGATTAGAAAGATTAAGTTTAATTTTATCATTAAGAATTTTAATCTGTTCGACAAAAAACATATCAATCTTAGTAAAATCTCGAATAATTTTTCCTTTAAAAGTAATTTCTTCTGGAGATGGTAGCTCCGAAGATTCAAATTTCCAAGTAACTTTATTATCATTTTGAGTTACATAATATGAATCATAGCCAGTCTTTGAGAGATAATATCGAATTGATATATTATCGAAACTTTCTAGATTGAAAAAAGAATTCAATAAACTTCTACTCGCGATGTTCATGCGGAAAGGGACAAGATAACTTTCATCGCCATCCTTAATAAAAGCTTTAACTCGGAAATATTTATCCCCCTTATACTCCTCCTCTATAGCTTCAATTTTAAATAAAGATCCCGATATACTGTTGATAGAATTATCTTCAGAAGGCACCCATTTATCTCCTTCTTTCGAAGAAATTTCAAAAAATGGTCTAACATTTTCTCCATTAATTTTTGAAATTGGTTTAAGGATTAAAAGCTTACCACTCTTTTCATTTTTGTTTTGTAACATTCGATTATTTTTTTATTTGGTTTTTGTTTTTCGGAAAGAGGTTTTCACCTCAAAATTTTGTATACTATAATTACATTATAGATTTGAAAATGTTTCTTAAATTTTTATTTTTTTAGTTACCGTCATGCTCTGGCTGATCAGGTATAAAATCATCATCTTCTTGATCAGCAGCGACTCCTTCGCCCGCTTCTTCCGAGATGGAATCTTCACCCCTTAAAGATGCAATAAATTTTTGTACAACATCTATAGCAAAAGATGCTCTTTCATCTTCTGGGACCATTGAACAATAAGAATTTAAGATTAAATGTATTAGACCGACTATAATTTCGGAATTGAAAGAATGAGCATCTACATAATCAAATACAGCAGACATATTCTCTGTATCAGAATCCTTAAGCAAAATTTTAAATAATGTTTTAGTTTCTGAGGAACCTTGAGTTTCAACATTTTTATTATCCAGATCTTCACTTAGAATTTCAGCATCTAAGATTTCTTTATTTTTACTAGTATCCATTTTATTCTATATTTTTTAGTTCTGAGAGTTTTGTATAAGCTTTATGATTTTGGACTTCCATCTTATTTATCCAAAAAATATCATCGCCTTTTGTTCCTTTTATATACAATATATCTTCTTCTTTTGGTTCTTCGCTATTCTCTAAATATTGAGCTAATTTATCTCCCAACAACATTGCATATTTAGTTCCTGTCTCGTCAAAGATTTTCATCTTCAGATATCTATTGCCATTTTTACTTTTGCCTGAAAGAGTATCTTTCACAATACAAATAAGCTCAAAATTACCTTTAACAGGAACATATTGATCTATCTCATCTATATTGCGAATGTCAATATTAAAATCTCCAAAAACCATTTTCATAGTTGTAGAATAAGAGAATCCTAAAAGCATTCTTTCGTAGAAGAATGATGCTAACAGCTCATTACGACTGTTAAGATTGTATATTTTAAAATATCCTACAGAATTTTTACGAATAGTTTCTAAACGAGACTCTTTAGTAAACTTTTTACCATTCGAATCTATCCAGTTCAAATAGTCTTTAAGCATTATGATTAGATCTGAATTATATTTGTCTTCATTATTTATACAAAATATCTTCTCTTTGGGAGTCAATAGATTCCAGAGCTGCGCTTCCAAGACCTTCTTAGATCTATCCTTGACTGTATGACCTAGGGCTCCACTCTGAATCAGAGAAGAAAGAATACCTATCCCAAGTTTAGCGTCTTTAGCAGAATTATATAGTTTAAAATCAGAATCTATATCAGAAGATATAAAACTCCGAAGCTTGTCTATACTCTTATCTGATATGCCTTTTATCTCTCCTAGTCCGAACCTAATGTTCTTTCCTTCAATAGAAAAACCTAGTCCACTTTTAGCTATATTAGGAGGCATGAGTTCAATCCCGAAATGGGGCAACTCATGTTGAATAAGCTGGAACTGTTCTAAGAAATCACCTCTAGTAGAAGCTATCTTAAGACAAGCAAGAAAGAACTGTTGTGGGTATTTATGTTTTAGATAAACAGTTGATGCTGCAATACTTGCATAAGAAAAGCTGTGACTTTTGTTAAACGAATAGTTTGCAGAGTCTTCAAGAATTTTCCACAATAGATCTGGAATCTCTTTATTTAATCCATTCTTTTCACAAGTTTCAAAGATAATATCTTTCCACTTAGCCATCTCTTTGATTTTCTTCTTACCAATGCACTTACGGATTACTTCTCCGTCAGCTTTCGTAAGGCCAATCTTTTCACACATCTGCATGGTAGACTCTTGATAAAGGGCCAGAGATGCAGTTGACTTCAAAAGCTCATCAAAGAATGGATGGATAGATTCATTCTTTCCTTCATTCGCAAATTGAGCATACCTATCAACGAACTGTAAAGCTCCCGGTCTAGCTAGAGCAGTAACTGCTGCTAGATCATCCATATTTTTAGGCTTTACTTTATTGACTACCCCTAGGTTACAGTCTCCACTAATTTGGAAAAGGCCATATGGATATTTAACATCTTGAAGATGACCAAAGACATTTTCATAATTAATATCAAAATCTTCAGGCTTTAGATTTAAATTAGAGCAAACCTCATTGATAATGCCGACAGCTTTTAGGCCTAGCAAGTCAAGCTTAATATTATCAAGTTGAGCATAATTCATATCATAACTTGTAACCATTTCATCTTCTCCCATTTCGCATGGGATAGAATCAATTAGTTTTTTATAAGATACAATATAAGCACTAGCGTGAGAACCTTTAGAACAGTTTAATTCTGAAAGCTTTAATGCTATTTTATATGCTTTAGGGTTTTCTTTTACGAACTCCGCAAAAGATGGGACTTCTTTTACAGCATTTTTTAAGGAATGTACCTTCCCAAATAGAGAAGGAATCTGTGAAGAAATTTCGAGACTTTGTTGTTCTGAATATCCCAAAACAATTTTACAAACCTCTTTGATATTCTTTCTGCTTTGCAATGTACTGTAAGTAGAAACTTTACAAAAATAGCCATCATATTTTTTCTTTAGAATTCCAATTAGTGTTTCCCGTTTAGAGTCCTCGATATCAAGATCAATATCTGCGGCGTCGGAATAATATTTAATACCGTCTACTATATTAGGTGTTGTTCTCGAAGGAGATAAAAACCTTTCAAAGTATAGACCATTTTTTACAGGATCAATATTAGTTACACCAAGGCAATACAAAACTAAACTAGAGGCAGCACTGCCTCTGCCCGGCCCTACAGCGATACTATTCTTTTTAGCGATATTGACGACATCCCATACCATCAATAAATAATCTACGAAATCTGTGGGGCTAATTACGCCCATTTCGTAAGACAATCTATCTCTATAAGATTTCTCTTCTTTTGGGTCAATATCGTTCTTTAATCTTTTTTCAAATCCCTTTTCAACTAGAATATTAAAAAGCTCTAAACTTGTTAAATCAGAGCCATCCAATTTAAATGGAAGATCTAATGTAGCATGATCCTCCTTACTTAAACAAAACTTTGGAAGCCTAATGCCGTGGATATTAAGATCTATTTTTTCGAATCTATCTAAAAAGGGTAACATATTTTAAGTCTCTTGAAAATTATAAGCGAGTTTTTTGAAAATTTGAGAAGTTAAAAAGCAATCGTAGTCTCCTTGGTGAGTTCTAGAAGCATCTATTTCAATACCCCATTCATTACAAAGATAAGTTACATTACTTTTTAAACCTTTCTTGATAAAATTTGCCCATCGAAGTTGCCAAGCATCGAAATTATCAAATTCTGGTCTTGCTCCACATATAAAAGCTTTTGCCAAAGCATTAGTATCTACAACTCTTGAAACCCAATCAAAATCTGTAGATTCACCTATCTCCCGAAACCAATTCCTAATTTGGTAAACATCAAATTTTAGTCCATTATGGAAACCTAAAAGACTGTCTCCAAAAAACCATGGAGCTATTTCTTTATAAACTTCTTTTGGACACTTAGCAATCTTTTCATATTTCTTGTAATTAAATCCTGTAACCTCAGCAGCCCTAGGATTAACATTAAGATCTTCCCACCATAGATACCTAGACTGGCTATCTACTATAACGCCATTCTCCATAACTACCCAAGCAAATTCCCATGGACGAGAGGTATTCAAATTAAGACCTTCTGTCTCTGTATCAGCAAAGTAAATTCGCTGATTAATGTCTAGTTTATTCATATTGTTTTTAGAAATTGTATACTATCTTCCAACTTTTTGATCCATTCTTTTGCATCTTTTTTAGTCAATGATTGAGGCGAAAACATTTTATATTCACCCTCCGGACCTTCTATAGTATACTCATTAACTCCCGTAACTTCTTCTATACTTTTTATTTTTGCAAAAATTTGAATGCCAAAGAAGCCCCTGCATTGAACAAAGTCTCCAATTTTATTATTAGCCATAAGTATAATTTAAATTAAACGGTCTTTAGCTTCAAGATAAGATTCCCAGCTAAATTCTCTGGAAGACATATCATCGAATCCCGGATTATCTAAGGTTCTACCTGATCCAAACTTTTTTCTATTCAAACATTTAAGAGCTAGGAAAGCATCGTAGTCTTCTCGATTTTTATAATAAATGCTTTTTGTCTCAATGACTTCTTTTTTATAAGCCTTCGCATATTCCAAAGCAGCATTGCGAAGAAGATTATCAAATACTATGCCGTTAGATTCAATAAAAACTGTATGAGGAATATTTCTTGAGAATTCAGGTACACACATATTCTCTTTCAAAAGATTATTATGAATGAAAGAATCATAAAAAGGAACTGCAATCTCTAAGTCTTCACTCCAATACTTGTGCAAATCAGAATAAGACAGTCTAGGTTCCTTATAGAAATTATCATATGACGCTAGAGTAGACAGCTTGATTAGAGTTTTATATCCTTTCAAGTTCTTTGGGAATATAATATTTTTATGACACGATATCAAAGAATCGTCTGACTTCTCAGAAGAGTCCCTGACAAATGTCATTCTCAATCCGAAGATAAGCTTAATATTTGAAGCCTCGCAAGATTGCAAGGCCGCAATATACCCAGCCATACTATCTTCTACTAACACTACTTCTTTAAGATTATTCTCTACAGCTATATCTATAATGCTATCAGGAAGATCCTTATCTCTGCTTGAGTCATATGGGTCAACAGTTAAAATAGAACGCAATAGACTATAGTGCGACTTAAACAATGGGATCAATTGAGTCATGAATTCTATAAAGAATCTTAGTTAAACTTAGGGCAACCGGAATGTTTCCTCTGCACAATTGAATAACCCATAGTAACATACTTGTCAAGTTCCTTTTTAGAATATGCTGATTTAGAAGGAGACCCTTCTTTCACAGCTTCAAAATAAAGGAAAGGAGCCTTATATTCGCAAACCCACACTGGTGACCCATCATCCTTATAAGTAAAAGGTTCTTTGCCGCAGAGCCATTTACGTTTGAAGTCTCCAGCCGCTGTATTAGCTAAAGCTTTTTCTAATCCAAAATCTTGCAAATAATTACTGATGTATTCTAAATAATCTTCAAATGCATCTATTTGCTTCAAAGTAAATTCCATTTTAATATATGGATTTTTCCTAAATTTAAGAAACAAAAACTCTACTGTTATTTTTTTACCGGGATATAATTTTGAAGCAACCAAGGCGTAGATCAATGCTTGAACATTGAAATCCATGTCTTCTGAGCCTTTAGAAAATTTGGACTTAGAAGATTTAAAATCTAAAATTCTAATATGATCGTCATATACAAAGAGTCTATCTATAAAGCCATAGACCCAATACTTACCAGTATTTAAATCGAATTCATATTCTGTTTCATATTTTTCACAGCCTTTGCCATAAAAATCATTTTCTAATCCAGTTAATAAAAATCCATTTATTTTCTCATAGTTCTCTAAAGAATCCACGTCTTCTTTCTTAAGCCATTTCTTAACGAGACGGCTTAAAGATGGAATAGATAATGGTTTCCCAAAGAAAATAGCCTGTGCCACTTTTCCCACCCTTCTAGGGTTAGCTAAACATTCGAGAACAACGTGAGTAATTCCTCCTAATTTTGAACCTACATTCCCTTTTGAAGGTAGGCCACAATTATACTTTAGATAAGCAAGATATGAACAACTACTATATGATTTGATTTTGCTCGCGGAGAGCCTTGGTAATGACATTTTTTATTATTCGATAAGATCCCACAGCACGTCGTCAAAAAGTGACGACTTCACCAGCTTCTTTATATCAGAGTTTTTAGGTTTTTCACCTGAATATTTTACTTTTCCGCCTCTTTTTTTGTATTCTCTTATGACCCAGAGATTTTTTACATAAGAAGTCTTACCTCCGAATTTTTTGTCAGCAGCTTCTTGAACGGCAGCTAGCTTATCTTTATCAAGATATTCCACTTTTGAGAAGGAGAACTCCTCTACATCAGAATCTTCTAAATCGGAAAGATCTTCTTTCACATTCGCTAAATCAGGATCTAAAGAAATAATCTCTTCTTGAGATGGCAAGTTGTCAAAATCAAAATAATCCTCTCCTGATCCTACAATTTGACTAACTGGCTTAGCTGACCACATTTTGCATGACCAATAATTAGCTTTATACTTAGGTCCGGGATTATCACAATTATGTCTGGCTCTATAATTGCTTCTACGCTCAGGATCATCTCTCTTAATTGACATATTCGGATCACCGAATTTTACAATTACAACATTGCCTTTGTCATTTTTTACATAAACGCCAAATTTTTTAGCACTGCCTTGAGGAAGTCTGAATGGTTTATTTAATGTTTTATTTTCGTTTGCCATAATATATTTTACACCATTTTTGATTTATTCTTCAGACCATTTCAAATGGAATGGCCAATATTCAGAAAGAGTAGGAAGAATGAAAGGCCAAAGATAAGAGAGGTTAGGAATATCATCTGATTGCCAAGACAATAAAAATTCATTACCTTTAAACTCGGAGCAATCTTCAGAAGCAATCCAATGAGGCTCATTACAATCCTCGTCTGTATCAAAATATTTACTTAAAAAATCTCCAATATCTTCATATTCTGTATTGTAACTTTTTTCGAAATCTGAATTACTATCTTCGTCATATATCCCATTATAGTACTCATCAATAGATACAACCTCTTCATAAACGCTATCCATTGAAATTGTAGCGTAAAAGTCTGACCAACAACCTCCTCCTTCATAACCATAAGCAAAAATAGAAATCTTATTGTCAGGAAGATACTTCGCTCCAATAATTATATCTAAACATTTACTTTTTCTATTTTCAGATTTAATGGCTAAAATTCCGTATTCTTTATTTTCCATATTATTATTTATTGTATTTGTTTTTTCCATTCAAGTATTTCTGCTTTTGTCATATCTCCAAAATCTTTTCTAGTAGGTAACTTCACTTTCAAAGTATCAGAGTTGAAAAATTTAGAGAGTTTTGATTTAATATTTAGAGCTGCCTCCATACCCCTATTATAATCAGAGTCTGAATCATTGTTGGTAGATATGATTATCTTTTCTAAATTACTTTTCATCAAGAAAAGAATTACATTTTTAGATACTGTCAATCCGAATATTACAATGAAATTTTTTATCCCATTCTCATACAGAGCTAAAGCATCTCCAATACTTTCTACTAGAATGACAGTCTTAGTATTCTGTATTTCAGGAGAAGCTAAATCAGCAGGATATACAAAATTAGATTTTCTCCCAAGGATCTTCCATTTAGGTCGCTGAGAATTACTGTATAAATCTCTACC
>Ga0209599_10000352_pt1 | contig 31581 bp, 25 predicted proteins | sample Shrwel_input2_FT_FD_187534 | JGI IMG/M metagenome (GOLD analysis project Ga0209599, IMG submission 187534) | Subsurface microbial communities from deep shales in Ohio, USA - Utica-3 well 1 S input2 FT (SPAdes) (version 2) ...
GTTGTTATCAAAAAACTGGCTGTCGACCAGCCCTTTCACACCAGCGGTTAACTGAGGTGGCAATTGTGCCGGTAATCGGGCGTAAATTTCAGGTTTGGCGGCATCATCATCTTTTTCAAATGAGACGTAAGGGGTGTAACTGCCAAAACGATGGCCAAGCGAGACATAATAAGAATCTTGCTCAGCATAAAAGCTGTCTTTGACTTCAACATGGGTATATTCACTGACCAGTAACCAGTCATTGCGGTCGATATTCAGACCTAAACCGAAGAAACTGCCCTGGTCTTTATCAAAATCAATGTCTTTGCTGACGGCGGTTAAACCGAGCGTATTCAGGGTATTGGTCAAGCCACTGAGTTGAGCGGATTGAATACTGACGTCCCCGACCAAATACGCCAGCCGAAAGGCAATCCAATCCTGACTGAGTTCCCAACTGATGCCGGTGATTTGATCAATTTGCGCTGGCGCCTGAGTGCCTAACACCCGGGCATCGCCATCATAAGCACCAAACACAAATTGCAAATTGGATTGAATATCGCCAAAACTGGTGCTGTGGTATAAGGACAAGCCTTCAATGGTATTAAAGCCTAAGTCATACACGCTTTGTGGCGTTCTGAGCCAGTCATAGGCATAACCAACGTCACGAAAATCTGAATATTTATAAAATGGAGTGCGCAACCGGCCGGCATTTAACCGCCAGCTTTCATTGATTTGGTAGGTCAGAAAGGCCCATTCAAATTCAGCGTCAAAATCATTCACACCCCGCGCCAGCAACTGAGCGGTTACTGACAGTTTTTCACCCAGATCAGATTGCACCTGCACCGCGAATAAACTTTCGTTTTTAAAGTCGATATCATCGGTGTAGCCATACAGCGTATCACCATTACTGGCCATGCCAGCCTTGATCGAAGCAAAGCCATTGATGGTGACTTCAGCGCCAACGACGCCTGCGTAACAAGTTAAGGCAACAAGGGTTGCTAACCTGGTTTTGTTCATTAAAAATCTCCTGTCAAAATGAGCTCAGCTATGACTAGCGTAGTCAACAACCTAAAAAAAACCAGCGAATTCAGAACTATAAATTTAGTTCCCTGAAATGCTAAAAATAACAGGCGACAAACTTTATATTAAGTTTCAATGATTTACAATGATGTAAACAAAACGTATCAATTAAAGGTCCAGACCAACAAGGCAGGACCTATTTGACTTACAAAGGCGGGAAAAATAGCTTAATGACCTTCACTGACCATGTTGACAGTGTATTTTGGGATCTCGACCACCAAGTCTTCATCAGCGATCCGGGCCTGACAACCTAAACGGGATTCAGGCTCTAAACCCCAGGCTTTATCCAGCATGTCTTCTTCCAGTTCATCACTTTCATTCAGACTGCGAAAACCTTCACGGACGATGACATGGCAAGTGGTACAGGCACAGGATTTCTCGCAGGCGTGCTCAATGGCAATCCCATTGCGTAGCGCCACATCCAGCACAGTCTCGCCTTTTTCGGCAGATAATGCCGCGCCTTCCGGGCAAAGTTCAGCATGGGGTAAAAAGATAATTTGTGGCATGTTACACCTCGTCAACTTTGTGCCCTTGCAGGGCCTGCCGGATTGAATGATCCATCCGGCGGGCGGCAAACTCGTCGGTGATATGATTGGTCTGATCAATAGCCGCTTTAATGGCGGCAGTGTCATCGCTCAGGCTCAGTTGCTGTAATGCCGACAACGCCTGTTCAATTTGCTTTAATTCGCTGGCCGACAACAGATGCGCATCGGCGGCAATGGCAGCACTCACAGCTTCAAACACCCGACTGGCTTCAACCTGCTGTTCACGCAATAACCGCAATTGCATATCTTGTCTGGCGTATTGCATCGAGCTTTGGATCATCGTCGCCACTTGATCATCCGATAAACCATAAGAAGGTTTCACCTGGATACTGGCACTGACACCACTGGATTTTTCCTGCGCCGTGACGCTGAGTAAACCATCGGCATCGACCTGGAACGTCACGCGAATATGCGCACCACCAGCAGCCATAGGTGGGATATTGGTCAGATTAAATTGTGCCAGCGAACGACAATCCGCCACCAGCTCGCGCTCGCCTTGCAGCACATGCAACGACATCGCGGTCTGACCATCTTTAAAGGTGGTGAACTCCTGGGCTCTGGCAACCGGGATCACGGTATTGCGTGGAATGATTTTTTCCACCAATCCCCCCATGGTTTCCAGCCCTAATGACAGCGGGATCACATCGAGTAATAACGTATCTGTATCCGATTTATTGCCAACCAGCACGTTGGCCTGAATAGCGGCGCCAATAGCCACCACTTTATCCGGATCAATCGACGTCAAGGGTTCAGTGGCAAAAAACTCTGCAACTTGTTGCCGGACAAGCGGCACCCGGGTCGAGCCGCCAACCAGCACCACTTTGACCACATCCGCGGCTTCGATACCGGCATCGCGTAAACTTTGTTTACAGGCCCGAATGGTTTTTCTGACCAGTTGCAGCACCAGACTGTCGAATTTTTCCCGGCTTAATGTCAACGCCAAGGCGCCACTGGCAGTGGTTAATTCAAAACTGACACTGTCAGCCGTGGTGAGTTGCTCTTTCAAACTTCTGGCCAGTTGCAAATGCTGACGCAGACTTTGATGGCTCAGTTCAGTTTCACCGCTTTGCTGCTGCAACCAGCTGACAATCGCATGATCAAAATCATCACCGCCAAGCGCTGAGTCACCGCCTGTGGCCATGACTTCAAATACACCACGCTTAAGCCGCAAAATGGAAATATCAAAAGTGCCGCCGCCTAAATCATAAACCGCGACCACCCCTTCCTGACCTGAATCTAACCCATAGGCAAGGGCCGCCGCTGTCGGCTCATTCAGCAGCCGCAACACATTCAGACCCGCCAGACGCGCTGCATCTTTAGTGGCCTGGCGCTGGGCATCATCAAAATAAGCCGGAACGGTAATCACCACACCAGTAAGTTCACCACCCAGCGTCTGACTGGCAGTATCGGCCAGGGTCGCCAGAATTTCTGCCGACACTTCCACCGGATTTTTAATGCCCTGCACAGTGTCAATTGCCACTAAACCTTGCTGATCGACCAGCCGGTACGGTAATTTCTGACTTTGCGCCTGGGTTTCCTGATAACCGCGTCCCATCAGGCGTTTGACTGAAATCACGGTATTTTCCGGATCAGCCACCGCCGCAGCCATCGCCGCTTTGCCAACCACCACCTGGTCAGCGGTATAACGGACCACGGAAGGCACCATATCTTCGCCAGCCGTGTTTGACAGCGTACTGACTTCACCACTGCGCACAGTGGCGACCAGTGAATTGGTGGTGCCAAGATCGATACCAGCCGCTAACTTATGTTGATGCGGCGCGGCGCTTTGGCCGGGTTCAGCGATTTGTAATAAAGCCATAATGGGATTTAGTCTTGTAGTTGCTGTTCAGTTAACTCCAGCTCTTGCTGCAGTTTAAAGAAAAATTTAAGTTTGCGGATTATATCAGCCGCCAGTAAATCCTGCTCGTGCTGATTAGCGGCAAGTGCTTCGGCTAACTGTCTGAGTAACAGCTTTTTTTGCATTTGAATTTGTTGTTCTGCTTCGTCGATCAACACATAAGGATCGCTGGAATGCAGAATATCAGCCAATAACTCACGTAATTCCATCTGCTGCATTAAAAATACAGTATCGGTAAAACTACGTTGCTCATGGCTGATTTTCACCCCACGCAGTGCCAACACATGCTCGGCTCTGAGTAAAGGTTGTTTCAGACTGTGATAAGCGTCGTTGATATTGGCCGCTTGTTGGACCGCCAACAGCCGGTCCCGCTCGGAACCAGCAGCAAAATTGTCCGGATGAAAATTCCGTTGCAGCTCTAAATAACGGGTACCCAGTTCAGTTAAATCCAGCTCAAACTGAGCCGGCAGCTGAAACAGCTGGAAATAGTTCATCAGACCGCCAGATTACACAGTAAAACTTTCACCACACCCACATTCGCCATTGACGTTAGGGTTGTTAAACTGAAAACCTTCGTTCAGGCCTTCTTTGACAAAATCCAGCTGGGTGCCGTCGATATAAACCAGGCTTTTGCCATCGACGATCAACTTCAGATCGTCATGTGCAAACACCTGATCATCTTCATTGAGTTCATCGACAAACTCCAGCACATAAGCCAGACCTGAACAGCCGGTGGTTTTGACACCGACCCGCAAGCCAATGCCTTTGCCTCTGTTGCTGAGAAAGCTGCGAACCCGGTCAGCAGCCGCTGCTGTCATCGAAATCGCCATAATGTCTCAGCCCCCGTGCCGGGTTTTGTAATCTGCGATCGCCGCTTTAATCGCGTCTTCAGCCAGAATTGAGCAGTGAATTTTCACCGGTGGCAACGCCAGTTCCTGTGCGATGTCGGTGTTTTTAATCTGGGCAGCTTCATCCAGACTTTTACCTTTCACCCATTCAGTCACCAGTGAACTGGACGCAATAGCGCTACCACAGCCATAAGTTTTGAATTTGGCATCTTCAATGATACCTTCGGCATTCACTTTGATTTGCAACTTCATCACGTCGCCGCAAGCCGGCGCGCCGACCATACCTGTGGCTACTGTTGGATCATCTTTGGCAAAACCGCCAACGTTGCGCGGGTTTTCGTAGTGATCAATGACTTTTTCGCTGTATGCCATGGTGCTTTACCTCGTTAATCTGCACAGCCCGCGACTGGCACGGGCGCCAAAGGGTGAACCTGTCCGGATTGGATCAGTGTGCCACCCAGGCCACTGTATTTAAATCGATACCGTCTTGGTACATGTCCCACAGCGGCGACATAGCCCGAAGCTTATCAATCGCTTCGTGGACAATTTTAATGGTGTGGTCAATCTGTTCTTCAGTGGTAAACCGGCCGATACTGAAACGGATTGAACTGTGCGCCAGTTCATCGGTTAAGCCCAGCGCCCGCAACACGTACGAAGGCTCCAGACTGGCAGAAGTACAGGCTGAACCTGAAGACACTGCGATATCTTTCAGTGCCATAATCAGAGACTCACCTTCCACATAGTTAAAGCTGATATTGGTAATACCTGGCACCCGCTGGTCTGGGTGACCATTTAAAAACACCTGTTCGATGTCTTTCACGCCATCCAGTAAACGCTGACGCAACACGGCAAAACGGGCATTTTCGGCAGCCATTTCTTCTTTGGCAATCCGGAATGCTTCACCCATCGCGACGATCTGGTGCGTTGGTAAAGTGCCTGAACGCATACCACGTTCATGACCACCACCGTGCGTTTGCGCTTCTAACCGGATCCGCGGCTTGCGTCGCACATAGAGTGCACCAATGCCTTTAGGTCCATAAATTTTATGCGCCGAAAACGACATGAGATCCACTTTTAAAGTGCTCAGGTCAATGTCAACTTTACCTGCAGCCTGGGCCGCATCGACATGGAAAACGATGCCTTTGCTGCGGCACAGTTCACCAATAGCGGCGATATCCTGAATCACACCAATTTCATTGTTCACCATCATCACGCTGATCACCGTAGTATCAGGGCGAATCGCGGCGGTCAGTTTGCCCAGATCCAGTAAACCATCGGCTTCGACATCCAGATAGGTCACTTCAAAACCTTCACGCTCCAGCGCCCGCATGGTGTCCAGCGTCGCTTTGTGCTCAGTTTTGCAGGTGATCAGGTGTTTACCTTTTTTATGATAAAACTGCGCTGCACCTTTGATAGCCAGGTTGTTTGATTCGGTCGCGCCGGAAGTAAACACGATTTCACGTGGATCGGCCTGGACTAAATCAGCGATCTGGCTACGGGCGATTTCAACTGCTTCTTCTGCCTGCCAGCCAAAACGGTGCGAGCGGGAAGCCGGGTTACCAAACTGACCATCCATCGTCAAATATTGCATCATTTTTTCCGCAACCCTTGGGTCGACAGGTGTCGTGGCGGCGTAATCTAAATAAATAGGTAGCTTCATGTTCTGCTCCGTCTGCTGTTTACAACTGGCAGCTGACTTCAATTTCAGTGTCAGGGTTCTTTAACTTGCGGCTGTCCTGCCGCTTGGCCACACGCTGAATATCATTCTGGCTGACCAACTCGCCCAAAGTGATTTGGGTCAGAAAATCTTCAATCCGGGTACTCAGGTCACTCCACAAAGTGTGGGTCAGACACTTAGCGCCGCCCTGGCAATCTGATTTGCCCTGGCAACGGGTCGCATCGACAGATTCATCGACAGCACTGATCACTTCAGAAACTGAGATTTCACTGGCAGGCCGACCCAACTGGTAACCACCACCTGGGCCGCGGACACTGCAGACCAGACCTTGTTTACGTAACCGGGCAAATAATTGTTCAAGATAAGATAAGGAAATTTCCTGCCGTGCCGAAATATCGGCCAGTGGCACTGGGCCGCTATTGGTATGCAAGGCAACATCCAGCATTGCAGTGACCGCATAACGTCCTTTTGATGTTAACCTCATCTTGATGTCCTGAACTTTGACCACAGAATGGCGCAAATTGTACATTCCTGACTGATTTAGTCAAGTATTAATCCGACTAAAACAGTCAGGTATTGCTGACAGTCAGCTCAGCCGGTGCTGCTAAATGGTCGGATCAAATTCTTCGTGCGCCTTGCGGCGTTGTTCTGCCGCTTCCCGCTCAGCGGCCAGAAAGGCTTCATCTTTAATATCCATCACCGGCACGGCCTGACAGACATTGCCACCAAGCTCATTAATGCTCTGGCACAGCTCTGCCACTTTGTTGTCCAGACAATGAATATGATCCAGCATCCGGCCAATGGCATTAGCCACCGGGTCCGGATTGTCACTGGCCACCGCATAAGCGTCAAAGCCAAATTTTTTCGCCAGATGCTGCCGCTGCTCACTGACATTCGCGTCTTGCTTGGCGACGATACGACCCGGGATGCCCACCACAGTGGCGCCTGAAGGCACATCTTTCACCACCACCGCATTCGAACCAATCCGGGCATTTTCGCCAACGTACAGCGGGCCCAGCACCTTAGCGCCAGCGCCAATGACGACATTATTGCCAAGCGTCGGGTGACGTTTACCCGGATTCCAGCTGGTGCCGCCTAAAGTCACCCCGTGATACAAAGTGACGTCATCGCCAATTTCAGCGGTTTCACCGATGACGACCCCCATACCGTGGTCAATAAAAAAACGGCGGCCAATGCGGGCGCCCGGATGAATTTCCACCCCGGTCAGCCAGCGGGCCAGCGTACTTAAAAACCGCGCCAACCATTTCCAGCCAGCGGTCCAGAGTTTGTGGTTTAGCCGATGCCACCAAATGGCATGCAGACCCGGATAATTGGTCAGCACTTCGAAAAAACTGCGCGCCGCCGGATCCCGCTCAAATACACTTTTAATGTCTTCTCTGATACCTGCAAACATCATCCTGTCCTTTGCCAGTTGGCGTTACTTTGCAATCTTCTGCCAGGTCCTGAAGACCATGGCTACAGGGTTATTCGGGCTGTTGCTGCTTACGCTGGATGGATGTCAGGATCCCGCGCAAAATATTTAACTCGGCCTCTTCCGGCCGCGCCCGGGTAAACAATCTTTTTAACTTGGTCATCACCACCCCCGGATGTTGTTTGATAATAAAACCGGTGTCGTTCAGCGTTTCTTCCAGATGCAGATAAAACCGTTCCATTTGTTCTGAGGTTGGATAGTGCGCCTGTTCAATCTCAGGCTGGACCGGACGCTGCGCCAACGCCGCGACCCGCACTTCATAAGCCACAATCTGCACCGCCATCGCCAGATTCAGCGAGCTGTATTCCGGATTGGCCGGAATACAGACATGGTAGTTACATAACTGTAATTCTTCATTGCTCAGACCACTACTTTCGCGACCAAACACCAGCGCCACCGGTTTTTGTTTGGCTTCAAGCACAGCTTTTTCGCCACATTCACGGGGTTCCAGCATTGGCCAGGATAAGGTTCGGGAACGGGCACTGGCGCCAACAATCAAACCACAATCACTGATGGCCTCCGCCAGATTATCCACCACCCGCGCTTTGGCCAGCACTTCACTGGCACCGGCTGCTAAGGCATAGGCCTGACCATCGGGCAATTCTTTTGGCGATACCAGCACCAGCTGGCTCAAACCCATGGTTTTCATCGCCCGGGCCACTGAGCCCATATTGCCGGTATGGGTAGTGCCAACCAGCACGATGCGGATTTGATCTGTCATACAGTAACATCCCGAAAAAAAGCATAGCGACTGAAAAAAGAGCGGCATTTTAGCATAAGGAAATGCCAGCTGTGCAGTAAATTCAGCAGTCCGGACATCCGTTTTGCAGAAAAAACCTACTGGTCGTATCATCAGTGACAAATATCAGTTTGTCACTGCAAAGCTGGGGCAGCTTTGCTAAACTAGCGCCTTCTCAACAATAAGGATCTAACGCATGAAAGCTTTGACCCCGTTCGTTGTTATCTCCACCCTGTTATTTTCCGCCGCACCAAGTTTCATTGTCCAGGCCGATGAAGCTGCCATCAAAGCAGCGGTCAATCATCCGGTCCGCAGCAGCGGCAATAAAGCCCGCGATGTACATCGCCATCCGGTTGAAACCTTAAGCTTCTTTGAAGTGACGCCAAAAAGTACCGTGGTGGAAATTGCACCTGGTTCAGGTTGGTATACCGAGATTCTGGCACCGTTATTAAAAGCGGAAGGCAAATATTACGCCGCCCACCAGCCTGCCGATGCCACTTCTGATTACGCCAAAAAATCCCGTGCTGCCTTTATCGAAAAACTGGCCGCTGACCCTATTTACACTGCAGTGACAGTCACAGGTTTTGCGCCGACTGCCGGTTATGAAGTGGCACCAGCGGGTTCGGCCGATGTCGTGCTGACCTTCCGTAACCTGCACAACTGGTACATGCAAAAAGGCGATGAAAGCCTGCTCAATGCTTATAAAAGCTTTTATGCCGCCTTAAAACCAGGTGGCGTGCTGGGCGTGGTGGAACACCGTTTACCGGCAGCAAAACTGAATACTGACTGGACCAAGTCAGGTTATATGCCACAAAGCCTGGCCATCAAACTGGCGGAAGAAGCGGGTTTTGTGCTGGAAGGGACCAGTGAAGTCAATGCCAATCCGAAAGACACTGCCGATCATCCACAAGGCGTCTGGACTTTACCGCCGTCTTTGGCCCTGAAAGACCAGGACAAGGCAAAATATCTGGCCATTGGTGAAAGCGACCGGATGACTTTGAAATTCCGTAAACCAAAAGCTCAATAATTTTAATAACCTAAGTGGAACAGTCGATGAAAGTTCTTGTGATAGGCGGCGGTGGCCGCGAACACGCGCTGGCATGGAAAGCAGCTCAATCGCCAACAGTCAGCCAGGTGTTTGTGGCGCCGGGCAATGCCGGCACTGCGCTGGAAAGCAATCTGGAAAATGTGGCCATAGCAGCGGATGATGTCCCTGCTTTGTTGGCCTTTGCGCAGCAACAGCAGATTGATCTGACCATTGTTGGACCTGAAGCGCCACTGGCCCGTGGTGTGGTGGATAGTTTCCGTGCCGCCGGTCTGGCCATTTTTGGCCCGAGCAAAGCTGCAGCACAGTTGGAAAGTTCTAAAGCTTTTGCCAAAGACTTTTTAGCCCGTCACCAGATCCCAACCGCCAGTTACGGCACTTTCAGCGACATTTCCGATGCCAAAGCTTATGTCACTGCACAGGGCACACCTATTGTAATCAAAGCGGATGGTCTGGCAGCAGGCAAAGGTGTGATTATTGCGCAGGATGAAGCGGAAGCTTTTGCGGCTATTGAAGATATGTTGTCAGGTAACAAGTTTGGTGACGCCGGCAGCCGGGTGGTGATTGAAGAGTTTCTGGTCGGTGAAGAAGCATCTTTTATCGTGATGGTCGACGGTACCACAGCACTGCCTTTTGCATCGAGTCAGGATCACAAAGCGCGGGATGATGGTGATAAAGGACCAAACACCGGCGGGATGGGAGCCTATTCGCCAGCGCCTGTGGTGACGCCAGCTGTGCATGATTGGGTAATGCAGCATGTGATTTATCCAACCGTCAACGGCATGGCGGCGGAAGGCACTGTTTATACCGGTTTCCTCTATGCCGGACTGATGGTGGCGCCAAATGGCACCTGTAAAGTGCTGGAATTTAACTGCCGCTTTGGCGATCCGGAAACGCAGCCCATTATGCTGCGGTTGCAATCGGATCTGGTGGAACTTTGTCAGCAAGCCGTGCGCGGCGAGTTGGCCAACACCAGCATTCAATTTGATAGCCGTGCCGCTGTGGGTGTGGTGCTGGCTGCCGGTGGTTACCCGGATGAGTATCGTAAAGGTGATGTTATCAGTGGTTTACCGACCTTGGATAGCCGGGAAGCCAAGGTATTCCATGCCGGCACTCAACTGCGCGATGGCCAGGTGCTGACAGCCGGTGGCCGGGTGTTATGTGCCACGGCTTTAGGTCAGAATGTGACGGCAGCACAGCAAGCGGCTTATCTGTTGGTCGATCAGATCCAGTGGGATGGCGTCTTTAGCCGCCGTGACATTGGCTACCGTGCAGTCGCGCGCGAGCAACAAAGTTAAATGATCGGCGCTGTTTTGCAGTTTTCGCCGCAAAACAGCGCATTTTTGTTGGATCCTGCCGCCAGTTTCTGTCAATTCCCGCTGGCAACGCTTGCCAATTTTTACCACTGAATTAAGCTGAGCACCTGTGGCTGCAGAGTGCAGCTTGGTTTTCTTCAGGATCATCCGATGTTTACACTTGTAAAGTCCCGACTGCTACTGCCTGTTAGCTGCGCTTTGTTATCACTTCAGGTCAGTGCCGCTTGTCAGCATGAATTTACCGCTATCTCAGATATTCAGGGCCGGGCTGACACCAGCCCATTGCTTGGCAAAACCTTGTCCACCCAAGGCGTGGTGCTGGGTACTTTATATAGCGGCAGTAAAGAACCTAAACTGTTGATCCAGAGCCAGACGCCGGATCAAGATGCCGCGACTTCAGAAGCCTTGCTGATTGCAGACAGTAAGCTGGCCACTTTATATCAGCGCGGGCAACTGATCGAACTGACCGGCACAGTGCGTGAATTACAACAGATGACGGCCCTGACCAATATCAGCCACAGTGGTATTTGTGCCGCCCAGGTGCCGGTGCGCAGTACCAGTCTGACCTTGCCAGTGCAAAAGTTAACGGACTGGGAAGCACTGGAAGGGCATTATCTGCAACTGCCACAAACGCTGGTGGTGAATGATAGTTATGGTCTGGCCCGTTATGGCGAGTTACTGCTGGCTGACAAAAGATTGTTTATCGCCACCGAATTGCAACAACCAGGTCCGGCTGCCGCTGCCTTTGAGCAACAACAGCAACTGCATCAGTTGCTGATTGACGATGACAATCCGAAACAAAATGTCGACCCGGTTCGTTTTCCGACCGGCGGTCTGAGCGCCGCTAATACAGTGCGGGTGGGCGATCAGGTCAAAGATGTCGCAGGTTTCCTGCTGCATACCAAAGCCGGTTACCGTTTGGTGGTGAGCCAGCAACCGACTTTTATTGCCGCGAATCCAAGACCTGCAGCACCAGTGACTAAACAAGGTGCAGAGCTGCGGGTGGCCAGCTTTAATGTGCTGAATTTTTTCACCGGCGCCGGACAGCAGCCACAATTTCCAACCAAACGCGGCGCCAGTAATGCCGGGGAATTAGCGCGCCAGCAAGCTAAAATGCTTGCCGCGCTGGCTGCGCTGGATGCCGATATTATCGGTCTGCTGGAAGTGGAAAATAATGGCGAAGCTGACGACAGCGCAATAGCAACCCTGGTTCGCCAACTCAATCAAAAGCTTGGCTCTGCCCAGTATGCTTTTGTCAGTACTGCGGTCAAACCTGGTGGCGATGATATTAAAGTCGCAATGATTTACCGTAGCGCCGTGGTCAGCACGGCAGGCACTGCGGCAGTAAAACTGGATGCGCCTTTTGATCGCGGCAGCCGGCCACCACTGGCACAAAGTTTCCGCCATCAAGCTTCAGGCACTGAACTCACGGTCAGTATCAATCACTTTAAATCCAAAGGCAGTTGTCCAAAACAACAGTCAGCTGATAGCGATCAGGGCGATGGCCAGGCTTGCTGGAATCCAACCCGGGTCAAAGCTGCGCAGGCCTTAACCGCCTGGCTGGCCAGTCATCCGACCGGCAACAGTACTGATAAAGTACTGGTGATCGGTGATTTAAACGCTTACCGGCAGGAAGATCCGGTGCGCAACCTGGAACAAGCCGGCTATCAACATCTGGCGGGCCAAGGCCAACACTGGTCATTTGTCTATCAGGGCCGCTCAGGCACGCTGGACCATGCACTGGCCACAGAGCCACTGGCCAGGCAGTTGCAGCAGTTCCAGCACTGGAATATCAATGCCGATGAACCGGCGGTACTGGATTACAACACCGAGTTTAAATCCAAAGCACAGCAACAGAGTTTTTACGCCCCTAGCCCATTCCGGTCTTCGGATCACGACCCATTGCTGATGGACTTTAAGTTTTAATCATCTTAAACGGGCAGCGCAGAGTTTAGACTCAGTGCTGCCCTGATGATCATGGTCAGGATCAATAAGGTGCCAATAACCCAAACGGTTGAGCGTAAATAGGCACTGTCCAGCCAATACAATAGAATAAATGCCACCCGGCACAGCAAAAAGCCGAGTGCCATCAGTTGCATCCAACCATCGCTCAGACCACTGAAACCACAAGCAGCCACAGCCGCCAGATATAACTGCAGCGCTTCAAAACTGTTTTGATGCGCCGCATTGGCCCGTTGTGCCAGTCCAGCCAACCTCGCCTGCTGCGCCCTTGGATTATGATAATCATACCCACCAAGCGCTATCTGGCCGCGAATAGTCGGGATCCTTGCTAAATAAGGCAGTAAGACCAGCGCCAGCAATACCCACAATAATACACTCATGATTGCTCCTTCGGCTGACAGACAAAAGCAATCCGGCTTTGATCCGATGTCAAACTAAAACGACTGACAGTTCCATGGCAGGCACTGGCTAAATCTAACCAGAGTTGCCACCTGGGTTCACCCGGCTGCCAGCTGTAAATTTTATTGCCAGCGGATGTCAGTAACAGTTGCGACGATAACCAGCGTAAGTCCTGCGCCCCGGCCGGTAATAACAGCTGACGCTGACTGAGTTGCTGGGTCGCCACGTTATACCAACTGAGCGCTAACCGCTCTGGCGCCGTGTCGTCTTGCGCCTCGGTCCGCTCGGTAAAATAACCAATATGTTGGCCTGGCTGCCAGGCTAATCCCCGTCCGATATTTTTTGCCAGCACTGTGAGGCTGCCTGCCTTATCACGGTAAACAATCTGATGGGTTGCTTCATTGGTTCCCAGCTGAAAAATCAGCAGATCCTGCCCGGGCCCCCAAGCGTGATAACCAACGCCAATCAGCTCAGGCAATAACACCTGCGGCTGCGCTGCGGCGGTTAATCGCCATAATCTTTGCCGTCCATCGGCCTCAACCACCACAGCTGACAATCCTTCCCCCGTGGGCAGTAACGTCGGCGAGTATTCACTCAGTGCGGTACGCGCCACAAAACCACGTTGCCCCGAACCGAGCTGATAACTGGCGATGTCCATCTGAGGGCCGCCACTGCTGCTTTGCTCAGCGGTGTAATACAAAGTCTGACCATCGCGGCTAAATTCCGGCTGATTAAAATAACCGGGCTGTTGATTAATTTGCTGCCACTTGGTGATTTTCTGCGCTGATAAATCAGCCAGCAACAAATTATAGGCCGGTGGTTTGGCGGGTGCAGCAGTCTGGTTGCTTTGATCTGCGGCGCTAAGCTGAGTGCTGGTTAGCAGCAAACCGGCCAGCCAGGTCACTGCGCAAAGTTGGCTACAGCTACGACCAAGGGTTATTGCAGGCTCAAATCGCAGCCGCCACGAAACGGGATGAAACATCAGATCCTCCAGGCATCCACAGAGCCACTTCAAGCAGACATCAAAAGCTGTTGCGAAAGATTTACTTTATCCTTTATGGTAAGGTCAGGGCAACAGACAAACAGGAACTCTATGTCAGATAAAAATCCAATTATTGCCGTCACAGGTTCCAGCGGCGCCGGTACCAGCACCACCAGTAACTCCTTTATGCATATTTTCCGCAGTTTAGGGGTCGATGCTGCCATGGTCGAAGGCGACTGTTTCCACCGTTTCAGCCGGCCAGAGATGGATTTGGCGGTACGAAAAGCCAAGGAGCAAGGTAAATACATCAGTTATTTTGGTGCCGAAGCCAATGATTTTGCTGCGCTGGAACATTGTTTTGCCAGTTATGCCGAACATGGCAGTGCCAAAGTACGGCGTTATCTGCATACCTTTGATGAAGCTGTGCCCTACAACCAGTTACCAGGAACTTTTACGCCATGGCAGGATTTACGGGCTGATACCGATGTGCTGTTTTATGAAGGTTTACATGGCGGTGTTGTGACAGAAGACAATAATGTGGCACAACATGTCGATTTGCTGATTGGCATGGTGCCTATTGTCAACCTGGAATGGATCCAAAAAATTATCCGCGACACTTCAGAGCGCGGTCATTCCAGAGAAGCAGTGCAGGCCAGCATCGTGCGCAGTATGGATGACTATATCAATCACATCACGCCGCAGTTTTCCCGCACTCATATTAACTTTCAGCGGGTGCCGACTGTAGATACTTCAAACCCATTTAGTGCCAAAGATATTCCGTCATTGGATGAGAGTTTTGTCGTGATCCGCTTTCGTGGCATTAAACATGTCGATTTTCCGTATTATCTGCAGATGATTAACGGCTCATTTATGTCGCGGGTCAATACACTCGTGGTGCCTGGCGGCAAAATGGGGTTGGCGATGGAACTGATTTTAACGCCGTTGATTGAAGATTTGATGTTAAAAAGAAGGCAGGCACGGGGTCAGGTCAACTGGCTGGAATAACGGTCCGACACTTTAATTTGCTGTAGACATCGATATCAAAAGCACCAGACCAGCTTCATACGGGTCTGGTGCTTTGATCCATCAGAAACGATAACGCAATTGCAGATAGGTATTAGCCACGTCATTCGGCGCCAGTTTTAGTTTCTGATAACCAATACCTGCACTCAGGTTCGTACTGAACTGATAGTGTAAATCCAGCGCAAAGTAGAGCTCCTGGCCATCAAACTTGGTCCGCAGCTCAGTGGCGCCGCGTTGACTGCTGATCTCACTGTCCCAACGGATCAGACCAAAGGGCACTTCCAGTCGCCAGTTGCCCTGCTGCCATGGGGTCAACCTGAGCCCTAAAGTGATACCATCCGCCAGAGTTGGACTGAAGGCTTTGACTTGTTGGTGATACTGCTCAGGGGTCAAGCTGTCGCCTTTAAGCGTTAACTGCCCTTCACCACTGTCGAGATAACCCAGCTCCACCGCCACCGCCGGATACCACTGATAACCGAGCTGTACTGCTTTGAATTGATCTTCTGCATCAAAACTGAGGATATTGCCAGCTGGCAACTGCGATTGAAATTCTGCTGCGGCAATGTCCGCTTTGCTTTGACCATAACTGCCCTGCAGGTACCAATCGGCACTATGTCCCAGCGGGCTGAGCAGTAACAAAGCCCCGGCCAGCAGCGCTTTTGACTGCCGCCGACGGAACATCAAGGCTGCCACAGCCAGACCACCCAACCACCACGGCGACAGACTGCCACCACGACTTTGATTGACCACCATCACTTCCTGATATGCTTTTACTGTCACTTTGACCTCTGCCGCAGCTTGGGCACCAAAATTGTCCTGCACCAGATAACGAATGGTATCAACGCCATTAAAAGCTGCTTTAGGAACGTATGTTAACTGTTTATCCTGTACCGTCACAGTTCCTTGTTGGGCAGTGGCGCTGATTAAGGTCAGAGGATTACCATCCGGATCAGTATCATTGGCCAACACATTGATCCGCAATGCGGTTCTGTCATCGGTAGCCGCAGTGTCATTGCTTAACACCGGAGCATTATTGTTCAGCACCGTGACGGTCAGTTCAGCACTGGTCGTTCCGCCTTTGCCATCAGTAACACTGTACACCACCACATCTGTACCGAAGAAGTCGGTTTTTGGGGTATACAACAACTGCTTATCAGCTTGGATCAACAAGGCGCCAAAACTGCCAACCGCCTGCGTGATGGTTAACACATCGCCATCGGCGTCACTGTCATTGGCTAACACATTCACCACAGCTGCTTGATTAATAGGCGTCGTCAGGGTATCAGCGACGGCCACAGGCAGCTTATTACCATTGGCCGCCACCGCTACCCCACCCGGATCGACAATGGCACTGTTGGCAATGCCATCCGCATCGTTCGGGCCCCCATCTTCGACTGTGACCTGAACACACCAGTGACCTTCGGTCAGACCCGGCGTCCAGCGACTATCACCAGGCGGCGGACAAAAACCTCGTTCACCGGCAGTACTGGTTACCGAGTTGCGCGCATTGCTGACAAAATCGACCCAACCACCAGCTGCAGTAAATTTACGATAAACGGCATTGGATGGCACCGGATTTCGCTGCGGCAGCACCAGATTATAGCTCTGCCCCTGCACTGGCAGCCCATAAGCGATGAAGTCAAAGATGCCACCAATGTTATTGGCTGTACTGTCTGGCTGCAGTTCCACCGTTTTAACCTGCAAGCCACCGCTATCACTTAACACCGCCACACTACCACGCCGTAAACAGACGCCGGGTTCACCTTCAGCCAGATAGCTGACTTGTTGCTGACCTTCTGCTGGTACCACGTTACATTCATTGATTGCGTCCAGATAATCCGGAATACCATCACCATCGCCATCGGCAAAACCTTCGCTGTTATCCGGGATTAAATCACCATCAGCATCGGCATCCGTCAGCAATGGCAGGCTGGGCTGGATCACCACAAAAACCTGCGCTGTCGCCTGCAACTGCGGGCTGCCGTTATCCTGCACTGTATAGCTGACCGGATAGACGCCCGGGGCTTGCTGCGCCGGATCAAAGCTCAGCTTGTTACCGGCCTGACTTGCCCCCACCAGATCTGCAAACATCCAACTGCCACTGAGTTGATCGGCCGGATTGGCATCCGACACTGTGGCCTCAATAGTTGCCACACCGCCCGCCTGACTCAAGGTCAGACGATTTTCACCTGCCTGTGACACTTGCAGCGCTGCAGCGGGTGCAATATTTTGCTCCGAAATCCGAATGGTCGTTTGGGCCTGACTGCCACGATTGAGCGCCGGATCCAAGGTGATAATCACAGTTTCCGGTTCTTCAGCAGTGCCATCCTCCAGCACCTGGAAGCGCAGCTCAGCGCTAAGGCCCTGACTGATTTCAACCACAGCATTGACCAGCGTGTGATCATTGCCACCGGCAGTGCCTGTCACAGTATAGGGGATCTGCACTGGGTAGACCGGTGACTGACCATTCAACAGCACTTGCACCACCACTGCATTGCCTTCGGTCACCGTCTGCTCTTTACTCAGCGAAATCAATGGCTTGACATTAACAGCTTGCGATTTAGTCGCGATATTGCCCTGGGCATCGGTCGCCTGCCAGTACACCAGGTGCGCACCGGGGGCAAAGAAAAGCGAATTATTGACTAAGGCAACTTTTAATTTAGCACCAGCGCTATCGACCGCAGTCGCAGTACCAACATCCACTCTGGTAAAGAGTGCCTGCGCATTGGCGGTGACATCAGCAGGGACGGTAATCACCGGCACAGCGCTGCTGCGACTGCCCTCAATCAGCAGGTTGACCAGCGCACTGGCGCGACCGCCTTTACCATCAATCAGGGTATAACGCAGCGTGACAGGACCGACATAATCCAGAGGCGCCGTAAAGCGCAAACCATCAGCCGCCAGCCGGACAATACCGACATCCGCCTGCACCCCGTCAATGGTCAGGCTATCGCCATCGACGTCGCTGTCGTTAGTCAGCACCGCCAGCAAATACTGATCATTAGCCATCTTGGCCTGCGTGAGCCGATCATCCTGCGCCACTGGGGCATCATTCACCGCTGTCACAGTGATCTGCACTGTGGCAGGTGCTGAGCTCAGTTCTGCATCTTTTGCCAGCAGCACCAGACTGTCGGCACCGTGATAATTTGCTGCCGGGGTATAGACCAGTTCATTCCCGGCCACTGTAACTGTACCGTGCTGTGGCTGGGTTTGTACCTGATAGCTCAGGCTATCATTTTCGCCATCCTGACCTACCAGTGTCAGCCTGAGTTGCTCATCCTCCACTGTGGTGCCACTGATAGCCGCCAGTACCGGTGCGGTGTTATACCGTTTCAGCACTGTGCTGGTCACTGCAGTCCCCCTGTTGCCTAAGGGATCGGTCAACACCAGGGACAACGTCAGTGTCCCTTCCGCCAGGCTGCTGACATTAATACCACCGACCCGTTGCGTTGCTGTACTGATATCACCACTGCCGCTGATACTGTTGCTACCGTCACTGAGGGTATAACTGTAGCTGCTGCCAATCTCTCCTCCCTGCAGCAGGAAACTCAGGGCGGTTTCATTGGCTTTATTGATGCGGTTTTGCTCAATCGCTGCGCTGTAACCCTGTGGCGCCTGCAGATCCACAGTCAATTGCGCTGTCACCGGCGTGCTGGCGTTATTCAAGGCATCAGTCGCCACCACTGACACCTGATAAACACCATTTGGCAAGGCCACAATGGTATTGGCCGGAATCAACCAACTGCTGCCATTATTCTGTGCGGTATAGCTCTGGCCATTCACAGTGACGCTAATCACTGCGGCCGCATCATTGACAGTTCCACTGAAGGCCGGTCTTGGCAGATTGGTTGACAACGGATTCAACGACACCACTGGTGACTGCGAATCTTCGGTGATATCAGGGATATTCACCGCAACCGTTTGATTCGACGCAGCATCTTTGGCTCTGACCACAAAATAGTTACTGCTACTCTGACTCAGTACTGCCGTCATTGACCAGTTGCCATTTGCTACTGTTGCAGTAGCCAACACTGTGTCGTTATCGGCAATACCGTTATTGTCGGTATCAGCAAACAATTCTACGATGACGCCGTTTTCAGCATGGCTACCACTGATTAGCTGATTGTCAGCATTCAGCACCAGAGCGGCTGCCGGCACCGTCACCACTGGCAAGACCGGTGTTTGCGAATCTTCAGTAATAGTCGGAACATCGACCGCCACAGCCTGATTACCGGCCGCGTCTTCGGCCAGTACGACAAAATTGTGTGCAGTATCGGCTTGTAACTGTCGCGGAATACTCCACAGCCCATTCACCACATCGGAACTGGCCAAACTACTGCCTTCCGCCACACCATCATTGTTGCTGTCGGCATACAGATGCACCACCACGGCATTTTCGGCATGAGTACCGGTCACGGTAAAGTTGTCGGCATTCACAAATACCGCCTGCGCCGGGCGGGTCACCACGGCCACCGCAGGGGTTTGAGTATCGACTTTGGCAGCGCTGTTGTTACGCTGTGCAAAATTCAGATTGGCAGTATTGTCGCCACTGTCTTTGATGGTAGTGCTATTGAGAGTCAGGCCGTTTGCCGGTACTTTCACCCCATCCTGGTCAGTGTTATCCCCTGCTTGCACTGTATAACTGTAGGTCAGGCTATTGCCGTTACTGCTGACAAAGCTGGCTTGCCGGCTGGTTGAGCCCAGCATGATTGCCAACGTTGAATCCGTTCCTGTCACAACCACTGTGTCGTTAAAGGTCACCGTGAAGGTCAGCACCTGACCTGCTTTGTAGTTGCCATTGGCCACACTGATCTGGCTCAGTTGCGGGATCTGACTGTCTTTAAGGGTTGTGGCTATCACCGCCGGGGTACTGACGTTCCCAGCGGCATCGGTTAGCGTCAGCGACAACGTCAGTGTGCCATCACCTAAGCTGCTCAGATTTACCCCACTGATGGTCTGACCGGCATTGGTCACTGCCACTGAACCTGTCACTGGCGTGCCGCCAGAGCTACTGCTGATACTGTAATTGGCGGTAGTTGCAGTTTCTGCGCCGGTTAAAGTGAAACTGGCCGAGTTTTCATTCGTCGCATCAATAGAATTCTGATCGAAAATCACACTGGTTATAACAGGTCTGTCACGGTCAACCTGATGCACCGGCGCACTATTGTATGCAGCCAGCGCATTACCGGCGGCATCAACAATATTGCTACTGACATGATCCAGTCTTAAGCTACCGGTACCGCTGATGTTATTCACTGTGACAGTGACACTGCCCCCACTACTGGCAGAGACGGCGCTAGCAGTCCCAGCCGCTGTGCCTGTGCTGTTCAGACTAAAATCAGCCATATCTATATTGCTGACGGTTTCACTGAACGTGAGTTGATAGCTGATGCTGGCATCAGCAGGAGCTGCAGTATTGAGCATCGCCGCAGTAACGGTCGGCACCACAGCATCAATCAGATAGGCTTTGTTATTGCCAAGCGAACCGGCTGTGCCTGGGGCAGCTAAGGTCAGCACTGAGCTGTTGCCCGCCGCATCGACAATAGTACCGCCATTAAGACTCAGTGCGTTGCTGCTTAGATAATCCAGATCGTTGCTCGCGTCACCGGCTTGCACTGTGTAGTTAAACACCAGCGTGGAACTGCCACTACCGCTGGCATAATTGACGGACCGATCAACAGCACCAGTTTCCAGCGTGAGTTGCGGCGTCCCTGTGACGGTTACGTTTTCACTAAAACTGACTTGCAGACTAATCACATCACCGGTGTTATAACTGCCATCGGCGGTAGCGCCTGTGACATTGCTTACCGAAGGTGCTGCGGTATCGATCAGCAGCGCTTTATTCGCGCCCAACGAACCGGCAGTGCCAGGCGCCGGCAAGGCCAGTACCGCATCGACCGCCCCGCCATTTTTAATACTGCCGCCATTGAGGCTGAGCGCATTCACCGACAGGTAATCCAAATCGCTGCTACTGTCACCAGCCTGCACCGCATAATTGAAAGTCAGTGTGGTTGTACCGCTGCCGGCACTGTAGTTCACCAGCTGATCGGTGCTGCCAGTTTCCAGCGTCAGTTGCGGCGTGCCCGTGACAGTGACCGCTTCATTAAAACTCAGCTCAATACTGATGATGTCGCCGGCCTTATAACTGCCATTGGCGGTACTGGCACTGACAGCTGCGACTGAAGGTGGAATATTGCTGGCCGTAATACCGTTCCCGGTCAAATCGGCCACAGCAACAGCAACATCGGCTCCAGCGTTCCAGTCTTCACTGGCGGCCAGATTATAGGTCTGGCTGAGCGCTGAACTGGTGCCGTTTTTATTGATCCGGCTGGTTAACGCGGCGGTATCAGTGCCGTTTAGTGTGACACTGAAACCGGTCGCGCTACTAATTTCGACACTGCTGCTGGTCAGGCTATGAGCAGCACCATCACCGCTTAACTGAAATTTACTGATATCGATATCATTATTGGCGCCCGCCAGCGCGAGTAAGCCGGTACCAGTCACTGCCAATACACCAGTGGCAGCGTTATAAGTGGCACTGGTAATGGTGGGCACCGCCACATTGCTGACCATAATACCGTTGCCGGTTAAATCAGCCGAGAATAAGGCTGTATCAGCGCCGGTGGCCCAGTCATCGGCGGCTGCCACATTGTAAGTGGTGCCCCCGGTGGAGGCAGTGCCATTCTTATTCACCAAAGTTGCCAGCGCAGCACGATCGCTTGAACTTAATGTCAGGCTGGCGGCAGTGGCTGAACTGATATCAACATCCAGGGTATCGGTCAGGGTGTAAGTCGCGCCACCTTCGACGGTCAACGTCAGCATGGATGCATCAATATCGTTACTGGCCCCCGATTTACGCAGGAAGCTGGTCCCCGTCAATGCTAAGGCCCCGGTAGCTGCATTATAAGTAGCGCTGGTAAGTTCTGGTGTCACCACCCCGCTGACCGTTACACCGTTACCGGTTAAATCGGCAATCACCGCTGCACTGTCCGCGCCTGCAGCCCAATCCTCCGCCGCTGCCAGGTTATAGGTCGTACCGGATGTTGACGCGGTGCCGTTTTTATTGGCGTATTGATTGAGCAGCGCCTGATCATTGCTACTCAGCACCAGCGTAAAGGCGGTGTTGGAAAGGACCTCCACATCCGCAGTGTCAGTCAGCGTGACCGTGGTCCCCCCTTCGCCGGTGAACGTCAGGCTGGAAGCGTCGATATCATTGATCGCGCCTGCTTTGGCTAAAAAGCCACTGCCAGTAACACTTAAAGTGCCGGTCGAGGCGTTGTAAGTGGCACTGGTAATCACAGGCACAGCCACATTGCTGACCGTGATGCCGTTGCCGGTTAAATCGGCGGTATTGCCTGCGGTGACGGCGCTATCCCAATCATCCGCTGCCGCCAGGTTATAGGTGGTGCCCGAGGTTGAACTGGTTCCCGCTTTATTTAGAAACAGCTGCACGGCATTTCTGTCAGTCGCATTAAGTGTGACACTAAAACTGCTGCTGCCACTGGCATTGACATTAGCCGACGTCAAGGTATACGTGCTACCACCTTCCCCCGTCAGCGTCAGTTTACTGACATCAATCACACCGTTGTTGGTGATATTGCTGCCGCTGGCGGTCAATACGCCGGTGCTGGCATCATAAGTGGCACTGCTAATGGTCGGTGACAGGGTCTGGGTGGTTACATCCACTTTGCTGGCACTGGCTTGTAAATTAGTCGCGCTGTCTTGTGCCACCACATAAACATCATAAGATGTCCCTGCAGTTAAGGCGGTAATGTTAGCGGTAAAATCAGTGCTGTTATTGCTGATATTGAGACTGCCACTTTTCAGCGCCGCGGCACCGGCGTTATTCTGACCGGCTTTGACCTGTGCTGCGCTCGGCGCTGCCGCGCCATCCGCCACCACCACATAATATGCGGTGCCAGTTTCATTGAGCCTTACCGCCAGCGTGGTTGCACTATCAGTGGTGCCACTCAGGCTGGGCGTCGAGTTTTGAAAAAGAGGCGCCACTAAATCAACGGTATGGGTCTGACCAGAGGTGTACGCATTGACATAACCATTAGTGCCGCCACCATTATTGCTACTGTCTTTGATATTGGTACTAGCTTTTAGATCTAACCTTAGGGTGCCGGCCCCACTGATACTGTTGATCGTGACCGTAATAGAACTGCCTGTTGTAGCTGACACCGAAGCAATATTACCAGTAGCAGTACCGGTCAGCTGAAAATCATCGGGTGACACATTGCTGGCGCTTTCATTAAAAGTAACCACAAAAGCCATTGAGGTTACATTGGCTGCCGGGCTGCCACTGCGATTAATACTGCTGACGACTGGCGGTGCCGTATCCGAGGAAAAACAATCTGCATCGACGACACAGGAAGAGGGAGCTTTGGGCGTACCGGTCAGGCAAGTACCAAAGCTACAAGCGCCGACGTTTTGTAATAGTTCGGTCTTATCACCACTGGTTCTGACGTCTGTAAATAACCCCTGACGGCTGCCTGACAAGTTGTTTTTATGCAAATGTTGTTGCAGATATCCTGTTGCCAATGGCTGCAATTGCATGGCTGGTTTGACAATGCTGACCATCTGATTGCTACTGACAAGCTCTGGACTGGCCCCAAAGGCGGCGAAGCCATCCGCAGACGGCTGTTGCTGTTCAGTCGCCAGCACTAAGGTTTTATTTTTCGCAGTTGTAGTCGAGGCAGCTCTGGCAGACACAACAGATCCGAAGGGCACAAACGCCACTAACAACGGAACCGCTTGTACCAATTTGGCATAGTGTTTTTTCATCTGGCTTTTCCTTGGTTAATTCCATATCAGCCTTGATTTGACACAAAAATATTCATCAATTTTTTGTCTTGCAGACCCAATACCAGCGGTTGCCTGCATTCTTCCAGCACCACGATGTCGTACAATTGACCTACATCACCATCAAAACGTAAAAAAGCCACCACCGCATAATCCGTCGTGTCGACAATATAAATACCAGCTTGTGCTTCCGGATAAAGTTGCGCCAATGGCATCACAGATTTGACCTGACTGGTTCGATGTTTAGAACAGCACACCAGCATATAATGCTGATAAAAACATAAACCCCGGGTAAAACCAGGTAACTCCAGCACCACTGTAGACTGTGCCGTTTCTGGGTCATAACAAAGCACAGTGCCGTAACCTGAATTACAAACATAGACCTTATTTTGAAACATGGTTGGCGAATGCGGCATATAAAGACCTGACAACACCGCTTTGTTCTGGGCCACATCAATCAGTAAACCGGTGTGTAAATCATCCAGCTCACGCCAGGACATATGTGCTGTAAAGGGGCCAAAACAAGTCACATAAGCAGGTTGCCCTTGCTCCATCGCCATGCAATTGACATGTCCGGCACCATCACCTGTTGGTCCTGACAGAAAATAAGGCCACCAACGCGGTTTAAAACTGAGATCGGGTTGCAGCGTACAAAGGCAACTGAATCTGCTGTTGACCAACCACAAACCTTCTGGCCCCCAACCGACGTCATGCACATTAATTTCGCCGGTAATATGAATATTGCGGGGCAAATATAACGCATCTGCGCCTTGCGTTATTTCTGCCGGGACTGCATCGGTTGCTGTGCGATAAAAATTAATCAGTTCAGTGTAACTGGTCAGTGTCAGTTTATTGCCTGATACTGTCAGCCCCCTGGGTCTGGCCACCGGTACTAACAAAGTATCCAGCTCGCCTGCAACCTCCCGCAGCACAATCAAACGGTGACCGTCATAAGAAGTCACTGCGATACTCACACCAAAATTTTGCAAAAATGTCAAAAATGAAGCCGTGGAGGAGGAAGAAAAATCAAAATTTTCGACATTGACTTCATCCTTGCTAGCTTTTTCTGCTGCTGACTGCACAACAGGACTCCTTTAATCCGATGCCGGGACTGGTGTTATTTGTTGCAGTGCTGCTGCTACCTTCAAAATTTTATAATCTTGTGTTACCCCACTGACATCAAGTTGCGTGTTCACTTCTGCACTGTCAGTTAACAATAGCTCTATCTGCCGTGCCGTCAAATCAGGAACTAATACCCGCAGTAAGGCCACCACTGCACTCACCACAGGCGCCGAAGCTGAAGTTTTTGCCATCATCGCAGCCCGACTCTTGTCAGACGGGTCAATACTGAGGATAAAACTGACCGCAGCTAAATCGACGCTGGGTCCCCAACTGGCATTGGCCAACTGACCCTGGTGATCGGTTGAGCTGACAACCAATAACTCGGGCATGGCAGCAAGCCCATGATTGCCTCCTCTGGCAGGATTCGCTGCCGCCACAATCACAATGCCCTTACCATGGTTGGCCGTCTGCACCAAATACCGCAAATAATCCTGCAGCGGTGCGGCGACCCATGGCAGTAACCAGCTCAGATTAATCACATCAGCCTGCTGCTGCTCGGCCAGAATAAATGCCCGCAACAGCTGACTGGTCCAGGGTTTGGTTAATTTTAACGCTATCATGGCGGCTTCCGGTGCCAGCCCAAAAGCCTGACCGGACAGAGGATCCTGCTGCTCAGCCTTGTGCGGTAATCTAGCTCTGCCCCAAATCAAGGCTGCGACTTTATCCCCATGGCTGCCGGACTGTTCCGCCACTGCGCCGGGAATATTCATATCAACATCATGACTAAACACAGGTTTTACCTGCTGTAACACTTGGTGTTTAAAGCTAAAACCATTGTCTATCACGGCGATACGGGCACCTTTGCCGCGAGTTTTTACCCAGAGCTGGTCCAGTGCTGCGTAACGAAACAAATTAAACTTTGTTGCATCATACTGCAGGATAACAACTGGCATCTGCGGCGCTGCATCTTTTTCAACCAGCTTGCCACGAAAAGGCAACAGATCAGGTTGTAGCTGTATGATATCCGGCCGTTGTTGTAACAAAGGTAACAACTGCAAGGCATCTCGCAAGCTGGGAGTTGATAACAGATAGATATATTGATCCAGATAGTGGTGCAACAACTCAAGCTGGTGCACTTTTCGGCGCACAGCCGTCGGCAGGCTGGCCAGGCTAAAGCCTGGCCTGGTTAACAAAATTAGTTGATTGCGGACCCGCACCGGGATTTGACCTGGCCATAACTCAGCCCGCAGACTCTGACTGTCCGCCAAAAGTGGCTCCAGTAATCGCAGTTCAAGTTGCTGCTCGCCCTGCTGGAAATAAAATCTGTTCTGGCAAACCGCTTGGGTCGACCAGAACAGACCTATCCACATCATGGCGTAAAACCAACCCCGCATGCTCACCTCATTGGTCGTTTACTGACAACAATGCCAGTATCCTGTTACAACGGCTTAATTGCGAGAGGGGAAAACCCCCTCTAAGGCGATACAAAAGCCAATTACCGCATAAGGCTGAGTGTTGGGATGCGCACCAGTCCCCCCCTCGACTGACAGCGCCTGCGCCATCATCACTGCAGGAGTCTCGGTATCAAGAAACACCTGTAAGCCTCCGACCCCTGTCCCTTTGGCGATGCTCAGAAAGGCATTATTTGCGGTTTCTGTGACCCTACTGGGATTCGTCGGGATCCTCACCATCAACTGATGACTATGCGCCGGAATTTGCGTCAGATTTAAGCTGACCGTTAAGTCGCCGCCAGCGGCGGCAAAATCACGGGCACTGAGCCCGGTCCCTGTGCCGGCAGACATAGCCGCCCTGCCCTGTAAATTAGGTAAAGCAAAAGTTGTCGGCTTAGTGCCGCCAAAAGTATTGCCAATTACCGCATATAACGCCTGATATTGCTGGACATTCACCACAGACCCGTTACAGGCCGCAAAATAAGCCGGAGTGAAAGTATAGGGTAATAACCGAACTTCACCGATAAATGCATCTGACATAACACCTCCTGCCGTTAATTACGCGATGGGAATATGCCATTCAGGCACATAATAAAGTTCAGCACTAAATAGGGCATCATATTGTTGTGTCCCTTGCTGCCACCGACAGTCCCGATAGTCCCAACTTTCATCGCGCCAGCGCTGAAACCGACTTCATCAGCACTGACATAATGCAAACCGCGACCAATCAGATTATTGGTCACATTACTCTGACTTGCCTCCGTGGTCGAAACCACCAGCAGATGCTGATGCGCGGGTAATTGCGTTTCAGTTAATGTTACATCCTCAGTACCAATCGCCTGCCCCATTACCCTGTTGCTTAAACCAGCGCCTTGTTGATCACCAATAGGTAACCGCCCGCGCAGATCAGGTTTGCCAAAGGTATTCACACCGTCGCCACCATAAGTAGTACCGATCAAAGCAAACAACGCCTGATACTGTTGAATTGACAACAGTTGACCATCACAGAGTGACCAGTTCGCCGGCGCAAAATTACCGGCAAAAATCCGGATTTCTCCTGTATATGCATCCATGGGAAAGCTCCTTAATTGCGGGATGGATAAATACCAACTAAGGCAATGGCAAACTGCACCACCAAGCTTGGTTGCATATTATTATGTGGCTGACTGCCTCCTGAAATTGCGACAGTAGCCTGATTGAGTAACACTTTGCTGGTGTCATTTGCCGGCACATAAAAGTTTGCCCCAGCAGTTTTTGGTGTCGCAAACATATTGTTTAATGGCGCGACTTTACTGCCATTAGCTGTTACGCCATACATCTCATGCGAGTGAGCAGGCATTTGTGGCGACGTCAGCGTGACATTTTCAGTACCGCCGGTATTACCATTGCTGTAATTCGGCCAGCCCCCGGGTTGACCTGCCCCACCGGTGGTGCGCCCAAGCGGAGTCCGGCCGCGATAATCCGGTAAGTTAAAGGTGGAACTGCCATTGCTACCATATTGCACCCCTAATAAAGAATAGAGGGCAGCGTTTTGCTGAATTTGTAACGTCTGGCCCATGCATTTGGCCCAGTTTCTCGGCGTAAAGGCAAAAGCAAACATTCTGACTTCGCCAACGTAAGGATTAGACATACCAACGTGCTCCTTGTAAGTGAGATGACATCAGCGCTAGATCAGCCAGCTTGTGGCAGCGGCTGCTCAGGCGTGACGGCCCGACTGACAACTATCTGATAACGATCAGCCGCAATCTGTGACAGATACAACACCACAGCGCCAAAACCCTGATGGCTGAGCTGATAATGACCACAGGGGAAATACAAGCCGGACTCAGCCTGTTCCAGTTCGACGGAAAAAGTAGCGAAATTGGAGTGTCGCCAAGCCGGTTGCGTCACGGCCACTAAGGTCATCCGGGTTTTCTGCGCCAGGGCATCACTCACTTCGATTTGTTCACCGAGCAACGATTGCAGATTGGCAAAATTAAATGCTTCCATGGTTTACCTCTATGGTGCTGAATGCTGCCAGCCGCCAAATCCGACAGGCGACAGATTTCACTCTCGCTAAAACGGGTTTTAACTAGCCATCACGATGCTGCGCATCGCCGGCGGATACCAAATCCATTGCTCATAAGGCGGGCTGAGGTCGGCGGGCTGAAAACCCAGTCTGGCATACAGCTGTTTTGCGGGCAGATTCAGGGTGAGGACTGTGAGTGTCATTGGCGTACCCACTTTACTGGCAGCCAGTTGCAGTGCCTGCACCACCGCCGCCGCGAATCCCTTGCCTCTGGCTTTAGGTAACAGCGCAATATCCACCAGACGGATTTCATTGCTGCCAAAATCCAGCGTCACTTTGCCGATGCCTTCCCGATGTTTTTCAATGACAAAATACATCGCATTCGGAAACTGCTGACCATAACCCTGCGTCTGGGCACGGAATTGCAAATCCATCAGCTCTGCGGTTGCTTCGGCACTTTGGTCAATCAGCTGTAAATCCTGACGGGTAGATTCAAACAGTTGCATCAAAAATAATTGATCACGGGCTGTGGCGGGACGAACGGATAAACCATCAGGCAGTTGAAACATCTCCACTCCAGTAAACTCCATCTTGTATTATTTTCTGATACAAGCTAGAACTGGAATGGCTTATTTTCCAGCCAAATCAGGCGGATATTTGCTGATAAATCTTTGATAAAAAATCAATGAAGACAAGGATCGCTGATGAGTGCTTTTTTTGTGTTGTCAACCGGCCGCTGTGGCACGCAGTGGCTGACCGAACTGTTACGACAACAGTGGCCGCAGGCGAGGGTCGAACATGAACCATTACATTTTCAATACCGGCCAGATGTAAACTCGACCACCTCGCCGCTGCAACATAATGCTGATCTGATCCAGCAGCATCTGCAGCAGATCCAACAACAACTGACAACTGGCCTGCCCTATATAGAGACCGGTTTTCCATGCTGGCGTCACCTGCCCTGGTTTCGTCAGCAGCTCAGCGGGCCGGTGAAAATCTTACATCTGCACCGCGACCCCCTGGCAACAGTGCGCTCGTTATTAAAACTGAATGCCTTTGTAGCGCCACTTTTTGACTATATTCCGCTGAAAAATTTTTATCTGCCGGATGCCAGCCAGGATCGGTTGCAGATGGTGCAGGCACTGTGGCCTACACTGCAACCGGCGGAAAAAAGTTTGTGTTATTGGCTGGAATTACAGGCATATGCGCTGCAATTACAACAAGAGTGGCCCGGCAGCGACTGGTTAACGCTGTCATTTACTCAACTATTTAGCCGCGAGGGACTGACAAAAATTCAACAGTTTTTTGCGGTGCCGGCATCTGAGGCTTCGGCTGTGAACCCAGCCGCTGTCGACCAGTTCGGCAGCGGCTTGTTAACGGTGCCAATAGAATTTCCACGACTCAGCCAACACCAAGCCTGGTTGCAACAGGCCAATGAGCTGATCAACCAGTTGGGGTATGCGCCATTGCCATTGGGCGACATTTGCTTTGACACCAGACTGCGCTGTGCTGCGCAATGACATCGGGTTCTGCCCTTCTCACAGCAGCAAGCTTAAATGACATCGGCATTGCTCGTGCGCGCTGCGACTTGCAGCGCCAGGTAAGGCGCCGCCAGTTGCTGTTGGATTTGTCGCAGCTCAGCGGCGCAAAAAACTTCCGCAGCATGCTGCACACTGGGCTGAAACTGCGGCTTTGATGCTGTCTGTACCGGCACGGCTTGTTTGGCATCGGTTTGCCAAAAAGCCAGCCAACGGGCCTGTTGCTGCTGATCAAGCTGAAGCCCTAGTAAAGCCGCGATCTGTTCTGGACGCAACTTCATCAGCTGTGAATAATCCAGCCAAAGTGCCCGCCCAGTGGCCAATAAGGTCGCCGTGTGTTGCATCAGGCTTTGCATCACCTGAATACGCCCGGGCAGCAGCGCTAAAGACGGATTCAGTAAGGATGGATCGCGCCAGACCGACGGCTGCAAATACACCATCTGCCGGCCTGCAACCCGCTGATGCGAGGCCAGAATGCGACCAGGCTCACGCCCCAGGCATACCACCTTGGCAGCAGGAAAGCTTTGCAGCCACAAAGGCCAGTCCTGCAGATCCCAGGCATTACATTTCACCACCAGTTTAGTTTCAGCATGCCGATATTGGCCCTGTAAGCTGATCAGTAATGCCAGCAACTCAGGATGAATCGCCTTGGGCCAGTATGGATCCAGTAACATGTCGCTGATTAACATGGATTCGGATAACACCTTGACCTCTGCGGCCAAACCTAAGCTGCCGGACAATAAAGTGGAACCACAACGCGACCAGTGAAAAATCAACAGATCTGGCGTCACGGCCGGCAATAGTTGCCGCTGCGGCAGTAGATCAGCAAGCAGGGTGACGGGCTTGATCAGTTGTGCCAGCAATGACTGACCAGCCAATTGCAAATCATCCAGATAAAATGGCTGACTGAGCCGGCGCCAGGCTGGTAGCCAACTGATACTTTGATCTTTGCTGCGATAATGAGCCGGCTGCCAGAGCTGGCTGAATGACACTAATTCTGGCGCCAGGTACAGCTGATTCTGTTGCTGCAAAAATGCCAGCATGGTTTCGACCGACAGCGCCGGCCATTGCAGCGCAGCCGCCAGCACCGCGCAAAACTCAGCCAGACTGCTCGCCTGCGCCAACTGCCGTAACTCGGTGGCTTGTTGTAATAATTGCCGGTAGCGCTGTTGCCGCAAACGGATATCCAGTTCAGTGACTGCTTCAGTCATCATCCGCCTCAGTTGCCATCTGCAGCGGATAACAATTGATGTACTGCACCATCCGCGGCAAATCGGCTTTATTGGCACTGGGACCATGCGGCAGCGCATGATGCCAGATAATCAAATCACCAGCCTTGGCGGCAATAGCTTGCACTGGCCAGTCAGACCAACGCTGCATCTGCAGCTGCGTAGGGTGTTGTTCCGGTTGCTGCCGTAACCAGTCGCTGAGCTGTAAATGAAAACCCGGCACACAACAAAATGCGCCCTGCTCAGCAGTGGTATCGGTCAGATAAATCATGCCCTGAGTGCCAAAAGGCACAGGTAAGGTCAGCGGCAGATCCCAATGCATCGCGGGCCCAGGAAACTGCCAGTCGGCAGTTTCCGGCGGATTAAAACTCACCCGATCTGTGCTCATCGCCAAATCATGCCGCTGCCACAATTGTTGAAAAATTTGTCGGATCAATGGAATTTTCCGGTTCTGATCCAACGCCGGATGACGAAACAGTGGCAGCATAATTTTTTTCATTTTGTCGCCCTGCTGATACCAACTGGCAGGCTGCAACGGGTCG
>Ga0209599_10000353_pt1 | contig 31559 bp, 30 predicted proteins | sample Shrwel_input2_FT_FD_187534 | JGI IMG/M metagenome (GOLD analysis project Ga0209599, IMG submission 187534) | Subsurface microbial communities from deep shales in Ohio, USA - Utica-3 well 1 S input2 FT (SPAdes) (version 2) ...
ATATCTAATATGGCATGCCATTGCCAGTTCGAGACCTCCGCCTAAAGCGAAACCATTAACTGCTGCAATTACCGGCTTAGATAAATTTTCTATTTTGTTGAAAAGATTATTATGACCGTTTCTTGCTAATTCTTCAGCTTTTTCCTGATTAAAATCACTGAATTCTTTAATATCAGCTCCGGCAACAAATGATTTTTCACCACTTCCGGTTAATATAATAACTCTTACTTCATGATCAGATGCTAATTCGTCTAACGCAGAACTGATTTCATTTATTGTCTTTCCATTCAGCGCATTCAGGCTTTGAGACCTGTTTATTGTGATTAAAGCAATCTTATCTTTTTTCTCTAATATTATATTTTCGTAGCTGTTGATCATATATATCTTTAATAACCTGCAAATTAAAAATTATTTTGCAAAAAAAAGGGAAAAAAATCATTTTTTTCCCTTTTTTCTTTATTTATAATAGTTTATTTTGAATGATTCATCATATTTGAATCAATATTGATGTTTAAACCTGAAGCTACTTTCATACCAAGCTCTATATTTGCACGGAAAAAATGACACAGTTGGCGGTTGATAATTTCGTCTCTTTTTGGTCCATCAATTCCACTCATATGATCGATGATATTTTTAACCAGGTTCTCTCTGGCTTCCTGATTCATTGCTTTTGTGTACAGTAATCCAGGTTGAGTATAATGATCGTCATCATTTTCGTTTCGATTATAATTAGCGACATGATTGCTGTCTAGTTCGTATTCGAAATTTTTATACGATGAATCTGGCTGAATATCATCAAAGCTGTTCGGATGATAATTCGGTTTATCTTTATATTCACTAGAATCTGCCATGAAACCGTCTCTTTGATAATTGTTAACAGCAAATGGGCATCTGTTTACTTCTAACTGATGTGCATTTACCCCAACTCTGTATCGATGTGCATCCGGATATGAAAATAATCTTCCCTGAAGCATCTTATCTGGTGAGAAACTAATTCCATTAATCAAGTTACTCGGAGAGAATATAGATTGTTCTACGTGAGCAAAATAATTAATAGGAACTTCATTCAATTCCATTTCTCCAACTTCAATTAGTGGGTACTCTGATTGCGACCATACTTTTGTGATGTCAAAAGGATTCCATCTGAATTCTTTAGCCTGCTCTTCAGTCATTACCTGAATGTACATAGTCCATTTTGGAAAATCTCCATTATCAATAGCATTACAAAGATCTTCTTGCGCAAAATCAGGATTTTCACCTGCCATTTTTGTAGCATCATCATTACTGAAGTTTTTGATTCCCTGCTTTGTTTTAAAATGGAATTTCACCCAAGTTCTCTCATTATTTGCATTGATCATAGAGAATGTGTGAGATCCGAAACCATGCATGTGTCTGTAACCATAAGGTGTGCCTCTGTCCGACATTAAGATTAAAACTTGGTGAAGAGATTCTGGATTTAAGCTCCAGAAGTCCCACATCATAGTTGGGCTTTTTAGATTCGTTCTTGGAACCCTTTTCTGGGTATGAATAAAGTCCGGGAATTTTTTGGCATCTTTAATAAAGAAAACAGGAGTATTGTTACCTACCAAATCCCAATTACCGTCTTCAGTATAAAATTTTAAAGCAAATCCTCTCGGATCTCTTGCAGTATCTGCACTTCCTTTTTCGCCACCCACGGTTGAAAAGCGGGCAAACATTTTACATGAATTTCCTACCTGAGAAAAAAGTTTGGCTTTTGTATATTTTGAAATATCATGCGTTACTGTGAATTTTCCGTATGCACCTGTACCTTTTGCATGTACTATTCTTTCCGGAATTCTTTCTCTCACGAAATGAGCAAGGTTTTCCTGTAAAATGAAGTCTTGTAGTAAAACGGGACCTCTGGAACCTACAGTCTGTGAATCCTGATGCTCGTAGTAAGGAGCACCGCTGCTTGAAGTTAATTTTTTAGAATCCATATATTTTAATTATTTATCCAATTTTAAGTAAAATTACCTGTGTAATAATTATCAAATTTACTCGAATTTTTAATTGGTTCTGCCAAAAACATCATATCTTTGTCATAGATAATATTAATCAAATGAACATTCAGCAATTGGAATATCTTATCGCTGTAGATAAGTATAAACATTTTGGTAAAGCTGCTCAGGCTTGTTTTATTACCCAGCCAACATTAAGTGCTATGATACAGAAATTTGAAGATGAGCTGGATGTGAAAGTCTTCGACAGAACAACCCATCCGATTCGTACTACCGATGTGGGATTGCAGATTATAGATCAGGCTAAAGTGATTATCGAAGCTGTAAACGAGCTGAAAAATAAAGCCAATTTATTAAACAATATTCTCGGCGGAACGATTAACCTGGGAATTATTCCTACGGTTTCATCATTTATTTTACCTACAGAAATTTTTCATTTTCTTGAAGAAAATCCAAAGATTCTGATGAATGTAAAAGAAATGACGACGGACAGCATTATTAAGGCTTTGAAAGCAGGAGAATTAGATGCCGGAATTATTTCTACTCCTTACGATAATGCGAACGAATTTTATCAGGATTTTCTTTTCAATGAAGAATTAATGATTTACAGTTCTGATACGGAAGCCAACAAAAAAAATACATTTATCGTTCCGGATGAGCTGAATGTAGAAAAAGTATGGCTTTTGGAAGAAGGAAACTGTCTGAGAAATCAGTTTGAAAATATATGTCATTTGAAAGAAAACAGATTAAAGCCAAAAAATCTGGATTTCTTGGCTTCCAATATTCAGACTTTAGTTCATATGGTTGATAAAGTAGGGGGAATAAGTATTTTACCTGAATTAGCTTTAAACCAGCTTTCCGAAGAACAGAAAAATAAAGTTTTCAGATTCAAAAAACCTTTCCCATACAGAGAGATCAGCATTATTTATTACAAGCCAACATTTAAGCAAAAGATAATTGATGAATTGGGTGCTTTTATCAAGACGTCACTCGGTGAGAAGTTGAATTATAATGAAAATCCTAATGATTATGTGAGCATTAAGCCGCAGTAATCAATTTCCATATTGATATAAATCATTAATTTCAAGAAAATTACAAATACCACATAAAAGTTTTGAGTATTAAAAAAATAGTACTTAAATTTGCTGACGTTTATTACGAGGAAAAATTTGACCTGATTGCAACCTCTTTAAAAAAATGCTAAAACAGAATATTCTTTTTAGCTTTTCTTGGCAATTATTCATCTTTTTTCTCCAATTTTAATATAAAAATACAAGAATAATATGTCTTATTTATTTACGTCTGAATCAGTTTCAGAAGGACACCCGGATAAAATTGCCGACCAGATTTCTGATGCGTTAATCGACAACTTTTTAGCATACGACAAAACTTCAAAAGTAGCTTGCGAAACTCTTGTTACAACAGGACAGGTGGTTTTGGCAGGTGAGGTGAAATCTGATGCATATCTTGATGTACAGACTATTGCAAGAGAAGTTATCAACGGAATTGGCTACACGAAAGGAGAATATATGTTCAACGGTGATTCTTGCGGAGTTATTTCTGCAATTCACGAGCAGTCTCCGGATATCAATCAGGGTGTAGACAGAGCTGTGAATGATGAGTCTTTTGAAGCTAAAGCAAATGCACAAGGTGCAGGAGATCAGGGAATGATGTTTGGATATGCAACCAACGAAACGGCAAACTATATGCCTTTGGCTTTAGATTTGGCACATACTATTCTTAAAGAACTTTCTGCAATCAGAAGAGAAGATTCTGAAATCAAATATCTTCGTCCTGATGCAAAATCTCAGGTAACGATTGAATATTCTGACGATCACAAACTGGTAAGAATAGATTCTATTGTAGTTTCTACTCAGCATGATGATTTCGGAGCTGAAGAAGAAATGCTGAATAAAATACGAGAAGACATTAAAAATATTTTGATCCCAAGAGTTGTTGCTTTGCAGACAGAAGAGATTAAAGCATTGTTTAATGATCAGATTAAATATCACATCAATCCTACAGGGAAATTTGTAATCGGAGGTCCTCACGGAGATACGGGTCTTACAGGAAGAAAAATTATCGTAGATACTTACGGTGGAAAAGGCGCTCACGGTGGTGGTGCATTCTCAGGAAAAGATCCTTCAAAAGTTGACAGAAGTGCAGCGTATGCTACAAGACATATTGCTAAAAACTTAGTTGCAGCAGGTGTTGCAGATGAAGTTTTAGTACAGGTTTCTTACGCAATTGGTGTTGCAGAACCTTGCGGTTTGTATATTAATACTTACGGAACTTCAAAAGTTGGTTTAAATGACGGAGAAATTGCTAAAAAAGTTTCTACAGTTTTTGATTTAAGACCTTATGCTATTGAGCAAAACCTGAAATTGAGAAATCCTATCTATCAGGAAACAGCGTCTTACGGTCACATGGGAAGAGAGCATTTTGTTGCAGATAAAACCTTCAATAAAGGTCATAAGAATGAGTTGACTCTTACAGGGTTAGAATTCTTTACGTGGGAAAAATTAGACAAAGTAGAAGAAATTAAATCCGCTTTCGGAATTTAATCAATTCATTTAAATATTTAAGCTGCTTTATCTTTCAGGAGATAAGGCAGTTTTTTTTTAAATTTACGTTTTAAATAAAATAAGATGAAGAACTTTCGTTGGATAGTAGCAATTGTATGTGTTTGTTTTTTTAGTGCTTTTTCAAAAGCCCAGCTTACCGTACACAAAATGGTGAATGTAGGATATGTTTATCAAAATCAAAGCTTTGGTGAAGTAGGAGGGAAGTTACTTTTTCTGAAAACTGATGATGTTATTTACAGATTAGGAGCATCTGCATTAATGGGTTCTACGAATTCTGAATTTGCGATCATGCCAAAAGTGAATGCCGATGTATTATTAAATTTCGAAAAAAATGTTGATTTTAAACATTCATATTATTTTTTAGCAGGTGTTGAAGGTACCAATAAATATGTTGCACCGAAAATAGGAGTCTCACTATTCGGACTTTTGGATCTTACAGGCGGTTATGCTTTTTCTGTTGCAGACAGCAGGTTGAATGGTAAAGAATTGAAAGGTTTAAATATTAATTTCACACTAAATATTCCTACGGCGTTCTTACATGATATGTTTAAGTGAGTTTTTTTGAAGAATTATTTGAAATGTTTAACAATCATTTAATAGTTATTAAATTTTTATTTATATTTACAACATAATTTATTTGCTTATTGATAAGACTTTACTCTAATAGAAACTGTAGTACACAAAAAACCTGACAAAACGTTGGGACTCTGTTTGTCTACAATTAAATACTGAGAAAAAAGTCATGAAGTCAACAGATAGTCAATTAATATCTCTCTATCAAAAAGGAGATGAAGAAGCGTTGTCCACCCTTATCCATCGTCACCAAAAAGATCTATTTTCCTTTATCGTTTATAAGATAAATGATGAAGATCTAGCAAACGACGTGTTTCAGGATACTTTTATGAAAATTATTGTAATGCTTAAAGAAGGTCGTTACAATGAAGAGGGGAAATTTATTCTTTGGGCAAAAAGAATTGCACAAAACTTAATTATCGATTACTTCAGAGCCAAATCTAAAAATGTAAAAGTATCTGAAACTACTTTTGATAATGATGAGTTTTCAATTTTTGATTTAATCAGAGAGCCTTCCGAAAATATTGAAGATCAATTGGTAAGTAATCAGATTCAGGACGACTTGCTCAAAATGTTGCAGTATCTTCCCGAAAATCAGCAGGAGGTGATAAAACTCAGGTTTTTTGACGGGTTAAGTTTCAAAGAGATTGCAGATCATACAGATATGAGCATTAATACCACTTTAGGAAGGGTACGATATGCATTGATTAACCTGAGAAAAATAATGGAAGAAAATAATATTATCTTAACGAGATAATAATTTACATTTTTCTACGTTTTAAAGAAAAAACATTTTTTGCCTATGAAAAATAACGATTCTTTAAAAATGAAAAGTTTGAAACCAAAAAAGCAAACCATTGATTTTTTGCTCAGTTTCTCGAAAAGTCTTGATGTGGTAAAGATTAAAAAAAATCACTATCACGTTTCAAAAAATTAATCATTAATTTTGTGCTGTATGAAAATTCAGCACATTTTTTTTGATCTCGACAATACACTTTGGGATCACCGCAAAAACGCTTATCTCACCATCAAAGACCTTTTTGAAAAAGAAGAAATTACTTTAAAATATAATATTGATTTTGAAGAATTTCATTCTATATATCATGACATAAACGAAAAGCTTTGGGAACAGATCAGAGACGGGGAAATTGATAAAGAGTATCTTAGAAAACATCGTTTTTATGATACTTTCAGGCGTTTTGAAGTTGATGACCTTGATCTTTCAATGTTTTTTGAAGAACATTTTTTAGACAAAATACTCAATTATAATCATTTGGTAGAAGGAGCAGAAGTTATTCTGGAATACTTAAAATCCAAAAACTATACACTTCATATCATATCAAACGGTTTTCAGGAAGTGACGGAGAGAAAATGTATTTTATCAGGTATTGCTCACTATTTTCATAGTATCACAAGTGCAGATTCTGTTGGTGTAAGAAAGCCTAATCCTGAAATTTTTGAACATTCTTTAGGTTTGGCAAAAGCTAAAAAGAAAGAAAGTATTCTGATTGGTGATGACTGGATTGCCGATGTTACAGGCGCACAAAATTTTGGGATAGACGTAATTTTCTTTGATGTTTTAAATGAAAATCCTAAACAGGAGAACCTTAAAGTAATTAAGCATCTTTTACAAATAAAAGATTTTCTTTAATTATGTTTAAAGAGTTTCGGCGGCACCAAAGGTGCCGCCGAAACGTTATTATGTAGAGAAATTCAGAATTAAATTCCCAAACTCTCTCTTACTCTTTTAATAGTTTCTGTCGCAATTGCTCTTGTTTTAACGGCGCCTTCCTGAAGTTTGGCTTCCAATTCATCAAGATTATTCATGTAGTAAGAAAACAATTCTCTTTCTTTTTCAAATCTTGTTAAAATTAAATCTAAAAGTTCTTTTTTTGCATGACCGTAACCGAAGTTTCCGGCTAAATATTTTGCTCTCAATTCTTCCGTTTGTTCAGGCGTTGCAATCAATTCATAAATAGCAAACGTTTTGTCTGTAGAAGGATCTTTTGGCTCTTCTAAAGTTTTAGAATCGCTTTCGATGCTCATTACCTGTTTTTTTAATTCCTTTTCAGGGAGGAAAATATTAATGATATTTCCTCTTGATTTTGACATTTTGTGTCCGTCAATTCCTGGAACATATTTAGTGTCTTCCTGCAATTCAGCTTGTGGTAAAACAAGAACTTCACCCATTTGGTTATTAAATCTTGAAGCCACATCACGTGCAATTTCCAAGTGTTGAAGCTGATCTTTTCCTACCGGAACGATTTCCGCATCATATAATAAAATATCTGCCGCCATCAAAATCGGATAGGTAAACAAACCAGCATTTACATCCTGCAATCGGTCTGCTTTATCTTTAAAAGAATGTGCTAAAGTTAATCTTTGATAAGGAAAAAAACATGATAAATGCCAAGAAAGTTCACAGGTTTCAGGGATGTCACTTTGTCTGTAGAAAAAAGTTTTTTCAGTATCAAGTCCGCAGGCAAGCCAAGCTGCAGCAATTTCGTAGGTGTTATTTTTAAGTTCTTTTGCATCCTTTATCTGCGTAAGAGAGTGAAGATTAGCAATGAATAAAAAAGATTCGTTTCCTGCTTGCTTAGAAAGCTCAATTGCAGGAATAATTGCACCCAATAAGTTTCCAAGGTGCGGTGTTCCGGTGGCTTGTATGCCGGTAAGAATTCTTGACATTTGTTTAAAGTTATTTTTAAAATTAATGAATTGCAAATTTAGGGAAAATTACTTTCTAATTGCATTATAGTATTGAATATCAATTTTCTTAAATATTTTTGGTAGAATAATTTTATATTCTTTTTTGTCCAAATTTGTGATCACAGCTCCAAAAATATAAATGAAATAGGTATATTTTCCATCATTAATAATCGTATAATAATCTGAGTTTGTAGCAAAGAAAATTAAACTTTGCGTATTAGTAAGTTGGGTTTTGAAAGCTCCGAAAGAATATTGATTACTAAATACTTGCTTGATTTTTTCTAATGATTTTGCACCAAAAATTTTGTGTGGATTATCTTTTTTAAAATAAATCATTTTCTTATTAATCAAAACTTTTTCGATCACAAAAGGTTCTTTCACTACTCCGTCATTGTAGGATTGAAGAATCTTAATTACATCTAAATATCTAATGTGATTAATAAAATAACTTTTCGTGTTGAAATTTTTTATATCAAATTTAAACAAGAACTGAACTTCTTCTTTGCTCATTTCCAATTCTTTTCCAGATATTATTTGAGGAGCATGATTAACAAGATGGTTTTCCGGAATTTCAGAATTGGAATTATCATAAAGAGCATTTCCAAGTCTAATGATTTTTCTTAATGCTCCAAGTGAAACATCATTGCGGTCATATTTTTTAGTCCTGAAAGAACTGTAAAAATTAATGACTTTTCTGGTGTGATTATCAACAATAATTATTTTTTCTCTGAACCAATCATCAAAGGCTTGTTTATCGTGATTGTTAAGACTGTAAGTTAATGCTTCTTCAAAAACTTTATTTCGTATAGAATCTAGATTAGTTTTATAAGAAGTGGAATCTAAAGTTGTATGGATTTCTAAATTCTTTTGCTTTGTATCAATTTTGAGTCTTTGAAGTTCAGTATCTACAAAACGAATAACCGTACTGTCTTTGATGGGTTTCTTGTTAGAATAATAGTAAATATTTTCCTTTTTACAGGAAATAATAATAGATAGCAATATAAATAACTGAAAGAGTTTCATTCAGAATTAAGGAATCAAAACCTTGTCCCCACCAAACTTAGGTTCTACACCAAACATAAAATCCCAGAATACTTTTGCTCTCGCCAGTTTTTCTCGTGCATTGGTCTTTAAGCCTGCATATTTATTCACATCTTCTGCGTTGTATCCAAAGGCTTCAATTCCGTGTTTTCTTGCAAGGTAAACCGCTCTTTCATTATGAAAACGCTGAGAAATGATAATGTAAGAATTCTGCCCAAAAACTTCTTTTGCCCGAATTACAGAATCCAGAGTTCTGAAACCTGCAAAATCTTCAAAAATTTTATCGGCAGGAACTCCGGCTTTCACGAGTTCATTTTTCATTTCTTCAGGCTCATTGTAATCTTTTTTAGAGTTGTCCCCGCTTACAATAATATTCTGCACTTTTCCAGATTTGTATAAATTGGCTGCAGCGAAAATTCTGTTAAAGAAATAAGCATTCGGAACTCCATTAGAAAGCGTTTTGCTCGTACCTAATAAAAGACCAGTCTTTTCGTTAGGAAGTTTTGATAATTCTGAGGTAACGTAATCTTCAGATTCAGCATTAATCTTAAAGTTTGACCAGAATATAAAAAGAACCGATATTCCGAAGAATATCAGTCCGATAAAAAATATTTTTTTAAAAATTTTCATTAATTAAAATTCTAATCCGTTTGGAAAAGCTTTCTTTCTGAATATTAGTAACAAAGCAGCTCCGATCGTGATTGCAGAGTCCGCAACGTTAAAGATGTATTTGAAAAACTCAATATGTTTTCCACCAATTACTGGCCAGCTTTCAGGAACCGTCCAGTCTACCAAAGGAAAATGCAGCATATCAACCACACATCCTTTCATGAAATTAGAATAACCATCTCCGAATGACGTTATCTTTGAAACTCCGCCATAATCAATCCATCTGCCAATGCTTTCATCAAATACAGTTCCGCTGTCAAAAATTAATCCGTAAAACATTCCGTCAAGAATATTTCCGATAGCTCCTGCGAAAATAATCGACATCGGAATAATCAAATAATTTGAGGCGCCCTCTTTCAGCCATTTTTTAAATAAATAAATCATTCCGCCGATTAAGAAAAGTCTTAGAATTACCAAAAGATATTTTCCGAGCAGTCCGCCAAAATGAAGTCCGTAAGCCATTCCCGGATTTTCTACAAATGTAAGCTTGAAAAAAGGCAAAACTGAAACGCTTTCGCCCAGACTAAAATGAGTTTTAATATAAATTTTTGATGCCTGATCTATAAATAATATAAGAAAAGTGATTAATACTATTTTCTTCATTACTGCTTTGTCTTTGGTTTGTCTTTGAAATTATTGGAAGGCTTATCCTTTTTTACAGGAGCTTTTCGCTCTGTAGTTTGAGTTTTCATTCCTCTTGTATGAAATTTTTCGTATCGAATTCCCATATCTTTCATTACACTTTTAAGTGCATTCAGTTCCATCTGGTTTTTTGGGTGTACAATTAATGCTTCCATTTTTCTTGTTGTTTTTTATCAGTCTGCGCAGAGCGAAAACTTATTTTTTAGAAAGTTCATCTAATCTTTTTCTGTCTTTTGCAGACAAATCATTGATTCCGTTCTTGCCCATTTTACTGAGAAGCCTGTCGATTTCCTTTTCTCTTTCTCTTTTTTCTGAATTGAACTGTTGATCGATAGTTAGATTTTTCGGCTTATCGGGATAGAATCTGTTTTTTATTCTGTCTCTGTTGAAAAACCATAAAACTGCTATAAGGATAATTCCTAAAATCAAATATTCGCTCATAGATATAATTAAAAATTAGGTTTATAAAATGCTACTCAACATTCTATAAACCCAATAATTTATTTACAAAAATAAGATAAAATTTTTATCTCTGCATATTTTTAGCTTCGATGCTCAAAGTAGCATGCGGAACAGCCAAAAGTCTTTCTTTAGGAATTAGTTTTCCTGTTACCCGGCAAACGCCGTATGTTTTGTTTTCGATTCTGATTAAAGCATTTTTCAAATCACGCACAAATTTTTCTTGTCTTCCTGCTAAAATAGAATTCTGTTCTTTGCTAAGCGTTTCTGCTCCTTCTTCAAAAGCCTTAAAAGTGGGTGAAGTATCATCTGTACCATTATTCTGGTCGTTAATGAAGCTTTCTCGAATCAACTGCAGATCTTTTTCTGCTTTTTCTATTTTATCTTTTATGATTTTTTTGAATTCCTGTAAGTCAGCATCGTTATATCTTACTCTTTCGTCTTGCATGGTCTTTTTCTTTTTTAATAAATTTATGAAACGGGTTTTGAAAAAACAATAACTGTACGTTAATTTTTTTCAACATTTACTTTAAAATTAATGTCATCAATATCGATTTCGATAAAATTTGAAAGTGAAGATACAATTTCTATTTTATTTGACAAGACCTCAGATGAAATATATGTTTCATTTTGTTTTATTTGCTCCAAAAACGGAGTGTTTTCTTCCAAAACGATGTTTATTCTGTCTGTTAAATCAAAATCTTTTTCTTTTCTAAGATTTTGAATCCTGTTGATAAATTCTCTTGCGATACCTTCAGATTTTAATTCATCTGTCATCTTCAAATCTAGTGCCACAGTTGTTTTACCGTCTGAAGTTACTGTCCAACCGGGAATGTCTTTAGTAGAAATCTCAACATCATTCAAAGTGATTTCATAACCTTGAATATCAATTTTCTCTTCTCTTTCTAAAAATGAAATTTGTTCGGCAGAAAGATTATTGATTTCATTACCAACAACTTTCATGTCTTTTCCAAGTCTTGAACCTAACGTTTTAAAGTTCGGTTTAATCTGTTTTACAATTAAATGTGATGCTTCTTCCGCATTGATTAATTGCAATTCTTTAACGTTAACTTCTTGTTTAATTAATTCTGCAACTGCCAAAATCTGCTCTTCAGTTTTCTTATCCAATACAGGAATTAAAACTTTTTGAAGTGGTTGACGCACCTTTACGTTTTCCTTTTTTCTCAGAGAGAAAACCATACTCGTAATGTTTTGTGCTAAATGTGTTTTTTCAACCAAATCCTGATCGATTAAACTTTCATCCGCAACCGGGAAGTCTGTTAAGTGTACAGACTCTACGCTGTCTTTTCCTGTTACTTTGTTCAAATCCTGATACAGCTGATCCATAAAGAACGGAGCAATTGGTGCAGATAATTTGGCAACAGTTTCAAGACAAGTATATAAAGTTTGGTAAGCAGAGATTTTGTCATCAGAATAATCTCCTTTCCAGAAACGTCTCCTGCACAATCTTACGTACCAATTACTTAAATTATCATTCACAAAAGTACTGATTGCTCTTGCTACTCTTGTCGGCTCATAATCTTCGTAGAATGCTTTTACTTCTTTAATTAAAAGATTTAATTCAGATAAAATCCATCGATCGATTTCCGGTCTGTTTTCAACTTCTTTTTCAGAATAATTAAATCCGTCAACATTTGCATACAAAGCGAAGAATGAATAAGTATTGTATAAAGTTCCGAAGAATTTTCTTCTTACCTCATCAATTCCATCTTTGTCAAATTTTAAATTTTCCCAAGGATTTGCGTTAGAAATCATGTACCAACGCGTTGCATCTGGACCGTAATCTCCAAGCGTTTCAAAAGGATCAACTGCATTTCCGAGACGTTTAGACATTTTCTGACCGTTTTTATCCAAAACAAGTCCGTTACTCATCACATTTTTATAAGCAACTGAATCAAACACTGCTGTTCCGATCGCGTGAAGTGTATAGAACCATCCACGAGTCTGGTCAACACCTTCAGCGATAAAATCTGCTGGGAATGCTTTATTGTTATCAATTAATTCTTTGTTCTCGAAAGGATAATGTAATTGTGCATAAGGCATCGCTCCGGAATCAAACCAAACATCGATTAAATCGCTTTCACGATTCATTGGTTTTCCTGAATCTGAAACCAAAACAATCTTATCTACAATGTTTTTATGTAAATCAACTAGAGAATAATTTTCTTCAGACATATTTCCGATTTCAAAACCTTTGAACGGATTTTCTGTCATCAATCCTGCAACGATTGATTTCTCAATTTCGCTGTATAATTCTTCTACAGAACCAATTATTTTTTCATCTTTTTGATCTTCTGTTCTCCAGATTGGCAACGGTATTCCCCAATATCTTGATCGCGAAAGATTCCAGTCATTTACATTTTCAAGCCAGTTAGCAAAGCGACCTTCTCCGGTAGATTTTGGTTTCCAATTGATAGTTTCGTTGAGTTCTACCAAACGGTTTTTCACCTGAGACATTTTCACAAACCATGAATCAAGCGGATAGTACAAAACAGGTTTGTCGGTTCTCCAGCAATGTGGGTAGCTGTGAACATATTTTTCTACTTTGAAAGCTTTGTTTTCTGTTTTCAGCAAAATGGCAAGTTCTACATCCCAAGATTTTTCAGGAGCAGTTCCTTCATCGTAATATTCGTTTTTAATATATTTTCCTGAAAATAATTCAGGAACATTTTCTCCTTTGATAAATTTTCCCTGCAAATCAACAAGTGGAACCAAATTATCATTTTCGTCTTTCACCAACATTGGTGGAACTCCGTTTTCTTTGGCAACTCTTGCATCATCTGCACCAAAAGTTGGGGCGATATGAACGATACCTGTACCGTCTTCAGTCGTTACGAAATCACCAATGATCACTCTGAACGCTTTTTCAGGGCTTTCATTCGGGGTAAACCAAGGAATTAACTGTTCGTATTGAGTTCCTGCTAATTTTTCTCCGGTAAATTCTTTTAGAATTTTATATGGAATAGTTTTGCTGTCTGAAGTATAATTTGACAAATCTTCATCAGTTCCTTCTACGAATTTTTTACCGAAATTTTTCTCCAATAAAACTCTTGCCAAAACAACGGTTACAGGCTCAAAAGTATATTGGTTGAAAGTTTTCACAACAACATATTCAATATCTCTTCCTACCGCCAAAGCTGTGTTTGAAGGTAAAGTCCACGGAGTTGTCGTCCAAGCTAAAATATTTACATCTCCGTCAACATCGTTGAATAATTCTGAAGAATCTTTTTTAACTTTAAACTGAGCAACAATTGTTGTGTCGGTAACATCACGGTAAGTGCCCGGTTGATTCAACTCATGAGACGAAAGTCCGGTTCCCGCTTTCGGAGAATACGGTTGTATTGTGTAACCTTTATACAACAATTCTTTGCTGTACAATTGCTTCAATAACCACCAAACGGTTTCCATATATTTTGACTTGTACGTGATGTACGGATCTTCAAGATCTACCCAATATCCGATTTTTTCGGTAAGGTGATTCCAAACATCAGTATAACGCATTACCGCTTCACGACAAGCTTTGTTGTAATCTTCAATCGAAATTTTTTTGCCAATATCTTCTTTAGTGATTCCGAGTTCTTTTTCAACTCCTAATTCCACAGGAAGTCCGTGCGTGTCCCAACCAGCTTTACGGAAAACCTGTTTCCCGTTCTGCGTTTGGTAACGGCAGAAAATATCTTTCAACGCTCTTGCCATAACGTGGTGAATTCCGGGCATTCCGTTGGCTGAAGGCGGACCTTCATAAAACACAAACTCAGGATTTCCCTGACGCGTTTCCACACTTTTTGCAAAAGTGTCATTTGCTTTCCAGAACTCCGAAACATTTTCGGCTACGTCTATAAGGTTGAGGTTTTTATATTCTTTAAATTGGCTCATTGTAATTTCTCAATTTCGTTGATTAATCAAGTTGGCAAATTTAGTGAATTTTGTCGGTTTATAATATATGTTTTATTTTGATGTCGTCTATTAAAAAGTTGGCAAAAATTGATGTAGCGAAGGATGTGAAGTTTCAACAGTGAAATACGAAATTTTAAATCAGTTTATCCGAGTGGTAATTTGTCATTTTATCAATAGGAGCGGGCTTTAGCTCGCTTTCAATGTTGTCGGATGATATTGGCTTTAGCCAAAACTTACTTTATTCTCTAAGATTTTGCAGATAACGCAGATTTTTAACTTAATCTAAAAAGATCATCTGTGAAAATCTGTGCAATCTGTGGGAACAAAATTTTGCATCCGACTTTTAATTTTAAATTAAATAAATTTGTCTCCTAAAATTTAAATCATTGCAACTCTTTCCACTTATCGAAAAATCAAGCATTCGGGAAATTAAATCTTTTCAGGAAGAAAAACTGAAAGCGCTTTTGAAATATCTTGAAACTCATTCTTCTTTTTATCAGAACTTATTTAAAGAAAAGAATATTGATATTTCCAGCATACAGACATTAGAAGATTTGTTTAAACTTCCTGTCACTACAAAGACTGACTTGCAACTTCATAATGACGATTTTTTCTGTGTTCCGATGACCGAAATCGTAGATTTCAGCACAACATCAGGAACATTAGGCGATCCCGTTACGTTCGGGCTGTCTGAAAAAGATATGGAACGAATTGCCTACAACGAAGCAATTTCTCTATCTTGCGCGGGAATTTCCAAAGGTGATGTTGTACAGATGATTACCACAATTGATAAGCGGTTTATTGCAGGTTTGGCATATTTGCTTGGTTTAAGAAAAATTGGTGCGGGAGTTGTTAGAATGGGACCCGGAATTCCGGAATTGCAGTGGGATTCTATTTTCAGGTATAAACCGAAATATTTAATTACCGTTCCGTCTTTTTTGCTGAAAATGATTGATTATGCTGAGAAAAACAATGTAGATTATAAAAATTCGAGCGTAATTGGTGCAGTCTGCATTGGTGAAAGCATCAAGAATCAGGATTTTACAGATAATATCCTTTCTCAGAAAATCAAAGAAAAATGGAATATTCAACTGTTTTCAACATACGCTTCAACGGAAATGAGCACAGCTTTCACAGAATGCGAATTTCAGAATGGCGGACATCAACATCCGGAATTAATCATCACCGAAATTCTTGACGATGACGGAAATCCTGTAAAAGAAGGCGAAACCGGAGAATTAACGATTACGACTCTTGGCGTTGAAGCACTTCCTTTACTGAGATTTAAAACAGGAGATATTGTAAAAGCGCATTATGAGCCATGCAAATGTGGAAGAAATACTATGAGATTGGGTCCGGTTATCGGCAGAAAACAACAGATGATTAAATATAAAGGAACGACTTTATATCCACCTGCGATGAATGATATTTTGAATGATTTTGATGGAATTTTATGCTATCAAATTGTGATTCAGTTAAATGAAATTGGTTTGGATGAAATTATAATCAAATTAAGCACAGAAATCAGCGACGAAAATTTTGAAAACGAAGTTCGGGATCATTTCAGAGCAAAATTAAGAGTAAGTCCGAAAATTGAAATTGTCGATTTTGATATTTTATCTAAAGTCGTTTTTAATCCGAATAGTAGAAAGCCAATTAACTTTGTAGATTTAAGATAAACAAAAGCGGTCTGAAAATTCTCAGACCGCTTTTTTATGCTTGTATTTTTTCTGTTTTAATAAATTCTGCCAGATTTTTGATCGCTGTATCGTGTATTCTCACAAAAGTATTTTTCTTGTCCCAAACGTAACCTGCTAAAACTGCGCAAATTTTTCTTTTCACGTCCGGATTTTCAGGTTGATGGAAAAATAATTCCTGAAGATTTCCGGTATACCATTCTTTCACATACGTGGTGAAAACATTAACGCCGTATAAAATATAGTCCGAATATTCTTTTTGCCAGTCAATTTTCTCTCCATTCAATTGTCTGATCGCTAATTTTGCAGCCAGCATTCCGGATTCTGTTGCAAATGCCATTCCTGATGAAAAAACAGGATCAAGAAATTCTGAAGCATTTCCCGTTAAAGCAAATCCGTCTCCGAATAGCTTTTTTACAGAACAAGAATAATCTTTCAGATGTTTTGGTTCAAATAAAAATTCTACATCTCCGAAACGTTTTACATAATAATCTGAAAGAGAAATTGCTTTTCTTAATGCTTCTGCTGTATCTCCATTTTCAGATAGTTTATCAATGTATTCAGTCGGGCCTACAATTCCTACACTCGTATTTCCATTCGAAAAAGGAATTACCCAAAGCCAGACTTCAGTTTCGATAATGTCAAAGGAAATCAAAGTTCCTTCCGTGTCTTCTTCTCGGTTAATATCTTTGACGTGAGCAAAAATAGCAGAATGCGGAGATAATTTTGAAGGTTTTTCTAAATCTAAAAGTCTCGGTAAAACTCTTCCGTAACCGCTGGAATCAATCACAAACTTTGCATGGATTTCTTTGATTTCTCCATTTTTATTTTTTACTGTTGTGACAGAATCTGTTCCGTTAAATTCAATTCCGGTTACTTCTGTTTCAAATTCGAGATCTACGCCTTTATTAATCACTTCCTGAGCCAAAACCTGATCAAAATCGGCTCTCGGAACCTGCCAAGTCCAATCCCATCCTTCTCCAAATTTATTACTAAAATCAAAAAGACAAACTTCATCGCCTCTTAAAAAACGGGCGCCAAGTTTTTTTTCAAATCCCATCTTATCCAAAGCAGGAAATAATCCCGCTTCATCGAAATGATCCATCACTCTTGGAATAAGACTTTCACCAACTACCAATCTTGGGAATTTTGTTTTTTCAACAACTTTCACGTTAATGTTGTTCTTCTTTAAATAGGAAGAAGATACGCAGCCGGAAGGTCCAGCTCCGATTACAAGAACATCAACAAATTCTTTGGTCATCTTAGATTTTTTATTTTAATAATAACTTATATCTTTGCCGCAAAATTAGTGACAATTAATTATATTTTACAAAATTATATATTATTACTTTAATTGATGAAAATAAATAACTTTTTAGAACTGAGGGAATTTCAGAAGATCATTATAGAAAATGAAAATATAGAACTTGATGAGGTACTTCTCAATCGGGTGAATGAAAGTTTTCGGTTTCTGAAAGAATTTTCAAAAAATAAGGTAATCTATGGAGTCAATACAGGTTTCGGACCGATGGCTCAATTTAAGATCAGTGATGAAGATACCCATCAACTTCAGTATAATTTAATCAGAAGCCACTCTTCGGGCATCGGAAATCCTTTGCCTGCAGATGAAGTGAAAGCCTGCATGTTGGCAAGAATGAATACGCTTTCGAGAGGAAATTCAGGAATTCACGTTTCAGTTGTTAATTTGCTTAAAGAATTAATAAACAGAGATATTACGCCATTGATTTTTGAACACGGCGGCGTTGGAGCAAGTGGAGATTTGGTTCAGTTAGCACACTTAGCTTTGGTTTTAATTGGAGAAGGCGAAGTTTTTTATCAGGGTGAAAGAAAATCTACAAAAGAAGTTTTTGAAACGGAAGGTTTAAAGCCTATTAAAGTTGAGATTCGTGAAGGTTTAGGTTTGATGAACGGAACTTCTGTAATGTCGGGAATAGGTGTGGTTAATGCATATAAAGCCAATCAGTTAGTTGATATTTCTTTGAAGCTTTCCTGCGCGATCAACGAGATTGTTCTCGCATATGACGATCATTTGTCTGAAGCTTTGAACCAGACAAAATTACATTCGGGACAGCAAAAAATTGCTGAAAGAATGAGAACACATTTATCCGACAGTCAACTGGTAAGAAAAAGAGCCGATCATTTATACACCCATTTTGAAGAGCAGGAAAAAGTTTTTAAAGAAAAAGTACAGGAGTATTATTCCATTCGTTGTGTTCCGCAGATTTTAGGACCTGTTTTGGATACTTTGGAATATACAGAAAAAGTTCTTGAAAATGAGATCAATTCTGCCAATGACAATCCGATTATAGATGTTGAAAACCAGCACGTTTACCACGGCGGAAATTTCCATGGAGATTATGTTTCTTTAGAAATGGACAAGCTAAAAATTGTGGTGACAAAACTTACGATGTTGGCAGAAAGACAATTAAATTATCTTTTAAATTCTAAAATCAACGAAATTTTGCCTCCTTTTGCCAATTTAGGTAAGTTAGGATTCAATTTTGGGATGCAGGGAGTTCAGTTTACGGCAACTTCTACAACGGCTGAAAGCCAGATGTTGTCTAACCCGATGTATGTTCACAGTATACCTAATAATAATGATAATCAGGATATTGTAAGCATGGGAACCAATGCTGCAGTGATTTGCAGAAAGGTGATTGAAAATGCTTTTGAAGTCTTGGCAATTGAAGCCATTACCATTGTTCAGGCGATTGAATTTTTGGAGTATCAGGATAAAATTTCATCTTCAACCAAAGAATTGTATGATGAAATAAGAAAAATTATTCCTGCGTTTTCAGATGATATGGTAATGTATCCGTATTTAGAAAAAGTAAAAAAATATTTAAAGACAACGTAACAATTAAGACCCTAAAAATGTCTTATCATAAAAACAAGTAACGATGAAATGTGCAATTGTAACAGGAGGTTCCAGAGGAATTGGTAAAGCGATTTGTATAAAACTGGCTGAAGAAAAAAACTATCATATATTAATCAATTATACTTCAAACGAAACTGCAGCTAAAGAAACTTTGGCTAAAGTGGAGGAATTGGGATCTACAGGAGAGATCCTAAAATTTGATGTCGGAAATGCTGAAGAAACTCAAAAAGTTTTAACAGAATGGCAGGAGAATAATCCTAAAGCGATTGTAGAAGTCATTGTCAACAATGCCGGAATCACAAGAGACGGATTATTCATGTGGATGCCAAGTGAGGACTGGAACTCAGTGATTAACACAAGTTTAAATGGTTTTTATAATGTGACGAGTTTCTTTATTCAGAAATTATTAAGAAACAAATACGGAAGAATCATCAATATGGTTTCTGTTTCCGGAGTAAAAGGAACTGCAGGGCAAACCAATTATTCGGCAGCGAAAGGTGCTTTGGTGGGAGCTACTAAAGCTCTTGCTCAAGAAGTCGCCAAAAGAAATATTACGGTAAATGCCGTTGCGCCTGGTTTTATCAAAACAGATATGACGCAGGATTTTAATGAAGATGAATTAAAAGCAATGATTCCTGTCAACAGATTTGGCGAAGCAGAAGAAGTAGCAGATTTGGTGGCATTTTTAGCCTCAAGAAAATCTTCTTACATTACAGGGGAAGTCATTAATATCAACGGTGGAATTTATTCATAAATTAGGTAACAGATGATAGGTAACAGTAATCAGCTGCAACCAAACCTGCAACCTACAACCTAGAATTTAAATGGAAAATAGGGTAGTCATTACCGGAATGGGAATTTATTCTTGCATCGGAACTTCTTTGGAAGAAGTGAAAGAATCCCTCTATCACGGTAAATCCGGAATTGTTTTAGATGAAAACAGAAAAGAGTTCGGTTTCAGATCAGGATTAACAGGAGTTGTACCAAAACCTGATCTCAAAAATCTTTTGAATCGCAGACAGCGCATAAGTATGGGTGAAGAAAGCGAATATGCTTACATCGCAACGCTTGATGCTCTGAAACAGGCAAATGTAAACCAGGATTTTTTAGATAACAATGAGGTAGGTATTCTTTATGGAAACGACAGCGTCTCAAAAGCGGTTGTAGAATCCATCGATATTGCCAGAGAAAAGAAAGATACCACTTTGATGGGTTCCGGAGCGATTTTCAAATCCATGAACTCTACGGTAACGATGAATCTTTCTACTATTTTCAGATTAAAAGGAATCAACTTAACAGTAAGTGCGGCTTGTGCAAGCGGTTCTCATTCATTAGGTTTGGCATTTATGATGATTAAAAATGGTTTTCAGGAGATGATTATTTGTGGCGGCGCGCAGGAAACCAATCATTATTCTATGGCAAGTTTCGATGCATTGGGTGTCTTTTCGGCAAGAGAAAATGAACCTACAAAGGCATCAAGACCTTTTGATTCTGCACGAGACGGACTTATTCCAAGCGGTGGTGCAGCGACTTTAATTGTTGAGAGTTTAGAATCTGCACAAAAAAGAGGAGCAACTATTTTAGGCGAAATTATCGGATACGGATTTTCTTCGAATGGAGGACATATTTCAACTCCGAATGTTGATGGCCCTGCTTTAGCAATGAACAAAGCTCTGCAACAATCTGGTTTACAAGCAAAAGATATTGATTATATAAATGCTCATGCTACTTCAACACCTATTGGAGATGCCAACGAAGCAAAAGCCATTCATGAGATTTTTGGGAGTGAAATTCCTGTAAGTTCTACAAAATCGATGACGGGTCACGAATGTTGGATGGCGGGAGCAAGTGAAGTTGTGTATTCAATGTTAATGATGCAGAATGATTTTATAGCTCCGAATATCAATCTTGAAAATCCTGACGAAGATGCTCAAAAGATAAATCTTATCGCTGAGACAAAAAATCAAAAAATTGACGTATTTTTGTCAAATTCTTTCGGATTTGGGGGAACAAACTCTGCATTAATCGTTAAAAAATTTCAGTAAATAATGGAAAAAGAAAAAATTGTTGCCATTGCAAATGATTTTCTCATCAACGAATTTGAAGTTGATGGTGATGAGATCAGCAATGATGCCCATTTCAAAAAGACATTGGGTTTAGACAGTTTAGATTATATCGATTTGGTAGTTGTTATCGAATCTAATTTTGGTGTGAAATTAGGCGAAGCCGATTTTAAAGAGATCATTACTTTCAACGATTTCTACAACACAATAGAAAATAAAATTTCTGAAAAAATATAACAATATACCGATTTAGCAATCTACCAATATTTAGAAATTGCTATACCGATACATTGTTAAATGAAACATATGAGCAAGTGGAAAGGCAAATCTAAAGGAACCATCTTAGGATACAGAATTTTCGTTTGGTGTATCAAGAATCTGGGCGTTAGAAGTTCATATTTTGTACTTTATTTTGTTGCTGCCTATTATTTTATATTCGAGAAGAAAAGCAATCAATACATTTCATATTACTTCAAAAAAAGACTTGGTTACTCATTCTGGAAAACAGTGATTTCTAGATACAAAAGTTACTTTACATTCGGGCAGACTTTAATTGATAAAACAGCTATTTCTGCGGGATTGAGAAACAAATTTACTTACGAATTCGACGGAATTGAAAATCTCCGAAACCTTTTAGCAGAGAAAAAAGGCGGCGTTCTTATCAGTGCGCATATTGGAAATTTCGAAATTGCCGAGCATTTTTTTGCAGATATAGACTTCGATTGCCAAATCAATCTCGTTACGACCAATCTCGAAGTTACTGTCATCAAAGAATATCTCGATAGTATCTCGGTAAAGCAAAGCGGCATCAAATTCATTTACGTAAAAGACGATATGTCGCACATTTTCGAGATCAACGAAGCGTTATCAAAAAACGAACTGATTTGTTTCACTGGCGACCGTTATTTTGAAGGATCTAAATTCTTAGAAGCAAATTTGCTGGGCGAAACAGCCAAATTTCCTGTAGGTCCTTTTATGATCGCTTCCCGATTGGGCGTTCCAGTGGTTTATGTGTATGTGATGAAAGAAAAAAATCTTCATTATCATTTATATGCAAGAATTGCCGAAAATATCAAAAAAAGAGATTCGCAGGGACTTCTGAACTCCTATGTTCAAAATCTGGAATCTATGCTGGAAAAATATCCGCTTCAATGGTTTAATTATTTCGACTTTTGGGACGATGTAGACTGATTTTTCCCTCCTTTGACATTGTACAAGATACTTTTCCAATTTTTAGGGCAGCTATGAACTTCGTTCGTAAATTTCAACAAAAGCCTTCGCTTTTCTCTCATTTATGCCTTCCGCTCCCGCTTTTTTGCTCGTCGTTCCTCCTCACAAAAAGAGCTCCGCTCAAGTCGGTCTGCGTTACTCAGCGTTTACTTATCAACTTTGCTCAAATAGAAAAGGTGCCCATCGTAAAATCACCAATATCCATTTTCAAATAAATAAACTTTTGTACCTTTTGCAATTAAAAACGATCATCAGGATTTGAAAAAACACTATGACATATTAGTAATCGGAAGCGGAATAGGTGGTCTTGTTTCTGCACTTATTTTAGCAAGAGAAGGCTTAAAAGTCTGTGTTTTAGAGAAAAACAATCAGTATGGCGGAAATCTTCAGACCTTTTCAAGGGATAAACTCATCTTTGATACGGGAGTTCATTATTTAGGCGGACTTTCAAAAGGTCAGAATCTTTATCAGTTTTTTTCTTATCTGGAAATTATGAAGGATCTGGAACTTCAGAAGATGGATGAAAATGGCTACGATAAAATCACTTTTGGAGATGATGAAATAGAATATTCGCACGCTCAAGGTTATGAAAATTTTGTTGAGCAATTATCAAAATACTTTCCGGATGAAAAAGAAAATTTAGAAAATTACTGCGAAGAAATTCAGAGAGTTTGCAACAATTTCCCGAGGTATAATCTGGTTGGAAAAGGTAGCTACAACGAAGAAATTTTGCACCTCAATACAAGAAGATTTTTAGAATCTATTACTTCAAACAAAAAATTGCAGTCTGTTTTATTAGGTTCCAATTTTTTATATGCAGGAGATTCAGAAAACATTCCGTTTTATGTTCACGCATTAACCGTCAATTCTTATATTCAAAGTGCTTATAAATGTACAAAAGGCGGAAGTCAGATTTCGAAATTACTGATCAGAAAACTTCGGGAATATGGTGCAGATGTCTATAAACACTCAGAAGTTACGGAAGTCGCTTTTGATGAAAATAATACGGTAAGTGCAGTAAAAACAAAATCAGGAAAAGAATATTTTGCAAAACAATTTGTTTCCAATATTGAAATTCGTTGCTTAACTAAATTAATCGGTGAAGAAAAGCTTAAAAAATCTTTTTTAAACAGAGTGATGAGTTGGGAACCGGTTTCGTCGTGTTTCAGTGTTTATTTGGTTCTGAAACCTCAAAGCATTACTAATTTCAATTACAATATTTACCATTTTTCATCTGAAGAATCGGTATGGAATGCCTATCGTTATAACAAAAATAATTGGCCCGAAACCTTTATGCTTTCTTCCACTGCTTCAGAAAAGCATCCTGAATTTGCCGAAAGCCTGACTGCGATTTCTTACATGGATTTTGATGAGGTAAAAGAGTGGGAAAACTCTATCCGTACGATCACCAACAAGCAGGAAAGAGGAAATCAATATGATAAATTTAAACAAGAAAAAGCCGAAAAAATGATTGAAGCTCTGGAAAAGAAAATTCCCAATATAAGAGATTCAATTAAAAATGTTTACACATCTTCTCCGCTTTCTTACCGTGATTATATTGGAAGTTTTGAAGGTAATATGTACGGTTATATCAAAAATTCAGAGAATCCTTTAAAAACAATGGTTTCTCCGCGTACAAAGATCACCAATCTTTTTCTCACAGGTCAGTCGGTGAATATGCATGGAATTTTAGGTTGTACCATCGGAGCTTTCAACACCTGTGCAGAAATTTTGGGAAAAGAATTAATTGACGAACGTTTGACACAAATGATTAATAAAAATGAAGAATAAAGATAACACTCGGTTTGTCATTCAGAACGAAGCGAAGCGCAGTGAAGAATCTAATATATTTGTAATAGATTTCTCCTTTCGTCGAAATGACAAGCGTTTGATTTTTCTCAGTCTTATTCTTATCCTGAATCTTATTTCTTGTGGAGTGAGAAAATCTGTAAAACACATTCCGGATGTCAAAAAATATACTTTGCAGATTCCAAAAGTTAAAAAAATCAACGATTCTACATTTAGTTTTAACGAAAATTATTTAACCAAAAATAAACAACAGCTTTGGGAATTGTATATTAAGGGAAATCCTTTGCAGTTAGGTTACAATAATGGTGCTTTAACTCAGGATTTAATGCAGAAACAGGAAGAAATTTTCTTTTCTAAAGTCGAAGGTTTTGTTCCTTCAAAGTTTAAGCAGAATCTTTTACGGGATTTTCTGAAATGGTACAATAGAAAAATGTATCTGAATATAAGAGAAGATTTTCAGGCTGAATTATTTGGACTGTCTCAATATTCAGCAGATAAATATGATTATATCGCACCAAAATTTAGGAGAGCAATGTATTTGCACGGAGCTCACGATATTGGTCACGCAATGCAGGATTTAATGGTGGTTGGTTGTACTTCGCTTGCAGTCTGGAACGAAAATACAGAAGATGGTGATCTTTTGATCGGGCGAAACTTTGATTTTTCGGTAGGTGAAGATTTTTCTAAGAATAAGCTGATAGAATTTGTAGAACCAGAGAACGGAATCCCATATCTTTCTGTAAGCTGGCCCGGAATGATTGGTGTTGTTTCCGGAATGAATAAAGAAGGAATTACAGTGACCATCAATGCCGGAAAATCTAAAATTCCATTGACTGCAAAAACACCAATTTCTTTGGTGATAAGAGAAATTTTACAATACGCAGCAACGATTGATGAAGCGATTGCAATTGCAAAGAAGCGTAAAGTTTTTGTTTCTGAATCTATTTTGATAGGAAGTGCAAATGATAAAAATGCTGTGATTATAGAAGTTTCTCCGGATAATTTTGGGGTTTATAAAGTCGAAAACTCAGACAAAGTTTTTTGTACGAATCATTTTCAGTCGGAAGCATATAAAGATGATAAAAGAAATCAAAAACATATTGAAGAAAGTCATTCCGAATACCGATACGAAAAGCTTAAGGAACTTTTACAGGAAAATAAAAAGCTTAATCCTGAAAAAATGGCGACTCTTTTGCGAGACCAATCAGGTTTGAAAAAAAAATCTATAGGTTTTGGAAATGAGAAGGCGATCAATCAGCTTTTGGCGCATCATGCTGTCATTTTTTCGCCTCAGAAAAAGTTAGTCTGGGTTTCTTCAAATCCTTATCAGTTGGGCGAATTTGTTTGTTATGATTTAAACGAAGTTTTCTCCGATGAAAGATTAAAAAGCGGTAAGTTTTCAAAATCGGAATTCAATATTGCGAAAGATTCTTTTGCAGATTCTCAGGAGTTTAGAAATTACGAAGAGTTTAAAAAACTAAGTTCTGAATTTGATGATGAAAATAAAGTGTTGTCGGACGAGTTCATTCATTATTATCAATCTTTAAATCCCGATTTTTGGTTAGGTTATTATTTAGCCGGAAAATATTATTTCAAACTAAAAGATTATCAACGGGCAAAAAGTGAATTTGAAAAAGCTTTGACAAAGGAAATTACAACTGTTCCCGATAAAAAAAATGTTGAAAAATATTTGAAAAAGGTGTTTAAAAAAATGAGATAATTCGTTTTTGAAAGATTTTTTTGAGTTTTTTCAGAGTTTCGGCGGCGGCTTTGCCGCCGCCGAAACTCTGAAAGCCAATTCTAAAAATTAATTATTTTCCGGACTCACTTTATTCAAAAAAAGAAAGGTAACAATTCCTGAAACTGCAGATACCGTTGTTGCCAAAATCAAACTTCCGATGATGTATTGAAGAAGATGGTTTTTCACCAGTTCAAAGTTAAGTTCGTGACTGAGGAAATTGGTTTCTCCTTCTACGAAAGGTGCACCAATAAATAATGAAGCGGCAATGATAAACGGAATAAATGGCGGGAAACTGATATTGGAAGAGACAAATGCCAAAACTTTATTCAGTTTGAAAAGGATAGCCAGAGAGATCGTCAAAAATGTCTGAAATCCCCAAACAGGAGACAAACCTATGAATACGCCCAAAGCAACGGAAAATGCTTTGGTGCGATTGCTTCCGTCACTTTCCAGAACGTCTTCTTTGACGAATTTTTTGAAGCTTTTCTTCCTGAAATTATGAATGAAATTTCTCGGAATGATATAAAGTAGTGTAATCGTTACCAAAATAGTATTCAGAATACTGATTCGGGTAAAATCTTTGAACGGTCTGAAATGTGAAACCCTTTCTGCAGGATCGTACAATACCTTTATCGGAACATTTTTTACAGGAACGTGCCGCCAAGCGGTTCTTACGATGATTTCTATTTCAAATTCAAATTTCGGCGTATAATATTTCTTTGGGATTTTATGTAAAGGATACAATCTGTAGCCGGATTGTGTGTCTTCAAGTTTAATTCCTGTCTCAAACCAAAACCAGAAATTAGAAAACCTATTTCCGAAACTGCTTTTTTTAGGAATTCCGTCTTGAGACATATTTCGGTTTCCGATGAGTAAAACATCTTCTTTTTCCTCCAATAAAGCTTCCACAAAAACAGGAATATCGTCCGGATAATGTTGTCCGTCGGAATCTATGGTAATGGCAAAATCAAAACCCAATTCTTTTGCCTTTCTGAAACCCAGTTTCAGTCCGTTTCCTTTTCCTTTGTTTTCGGGTAAGTGGAGAATGGATATTTGCGGATAATTTTTTAAGATCTCTGAAGTGGAATCGGTAGAACCGTCATTGACAACAATAATATTTTGAGTGTATTCCAAAACACCGTCAATGACTCTTTTCAGCGTTTTGTGATTGTTGTACGTAGGAATTAAGATGCAGATTTTCTTTTCGAAAATTGCATTTTGAACTTCAGAGAGCATCATTTATTTCAATGAATTTTTTTCAGCAGGAGTCATCGTTTTAGACTGCATTGCAAATTTTTTGATGTAGGTTTTCAAAACAGCAGTCTGCTTAGAATAATTGTTGAGGATGAAAGTTTTATCTTCTTTCAGATTTTTATTGTAGCCGACAATTTTAGGAATATTTTCCTGCACACTCATTCTTATAAGTCTCAGTTCTGCATTGTTAGGATTGTTTTTAATCACATTTTCCAGACTTGTAGCACCGGATTTTACGAATGTTTTTCTCTTGTTTTTTTCAGTCGTTACTTTCGCCTCAAGAATCTGAGATGCAGCTTTATATGCTGAAATTACAGGATCTGAGGAAGATTTTTTCTCTGCAAGTTCGATGAAGTTTTTTGCATTTTCTACAGACATATTGGCTTTAGAATAGCTATTTCTAAGTATTTCTACATCCGAGGTTTGAAAAAATAATACGAGAACAGTAATTATTGAAAGAAAAATTTTCATTTGTTATTTTTTATAGGTTGCAGAAAGTTTCAGTGCAATAGTCTCGCCAAAAGAGGTGGTATTCTTTACTTTAACTTCTTCATCTGTTTCAGAAACAGTAAGCTGAAGCTGAAGATTTGGCGTTTCATAAGGATTAATAATTGCCATAAATTTCACATTAGAAGCCGATTTCAGAAACAGCTTTTTGCCTGTAAATTCTTCTGTGAGTTCTTTTACAATCTGCATCATACAAACTCCTGGTGTAACAGGATTCCCCGGAAAATGTCCTTTGAAAATTTCGTGGTTTTCATTGAGTTTTATGTTTGCCAAAAAATTTCCGTCATCATTTTTTTGATAGTTTTCTAAAGTATAAAAGTCGGTAAGTATGGTTTGCATATTTTATTCAGTTTCAGTAATTTGAAATAGTTTGATATTGATTTTGAAATCTTTATGTTGAATTTCTATCGTCTCTGCAAAAGTAGGTTTTTTGGCTTCAAAACTAAAATCAATTTTTTCTTTGTTATTTTGAGTATAAATAATTTTTTTTAGCAAATTGGTTTCTTTATTGAAAAATAAATAATACGTATTCTTTTTATTTTCAGATAGATAAATATTGGAATCATTATTTTCAAAACTTTCTTTTACGATGAACTTTCTTTTCAGTAATTTCTGAAAATCATTCTTAAGAAAATTAATAACCATTTTTTTATCTAAATCCGATAAAACGTAATTGAGTTTAAAATCATTTTCAGAAATCTCAAAATCAATCATTTTATTTCCAAAATCTGATGTCATTACAACTCGATGTGTGGATTCTGATATTTTTTTAATAATTAAAATTCCGCTCACATCATTTTTATAAATATCCATTTGGCATTTATACACGTAATCTACGTTGGAAGAAAAATACAGATTTTCAACCGCTTTTTCTTTATTTGAAATAGGTTTTACATCTTTTAACTGATACGTTTTACAGGAAGCGAACAGCAGTAAAATCAGACTACAAAGAAAATTCAGAATCAGGAATCGGCGCATTGATTTTGGTGTTTTTGAAAACAATATTCGTCGTATCGCCAGAAGCTTCCGTCATATTGACCTGTGAAACGGTGGATTGATTTTTCGGAAACTGAAGTTCGATTTGCTTAATATATTTAAGTAATTGAGCAGATTTAGGGATAAATTTAACGATATTATAACTGTCATTTTTAAAATACCGCACAACAAATTCCGAGTCGCTGAACATTTTTCCGTTTGAACTTCCGACAATCAGTTTATTGATTTTTTCAAACGTTTTACTTTTTGCATCCACCGAAGATTTTTTTCCCTGATCGTTAATGAATATTTTATTTTCTTTAAAAATGATGCTGTACTGATAAGGTTTTGTGTACTTCCAGCTTAGTGTGTTTGGCGATTTTAAAGACATTTTTCCTGAAGTCACAATATTTTTATCTAGAAAATCCATTTTTTTGGTTTGAACGAAATCACTTTGCAGGGTTTTGATCTGCTGACTTTCAGATGATATTTTTGTAACAAATGCTTTAGATTCATTGCTCGTCATTGCTGTATTCTGAGCAAAAACTAAGCTCGAAATCAAGAGAAATGCAATAAAAGTTATATTTTTTAACATTATTTTTTTAGTTTAATCAAAGAATCAACTGTAAAGGTTGAATATTTTTCACGTTCCAAAAATAACAATAATTCTACCAAAACATTGTACGTCTTTTCCGAAGTATCGTGAAGCAGAATAATGCTTCCTTTTTTTAGATCTTTTGTTACTCTTCTCAATATTTTTTTCTCATCGGCAATTACAGTATCCAAAGATCGGACATTCCAACCGATGCTTTTTTTCTGAGTTTTTTTGATGGCTTTAGCAATATTCGGATTGGTAACGCCGAAAGGTGGACGATAAAGATCGGTTGTTAAATTCCCAAATTCAGAAATAGCTTTGTCGCACTTTTCTATTTCCTCAATCATTTTTGAAGTTGATAAAAAACCGGTCTTGTTGTACTGAGAATAAGTATGATTTCCAATGCTGTGACCTTCTTCAATCATTCTCCGAAAAGTTTCAGGATATTTTTCAATCTGTTTTCCGATGCAGAAAAAGGTTGCTTTAATGTTCTTTTCTTTTAATAAGTCTAAAAATTGTGGAGTAAATTCTGTCGGTCCGTCATCGAAAGTCAAAGCGACTTCTTTTATTTTTGTTCGTTTATGCGTAATGCTGTTAACAAAATATCCTAAAGTAATATCAAATGACCCCCAAATAACAACTGCTGAAAACAGTATAAAACAGAAAATGTACACCCAAATCGTGCTGTGAAATGCGTAAATAAGAAGATTCAGGAAAAGATAAAGAACAATGAATAAGTAGTGTTTCATTTTTCAGGTTTAAATTTAGCTAAATCAAAACGCTCTGTTTTGTCATTCCGGAGGAATCTAAAAAACGTTGTCGAGATTCCTGCGGAATGACAAACTTACTTTTAAATATGGTAAGAATTATCAAGCCTTCTCCAGAAAAATCAAACTGTGGTCATCTCCTTTTAAATGATTGTACAAAAGAACATTTTTAATTTCGTCTTTTTTAATATCATTAATCATCATCACTTTCGGAATCTCCTGATTTTTCAGGATCTGACAAGCCATAAAAGTTGAAAAACCGCTTGCCGTATTAAATTCTCCACTCAAATGTTTGTAATATAATAATGAAGAATTTTGAAATAATTCCAATGCTTTTTTATAATAAATATCAGATTTAGAATCTCCGCTGAAACCTAAAATGACGGCATCGATCTCTTCGTTTTTTAAATTATTTTTAACCAAGAATTCTTGAATAAATTTTTCGGTTTCGTCTGATTCTAATTTATTAATAATCTGAATATCTTTAAGTTGAGCGTAAGAACTTTCATTTTTCTCTTTTCCCAGAACAAAAAAGCTGCAACCTTCTCCCCAAATCACACCTTCCGTTTTTGAATTCAGATAATCTGAAGGTAAATTTTCTTCTTTTTTAATGCTGTTGCTGAGTTGGTACAGTTCCATAATTCTATCTGTTTTCTCGTCTGTAGAACCCACCAAAACGTTATCAGCTTCGCCATCCAAGATTTGAAGTTTTGCATCCAACAGCGAAAATTCCAAAGCAGAAGAGGTATTTACATATGTGAAATTGTAACCATGACATTGCAAACCTAAAGCAATTTGTCCGGCAACTGTATTGTGTGTGGACTGTATAAAAAACGTTGGAGTAAGGAATTCTTCATTGTTTTCCAGAACATTTTTAAGGAACTTTTCAGAATCCTGCGAACATCCCATTCCTGTTCCTACGATAATAGAATCAGGTTTTTCAATTCCGGCTTCTTTTAAAGCTAAAGTGGAAGCGACGGAACTCATTTTTACCGTTTTAGACATTCTCCTGATCATTGCAGGCGGAATAAATTCTTTATAATTGGGCTCAATCGCTTTTAAAACCTGAGTTGAATTTTCAGGTTTCAGATGTTCACTAAAGTTTTCGCTTAAAGTGTCCTGAACTGAAATACAGGCTGCACTGTTAATGTAAACTACACTCATTGTTTAGAAAAAATTAGCGTTGAACAATTTCCTCCAAATCCGAAAGAATTGGAAAGTACGTGATTTATATTTTTCTTTTTCAATTCCGTAATCGGTGTCAAATCAAATTCTTCCATTTTGGTTTTGAAATTCAAATTGGGAAAAATAACAGAATTTTGCATTGCCAAAATCGAATAAACCGCTTCAATTCCTGCCGCTGCAGCCAAAGTATGCCCTGTGAAAGCTTTGGTAGAACTGAAATCAGGAACTTTATTTTCGCCAAAAATTCTGATCATTGCGATTC
>Ga0209599_10000356_pt1 | contig 31373 bp, 19 predicted proteins | sample Shrwel_input2_FT_FD_187534 | JGI IMG/M metagenome (GOLD analysis project Ga0209599, IMG submission 187534) | Subsurface microbial communities from deep shales in Ohio, USA - Utica-3 well 1 S input2 FT (SPAdes) (version 2) ...
CTCAGGCGACGCGCGAAGTCGTGCGCCGCTGGAACTGGAACGGCCACGCCTTCCTGCTCGCCGCTCCGAAGGATGAGTATGTCGCCCTGCGTATCCTTTCAGTCAAGTCGGCCGACGAAGGCGGCCGTAGCCGTGTCTCCGACGCCGAGCTCTTCGCCCGAGCCAAGGCCCGCGTCGATCGCCGTGCGAACGGCGACGTCATCCTGAAGGACATCCCCATGGTCAACCAGGGGCCCAAGGGCTATTGCGTGCCGGCCACGTGGGAGCGCGCCATGCGCTACATGGGCGTCCCAGCAGACATGTATGTCCTCGCCATGGCCGGACAGAGCGGCGCCGGCGGAGGTACGTCGGTGGTCGCCATCGCCAATGGCGCCAAGGCGGCGGTGACCGGCGCGTATCGCAAGATCGAGACCGTCAGCATGAAGGTCGAGCCCTCGTCCGTCGCCAAGTACATCGACCAGGGCCTGCCGATCATGTGGGCCATGTTCTCCACCAAGGAGTACAACGAAATCGCCGACGGCCGGACCAAGGAGCGTGAGGGCATGAAGGATCCGGTGGCTTGGAAGAAAGCCGTCGCCGATGGCCGCAAAGGTCAGAAGCCACTGCAGCCTAACCGCAACGAAGGCCACGTCTGCATGATCATCGGCTATAACAAGCAGACCGGCGAGGTCGCCGTCTCAGATTCGTGGGGTCCGGCTTTCGAAGAACGCTGGATCATGGGCGTCGAAGCCACGCAGGTCAGCCAGGGCACGATGACGATTATCGGGTTCTGACTTGCGACGCTAGGCGTCGCAAGAGGGGACACGTGGGCAAGGTGACATGGGGGCAAGGGAGAGACAGCGTTAGGCGTGTTCTTCGTTCTTGGTTCATTTTTAGCAACGATCTCAAGGTAGGGCGTGGCTCTCCGAGCCCGCCGATCGGTTTCGCACGTCCGTCGGCGAACGGACGGCTCGGAGAGCCGTCCCTACCCAGGGGGCGATAGCATAAGTTACTCGGGAAGGTCATGCGGCGGGCGGACGGCTCGGAGAGCCGTCCCTACCTTGGGCCGAAGGCAAGAGGGGCAGGTGGGCATGGTGACATGGGGACAAGGGCACACACTAGAGGCTCGGAGAGCCGTCCCTACCCACGATGCAGGGTTGATGGGGGGAGGGAGGGGCGTAGGATGACGGGCATACCCCCTTCGCCATGCGTAACTATGCCTGCTTCCTCGTGCTGTCCGTGTCTTTGGTCATCCACGTATCGGCCGCTCCCTTGAAGGCGGGGGCGGCGGTGATGGACATCACCCCGACGCAGTTTCCGGTGAACATGCCGGGCGGGCACAGCGCTAACATGGCGACCGGGGTGCATGACCCGCTGAACGCGCGAGCCCTGGTCTTGGACGACGGTAAGACGAAGGTCGTCTGGGTCGTGCTCGATCATCTGAGCGTCCCGCGTAAGGTCACCGCGGAGGCCAAAGAAATCGCGTCCAAGGCCACCGGCATCCCCGTGGAGAACATGCTGGTCTCGGCCACGCATACCCACACCGGGGTGAGCGCCGCCGACGAGTTCGTCGTCGAGGCTCCGGGGGGCCCGAAGCTTTCGGACCGTCAAGTTAAGGCCAATGCTTACCGGCAGGTGATCTTGGACGGTATCTCTCAGTCCATCATCAAGGCCCATGCTCAGTTGCGGCCTGCGTTGGTCGGGGCGGCGGCCCAGCCACTGCCGAGCGAGGTCTTCAACCGACGATGGTATCTGAAGCCGGGCAAGATGCCGCTCAACCCCTTCGGCGAGATGGATAAGGTGAAGATGAATCCCGGGACCTCGCCTGACGTCATCGATCGGCCGGCGGGTCCGACGGACCCGGATGTCAGCATCTTATCGGTCCAGGATGCCAAGCGCAGGCCCTTGGCCTTGTTCGCGAATTACTCGCTGCATTACGTCGGCGGCAGCCCCTCCGGCCAGGTTTCAGCCGATTATTACGGAGAGTTCGCCCGCGTGATGCCTTCGCGGCTTCGGGCGGGAGCTGATTTCGTCGCCGCGATGTCGAATGGCACCTCCGGGGACATCAATAACATCCCGTTCGGGGTGACGCGTCCCCCGCGCGAGCCGTTCGAGCAGATCCGGCTGGTCGCCAGCGAGGCTGCGGACGCTTCTTGGAAAGCCTATCAGGAGATCGGCAAGCATCAGGGGGATGTCGTCCTCGGGATGAGGCAGCGTATCCTGACGCTTAAATACCGCAAGCCGACCAAGGAGCAGGTCCTGTACGCCAAGGCCATCCTGGCGATCAAGGACAAGGACGCGATCGCGCGCCTGCCCGCGCTGGCGAAGAACTATGCCGGTTCGACCATCTCGGCGGCGGATCGTCCCGAAGAGACCCTCGATATCATCATCCAGGCGATCAAGATCGGCGATATCGTCCTTTGCGCGATTCCCTTCGAGACCTTTGCCGAGACCGGGCTGGAGCTAAAGAAGAAGAGTCCGTTCGGGCGGACGATCGTCGTCGGACTCGGTAACGGCCGACACGGTTATCTGCCGACCCCGGCGCAGCATGAGCTCGGCGGTTATGAGACCTGGTTGGGCACGAATACGGTGCAGAAGGATGCTTCGGAGATCGTGGTGAGGAATTTGTTAGAGATGATGGGGGAGCTCAAATAATCCTGAGGGATTATTTGAGAGTATAGAGCATGGAGTATGGAGTATCGGGGAGGGGCATAACTCAAAGGGGGCACCATGGGGGAACCGGATGGTTGGCAGGGGGCATCGATGCAGTCATCTGCCATCGACGTAGTCATCAATTGGAAGGGCAACTAGGTCAGCACGCAGTGCTGACCCTACCTTGATGCGGCGGATGCGATGTCATCGCATCCCTACCAGGGTTCAGGCGAGGCGTTGGATGGCCCAGAGGACGCCGGCGAGGGCGATCAGGGCGGAGGCGGGAATGACGACCCAGCGACGGTACTTGGTCTCGTCTTTGATCCAGAAGGTAGCGGCGATGGCCAAGCCGATGACGGCCAGCTGCCCGAGTTCGACGCCCACGTTGAAGCCGAGCAGGGCGCTGACGAGGGATCCTGCGGGGATACGCTCGTCGATGAGACGTTGGGCGAAGCCGAGGCCGTGGATCAGGCCGAAGATAAAGACCAGTAGAAGGCGGAACTTGCCGTAGGTAGGCCGGAAGATGTTTTCCAGGGCGATGACCACGATCGAGGCCGCGATGATCGGTTCGACGACGTCAGCCGGGGCTGAGACGTAGCCAAGGGTCGCGAGCGCGAGGGTGATCGTATGGGCGGCCGTGAAGGCGGTGACCTGGATCAGGATCGGCTTCCAGGCGCGGCAGAGCAGGAAGAGGCCGAGGACGAAGAGGATGTGGTCCAGCCCCTCGGGCAGGATGTGTTCGAAGCCCTGCTTAAGATAGCTCAGGAAGGTAGCGCCGGTGCCGCGGTCGGTATCGTGCGTGCCGACGCTGCCAGGGGTAGGGCCGGTCGGGGGCTTGGCGGCCAGCCCGGTCAGGTCGAACGTGAAGCTCGATTCCCCCGGGAACATCACCATGAAGCGGGGGTGCTCCTTGCCGTCGACAGAGTTGGTGAAGACCGTGGCGACCTTGTGGCCGGGCAGGGAGCGGACTTTCCACCCGGTGACCCCGGCGGGAATCTTGGTCTTCCAGCGGCCGCGGGCGACGACGGCGTCGTCCATCTTCATGAGGGGCTTGCCCGTCTCGGCCACGAAGTCGTAGGTGAAGTCCGGTTGGACGCGGCCGATGGGCTCGAGGGTGAATTCGAGATAGGTCGCCACCCAGGCGCGGGTCTTCTTAAGGAGCTCTTCGCGCTGGGCGTCCGTGTAGGTTAGGAACTCCTTCTGCTCTAAGGAGAGGGCCATCTTCGGGCTTTCCGTCCAGTTGCGGGGGTTGATCTCGATGGTGATCTCGGCTTCGCCGCCGGTCTGGAAGGCGCCGCGGACGGGGACGTCAGGGATCGAGTGGGCGCCCAGGACGGCGGAAAATAGCCCGAAAATGGCGATTAACAGGGGGCGGAGCAGGGGGGTCGACCTGGACATGGGTGGACGATGGGTGGGTGACAATAGGGATTCAACCCCGATTGTGGTTTGCCTTCCGCAACTTTCGGGGGAGCATTGGTGTTCTATCCCCGTACCCACACTATGAAGAACATCCTCAGCATCCTCACCGTTCTCGCCCTCGCTGCCGCCGCTCAGGCTGGTTGCGGCGCCAAGATCGCCTCCAAGGGAACCGTCAAGTCCTACGACTCCGAAAAGAAGGAGCTCGTCGTGTCCGTCGCCGGCTCTGACGTGACCTACACCCTCACCCCTGAAACCGAAGGCGCTGACAAGGCTGCCGACCTCAAGGGCAAGTCTGTCGAAGTCAACGTCGACAAGCACGTGAAGTCCAAGGTCCTCTCCGTCGCCGTCGCCGCTGCCGGCGAGAAGAAGGAAGAGAAGAAGACCGAAAAGAAGAAGAAGGAAAAGAAGAACGCCTAATCGGCTTCTCTTTCCGGTACCGGGCAACCGGGACCCATCGACCCGTCACGAAAGTGGCGGGTTTTTTTGTGTCGCGCGAAGCGCGACAGGGGACGCGTGGACATGGTGACAAGGGGACGCGAATAGTTGATCGGTTGATCCGTTGGCCGGTTGGCAAGGGAGGCAAGGATGCCGTGCAAACGTGCAAATCGGCCTGCGGCCTGTGCAAAGGTGCAAATGTGGGGTAGCAATACTTCGGGTGGCGGGTGGCGGGATCTTGTCTCGGGGTAGGGACAGAACCACGTGCTGTCCTGGTTGCCTCTCCGTATTCCCGGCCGCTAGCCGCTAACCGCTTCATCTGTTATGGGTAGCGGCGTGCGGCCCGCGCGCCCGCGGATGACCAGGCCGGTCATCCCTACCTGCTGCAGCTAGGTCAGCACGCAGTGCTGACCCTACCTCGGGGCATGGGCTTGAGTTAATAATCTTATGAGAAGGAGGCCCAGTATCAGCGGACCTGATGATAGGCTGTTTCGCCTATTCGTAAACAAATAGGTGCGACGGGCGTTCTTTAAGATACATTTACCCGCATGAACTACTCTTCACTGGTTCCGGTGCTGAAGATAGTGTTGATCACGGTGCTCGCGCTGATCGAGGTGGCGCCAGCCCGCACCGGTGAGAGTCCGGTGACCGAGGAGCGCTTGGAGTTGGCAGAACTGACGCTCGGTGCGCAATCCGTCGACGCCTACGTCGTCGGCCGCGCGCCGAAGATCAAGTTGCTCGTCTCGAGCCGCTCGCTTGGCGAACACGGGTATTCTTCGAAGCTGCATTTGAATTCGGAATAATCCGCGGAGCGGATTATTCCGAGGGGACATGTTGGCAAGGTGACATGGGGACAAGGGGTTAAGATGCCGTGCAAACGTGCAAATCGGTGCTCCGCTCCTGTGCAAAGGTGCAAAAGTGGAATGCGAGAGTATCGAGTATGGAGTATCGAGTATGGAGTATCGAGTATAGGGGGACATGACGATACGGGTGGCGGGTGGCAGCGCCAGGTAGCGGGTGACGGGCATCATCTATTCAGCCCTCAATACAGCCCTCTACTTAGTCATCGATGCAGGCCTCTGTCATCTGCCATCGACTCAGTCATCAGTGCGTCATCTAGCGCACGCCATCCCCGCAAGATATCCCGTCGTCCAGGCGTTCTGGAAATTAAAGCCGCCGGTGACGCCGTCGATGTCGAGGACTTCGCCGGCGAAGTGCAGCCCTGAGATTTTCCGACTTTCCATCGTCTTGAAGTCGACTTCGGAGAGCTTCACGCCCCCGCAGGTCACGAACTCGTCCTTGAACATGCTCTTACCGTCGACCTTGAACTCCGCGGCGGTGAGCTGGGTGGCCAAGGCTTGCAGCGAGGGGTTGCTGACGTGGGCCCAAGGGGTGGTCGTCGGGATACCGGCGGCGATGACGAACCGTTCCCAGAGGCGCTGGGGCATCGCGACCGGGCTAAAGGTGGTCACCTGCTTGCGGGCGTTCTGTTCTCGGACGACGGAGAGCGCCTTCACCAGTGAGTCGCGGGTGTGGGGCGGGGTCCAGTTAAGTGAGATCGGGAACGCGTAGTTTTTCTCCGCGAACTCCCGGGCGCCCCAGGCGGACAGCTTGAGGATACCGGGGCCGCTGAGGCCGGCATGGGTGACGAGAACCGGACCATCGGTCTTAAGCTTGGTTCCCGGCGCCGTGACTAAAGCGGTTTCGACCGAGACGCCGGCCAGGTCGGCTAGGCGAGGGTCGGTGATGTGGAAGGTGAAGAGCGAGGGAACCGGTGGGACGATCGCATGGCCGAAGGATTCGGCGATGGCTAGGCCCCCCGAGGATTTATTACCGCCCGTAGCGACGATGACCCGATCGAACGCTTCGACTGAGCCGTTGCCGAGGGTCAGCCGGAAGGCCTCCGCCTCCTTGATGATGGAGCGGACCGGGGTGGAAATACGGATCGTGACGCCGGCGCGGGCGGCGGCGGACATCAGGCAGTCGACGATCGTGGCGGAGTCATCGGTCGTCGGGAACATGCGTCCGTCTTCCTCGGTCTTCGTGGCGACGCCCCGGCTGCCGAACCACTCGATCGTGTCGCGCGGCTGGAAGCGGTGGAAGGCCCCGAGGAGTTCGCGTCCCCCGCGGGGATATTTCTTCACCAGCTCAGTAGGCTCGAAGCAGGCATGGGTGACGTTGCAGCGGCCGCCGCCGGAGATGCGGACCTTGGCGAGCAGGTGCGGCGTAGCTTCGAAGAGGGTGACCTTGCCGGCCTGGCCGAGGGCCTCCGCGCACGTGATCGCCGCGAAGAAGCCGGCGGCTCCTCCGCCGAGGACGGCGATGTGGCGGGTGGGGGGCATTAGGATGGATGACAGATGACGGAGGACAGATGGCAGATAAGGGATGAAAGATGAAGGATGAATGATGGGGTAGGGGACACGTTGGCACGGTGACATGGGGACACGGGGCAAACATTAGAGGCCCGGAGGCTCAGAGGCTCGGTTGATCAGTTGAGACAGGTATGAGGGTGGCTGGTGGCGAGGTAGCTCTGTTTATCGATTCAGTCCTCGATGCAGTCATCGACCCAGCACTCGACTCAGTCATCCCTTTGGTGTTATTTGAGTCATGCCCCTGTTTCGTCTGCTCGCCGTCTGCGGCCTGGCCGCCTCCGCTATCTTGTCCGCCGCCGAAGAGGTGAAGTGGTACAAGGGCAACCTGCATACCCATACCTATTGGAGCGACGGGGATGATTTCCCCGAGATGGTGGCCGACTGGTATAAGAGCCATGGTTACGACTTCTTGGCTTTGTCGGACCATAACATCATCGCCGATCACGATAAGTGGCTGAAGGTGCATAAATCCAAGACCGGCGCCGTCGCCCTGGACAAGTATCTGCGGCGTTTCGGCAAGGAGTGGGTCGTCGCCCGCGGAGAAGGTGAGCAGAAAGAGATCCGCCTCCGGACCCTACCGGAAATCAAGGGTAAGCTCGAGGAGCCCGGACGCTTCCTGCTGATCCCGAGCGAGGAGATCACGGACAAGAACGTCCACGTGAACGCGACGAATATCCAGGAGCTGATCCTGCCGGATAAGACCCTCGATACCACGACCAGCCCGCAGATCATCAAGGCCCTCCAGCACGCTTTTGAGGCCGTCCATGCGCAGAGGGTGCGGACCGGCGTACCCATGTTCGCGCACCTCAATCACCCGAACTTCAAGTGGGCGATCACTGCTGAGGAGCTCATGCAGATCGACCGTGAGCAGTTCTTCGAAGTCTATAACGGCCATCCCACCGTCAATAACCCTGGCGATGAGCTCCATGCCGGCACTGAGCGAGTCTGGGATATCGTCCTCGCCGAACGTCTGGGTCATCTCGGTAAGCCCGTCATGTACGGCTTGGCCACGGATGACTCCCATAATTACCACAGCACCGTGCCCAAGGCCAGTCTCTCGGGTCGCGGATGGGTCATGGTAAAAGCCAAGGAATTGAGCGCCAATGCGCTGGTCGCCGCCATGGAGAAGGGGGACTTTTACGCTTCGACCGGGGTCGAGCTCAAGACCCTGCAGTCCGGTGATGGGCGGATCGCGCTCGAGATCAAGGCCGAGGCCGGTGTCGAGTATGTGATCGAATTCATCGGCACCCGGAAGGGTTACGACCGCAAGACCGTGGCCGTGAAGGCCGCCGATGGCAGTGAGCCGCGGGTTACCCGAAAGTATAGCGCCGACGTCGGGACCGTGCTGGCCGCCGTCAAGGGGCCGAAAGCTGCTTACGTCCTCAAAGGGGACGAACTCTACGTGCGAGCGCGCGTGACTTCGACCAAGCTCATGAAGAGCTCGCCGCTAGGGGACGAGGTGGAGATGGCGTGGACGCAGCCTTTGGTTAGCGCGGCGGAGCCGCGAGGGGACACGGGGGCAAGGTGACACGGGGGCATGGGGAGAGTCAGTCCTAGGCGTGTTCTTCGTTCTTGGTTCATTGTTTTTACAGCGGTCTCAAGGTAGGGCGTGGCTCTCCGAGCCCGCCGTTGAGCGTTGAGAGAATAGGTCGTCGATTGAGGTACGGATGCTCGTCCACGAACGGACGGCTCGGAGCGCCGTCCCTACCCAAGGCAATTGAACCTAGGACAGCACGTGGTGCTATCCCTACTTGATTAGCGAAGGACGGAATTCAGGAACGACAGGAGTTCGGCGGTGGAGGGGTCGTTGGGCAGGCCGAGGTCGGAGTTGATTTTGCCGTGATTCGTGTTCTGGGCGCCGTAGGCTTTGGCCGCGATGCCTTTTGAGGTCAGCGCGCTTTCGAGGCGTTTGGCCTGGTCGGGCGTGAGGGCGGCGGCTGCGTCGTAAAGGATGAGGAAGGGCGGGATACCTTTGCCGGCGGCTACGTGGGTGGTCGCGGAGTAGTCGGTCCAGAGTTCGGGCTTGCCGCCGAAGATTTCGCGGTGGCCGTATTTCGGTTCCGGCTTACCCGCGGCTTGGCGATTGTTGGTCGCTAGTTCGATGACCGCCGGGATGTCGAACGTATCGGCATCGACCGGGACGCAGCCCTTGAACATCGCCAGAGACAGACCTACGGCCTTCAGCGGACGTTCGTCGATGGCCAGGTAGGCGGCGAGCTGGGCGCCCGAGGAGTGTCCCATGATCACGATGCGGTTAGGGTCGCCGCCGAATTCGGCCGCGTGGTCATGTGTCCAGCGAAGCGATTTCGCGACATCAGCGAAGATCTCGTTCATCGGGATCGCGGAGACGTAGCGATGATTCGTCGAGACGAAGACATAGCCCAGGTCCGTGAAGAACTTCGGCTTTAATTGGACGCTGGTCTTCTCGCCGCCCTGCCAGCCACCGCCGTGGATCCAGAAGATTACCGGGGCGGGCTTGGCGGGTTTGGTCGCCGGCGCATAGACGTTGAGCGTCTGGCGGAATTCGGACGTACCTGCGTAAGGCACGTCGGCCTTGGTCGGGGCGAGCGGCGCGGGCGCGGGGACCTTCGATTCGGCGAGGGTCATCGGCACGGTGAACGTGATCAGGGCGGCGAGGAGGAGGAGGCGCATGGGGTTTCGGCTTAAGATGGGCGAAAACTGGGAGAGGATAAACCTCTAATGCCTGTCCTGGACTATTGAAGCGGGCTTGTTTTCCGACCTGATTCGGGCGAAGGTGGCCCAACCCCATGAGCCGTCTCCTGTTATTGCTCTGCGTCCTCGCGGTCAGCGCCGCCGATCGCCAGCCCAACATCATCTATATCTTGGCGGATGACCTAGGCTACGGGGACCTCGGATGCTACGGCCAGAAGGTCATCCAGACTCCCGAACTGGACCGCATGGCCAAGGAAGGTCTCCGCTTCACGCAGTTCTATGCCGGTGCCACGGTCTGCGCACCTTCCCGCAGTGTGCTCATGACTGGGATGCATCATGGGCATACGCGGGTGCGGGGCAATGCCGGCCAGAAGAATCCCGCCGCGCAGGCTCTCCGGGAAGGCGACCTGACGGTCGCCAAGCACCTCCAGTCCGCCGGCTACAAGACGGCCTTGATCGGCAAGTGGGGTCTCGGCGACGTCGGCGCGGCCGAATCCGGCCTGCCGCGTAAGCAGGGCTTCGACGAGTTCTACGGTTTCCTCAACCAGCACCACGCGCACAACCACTTCCCCGATTTCCTCTGGAGGAACGAGACCAAGGAGCCCCTGCCGAACGTCGTCACGCCGGTCGGTGACACCGGTGCAGGATACGCCACCAAGATGGAGAAGTTTGCGGATGATCTCTTCGCCGAAGAGTCGCTGCGCTTCGTCGAGCGAAACAAGGACCGCCCGTTCTTCCTCTACTGGTCGATGGTGGTGCCACACGCCAATAATGAGCGCGCGGGCGCCTTGGGTGACGGTGCGGATGTCCCGGATTACGGGCCCTATGCCGAAAGCAATTGGCCGAAGCCGGACAAAGGACAGGCCGCGATGATCACCCGGCTCGATAGTTACGTCGGGCGCATGCTGGCCAAGTTGCGGGAGCTAGGCCTCGAGAAGGACACCTTGGTCGTCTTCACCAGTGACAATGGACCGCATGACGAAGCGCGGCATGACCTGAAGCGCTTCAATCCCAGCGGCCCCTTCAGCGGTATCAAGCGCTCATTGACTGACGGTGGCATCCGGGTGCCGTTCATCGCCTGGTGGCCAGGACGGATCAAGCCGGGACGCGAGAGCGGACATGTCGCCTACGCCGGCGATTTCTTCGCCACGGCTGCGCAGCTCGCCGGTCGGCCGGCTCCCGTCGGTCTGGACTCGCTGAGTTTCCTTCCGGCGTTGACCGGACAAGGTGACCAGCTTGCGCATGAATTCCTTTATTGGGAGTTCCATGAAGGCGGCTTCCGTCAGGCCGCTTTGCTGGAGGGCCGATGGAAGGGCATCCGCAGCGGCGGGCCTGACCGTGCGATCCGCCTCCATGACCTGAAGCTCGACGTGGCCGAACAGAAGGACGTCGCCGCCGAGCATCCCGAGGCCGCCAAGCGGCTCGGCGATTATCTGAGCACCGCGCGCATCGAGTCCGCGGACTGGATACCCGTCTGGCAGGCCGGCCCGGGCAAGAAGCAGACCAAGAAGAAGTGATCATGCGTAGCCTATTCTGCCTATTACTTGCGACCGCCGGGTTGATCGCCGCCGAGCCCGGCGTAGTCCGTGCTGGCTTCATTTTCGAGACGAACCCCGTGCCGAGCTGTCATGCGACGACGATCGTCGAAGCCAAGGATGGCACCTTGGTCGCCGCCTGGTTCGCCGGGGAAGCCGAGGGCAAGCCGGACGTCTCGATCTGGATGGCCCGGTTCGTCGACGGCAAGTGGACCGCCCCGGTCAAAGTCGCCGAAGGCACTCAGTCCGACGGTAAGCGCTTCCCCTGTTGGAATCCCGTGCTCTTCCAGCCGAAGGAAGGACCGCTCCAGCTGTATTACAAGGTCGGCCCGAATCCGGTCGAGTGGTGGGGGCTGCTCCGCCTCAGCGATGATAACGGCAAGACCTGGGGTGAACCGCGCCGCCTGCCCGAAGGCATCCTCGGTCCGATCAAGAATAAGCCCGTGCAATTGAAGGATGGCACGATCCTTTCGGGCAGCAGTGCCGAAGGATTGAAGGTCGGGCCGACGTGGCAGATCCATTTCGAGCGTAGTCGCGACAACGGGCTGACGTGGGAGAAGATCGCCGTCGAGCAAGGGCAGGGCAGTCCTGCGTCGATTCAGCCCAGCATCCTGTTCCTGAAGGACGGTGGCCTGATGTCGGTCGGCCGAACCCGCAGCGGCAAGGTCTTCAGCACGGTCTCCCACGACCAAGGGTCGACTTGGACAAAAGTCGAGCTGACGGACCTGCCCAATCCGAATTCCGGGACCGATGCCGTCACGCTCAAGGACGGACGTCATCTCCTGATCTATAACCACACCGCTAAGGGTCGCAGTCCGCTCAATCTCGCCGTGAGCAAGGATGGCATCTCTTGGGAAGCCGCTCTGGTGTTCGAGGATGAGCCTAAGGCCGAGTTCAGTTATCCCGCCATCATCCAATCCGCGGACGGGCTCGTGCACGTGACCTATACGTGGAAGCGCAAGCTCGCCAAGCATGTGGTCATCGACCCGGCCAAACTAGTTACCCGACCGATGGAAGGTGCGGCGTGGCCGAAGGCGGCTGACGCATCCGGCCAGGCCGGCCTTGAGCGGCTGAAGTATAACCATCCCGGACTCGTCGTGGATCTTGGCGTCGGCCTCTGGGCCTGGCCCTTGCCCATGGACGTCGATGGTGACGGCAAGTTCGAACTCGTCGTCAACTGTCCCGATAAGCCTTCGAACGGTGTGTATGTCTTCCGAGCTGATGCCGACACTGCGAAGCGTCCGTTGCCCGTCTTCAAACCTGGCATGCGCATCAGTAAAGGCATGCAGAACGTCGAGCTCAGCCAGGGCTCCGACGGTAAGCCGCGGGTCCTGTCGCCGGCGGTCGAGTATCCTGAATTCGCGAAGACCGGACTGGAGTCCGGCAAGAAGCTGCCCCTCCCGACGAACGTCCATCCCAACAAAGTGCGGGCGAACATGTGGAAGGTCGTCGACTATGACGGCGATGGGAAGACCGACGTGATTGTCGGCGTCGGTGATTGGACCGACTACGGCTGGGACAATGCCTACAACGAGAAGGGTGTCTGGATCAAAGGCCCGCTGCGTGGCTTCGTGTATTTCATGCGGAACGAGGGCACTGACGAGAAGCCCAAGTATCAGTCGCCCGTCCGCGTCCAGTCCGCCGGCAAGGATCTTGAGGTCTTCGGCTGGCCCTCGCCTAATTTCGCGGACTTCGACGGCGACGGGGATCTGGATCTCCTTTGCGGCGAGTTCCTGGATGGCTTCACCTATTTCGAGAATGTCGGATCGCGGGCTGAGCCCAAGTATGCCGCCGGACGCCGGCTGACCGTGCCGGCGAGCGTGATCAGCGGCGCACGTTCGGCGGCATGGAAGGCTACGCTCGAAGCCAAAGCCCTGCCGGGTTCGCCGCGTCCGCTGACCATGGACCTCGAGATGATCACCCCCGTCGCGTTTGACTGGAACAAGGACGGCAAGCTCGACCTCGTCGTCGGCGATGAAGACGGACGCGTGGCTTATATCGAGAACACGGGGAAGTTCACCGATGACCATACGCCGCTGTTCCTGCCTCCGAAGTATTTTAAGCAGCAAGCGGATGAGATCAAGTTCGGCGCCCTCGCGACGCCGGTCGGCTTCGATTGGGATGGCGACGGCGACATCGACATCATTTCCGGCAACACCGCTGGCTATGTGGCCTTCTTTGAAAACCTGAGCGGGAAGGGCGTGGCTCAGCCTAAGTTCGCCGCCCCTCAGCTCCTGCAGGCCGACGGCAAGACCCTGCGCATCATGGCTGGCCGCAATGGCAGCATCCAGGGGCCGGCGGAGGCCAAGTGGGGATACACTACTCAGACCGTGGCCGACTGGGATGGCGACGGACTGCCGGACCTCCTCGTCAATTCCATCCTCGGTAAGGTCGTCTGGTATCGAAACATCGGCACCCGTCAGTCGCCGAAGCTCGCCGCCGCGCAGCCGGTCGAGGTCGAGTGGGAGGGCGCCCAGCCCGCGCTCGCCTGGGGTTGGATGAAGCCGCAGGGCAAGGCCTTGCTGACGCAGTGGCGCACGACGCCGGTCGCCGTCGATTGGAACAAGGACGGCCTGATGGATCTCGTCATGCTCGATCAGGAGGGCTACCTCGCGTTCTTCGAGCGAGCCAAGGTCGACGGCAAACTCGTCGTCAAAGCACCTCGGCGGGCGTTCTGTGACGAGAAGGGGCAGCCCCTGCAGCTCACCAAGGGCGTCGCCGGCCGTAGCGGACGTCGTAAACTGTGCGTCACCGATTGGGACGGCGATGGCCAGACCGACTTCCTGCTCAATTCTTCCAGCGCTAATTTACTGCGTCAGGTCGGGACCAAGGACGGTAAGTGGCTGTTCAAGGACGAAGGACCCCTCGTGAAGCAGAACATCGAAGGACACGATGTCAGCCCGACCACCGTGGACTTTGATGCGGACGGCGTACCGGATTTCCTCGGCGGCGCCGAAGACGGCAAATTCTACTTCCTCAAGAATCCGCGATCTGCGACCAAGTAACTTACTGTTCTTTCGTCAGCAGAGCCAGTAGGTCGCGGAGCTCAGTGTCAGTAAGCGTTAGTGCCAGCCCGGGCGGCATCAGGGATATCTTCAGCTCTTCGTGGCTGAGGATCTCCTTTTTACGGAAAGTCTTTTCCTTGCCCGTGATTTCGCGGTAGGTCTCGACTTCGGAAGAGCGGAGTAGGATGCCGACAAAAGTGGTGCCGTCGGCCAGGCCTAACTGCGTCGGGAAGTATTGTGGGGCCACCTCGCGGTTCGGCTCGAGAATCGACTGCAAGATGCCGGCGCGATCGGCTTGGCGACTGATCAACGTCAGGTCGGGACCTACGACGTTACCACGGCCTTCATGGCGATGGCACGAGGCGCAGAGCGAGAGCTTCGGGTGGGTGAAGAGGCGGCGGGCGACCTCGAGGTCAGGCCGGCCGGGCAAAGCGTCCAGACGCTGAAGCCAGGCTAGGGTGTCGGTGAAGGCAGGGCGACCGATAGCGAGTTTCGACGCATCCAACAGTACTTCGACCAGTGTGGCGGAATCCGGGTACTTCAGGCGGACGTCATGCAGAAGGCGCTTATCGGCGTCATCGAGGGCCGAGTAGCGCAGGGCGCGTAGGGCCTCATGGCGGACTGTCTGGTCGGTGTGAGCGGTCAGTTTGCGGAGGAGTGCCAGATGTTCTGGGCGATCGGAGACCGACATACCGGCGATGGCGTCGCCGCGCAGGCTAGGCTCGGCTTTCTCGTCCGCTGCCACAAGGGCAAGGAGGGCGCGGGATTCGGGAGAGCGTCGGGCGATGGCGTTCCGAACGGCCTCGCGAGAGAGATCCGCGTCTCCGACCGCGATAAGTTCACTCATCATTCGTACCGTCAGGAACTTCGACGTCTCGGGCATGAGGCGGAGCGCGTAGCTGCGTAGGCGCGGCGCAATCGTCTTGTCGCTCACGTAGGTCGTGAGCATCTCCGCGTCGGTCACGCCCGCTTCCGGTTTGCCGAGGAGCGTGTTGCGTGCGGCGAGGGCCGCTTCGAAGACACGGAAGTCGATATCCTTGCGACGAAGCGTGGCCTCCACGTACGACATATGCTGCTTGAGGACGCCATCGGCGATCCAGCGAAGGCATTCGAAACGGATCTCAGTGGACTCGTCTTTGAGGCAGGCCTGCAACCAGCGGTCGTCGGCGAGGTCGAGGCGGCGGAGGGCGACCAGGGTCAAGAGTCGTTCGTCGTCCGAAAGGGCGCGGAGTTCGGCCGGCACGCGTTTCGACCAAGCGCGGGCGATCGCGGCGAGGGCGGCGTCGGCCAAAACACGATCAGAACCGCGGGCCAGCCCGAGCAGTTCGGCGGCGGGTAGGGATTTCTGGCCAGAGCGGAGGGCGTCCGCGAGGTGCGAAGCCGCATTGGGTGCCTCGTCCGATGCTTTCAGCCAGGGAGCCTTGGTCCGATCGATCTCCAGTTTCCAGAGGCGTCCTTTGCCGTGGATCGGGTAGGAACTGAAGACCCAATCATTAAAGTAGAAAGCCCCGTCCTGGCCGGCCGCAAGGCAGGTAGGCCGAAGGAATTCGCCGCCACGCACCAGCGGGATCTGCTTCGCCGTGTAATCGGCACCGGCGCGAGTGAGCGGAAAGTATTCCACGCAGTGATTACTCCAGGAAGGGATGAGTACGCCGCCGCCAAGTTCGACGACCGAGCAAGGGCCTTCACCGGAAGGGTGGATCATCCCGAGTGTGCCACGTAGTTCGCCATTCCAAGCAACGAACGGATGGATCGGCTCGCGGCCATAGACCCACTGGAAGCCGTAGTCGGCGCCTTCATGGATGCGGAGTAGTCGGCAAGGCGGGCGACTGCCCGGGTCGTTATCGACCGCGAAGATCTCGCCGTCGGCGCGGACCATGATGCCGAACGGATTCCAGAAGCCCTTGGCGATGCGGCGGAGCTTGGCGCCATCAGGTTGGCAGGTGAAGACGCCCCCTTCTCCGCGACCGGTGAGCTTGATGCCATCGGGCCCGGCGAGGACCCAGTCCTTGCCGAAGTTCTCACCGAGGGAGAAGACCAGATCGCCGGAAGGAGCCCAAGCCATTCCCGACAGGCCGTTGTGCGGATAGTCCGTGACCGTCGTCAGCGTGGCCACGTTCTCTTCCTTGTCGGCGATGCCGTCGCCATCCGTATCCTTGATGCGCTGGATGCGGTTACGTTGCGAAAGGTAGACCCAGCCGTCTTTGCCCAACTTCAGGTTCATCGTCTGATCCGTCTTCGCGTAGAAGACCCGACGGTTCTTCCCGTACCGGTCGAAGACCAGGACCTCGTCGTGGATTGGGCCGACGTATCCCGCTGGGCGGAAGTGGGTGTGGCAAGAGACCGTCCACAGATTGCCTTTCGCGTCGACGTCGAGGCCCGTCGGCGTGGCCAGATCGGGGTGTTCGACGAGCAGGGTCAGTCTCACGCCGGGCTGGAGGGTTTGGATCTCAGGGGGAAGGTCGGTCGGGACGATCGGAGCTTTAACCGGGTCAGCGGCCATCGCCAGGGCGGCGAAGAATAGGACGAATGGACGCATCGATATCATTTAAGTTCACGGTTCGCCACGCCGCCGGTGCCTGGGGCGAGGATGTTGCCGTGGAAGCGGAGGCCGCGGGGTGTCTTCGGGCCGCCGGGCTGACCGGCGATGACGACCGCGTATTGGTAGCGGGGGGCGCCGATGGAGTGCAGAAGGTTGCCCTGGATGACCACGTCGGTGAGGGGCGGGTCGTCGGGCTGCTGGCCCGTATCAAACTTGAAGGGAGCGCGTTGGTCGCCCCAGATCCAGTGTGCGTCGCCGTGGCCGAAATCAGAGATGATATTTGCCGAGATCACCGAGCCGCCGTCGGCATTGGCCGTCTCCGGCTTGTCGGGCTGGCCCGGGTGGGCGGCGGCGCCGGGCATGAGTCCGATGGCCCAGAGGGAGTTCTTCACGAACTGATTGCCTGTGATGAGCACATTGCGCGAACCGTGCATCGCCTTCATACCCATGAAGCTGTTCGTGACGATGTTATGGGCCAAGATCACGTGGTCGGCGTGCAGGTCGATGCCTTGGGCGGCGTTCTCGACGTGATTGCCTAGGATGCGGGTGAGGTCGCTGGCTTCGGGGGCGGTCACGATGATGCCGGAGCCTTGCTGCCAGTTGTCAGTGTAGCCCGCGTCCCAGGTCGCTTGGCTGAGAAAGGTGCCCTTCGTCGGATTCTTCTTCGTCCAGACTCCGAGCTGATGCTTCTCTTTCATTTCCTTGGTCGGCCGGAACACCTCCTCGACGACCGTATTCCCTTCGATGAGCGTCCCTTGGCTCGCGGTGACCTGGATGCCCGTGCCGTCGGTGCAATTGAAGGCGTAACCCCATTCCAGGCTGCGGGTACGGTCGTCGACGGACACCCGCATATAGTTACGAACTAGGCAGCCGGTGATGCGGGCGAAGCGGCACTCGCGAAGGGCCAGCGCGCCGGTGGCAGATTGGTTGTCGAGGATGCGGACTTGGTCGACGCGGAGGTAGGCGCAGCGGATGGCCAAGAGGCCGGACTTACGCGCCACCGTCTTGCCCGGTGCGCGGGTGAGCGTCACGTCGCGCAGGAGAACGTCCTTCAATCCCTCGATCTCGACGATCGGTTCGTCCGGGTTGCTTTGGACGATGCGGCCCGGGCCGTTGAGGCCGGCGCCATCGCCGCGGAGGACCAGCTTGCGCGAGATTGGGTAGTCGCCGGCGGGCAGCGTGAGCACTTGGCCCGGATGGGCGTCGAGAGCGGCCTGCAGGTCGGGGTAGTCGGCGACGTTGACGGCCCAGGCCGAGAGGGTCGTCAGCAGGCAGGAGGCTAGGGCGGAGAAGCGCATCGGGGTATGCCTAGGACAACACCGGCCTTATCGGGTTGCTAGATTAATGATATCGGACAGCAAGGAGGTGCCCCATGAAACGCTGCGTCTTCCTTGTCGCCTTGGTCTTTTCTGTCGCCTCGCTGGCGGCCCAGACGACGGAGCGACCCCTGACCGTCGGCGTCATCGGGCACACCGGCCAGGGTAACTACGGGCATGGAGAAGACACCGTCTGGCTGAAGATTCCCCAGACGAAGCTCGTCGCCGTCGCGGATGCTGACCCCAAGGGCTTGGCCGTCGCGGCGAAGCGACTCGGCGGCGTGAAGGCTTATGCCGACTACAAGGTCATGCTCGCCGAAACTAAGCCCGACATCGCGGCCATTTGCCCGCGACACATCCATGAACATCGCGACATGATCGTCGCCGCCGTCGAAGCCGGCGTGAAGGGCATCTATGTCGAAAAGCCGTTTGTGCGTACCTTGGCCGAAGCCGATGAGATCGTGAAGCTTTGCGCTGATAAGGGCGTGCGGCTCGCCATCGCGCATCGGAATCGCTATCACCCCGTCGTCGATGTCGTGAAGCAGCTCGTCGCCGCGGGCGAGATCGGCGAACTCAAGGAAATCCGGGTGCGCGGGAAGCAGGATCAGCGCGGCGGCGGCTTAGACCTCTGGGTGCTCGGTGGCCACGGCTTCAATCTCGCGACCCTGTTCACTGGGCCGGCTACCTCCTGCGAAGCGACCATCTTCGTCGAGGGCCGACCGGCGACCAAGGCTGACATCCATCCGGGCGACGAAGGCGTCGGGCTCATCGTCGGGGACGAGATTCATGCGCGCTATGAGACCAAGAGCGGTATTCCGTTATACTTCGATTCCAAGAAAGGCACTCCGGCCAAGGGTACGCCCTTCGGGGCACGTCTGATCGGCACCAAGGGGGTCATCTCGCTCCAGATCGACGAGGAGCCGCTGGCCATCTTGGAACGTGACGGCCAGAAGACGCCGATCACCACTGCGGGCATAGGCAAGCCCGAGCCCATCAAGGACATCAAGCTCGTGAATGGCGGCCACCATGGCGCCGTACGTGACCTGCTTGCCGCCATCGCGGATAAGCGCGAGCCCCTCTGTGGCCCCAGCGCGGGCCTTGAGACCGTGGAGCTGACTATGGCCGTCTTCGCGTCGTTCGTCGCTGACGGCAAGAAGGTCTCGTTGCCGCTGGCTGACCGTCAGCACCCTTTGCGCTGAGCGATCAGCGGATGGTCGCCTGGCAGACCATCTCGAGGATGCGCGGGATGCTGTAGTTCTCGTAGGCGCCGTTCTTAGGCGGGGCCTGCGGGGTCGTGTGCGTGCCGAAGTTATCGGCCGGCTGAGGGATACGCGTCAGGTCGGGGTTCCACTGGCCGTCCTTGCCGCCCAGCTTGTATATCACCAGGTCGAGAGAGGGCACGACGTAGAGGCAGAAGCCGCCTGCGCCGGTCTTGTAGAAGGCGTCGCGCGGGGCGCCGACGATCTGGCCCGCTTGGTTATGTTCGAACTGCAGGCTGAAGGGGAAGTGCGGGTTGTAGGGTAGGGACTGCTGGCAGAGCTTGATGTAGTCGGCCGGGATGAGTTGCTGGTCCTGCCAGCGTCCGCCTTGCGCGAGGCAGTAGCCGAAACGGGCGGCGTCGGTGGCGCGGAGGGCGATCGAGCCGGCGCCATTGGCGTGGGCCATCGTCACTTCACCGCGGTAGAGGCAGAATCCCCATGGGCCCCAGCCCATCGGCTTACCGAACTTCTCGTCGATGTAGGCCGGCAGTTCCTTGCCCGTCACGCGACGGAGGACCATCGAGGCGATGTGCGGTGCCGGAGACGAGTAGGAGTAGCCTTCGCCCGGAGCGGTCCAGAGAGGAACGCGGAGAGAGGAGCCGTCGACGTCACGGATATCTTGTCCCTTCGAAGCCTTGAGTGGCTGGGCCGTTCCGCGAATCACGCCGGAAGGCGTGGGGCCTTCGCCGTTATGTCCGGACGTCATGCAGAGCAGGTGGCCGAGGCGGATATCGGCCTCGCGCGGATCGCGGAGCGGGAAAGCCTCGGGCAGGAATTCCTGGGTGTACACCTTCGTGTCGAGCCCCTGGGGGATCTTCGCTTTGAATTCCTGCAGCATCACGCCGCAGGCGATGCTCGTGAAACCCTTGCCCGTGGAGGCCATGTCGGGGTTGGCGTTGCGGTGGGCCTTGCCGAAATACTTTTCGAAGACCAAGTAGCCTTTGCTGATCACGACCAAGCCACCGTTCTCGGTATTGGAGCGTTCGACGGCCCGATAGGCCTGCTCGAGCTTAGCCATGTCTACGCCGGCGAGGACGCGGGCCTCGGTCGCATCCTTCGGGGTGCGCCAGCCGCCTTGGGCGTCTGAGGGCGGGAAGTAGTCGGACGCGGTGGCGGAGAGGGTGAGGAGGGAGAGGGATGCGAGGAGGAACTTCATCGGGGTAAGGGGAAGATGGAGGATGGAGGATGAAAGTTGAAGGATGAAACGCAGGCGAGGACACGAGGGCCAGAGTTCCGGAGGATGCGAGGCAGGGAGTGCAAAGGTGCAAATCGGAGCAGAGCTCCTGTGCAAAGGTGCAAAAGTGAATGCGCGAGTATCGAGTATGTAGTATTGAGTGTCGGGAAGTATGATGGCCGCCGCAGGGCGGCCGAGGTTAGGGGTGTGGCTTCGCCACGCCCTCCGAATAAGGAGTGCACGATTAATCGTGCCCCTACCTTGGTTCGCCCTGCGGCGAACGTTTGACGGAGGGGGAGGGCCGGGTCATAGGAATCATATGAACCGACTGTTACCCCTCGTCGTGGCGTTCCTCTGCGCACCCCTTTTCTCCCAAGTTCCGAGCCAAGTGGCGCCGGCGGCTGTCTTGAAGGTGACCGCCCGGGCCGAGCGCGCCAACGCGACCTATCAGGTCGGCGAGAAGGTCACGTTCGCCGTGTCCGTCGAAGAAAAAGGCAAGCCCGCCAACGGCAGCCTGATCGATTGGGTCATCGTGAAGGATGGCCTGGCGACGGAGCAGAAGGGATTTTCGTCGGTGGTCGACGGCAAGGCCACCGTCGTCGGTTCCCTGAACGAACCCGGCTTCCTCCAGCTCAAGGTCACCGCCCATCGTCTTGACGCGCGCAGCAAGCCTCTGGCCGTCTCCGCCATGGCGGGCGCGGCGGTGGAACCGACCAAGATTCCGCGCAGCCTGCCGGTGCCGGATGATTTCGACGCTTTCTGGGATGGCATGAAGAAGAAATTGGCCGCCGTGCCCGTCGAGCCCAAGCTCGTCTCCGTCAAGTCGCCGATCAAGGACATCGAGTCTTTCGACGTCACCGCGCCGGCGCTCGGACTGCAGATCTCGGGCTACATGTCCAAGCCCGTCGGCGCCAAGCCTAAGAGCCTGCCCATCATCCTTACCGTGCACGGTGCGGGCGTGAGCGATAGTTCGCTCGGTGGCTCCGCCAACTGGGCGAGCAAGGGCTTCCTCGCCATGGACATGAACGCGCACGGCCTGCCGAACGGAAAGCCCAAGCAGTTCTATGCGGACCTCTATGCTGGTCCCATGAATCCGTATCGCTACGAGTTCCGTAACGACCGTGAGAAGGCTTACTTCACTGGCATGATGCTTCGGCTTATCCGTGGCATCGACGTCCTGACGGCCCAGCCTGAATGGGATGGTAAGCGCGTGATCGTCTTCGGCTCGAGCCAGGGCGGCTATCAGGCTATCGCCGCGGCCGGCTTGGACTCACGCGTGACCTACTTCGCGGCTGGCGTCCCTGCCGGTTGCGATCACAGCGGCATGCTGGTGAACCGTATCGCCGGCTGGCCCAAGATCGTCCCGATGGTCGGCGGCAAGCCGGATAACGCCGTCATCGAGGCTTTCCGTTATCTCGACTGCATGAACTTCGCGACCCGCACCAAGGCGGCCGGTTGTTACTTCACCGTCGGCTTCATCGACACCACCTGCCCTCCGACCAGCATCTACGCCACCTATAATCAGCTCAATATCCCGAAGGAGATCTATAACGACATTCCTAGCGGCCATAGTCATTCGCAGACGGCCCGGGATGGGATGGTGAACGCGGTGATGAAGTATGTCGGCAGATAGAGTATCGAGTATAGGATTCGTAAGTTGACCAGTTGGCCACTTGGCAAGAACGAGGCAGAAGAGCTGGCCGGCTGGCAAGTTGACAAGTTGACAAGGGAGACGGTGATACATGCGAGAGGCCCGGAGGCCCAGTTGATCAGAATAGGAAGTGCAAATGTGCAAATGCGGCAAAGCCGCGTGCAAAAGTGCAAAGGTGAGATTTGAGAGTATAGGGGAGAGGCTTCGTTGTGGGTGCCGGTTGCGGCTCCAGGGCTCGGGTGGCGGGTGGGAAAGTCTGGTAACATTTGGCTGAGAGGGTTGTCTTAGTGATACCCCATGCCGAAACCGCCTAAGCAAAACACGCCGCTGGCTTTCCGGGAACTGCTGGAGGTCATGCCTGACGTGCAGGCTTGGATGAAAGATCGCGAAGGCAGCTATCTCTGGGTCAATACGGCCTTCTTGATGAACTATGGGCTGACACGGCTCAGCCAGGTGGTCGGCAAGGCGGACCGAGATCTCTCTCCGGCCCACCTTGCCGCGCATTTTGAGGCCGGCGATCAGGCGGTGCTTTCCGGTCGTCCGGTCAACCATCGCCTTGAGCTCGTCGGACGTTACGACCACTCGGCGCACTGGTGCCGGACGACCAAGCTGCCGGCGCGCGACGAACGTGGAAGGATGGTCGGTACGGTCGGTTTCACCCGCAGGCTGACGGCCGCCGAGGTCGGACAGATGGCCGAGATTCCGCTCGGAGCCGTGATCGCCACCATGATCCGCAGACTTGGGGGAAAGGTCACCAGCGGAGAACTGGCGCGGGCGGCGGGTACCTCCGTGCGTGGGCTCGAGAGGGCCTTTGATCGCGATTATGGCCTGTCTCCCCGTCAGTATCTCCGCCGGTTGCGCATGCAGACCGCCTGCCAGCAGCTCGTCTCGACCCGTTCTACTTTGGCGCAGGTCGCGGACCGCTGCGGCTTCGCGGATCAGAGCCATTTCAACCGAGATTTCAAAAGGATGACCGGCATGACGCCCCGGGCATACCGACTTAAGTTCGTCGGATGACTGTCGCGTTTATTCCAAATAAAGACGGAGACCTTCTATCCCGGGCGGCCCCCTTGTGTTATGATTCTTCCATGTCACCCTTGATCCCCAGGCAAGCCACCCGACTGCTGCTCTTGGTTTTGATTTTAGTCGGTTTCGCCGGCCTCAGGGCCGAGCCGATCTATGAGACCAAGAACCTGGTGGCTTGGTGCATCGTCCCGTTCGACAACCAGAAGCGCACGCCGGAGCAGCGGGCCGCGATGGTGGCGAAGATGGGCCTGACCAAGGTCGCCTATGATTGGCGGCAGGAGCATGTCGCCGAGTTCGAGGCCGAGATCCTCGCCTATAAGAAGCATGGCATCGAGTTCTTCGCCTTCTGGTCGACGCATGACCAAGCCTTCGCCCTTTTCGAGAAGCACCAGCTGCATCCGCAGATCTGGGTGATGGCCGGCAACAAGGGGGACACGCAGGAAGCCAAGGTGAAGAATGCGGCCGAAGGATTGCTGCCCGTGATCGCCAAGGCCGCGAAGATCGGCAGCAAGGTCGCCCTTTATAATCATGGAGGCTGGTCGGGCGAGCCCGAGAACATGGTCGCGGTCTGTGAATACTTGAAGAAGAACCACGCCGTCACCAATGTCGGCATCGTCTATAATCTTCATCACGGGCACGGGCATCTGACGCGGTTGGACGAAGTCCTTAAGCTCATGCTGCCGCATCTGCTCTGCCTGAATCTCAACGGCATGGATATCGGCGGCGACACGAAAGGCCGCAAGATCCTGCCCATCGGCGTCGGCACCGAGGACCTCAAGGTCTTGCGGCAGGTCCGGGCCAGTGGTTATGCGGGGCCGATCGGCATACTCAACCACACCATGGAGGACGCGGAGGGCCGTCTGTTGGATAACCTCGACGGACTCCGTCACCTCGTCCCGCAGGTCGATGACCTTCCGCCCGGACCTAAGCCGAAGTATCGCACTTATGCGTCCAAGCCGGCGGTGGCGATGCCGGTCAAAATCGCGGTGGCGGGAGGTGTCCCTTCCTTGTCTCCGGAGTTCGCCAAGGCGTTGCGGGGAGGACGGGTGCACCCGGCGACGGAGGAATACTTCCGCTGGCCTTTCACCGTCGAGCTTCGCTGTATGTTGGAGAGCAAGCAGCGCTTCAACATCCTTGCGGCCGGAGGACCTAAGGCCAGTCCGCGGCATTGGGAGATCTACAGTTACGCCGGAAGCGGGCGATTCAGCGTCTATCTGCCCGGACGAGGTGGCGAGTATCAGAGTCAGGTCGATATCACGGACGGAAAGTGGCATGACCTGCTCGTCAGTTTCAGCGATGAAGCCGTGACGCTGTGGGTCGATGGTCGTGAAGTGCTCTCCCGCAAGCCGCCGGTCGCCGCTTCGGGTCCGATACCGGATCAGGTCGCCATCGGTCGATTGGTCGAAGGCACCCTTGGTTGCGATGGGTCGATCGATGACGTGCGCATCTCCCGTGGAGTCATGAAGCCACGCAAGGTCGAGGGCCCGCGGTCGCGCATGGATAACACCATCGCGCTTTGGTCGTTCGATGACCTGGGTGCGGTCCATGTCCCGCCGCCGGCTCCGGCCATGCCGGCCTTTGAGCCCGCCAAGGCGCCACTGGACGCCACGGACGACGTCTTTGCCGACCACCCTATCAATCGTGACCGCATCTTCGATTTCTACGCCAAGCAGGCCGCCGCCTTCCGGGGCAAAGATATCAAACTCATTCCGGGCTATCCTGGATTGGATGGTGGCCGCCAGGGGCATTGGGGTAATCAGAACGATGCCGTCACTTGGAAAGACGGACGATGGAATCTCTCCGACAAAGGCGTCCTGTTCAGCGGCGTCCTCCGAAGCGGCGCCGTGATGCTGACGAAAGGCATCGCGGTGAAGAAGGGCGACGAAGCCGCCTGCTTCGATCCCGTCAGCCTCTCTTTTCCGCTTCGGTGGAAGGGCGGCTTCATCAAACTCAGCGAAGCTCGGCATGGCATGGCTTCCGGTCCGGCCATCGCTGGCAAGGTCACCCTCGCCCAGAAGCCGGCGGTGGCGAAGCCGGGCGACCGCTATCTAGGGCTCTATCGTCACGGCGATGAAGTCGTCTTCTCGTATCAGCGTGCCGGTAAGCGGCACCTCGTCTCCGCCTGGGAGCAGGATGAGGCTAAGCTCCAGCCATTGACACTCGGTGGTCCGGCCCGTTGGACGCGTGAGCTGGAGACCCGGGGAACCGTGGGTGATCGCAAGCCGTTCGCCGTGGATACCATCCAGGTTCCTTTTGATAATCCTTATGGCACGTTGTTCTTCATCAGCGGCCTCGATTTCTTCGAAGATGGGTCCGCGGCCGTCTGTACCATGACCGGAGAGGTCTGGTTGGTCGGCGGATTGGACGCCGGTATGCGCAAGGTTACCTGGAAACGCTTTGCTACCGGCCTTCACCAGCCGCTGGGACTCAAGGTCGTGGACGGAAAGGTCTTGGTGCTAGGTCGTGACCAGATCACCCGCCTGCATGATCTCAACGGGGATCGCGAGGCCGACTATCATGAGAACGTGATGTCCGCTTATGAGACATCGCCGGGCGGTCACGACTTCATCGTCGGACTAGACAGGGACCGTCAGGGAAGATTCTACACCGCCTCCGGCAAGCAGGGCGTGCTCAGGCTGACCCCGCCGGACAAGGTGGAAGTCCTCGCCACAGGTCTGCGTAATCCGAATGGTATCGGCGTGGACGTGGCGGGACAATTCGTCAGCAGCAGCGTCCAGGAAGGGGACTGGACGCCAGCCTCGGCGATTTGCGAGATCGAGGTCGGCTTCAATGAAGGCGCCCATTTCGGGGCAGGCGGCCCACGGGAGGGCAAGTCTCCGACCGTCCCGTTGCTGCAGCTGCCGCGGGGCGAAGACAATTCGAGCTCCGGGCAAGTCTACCTAGGCGGTGATGCCTGGCCGAAGTTGAATGGACAGGGAAATCTCCTGCACGCCTCCTTCGGGACGGGCAGCGTGTGGATGGTCAGTCGGCAGAAGATCGACGGCGTCTGGCAAGGTGCGGCGCAGCGGGTCAGCGGTGCCATGCGTTCGGGCGCCCAGCATCTGCGTTTCAACCGAAAGGACGGACATCTTTACGTCAGCGGCATGCAGGGGTGGGGTAGTTACACCCCCGACGACGGTAGCCTCCAGCGGATTCGTCACGTGGGTGGGTCTCCCGTGCTCGTCGGCCATGAAGTCCGCGACAACGGCGTCCTTCTGCGTTTCGATGCGCCCTTGGGAGCCGAGGCTGCGCAGGCCGGACGGCATTTCGCCCAAGCTTGGAATTACCTTTATGGGCGGGCCTACGGTTCGCCGGAGTATTCCATCCGCCATCCTTCGGTCGCTGGGCACGACGTATTGAAAGTCACCTCGGCGCATCTCGCGGAGGGCGGTCGTCAGCTATTCCTCGAGATCCCCCAACTGACCGTTTCGAGCCAGGTGCACCTACAGGTCGAGCTTGGCGCAGGTACGACCACAGCCGTCTTTCTCTCCGCTCACGCCCTCGGCGATCCTTTCAAGGAATTCAGCGGATATCGTCCCATCGCCAAGGAAGCGCATGGGCATGTCGCCGCTAAGTCCACGAAAGCGCAGTCCGTACGATGGGAGACCGAAATGTGCGGCCCCGACCCTGTCGTCCTGAAGATCCAAGCCGGCAGCGCCTTGAATTACCTGCAGAAGGAGCTCAAGGCCAAGGCCGGGCGGGCGGTGGCGCTGACCTTTGAGAATCCCGACGTCATGCCGCACAATTGGGTGCTCGTGAAGACTGGGTCGGAGGAGCGGGTCGGAATGGCTGCCGCCTTGATGGTGTCGTTACCGGACGGGATGGAGCGGCATTACGTGCCCGAGTCGCCGGACGTCCTCGTCCACACGCGTATCCTCGACCCCGGTAAGAAGACCACAATCTACTTCACCGCACCTGAGGAGCCTGGCCGGTATCCTTACCTCTGTTCTTTCCCCGGGCATTCCCAACTCATGCGTGGAGTCCTGGTGGTGGAGTGATGTCGCGCGAGGCGAGCGAGGGAGCATAACGAGTTGATTGGTTGAACAGTTGGCCGGTTGGCCAGAGGGGCTGCCATTAGTTGGCTCGTTGACAAGTTGACACGTTGGCAAGGGCTGCTGGCGAGGGATTGAGAGAGGGCTGGGGCTGGGTGTGGATGTCTTCGGCCTTCTGTTCTGGGGGTCGGCCTGTTCCTCTTCTTCGTCAGCATGGTCGGCCTTTTCTGCTATCAGCGCTGGGCGGCTTGGATGATGGCTGTGGTCATCGCCGTCTTTTCGATCCAGATGTTGTTCAGCCCCACCGTCGAGCCGGGCATCCTGTCATTGCTCGGCAGCTTGAGCGATGTGGTGACCGGCCTCGTCCTTGGTGCCGCCTTCTTCACGAACGCCTTGGAGTCAGGGGAATAAGCCTATGGCTTAGATATCCGTCCAGTCGCCCGGCCTGGGGATGGGCGGGGGCAGGGGTTGTCGAGGCAGGTCGGCCTTCGTCTGGATCGTCGCACGTTGGCGGCCACGCAAGGTCTGGGCTGCCTCCAAGACAGAAACATTGATGTTAGGCTGCAGGGAGCTCAGGTAGACCCAGTGAGTGGCGCGCGTGACCGCCACGAAGAGCATACGGCGGACGGAGGAATGCCGGGCGCGGATGGCGGACTTCGTAAGTCCGGGCATCAGCACCGAATCAAATGTCAGCCCCTTGGCGCTGTGGTAGGTCAGCACGGCCGGACGACCCGAGCTGAAATCGAGGATCGGGCGGCGCCCTTGCGTGTCGGTCTGGGTCTGTCGGTCGGCCATGATGCCTTGGGCGCGCAGGAAGTCGGCGAAGAGGCCTACCTGGGCGAAGGTCGGGAAGAGGATCGCCACGCGCTCGTTACGGAGCAATCGCTCGCGGAGGATCTCCACGAGCCGTCGCCGTTCATCGGCTTCGTCGGCGGCCAGATAGAGCAGGGGCGTCTGGCGTTCGGTCTGGAGCGTCGCCACGTTGAGCCGGAAGGCCGCGCGCTCTTCTTCGTCGGCGATGAACTCGCAGGCCAGATCGACGACATAGGGGCAAGCTCGGTAGGTCGCGCGGAGGTCTTCTTCGCGACGGCCGGGGCCGAGCGCACGCAGCAGTTCACGGGCCTCCGGCTCGTGATACAGGGATTGCTTGAGATCGTAGGCGACCGTCACGTGGTGGGCGGAAAGACGCAGGATCGCGAAGCAGTCTGCATCGAGATCCTGACCTTCGTCCACCAGGGCCGCGTCGAGCGCCGGGGGGACAGCGCGGGCTTGCAGGTGCGTCAGGAGCTGCTGCCGGATGCGGGTGAAGTCGGGATGCCCTTGGGCGCTCGTCGGGGGCGGGCCGATCAGCTCGACGTGGCGAAGCCGGCACCAGTGGTCGAACGTCAGCACCTGTTCGGCGGGCAGCTTAAGTTCGTCCGTCGCCGAGCGGATGAAGTCACGGAGCACGTTCGTATAGACCAAGGTCGCGACGCGCTCAGGACGCCCCGTGGCCAGGCCTAAGCGCCGAGCTCGATGCAGCAACACCACCGTCTTGCCAGAGCCCGGACCGCCACGGAGGACAAGCGGCTTATCCGTCGAGGCTTCGACGCAGGCCGTCTGCGTCGGCGTCAGCCGATCGGGCGGAGGCAGCCAGGTCATCGCGGATCGGACTCCAGACGTGGCAGGTGGCCGTCGTCCTCGTCGGGGCGCAGCGGGCCGGCCTTACGGCGGGCTTCCTCCTCGGCGGCGAGCCGGCGGTGGACCGGATCGGCGGACATCGTCGCGGCGGCCTGATACCAGGAAAAGGTCGTGTCGTCGAAGGAAGCCAGATCAGAGCCGAAGCGGTTGAACGCATCGAAGAGCGCTTCAGTGGCCTCATCATTGCGGCCTTGGGCGCGGAGACAGCGGGCGAGCAGCACCATGCCGATCGCGCTGGGTTCTTCGGCCTCGAAACGTCGGCACATCTCCTCGGCTTCTTCCCAGCGTCCCTTGCGGGAGTAGAGATTGGCCAGATTGAGCAAGGCCATCGCGCTTCCGGCCAGCACCGCATCGAGGAAGCATTTCTCCTGACGGTAGGCGTCTCCTTTGCGGCCGTAGACGTTGGCGAGGTGGACCAAGGCGCTTTGCCGATACTCCGGTTGCTGACGGATCAGACGTTTCAGCAGCGCGGCGGATTTGTCGTGCATGCCCACTTTGCTGTGCAGCAGGGCGAGTTCCAGCATGCGGGCCGGGACGGTCTCCGGCGGGTATTCGCCGGAACGCACCGCGCGTTCGATGCGCAGGATCATCTCCCGGTCTTTACCGGGGTTCACGACGTTGTGGAGCGGAGACTCGATCTTGCCGGCGAACGTCTCACCGCCTTCGGCAGGCGTCACCCCGAACGTGAAGTGCTGGTTGGCATCAAGGTCGAACGCCAGCGTCAACGGCATCCCGGCGGCGATGGGCTGGGTGACACCCGTGAAGACCGGACGCGCCTCGACGCCGGCGCCGGCCCAGAAGGTGATGCGGATGGGGCCGCCCGGGGCGACGATGCGATGGGTTCCGGAGGGACGGAAATCGCCGGCGACCGGCAGTGACTGTCCGCGGCTGATGATCTCATGCAAGCCGCGGTCCGTCTGCAGGCTGAGCGAATCGCTGGAGACGGGGGTCAGGAAACTCCGGCCATAGAGATGGAGCAGCAGCGCGTGGTAGGCCGCGCCGCGGGCGACGGCCACCTGCATGTCGAGGGCCGAGTCGAAGCGATGGACGAGGAATTCGCCGAATGATTCCTTCAGAGCCTGGATCACCAACGGATTGAGCGAGCTCCCGCCGACCGCGAGCAGGAAGCCGATCTGGGACGGGCGAAGTTTCGCACGTTCGAGCGCGTCGGTGATGGGCGCGAAGACCGAGCAGCTCAGCGTGTACTCGTCTTCGTCGGCCTGCAGGCTTTCGGCGTCGAGGAAAGGTGTCATCAGTTCCGCGAAGCGGAGGCCGTCGAGCGCGGGTGAGGACAGCTTCAGCTGGGAGCCGTCGGCGAGTCGAAGGGTCTGGACGCCCGGGTAGGTCTTGACCGTGTCCGCGAGCACAGCGGTGAGATCGGCGCCATGGGCCTGACGATGGCAGAGCAGTTCGCAGAGGCCGACCTTGAGCTGTTCGGCCGTGGCCAGCAGCTGGGGTTCAAGCTGTTCCTTGCGGACCTCGTATTCCCAGTCCTCGGGCGGGATGCGGTTCTGGCGGGCCAGTTCCGGGATGAGGACCTGATGCACGATGGCGCGATCGATGTCGGCGCCGCCGAGCCGGTGGTAACGTGACACCGCACGCGGGCTCACGCTCAGCGTGCCGTCGGGGAGGCGGCGCAGGGTGAAGATCGCGACGTCGCAGGTCCCGCCGCCGAAATCCACGATCATCGTCTCCGTCTCGTCGGCGACGCCGTCGAGGATGGCGGGCCCTTGGCGGGCGAGGAAGTCGAGGAAAGCGGCGAGCGGTTCGTCGAGCAGGTCGCCGTGACCGAGGCGCAGGCCGGCCAGATCGGCCGCCAGCAGCGTATCCTCGCGTTGGGAGATCTGGAAGGAAGCAGGTACCGTCACCACCGTGCGCGCGACGGACTCCGGGTTCTGGTCACGCAGGAAGCGGAGGACCTGGCCCGAGACCTCGGCCGGGCTACGACAGCCGGCTTTGGCCTGCGGGTAAGTGCGGCCGATGCCCATCTCGTTCTTGGCCTCGGCGAGGTAGGTCACGAAAGGACGGAGTCCTAGTTCGACCGAACGGGAGAGGCACCGGCGGGCGCCTTCGCCGACCAATTGGCGATCGGCCAGCTGGCTGACGACAGAAGGCACCAGGACGGAGGTGAAATCGCCGCTGAGCGTCGGCTGGGCGATTTCGAGGCAGGCGGCTGGCGCGATGACGTCAGGCGACTCCGGGGACCAGCGGATCTCGGCGACCGTGGAATTCGTCGTGCCTAGGTCGATGCCCAAGACCCGGCAGGCCTTCAGGCGGGGGCGGAGGGTGGCGCCTGGCGGGCGGAGATGTGGGAGCGGATTCATCAGGCGCGGGGAAGTCGATGTAATGGGTCAAACCTTATGTAATCTAGGAGATGAGGCTATGGGGTAAACCTCAAGATGAGATGAAACTATCATTCTTCGTCAGGGTTCTATAGTCAATGAACCCCCTTATGCGTCGCCTAGCCTTGTTTGCCTGCCTTTGCCTGGGTCTGTCTGTCCACGCCGCCCCTAACAAGGGTGGCAAGAAGGACGCTAAGAAGTCCGAGCCGGTCATCAAGGTCGTGACCCCGCCGGCCGCTCCAGTCGCCGCGCTGGGGGAACGCCCCGCCATCTGGCATGCCTGGACCGACAAGGAAGGCCAGAAGCTGGAAGCGCGTTTCT